>Ga0070741_10003020_pt1 | contig 43082 bp, 37 predicted proteins | sample Coa_R1_4_FD_66440 | JGI IMG/M metagenome (GOLD analysis project Ga0070741, IMG submission 66440) | Surface soil microbial communities from Centralia Pennsylvania, which are recovering from an underground coalmine fire - Coalmine... | ecosystem: Environmental > Terrestrial > Soil > Unclassified ... | reverse complement strand
TCGGCCGCATCGCCGCCCGCACCATCGAGCAGCTGGTCGCCCGCCCGCCGCTCACGATGAAAATGCTGATCCGCGAAACGGTGCCCTGTCGAGCTTTCCGGAGCTAACGGCATAGGCATGCACTGAGCTCGGGGTGGCAGACCGTCGCCGGGCCAAGCGGTGGTCGCCCTGCGCCCTTCGTGTCGAATCCCCGCGGGCTCCTTACTGCGCGGCGAGCGCCGCGGTGGCGGCCGTGCGAACGGCCGTCAGTGCGATGGAGTCCATGACGGCCAACGGCCTACCGTCCTGGCGTCCGAGACAACAACGATGCCCTGGATCGTCGGGAGACCGCGCAGCTTCGCATTGTCCGGCAGATTAACGTTGACCTTCGAGGCAAAGGCCAAGTGCGAGCCTGGCAGCAGGCCGGATTTGACGTGAATGGACCCGCCTTCAACTGTGAAGCCGACCGACAGACCCTGATCACCGCGATTGCCGGCAAGTGCGGCGTAGGCGTCGCGAATCGCTGCAATTGTGGTCTGGGGCCGAAGAAGCCGTCGCAGATCACAGCCAGACAGCAACACGACGGGTGTCCCCGGCATGGTCCCGCCTCCTCAATACTTGGGCCGATGTGAAATGGCCCATTCGCGTGCGTGCTCGATGGGCGCACGCGGTGGTAGCGATGCGCGCAACGTCTTGACAGACGGCAAGGCTTCCATCCGCTCGCGCCAGCCAGAGAACAAGGGGTACTTTGGGTACATCCGCTTGCCCTCGTCGGTGAGGCCGAACGCAAACGTACTGGGCAACAGATAGAAGTCGGCAAGGGTGAGCTCGGGTCCGAGGAGGTAGCGTCTGCCATCCGCAAGCTCGCGCTCCGCCACCTGCAGTCCGAGTTCGACCTTCGGAAGCGCGTGCGCAACCACTTTTTCGTCTGAGGCTATGCCGAGTTCGGGGAAGACAAGACGCTCGTGCGTCACGTGGTAGATCATGTACGGGTAGTAGTAGGAATTGATCATGCTGATCCATTGATCCATGCGCGCCCGTCCGGGGATATCCCTCGGCTGCAGGGGCAGGCGTGGAAAAGTCTCGTCGAGATAGGCGACGATGGCGCTGGTCTCGTAGAGCGTGAAATCGCCGTGACGCAGGATCGGCACGCGATTGAAGGGATGCAGCGCCAGGTGACTAGGCTTTCCCATCTCCGGCTCAAGGTCATGGAACCGGTAGGGCACGTCCTTGTAGGTCAGGACCAGGCGCACGATGTTGACGAAGGAGCTGCGCGGGAAGCCGTAGACGACTAGGTCGGACATGGCGGTTTTCCTTGAGTGAAGGCGTGTTTGAAAGGCTCACCGACGCCAGAACGGCTTGGCAGCTTCGCGAAGCGCCTGCGCTCGGGTGAGACCGACGTCGCTGAGCAGGTGTCGCTCCTCGGCGAGCTCACGCAGGACCCTCCTCTGGGCACCGCGGATCATCCAGGCCGCGGCCGTATTGAGACACGCGCTCAACACCGACCTGCAAATCTGGGGGAGAGCGGCGTTTCCTGGAGACTCTCGTGCCGGGGCCCGTTCTTGAATTATCTGGGCGGACATGGGATGGCTCCGAATTGGGCGTTGCTCGGGGGTGAGCGTTTGCGACGGAGCAGACCAATAGAACCAGGAACCGGTTGCGGGCAAAGCATCGTTTCTCTACCTTGACTGAGTTTTTCTCATGATGATGGATCGCTTGCGGCGGCTGCCTCCCCTGAATGCGCTGAAGGCCTTCGAGGCCGCAGCCCGCCATGAGAGCTTCACGCGAGCGGCAGAAGAGCTGTTCGTCACGCAGGGCGCAGTGAGCCACCAGGTCAAGGCGCTAGAGGAGGAACTGGGCGTCAAGCTCTTCAATCGCGAGCGACAACGCCTTGTGATTACGGAGGCCGGGCGCCAATACCTCACCATTTTGAGGGACGCCTTCGACCGCATCGCGTTGGGCACCGAGCGTCTGCTCCAGCGCCAGAGCTCCGGCGCCCTCACGGTCAGCACGTCACCGGATTTTGCCGCCAAATGGCTGGTCAACCGACTTGGCCGCTTTGCCGAGGAGTATCCCAGCATAGACTTGCGGGTGTCGGCGACGCTCCATCATGTCGACTTTGCGCGCGAGGATGTCGATCTCGCCGTGCGTCACGGTGACGGCAACTGGCCGGGTCTTGATGTCGCCCGTCTGAGTGCGGAACAGCTTTTCCCGGTATGCAGCCCCAAGCTGCTTGCCAGACGCAATCGGCTCGCCAAACCGGCCGACGTCCTGAAGTTTCCGTTGATCCACGTGGATGACCGGAAGGAATGGACGAGGTGGTTGGAGATGGCTGGGGTCACGGGCGCTGAGCTCTCGCATGGTCCCGTCCTCAATCGTGTGAGCATGGCCATCGATGCCGCGGTAGATGGCCAAGGGATTGCGCTTGCGCGAACCACGCTGGCGGCGACCGATCTGATCTTGGGGCGATTGGTGCGTCCGTTCGTCGAGGAGCTGCGTCTGTCGAAGACCTATTGGATCATCTGCCCAAAGGCCACGGCGGCCCTGCCGAAGATCGTCACCTTTCGCGACTGGTTGCTGGCCGAAGCCGCCAGCGACATGCGCCAGCTCAAGAAGCTGGGCGCGTCTCGGGCAAAGAGTTGACATTGCCTGCGCGGTGATGTGCATTGTCGGCAGGAGGCCGACCGCGATTGCCCCGTGAGGCCTCGGCTGAAACATCGCGTCCATGTCCTCATTCGAGGTGGACGCCGCCATGCCTTCTCCGACCGAAATCACTGTCGCACAACTGTCCCGCCTTATCGGGCTTCCGGGCGCGCCGGTCATCGTTGATGTGCGCACAGACGACGAATTCAGGTCCGATCCGCGCACTATCCCGACGGCACAACGCCACCCATCGATCGGTATTGCAGGCTGGTGCACGCGGTATGCTGGCCAACCCATCGTCGTGGTGTGCCAAAGCGGTGGGACGCCGAGTCAGGCCGTCGCTGCGCGCCTCCGCCACGAGGGCTTCGAGGCCCAAACTCTCGACGGTGGTCTCGATACTTGGCGCGAAACTCGCCAGCCTCTGGTGAAAGCGTCGAAGGTTCCTCCGCGAGATGATGAGGGACTCACCGTCTGGGTGACGCGAGCCAGACCGAAGGTTGTCCGCGTCGCCTGTCCCTGGCTCATCCATCGCTTCATCGATCCGAGAGCCATCATCCTGTTCGTGCCGCCGGGCGAAGTGGCCGGCGTTGCCGAGCACGCCAAGGCCACGCCCTGCGACGTCGATGCCACGTTCAGCTTTCGGCAGGCACGAAGAGACAAAGTGGCATGAGAAACTTGAGGTCCTTCTCCTCGCGGAAGCAGATGTGAATTCGTCTGTCGGGAGACGGTCGTACGGCGAACCCGCGTGGCACCCAGATTCGGAGGGGACCGACAATCACGCGCAGGTCGCCGCGAGCGTCCACTTCGATCCTATCCGCCGGCATGCAATCCTGGTTGGAGCAGCACTCCTTTGGGTACCAGGAGTGCGCCGATGAGAGGGACGGCGACGCCGCGACAGTGACTAAGAAGACCAAGCCGCCGGTGGCCAATTTCTTCATGAGTTCCAGCTCCGTCTTTGGGGGAGCGTGCGTGCTTGGCGGCCGAATGTCCTTCCGATATCCTTGGTTTCTGCTCGGAAAAGCTTGCCCTGAGCCTTGTCTCTCGGTTGGGTCAGCATAATGCGAATTCAATTCGGGGACTGCGCCCTCGACGTCGATCGACGCGAACTCCAGCGTGACAACGACCGCTTGGTTCTCGAGCCTCTGACGCTGGACCTATTGCAGTTCCTGATCGCCAATCGCCAACGGGTGGTCTCTCGCGACGAGATCATCGCGCATGTCTGGAATGGGCGCTGCGTCTCGGACGCGACGATCAGCAGCTGCATGACCGCCGTGCGCCAGGCCATCGGTGACTGCGGCCGGAAACAGGCGCTCATCAGGACCTACTCGCGCCGCGGCTATCGGTTCGTCGGCGAGGTGCACGACGCAGGACCGGACTGCGGAAGGCCGGCGGACCTCGCTGCGTCACGGTCTTTGATCAGCCGCCGCAGGCCTCTCGTCTCCGTGCTCGCTTTCGCGGCACCGACGAGCGACCTCGAACCTTACGCAGATGCCATCGTCGAGGACATGACCACCACGCTGTCGCAGCTCGGCTGGCTCTCCGTACTTGCGCGCAGTGTGAGCATCTCTGCCGGGGCGTGGGCGGCAGATATCAGCGAACTCGGCACCCGCCTCGGCGTCGACTATGCCGTCGAGGGGAGCGTACGCCGGCACGACCGTCACATCCGTATCACCGTGCGGCTGGTATCCGTGGCCAGTCGGACCGCGATCTGGTCTCACAGATGCGATGCGGCGACGAACAAGCACGACGGGCCCGGCGACGAAGTCGTGGGGACCATCGTTTCGGCGATCGCGACGCGCCTCGAGCTTGCAGAACTCTCGGCGATCAAAAGGAACCCGATCGAGCGCGATGAAGCTTTGCAACACTACTACTGTGGACTGGATCACCTCTATCGGTGGAATCAAGCCGGACTAAATCGTGCCCTCGAGCAGTTTCAGATGGCTGCGGACATCGACGGCGCCTTTGCACCAGCCTACGGAATGGCGGCTTACTGCTACGTGCAGCGGCAGTCCAACGGCTGGATCGCGGATCGTGAGAAAGAGACTGCCGACTGCATGCGCCTGGCACTGCGTGGAGCAGAGCTGGCTCCTGACGATCCGCTCGTTCTTTCACGGTCGGCACACGCCTTGGCGGCGGTTACTCAAGACTGCGAAACCGGCTCCGCACTGATCAGCCGGGCACTGCAGATCTCTCCGTCACTCTGCCTGTCTTTGTATACCGGTGGCTGGATCAAGCTGTTCCTGGGAGACGTCGCGGGCGGCGCGGCGCATTTGGAGCAAGCCCTCAAGACAGGATTCGTGGACCCCATCTCATTTAAGACATACGCGGCGCTCTCGTACGCCTATTTTTTTCTCGGCCGCTATGACGAAGGTGCGGCGATCGCCGAACGGGTGTCGTCGGCGCGCCCGACGTATCAGACCGGGTTGCGCGCTGCTGCCGCAAACCACGCAATGGCGGGGCGGGAGGTTCAGGCCCGTCGACTTCTCGCTCGCTCGCTGTCCCTCGACCCTCACCAGCGGCTTTCAACCCTACCGGACCTCCTTCCATTCCGAACTGATTTTCAGATGGACCGCTGGTCGATCGCGCTTCGGCGCGCAGGCATGCCCGATTGAGGAACTATCCGCTCCAGGGTTCACTCCTCTGACCCTGTGGCGGGCCTCGAGTGCATAACGGAAGTTCATCCCCAAACGCGTCGACCTTTGACGCCCGGCCCGGAGCTGACTGCATGCCGGCTGAGGCCGTCAATGGCGCGCCCTGCTCCACCTTGCGCACAGCGCACTCCCGCGGTAGCGGGTTCGTTCTTTCACCCATAGCAGCCCTCCCTTCCTACTCGGTCAGACCTGCTTTTCGCATGCCGGACGGCAGGATGGATGTCGATGCGATCGACGCGCTGTTCTCCGTGGCGCGTCGGAAACCCTCCGCGCTGGTGCGACGCCGGAGGGCGCGCTTGCAAGCCGGGCGGCCGGTGCGGCGGGGGCACCGGCCGTTTCCTTTCCGGGGATGAGGCGGCGGGCGGCGCGGCGCAACGGGATTGGACAAGCAGAAGGGTTATTGCCGCGTCTTCTTGCCTGCAGTTCGGGTTCGGCTACGGCGGCGCCGGGCGTTTCGAGGGCGGCGCCTTCGGGGCGGGCTTCCATGCCCCTCCGCAGCACGGTCGGCACGGCAGCGGTCGCACGTCCCGCAACGCGGCGGATCGTCCTCTCCGAAGTATCGCCGCAGGAACACGCTTCGGCATTCCGTGGACTGGGCGTAGTCGGACACGAGCCGAAGACGCCGCTCGCCCTCGTAGCGAAATGTCTTGAGCTTCGCCACGAGATCGCGGACGCCGGCTGCGAAGCTCTCCGGCGGGACGACGATGGTGATGCCGCCGCCGTGATTTCGCTCGATGAGCCCCGCCTGCTCGAGGTCCGACAACAGCACCTCGCAGATGCGCGCCGGCACGCCTGCCGAGAAGGCGAGCGTGTCAGCGGTAGGGGCGCGTTGCTCGGTCGCCCAGGCGATCAGCGCGTTCTCGAGCCGCTCCAGATGCCAGACGCCGGGGCGGCTCAAAGCCTGAAGCCGCTCCTGGATCTCCATATCGGCCGCGTCGAACAGCAATATGCAGTGCGCCGGGTGGCCGTCGCGGCCGGCGCGCCCGACCTCTTGCACGTACTGCTCCAGCGACCCTGGAGCCTGGTAATGCAGGATGTAGCGAATGTTCGGCTTGTCGATGCCCATGCCGAAGGCGCTGGTCGCCACCATGATCAACCGTCGCGACGGCTTCATGAATCGACGCTGCGCGGCTACTCGATCGGCGGCCCGCATCTTGCCATGATACTGCACGACCGGGATCCCGGCGCGCCTGAGGGCGCCCCCGACCTCGTCGACCGCCGTCGTCGTGGCACAGTAGATGATCCCGGGCCGGCGCAGTCCGCGGATGCGCCGCGCCGCCGCGCGGAACTTGTCCGGCCCCGGCACGATCTCCACCGCCAGCCAAAGGTTCTCGCGGTGCGCTGGCGCGACGAGCACCACGGGCTCGCGCAGGCGAAGCCGGTCTGCGATATCGCTGCGGACACGCGGCGTCGCGGTCGCCGTGAGAGCGAGCGCTGGCGGGTTGCCGAGCCGCTCGCGGGCCGCGCCGAGGCGCAAGTAGGACGGGCGGAAGTCGTGCCCCCATTCCGAGATGCAGTGGGCCTCATCGACGCACAGCAGTGCCGGTCGTGCACGCTCGAAACAGCCTGCGGTCGCCGGCGCCTCGAGCGTCTCGGGCGTGGTGAGAACGACCAAGCGGCCACCGCCTTCAAGCCTCTCGAGCGCCGCGCGACGCTCGGCCGCCCGCAGCCGGCTATGGAACACCACGACTGGCACTCCACGGCTCCTGAGCGCCCGCTCCTGGTCTGCCATGAGGGCAATCAGCGGCGAGATCACGATCGTCGGCCGCTGAAGGATCATTGCCGGCACTTGATAGATCAGCGACTTCCCGGAGCCGGTCGGCAGCGCCGCGAGCGCGTCGCGTCCCTTCAGGACGGCGAGCATCGCCGTTTCCTGGTCCGGCCGGAGCCGTTCGATGCCGAAGGTCCTGCGGGCCGTTTGCCGGCAGGCGCTGAGCACGTTCATGACATGGCCTCAGTAACTCGAGGGAGCGTCAACGGAGCTTGAAGCCTCGTACGCCCTGCCGTGGAAACGGTAACGGCGTTGGTCTGCGGTGTTGCACGGCAGATATTGTCACAAATATCTCGCGACCGTGCCGTCCTGGGAGCTGGAGAACGCGGTTTCGGCCTCCGCGGCGAGCGCCTGGCCCCGGTCCTTGTAGCGTGGCGAGTAATGCAGCGTCTGAAAGCGCTTCACGCCGGCAAGACGGGCGATGGCTCCGGCTTGGGAGGCTGTAAGGTGCCGGCGCTGAGCCGCATCGGCCGCATCTGCCTCCAGAAATCCGCCTTCGATGAAAAGGACATCGGCGCCTTTGGCGAGCGCGACAATCCTTGCGACGTTCTCTTCCGTGAAGGCGCAATCGACGACGTAAGCGATCTTGCGCCCGGCGGTGATGCGCATGATCTGCCGCTTGAGTTCGCCGAGCGGGAGGGCCGCCGGCCCGCGCGGCGCGCCAGCCCATGCGACCGGAATCAGCATGTCCTCTCTATCGCCGCGCAGGATGGCATCCTTGAAAGCGCGCAGCCAGGGGCCGACAGAGAGTCCGCGACGATCGAGCTCGTTGCGCCAAATGTTGATGTGCGCGCGCTCCTCGAGCGCAAAAGCGAGCACAGGGATGCCGTGGTCGAGGGTGGCGTAACGGACCTGTAGGCCCGGATCGTCGAGCAGAACATCGTCCTTGAGCGTGGGCGCAGTTGCAGCTTCCCGGGCAAAGCCGGTGCGCCCGGAGAATTCGGCGGCGGCAACCTGGCCTTCAGCACCACGCTCGATCACGCGCAGAACGACGTTCCCCTCGTAACTGCCGACGAGATTCCAGGTATAGGCGCGCAGCTTGGCCTCGACCGCATCGATCAGGCCGGCAGGGCCGTGGAAGCGAACGACCTTGTCGCGCCCGAGCACGAACCGAAGCAGCTGATCGAAACCCAGGAAGTGGTCCATATGCCGATGGGTGATGAAGATATCGCTGATGCGCAGGAGTTTGCGCGGCGGCAGGATCGAGATGTCACCGAGGTCGAACAGCAGGGCGCGCCGTTCGAACTTGAGGTCAACGTAGACGCCCGGGTCCCCGAACGGGTCATTGACGAGATGTGGATCGAAGCGTGACGCCATGCCGGGGCCAGGGAGCCATTGGAGGTGGAACGCGACGAACTAGATTAGGCCGTTGACTTCCGGCTGGCACGCTCCCTCGTCCGGGCCAGGCGACAAAGGCGGATCGCTGGGGTAGGCTCGATACGAGCGTCACGGCGAGAGGAGCGCAACCATGCAGCTCAATGCCATGTTCCCCACGCGTGATATCGGAACCGATCCGGCCAAGATCCGGGATTGGGCGCAAGCCGCCGAGGAGCTCGGCTATGCCTATATCGAAGTGCCTGACCATGTGTTTGGCGCCACGGCACGCAACGGATGGACGCCACGCTACAATGAGAAGGACCCGTTTCACGAGACCTTCGTGACTCTGGGCTTCCTTGCCGCGGTGACCAAACGCATTCGGCTCTCGAGCGGGGTGCTGATTGCGCCGCAACGCCAGACGGGAGTCATCGCCAAGCAGGCGGCCGAGGCCGATCTGCTGAGCGGAGGCCGGCTGAGGTTGGGCATCGGCGTCGGGTGGAACCATGTCGAGTACGAGGCGCTCGGGGAGAGCTGGACGACACGCGGCGCACGCCAGGCGGAGCAGGTCGACGTGCTGCGGCGCCTGTGGTGCGAAGAGCTCGTGACGTTCGATGGCCGTTTCCACAAGATGAAGGAAGTCAACATTGTGCCCCCGCCGGTGCAGCGACCGATCCCCATCTGGTTCGGCGGTGTTTCGGACGCCGCGGTGATGCGGGCGGGACGGTTGGGTGATGGCTGGATGCCGATCCTGCCGCCCGACGAGACGGCCGAGGAGAAGCTCGCCCTGCTTCGGGAGGAGATGAGGAAGCACGGCCGGGATCCCAGCAAGTTCGGGATCGAGGCCTGGCTGCGCATCAGCGAGCCCGACCCGCAGCGCTGGGCGGAGACGGCCGATGGTTGGCGGAAGCTCCGGGCGGACATGGTGATGCTCTATCCCATGTATCGGATTCCGAAATTCGAAGACCAGATCGAGACCTTGCGCCGCTTCAAGGAAGTGGCTGCCGGCTAGCAGAGCACGACAGGCGTCCAGGCGTGCCGCCGATGCTGGACCGCTATATTCAGACGGTCGCTCCGCTGTTGGGTCTGTCTGCAAATCGGCTGACGGCATGACCCGGGCGCTCCCGTCGGCTACACTGGGGCCCAACAAGAAGCCCAAGCCGGCTCGGGATGGGGAGGAAGCAACATGGGTAGAACCCAGGACGGATTGACGATCGCAGAGGTGTTCGCGTCCGCAGCCGCATCCCATGGCGACCGGCCGTTCTTCATCGTTCCGCCCAACGACAAGCGCGACTATCTGCAAGCCGGCTACGAGATCACGTACAGCGATGCCGCCAAGAGGGTTGCGGAGCTGGCGGCTGCGTACAGGGACGCCGGCTACGGTCTCGGCCACCGCGTCGCGACGCTGCTCGAGAACCGTCCCGACTACGTGCTGCACAAGCTGGCGCTCAACTCGCTGGGCGTGTGCTGCGTCCCGATCAATCCCGACTATCGGGCGGGCGAGACAGCCTATCTGCTCGAGCATAGCGAGCCCGATCTGACCCTGACGCTCGGCTCCCGCGAGATGCAGGTGCGCGAGGCGCTGGCGCAAAGCGCCTGTCGGCCGCCGGTCCAGGTGCTCGAGCACTTCTCTGCCGCGGCGCTGGTGAAGCCGTCGCGCCCGGCGACGGCGCAATCGGCGGCTCCCGAGACGCCAGCCAGCATCCTCTACACTTCCGGCACGACAGGCCGCCCGAAGGGTTGCATCCTCTCGCAGGGCTACGAACTGGCTTGCGGCGCCTGGTATGCGTCGCTCGGCGGCGTGGTCACGTTCCGCCGTGGCGAGGAGCGCATCTACAATCCGCTCCCGCTCTATCACGCAAATGCCGCCGTGGTGTCCCTCATGGGCGCCATCTGGACCGCCAACGCCCAGGTGCAGCCAGACCGCTTCCATCCGCAGCGGTGGTGGCGGGAGATCGCAGACACCGAGGCGACCGTGGTGCACTACCTGGGTGTGATCGCGCCGTTGCTGATCGCTCAGCCGCCCAGCGAGGACGAGCGCCGCCACAAGGTCCGCTTCGGCATCGGCGCGGGGATCGAGCCGCAGTTGCATGCGCCCTTCGAGAAGCGCTTTGGCTTCCCCATGGTCGAGGTGTGGGGCATGACGGAAATGGTGCGCGCGCTCGCCGACTCCTCCGAGTCACGCCAAGTCGGCACGCGCGCCTTTGGGCGGGCGTCGCCGGAAGTCGAGGTACGCGTCGTGGACGAGAACGACCGCGATGTGCCCGATGGGCAGCCTGGCGAGATGCTGGTGCGCCATTCGGCTGCAACGCCGCGGCGGGGCTTCTTCTCGGGCTACCTCAAGGACGACGTGGCGACGGAGACGGCCTGGCGCGGAGGCTGGTTCCACACCGGCGACACCGTCTATCGCGCCGCCGACGGCATGCTGCACTTCGTGGACCGCAAGAAGAACATCATCCGCCGCTCGGGCGAAAACATCGCCGCGGCCGAGATCGAGGCGATGCTCCTCACTCATCCGGACGTGCAGCAGGCCGCAGTCATGGCGGTCAAGGATGAGCTGCGCGACGAGGAGGTGCTGGCGTGCGTCGTGCTGAAGCCGTCGGCAAGCGCTGCTGGCGCCGCCGACCGGCTGTTTCAGCATTGCTTCGAGCGGATGGCCTACTACAAGGCGCCAGGCTGGATCCATCTCGTCGACAGCCTGCCTACCACGGGCACGCAGAAGATCCAGAAGCACACCATCTACGCGGCAGGTATCGATCCACGCACGATCTCCGGCGTCGTTGACCTCCGCGCGCGAAAGAAACGCCCGCGCACTTGAGTGAGATGACGCCTCCGGGGGATCGTACCCGGGATTCCGGCGCGCCGCGTGCTGCGCGGCCACCGGAATGCTCTAGGCGCCGCCGATCGCCTTGCGCAAGATCGCCTCCGCGCCTGAGGAGGTGTCGCCCCCGGCCCAAGCGACGAAGTGGTCGGGGCGCACAAGTACATACGCGGCCTCGTAGCGCTCCAAGCCGCCTGCGCGGCTGTCTCGCACGATCTTCAGCGGTATGCGCCGCGCCTTCGCCGCCTCGGCGAACGCACGGCAGACGGTGTCGTCGCCATCGAGGCAAAGCAACGTGAAGCCTTCGCCCAGCTCCTCGAACACGTTGCGGCCGGAGGACAGTGGCTGCGGGGCCAGGTGATGCCCCGCGCGCGCCGCGAACGCATGTGAACCGACCGCGCTGCACGTGGCGCCGGGGGCTCCCCACACGATCGGCGAACCCTCGTAGTTGGGCTCGAACACGTTGACCTCGGAGCGCGCGCCGGAGCCGCGCAAGGCCCACTCGCGCTCGAACGCCAGCCTGTCGGACGCCGGGTCGCAGGCGGCAAGAAACGCGCGGTCGGCTGCGATGGCTTTCTCGATGAAATCCTTCGCTGTCGAACAGAATACCGGCCGCCGCTCGGCATCATAGGAGCCGAGGAGCTCCGGGCCGCCCCAGCCGGCGAGCGCGGCGGCGAGCTTCCAGCCGAGATTGCGCACGTCCTCCAGCCCCGTGTTGACGCCATAGGCGCCGTAAGGCGGGTGACTGTGGGCGGCATCGCCGGCGATGAAGATGCGGCCGCTACGGCAGGCATCGGCCATGGCAAAGCGCAGCTCCCAGAAGCCGATGTGCTCGAACTCCACGTCGAAGTCCGCGCCGGCGGCCTCGCAGAGGAGCCGCCGGAAGTCGAAATTGTCGCGCGTGGTGCCCGCAGGTACCGGCGCATGAAAGAACCACGTGCCGGAGAGGTCTACGCGGCCGAAGAACTTCCAGTATCCCTCGAGCGCCGGATCGAGCACGCTGTAGAACGACTTGCCCGGGAAGCGTTCCAAGAGCTTGTGCAGGCCGCGGGACCGGAAGACCAGCAGCACCATCAGGCGATCGTGGTCGGACAGGCTCTGCGTGATGCCGGCGCACGTTCGCGTCGTCGAACGGCTGCCGTCGCAGCCGACCACGTATCCGGCCCGAAGCGTCCGGCGGCCGCTCCCCTCTCGTTCCGCGATGACAACGTCGACGCCGCCATCGCCCTCGCGGATTTCCTCGGCGCCCCAGCCATAAAGCGTTTGGACGCCGGGAAGCTCGGCCGCCCTGCGGCGCAGCACCGCCTCGGTCGCATACTGGGGCAGCCGCTCGTTGTCGGTGAAATAGAAGGGCCGGACCAGCTCGCGCTGCATCCAGTCGTAGTTGTAGGGGCCGAGCAGCGTGCCGTATGCCGTGAGTCCGCCTATGCCGTATTCCGGCGGAATCGTGCGGGCCGCGCGGACGGCCTTCTCGACGCCCCAGAAGTGAAAATGCTCCATCGTCCGTTGCGTGAGGTTCTGGCCCTTGGGGATCGGCTGGGGTTGGGCGTAGCGTTCGACGAGGATGGAATCGACGCGGCGCTGGCCAAGCTCTATGGCGAGGCCCATGCCGACCGGTCCGCCGCCGACGATGACGACCTGCGCAACGTCCGCGGGCTCCCTCATCGGCGATCACTCCGGTGCAATTCCGGCGTCCTTCACCACCTTGCGCCATTTGGCGAGATCGCGGGCAATGAGGGCGGCGAAATCGCTCGCGCTGCCGCCGACCGTGATGAAGCCCTGCGTTGCCAGCTTCTCGGCGATCTGCGGCGCGCGCAGGATGTCGTTGAGGACTGCGTTGTAGCGCGCGACCGTCTCGGGGGTGGTGCCTGCGGGCGCCAGCATGCCGAGCCAGAAATCGACGTCCACGCCGGTGATACCTTGCTCTGGTAGCGTCGGCACCTCGGGCGCCACGCTCACGCGCGTGTTGTTGGCCACGGCCAGCAGCCGGATCTGGTTGTCCTTCGCCAGCGGCAGGCCCACATGCACCGGGATGAACATGGCGCTGACATGGCCGCCGACCAGGTCCTGCACGGCGGGGGCCGAGCCGCGGTAGGCGACATGCCTCACGTCGGTGCCCGTTGCGAGCTTGAAAAGCTCCATGGACAGGTGGTGCGGCGTGCCGCGGCCGGGAGAGGCGTAGTCGACCTGTCCGGGCCGGGCCTTGAGGTAGGCCACGAATTCCTTCGCCGACGTTGCCGGAACAGAAGGATGGACCGCGAGCGCCATGAATGCGTCGGTGAGGCGGATGATAGGCGCGAAGTCGGCCACCGGATCATACGGCACGTTCTTGAACAGCGAGACGTTCTGCGTGAACGGCGAGGTGGTGAGCAACAGGGTGTGACCGTCGGGAGCCGAGTGTGCCACGGCCTGCGTGCCGATGTTGCCGCTGGCGCCTGGCTTGTTCTCGACCACCACAGGCTGACCCCAGCGCCGCTGGATCTCCTCGCCCATCACGCGCGCCAGAATGTCGGGCCCGGTTCCCGGCGTGAACGGCACGATGATCATGATGGTGCGCCCCGGCTGCTGGGCCTCGGCCCTGTCGGGCGAAAGGGCGGCCACGGCAATTGCCGCCAGCAGAAGCCCAACCGGGAAAAATCGTGCAGCTCTCTTGCCCCAGCGCGTCACCCTCCGCCTGGGCGAGCAGCTGCCCCTGAGAGTTTCATCCATCGCTGGCGGCCCTTCTTGTCACGGCCCTTGTTGCAGTGATTAGGGCCGGAGGACGACCCATCGTCAAGGCTGGTCCTGCATCCATCTCCTGGCCTCCACCTTCCGTCAGCGCGGCGGACACCTCTCCTTCCGTAAGCTCACGGCCGCGCTCTCGCGTATTTCGCGTCGCGAGACTCCAGGATGACAGTCAGCCTCTCGGCTCGCGCTCGATGCCGGCCATCTTCTCCAGGACGGCGCAGATGGCAGCGGTGTCCTCCGCGCCGTGGCCCGTGGCGAGCACTGCGGCGTGCAAGGTCGCCGAGAGATTGAACAGCGGCGTGGGACACTGCATCGCTGCAGCGAATCGACCGATCACGTCGAGGTCCTTCGCCCAGGTCGACGAGCGCATGGTGGCCGGGAGATATCTGTTGGCAGCCATCATCGGCGCGCGAAGCTCGAACACGCGCGAGGTCCCCGCACCGGAGCCGATGACCTCGATGATCTGCCGGGGCTCGAAGCCGGCTTTCATCCCGAGCACCATGGCCTCCGCGGAGGCGATGTTGTGGACGGCGACCAAGTGGTTGGCGACGAACTTCATCTTGCTGCCGTTACCGTAGGCCCCGAGGTTCCAAACCTTGCGTGCAAAGCCGAGGAGCACCGGCTCGAGCCGCTCGATCTCGGCTGCGTCGCCGCTCGCATAGACCACGAGGTCCTTCGTCTTGGCCTGCGCGCCCGTGCCCGACATCGGGCAATCGAGGGCAGTATGGCCGGCCTCGGCGAGGATGCCCTGGAATTCCAGCTTGTCGTCGAGCGCGAGGGTGCTGGTCTCGATGACGGTCCGGCGCGGCGTCTTCGCGCGCGCAACGATCCGCGCCGTATCCAATACGGCCTTGGCCGTTGGGAGGCTGGTGATGATGTCATGGCAGGAGTCGGCCACCGCATCGGCGCTCTGCGCAATCTCGACGCCGCCACTGCGCGCCTCCGCGCAGCGCCCCTGGTCGATGTCGCAGCCGACCACCTTCCACCCGCCCGCCACCAAATTTTGCGCGAACGCACCACCCATGATTCCGAGACCCACGATGCCGATAGTGCCGCGCATGTGACCTCATATCGCTTGGGTTTGTGGCCTGGAGCCGTCGCGCAGTCGTGCGCCGGTCGAAGCCAAAGAGCATTAGCATGCAGGCAGACCCCGAGCCCGGCCAGCAACTGCTTTCGGACGACCTTCGATGCTCGCGGTCCCCTCCAAGTCAATGCCACAAACGGAGAACATGGCAAAATCTGATCATGGAGGTGACGATTACATTTGGCGCTGCGGGGTAGGCGGACCATAATCCATGCCGCGGGCAGGGCCTAGGGACACCGATGCATGCCGCCGGGACGACGCCTCCGGTCGTGCACCTGAGCGGAGGCGCGTCGCGGCTGCAATTTCGCCGAGCACACTGTCATCAATGAAGGACAAGCCGCCGGATGAGCGGCCTCAAAACAAACATAGTCAAGGGAGTGAGAAGCCATGACTGTCAAACGCAGGACCGTGCTGAAGGGCCTACTGGCGACCGGCGCCAGCGCCGTGGCGATCAAGATGCCGGCCGTGCACGCTCAAGGCGCGCCTTTCAAGATCGGCCTCCTCACCGTCAAGACCGGCCCGCTGGCGCAGGGCGGCCTTCAGATGGAGCAGGGCATCGCCGCGTTCCTGAAGGAGAAGGGGAGCGCGCTGGCGGGCCGCAAGGTCGAGCTGCTCGTGGCAGACACCGGCGGCAACCCGGCCGGCGCCAAGACCAAGGCTCAGGAGGTGATCGAGCGCGACAAGGTCAACGTCATCCTGGGGCCGCTTGCCGCCTTCGAGCTGCTCGCCATCACCGACTACGTGCGCGACAACGCGACGCCGCTCCTGAGCCTTGCGGCAGCCGAGGACGTGACGCAACGCAAGGCGAATCCATACGTCATCCGTCCCTCCGCAACTTCCGGGCAATGCAGCCACGTCATGGGCGACTACGCTGCCAAGGAGCTCAAGCTCGCCCGCATGGCGACGATCTCCGACGACTTCGCTTTCGGCCACGAGCAAGTATCAGCCTTCCAGCGCGTTTATGAGGATGCCGGAGGCAAGGTGGTGAGGAAACTGTGGCCGCCGCTGGTGACACCCGACTACACGCCGTTCATCGCCCAGATTGGCAACGTCGATGGCGTGTTCCACGGATTCGCCGGCTCAAATCCGCTGAAGTTCATGCGCGCCTACGCCGACCTCGGCCTCAAGGGGAAGGTTCCGCTGCTCGCAGGCTGGACCGGCATGGACGACGCCCTGCTTAAGAGCCTCGGCGATGAGGCCGTGGGCGTGCTGTCCGCGGCCTACTATTCGGCCGACTTCGGCTCGGAGAGCAACAAGCGGTTCGTGGCGGCAATGGCCCGGGACTACAACGTGCTGCCGGGCGGCTACTCGGCCGGCATGTACGTAGCCGGCCAGTGTTTGGAGGCAGCCATGCTGGCCCTGGGCGAGAAAGCGGACGACCGAAAGTCTCTCGCCGAGGCCCTGCACAAAGTATCGCTCGCCGACACTCCTCGGGGCCCAGTCAAGTTCGACCAGTACGGCAACGTCATCGGCGATGTCTTCATCCGCCGCTGCGAGAGGAAGGGTGGTCAACTCGTCAACTCGGTCATCAAGACCTATTCCGGCGTCAGCCAGTTCTGGACTTACGAGGAGAAAGCGTTCCTGGCCAACCCCGTGTACACACGCGACTATCCGCCGGCGAAGAACCTCGAGAATTAGGAGCCAGGACCGGAGGCTGGGTCGGACCGAAGGTCGTCACCCAGCCCCAGTCATGCGACGACATTGGAATTCGCCGTTCGCGGTGCCCAGCCTACCAGCCACAGACGAGTTGCATGACCCTTTGGTTGACACTGGCGGTGAACAGCATCGCACTGGGCGGCCTGCTGTTCCTGCTGTCATCCGGGTTCTCTCTCATTTTCGGGCTGATGCGCATACCCAATCTGATGCATGGCTCGTTCTTCATGCTGGGTGCCTATCTCGGCGTGACGTTGCTGGCAAAGGGCGTCAATTTCTGGCTGGCGGCACTTGCCAGCGCGGCGGCCATGGCGGTGATTGGCGGGCTGATCGAGCGCTTTCTGTTGCGCCGTCTCGCGGGCGAGCAGCTTGCTCAGGTGCTGCTGACGCTGGGCTTTGCCTTCATCGTCGGCGACGTCTGCCTGATGCTGTGGACCGGTGATCCCTGGCAGCCGGCAACGCCCGACCACCTGCGCGGCGTGGTGAAGATGGCGGGGCTGCACTTCCCCCTCTATCGATTGGTGATCGTGATCGTCGCTGTCCTCATAGCCGTCGGGCTGTGGCTGCTCATCGACTGGACGCGAGTAGGCGCCATGATCCGCGCCGGGGTCGACGATCCGGCCATCGCCCGAGTGGTCGGCATCAAGGTCTCTCGGCTGTTCACCCTGGTGTTCGCGCTCGGGGCAGCGCTGGCTGCGTTCGGAGGCGTGATGGGCGCGCCCTACTTGTCGGTCTATCCCGGCCTGGACTTCGAGATACTGCCGCTGGCGCTGATCGTCGTCATCCTCGGTGGCACCGGCAGCCTGCTCGGCGCATTGGTCGGCAGCTTCCTGATCGGTGCCGTCTATAACTTCGGCCAGGCGATGTTGCCGGACCTCGCCTATGTCATCCTCTTCCTGCCGATGCTTCTGATCCTGGTGCTGCGGCCCCAGGGCCTGTTTGGCAGGGTCGTGTCGTGAGCGTTGCGAGCCCGCAGCGCGTGGGCACTGCCGCGGCGGTGCTGGTGCTTGCCTCGCTGCCGGTTTGGGTCGGCAACAGCTACTACGTCAACATCGCCAGCCAGATTCTTCTATGGGCGATCCTCGCGCTTGCGCTCAATATATTGGTTGGCTACGCGGGCCTCACCTCACTCGGCCACGCCGGCCTGTTCGCCATGGCCGGCTACACGGCGGCCATGCTGCTCGGCGCCGGCCACAACCACCTCGTGTCCGACGTTGTCGCCATTGTCGTGACGTTGGCGACGACTGCAGTGTTCGCGGTGCTCGCCCTGCGCGCCACGGGGATCGGGTTCCTGATGATCACGCTGGCCATCGGACAAATACAATGGGGGATCGCCTATCGCTGGGTGGGCCTCACCAACGGTGACAACGGCATCGTCGTGTCGACACGGCCGGCGCCGTTGAGCATCTCGCTCGCGGGCGCGGGCGCGTTCTACCTCGCCACGCTCATCGTCTTCCTCACCGCGGTTGCGACGATGGCCGTGTTCGCGCGCTCGCCTTTCGGCGCGGCGCTGCGCGGCACGCGCGACCAGGCCCGGCGCATGACCGCACTCGGCTACAACGTGTGGCTGATCCGGTTCTTGGCGATCCTGTTCTCGGGCTTCTGGTCCGGCGTCGCTGGCCTGCTTTTCATCTATTACAACCAGTTCATCAGCCCGCAGGTGGTATCGCTGACGACCTCGGCTGAAGCGCTCCTCATGGTGATCTCGGGCGGCAGCGGGACGCTGATGGGGCCGATCGTCGGTGCTGCCATTGTCGTCGTCATGAAGAACGTGGCAAGCGCCTACATCGAGCGCTGGAACTTGGTGCTCGGCGTCATCTTCATCCTCATCATCAGCTTCATGCCGGAGGGGCTGGTGCCGGGCTCGGCGCGGTTGTGCCGTGCGGCGTGGCGGCGGTTGCCATGGGGCCAGAGCCCAACAATAGACGATCCCGCGGGAAGCATGCGCGGGGGCCTGACGTCGCGCCGCATGCGGGAGCATGCCCCATGAGCGCGCTGCAGATCGAGGGCCTGAGCAAATCGTTCGGCGGCTTGCGCGTCACAACAGACGTGAGCCTCGCGGTGCAGCCGGGCGAGCGGCGGCTGATCATCGGGCCCAACGGCGCCGGCAAGACCACGCTGTTCAACCTGATCACGGGGGAGCTTCGCCCGGACGGCGGCAGAATTGTGCTGTTCGGGCGCGACGTCACGCACGTGCCCGCCCGCCGGCGCGCCCATCTCGGCATGGCCCGCACCTACCAGATCATCACGCTGTTCCCGCGCGACACCATTCTGCGCAATATCATCCTGGCCCTCCTCGGACTCTCGCCCCTGCGGTGGAACGCGTTCGTCGATCTCGGCGCCCAGCGCGATTTGGCCGAGCGAGCGAGCGCCGCCCTGGCGCGCATCGGCCTCGACCATATCGCCGACCGGCCGCTGGCGCAGACCTCCTACGGCGAGCGCAGACGCGTCGAGATTGCCATGGCGCTCGCGCAGAATCCGAAAGTATTGCTGTTGGACGAGCCGTTCGCCGGACTCTCCGTCGACGAGCGCCGCGACGTGCAGAAGCTGCTCTTGGCGATCCCGCGCGAGGTGACGGTGGTGATGATCGAGCACAACATGGACGTGGCGCTCGACTTGGCCGACCACATCACACTCCTGCATTTCGGCAAGGTGATCGTGCAAGGGACACGAGCCGAGGTCGTGGCCGATCCGCGCACGCGGGAGGTGTATCTTGGGTTCTAACGCCCTCAGCCTGCGCGAGGTCGACGCCTATTACGGGGACAGCCATGTGCTGCAACAGGTGTCGTTCGCGGCTGGCGCCGGCCGCCTCCTCGGCCTCATCGGCCGCAACGGCGCCGGAAAGACCACGGCCATGAACGTGGCTGTCGGCCTGCTGCCGCCACGCGCCGGCGCGGTCGAGGTGTTCGGCACCGATGTCTCCCGCCTGGCGCCTGAACAGATTGCGGCGCTGGGCGTGGCGTTGGTGCCGCAGGGACGCCGGGTGTTCCGCAGCTTGACGGTGCGCGAAAACCTGAGCGTGGCCGCGCACCGGCCCATTACCGCCGGCAAAACGACGTGGGGCCTCGAGAAGGTGTTCGAGATGTTCCCCCGCCTGGCCGAGCGGCGCCACCAGCTGTCGAGCCTGCTCTCAGGCGGCGAGCAGCAGATGCTGGCGATCGGCCGCGCGCTGATGGCCAATCCGCGCCTGCTGCTGATGGACGAGCCGTCCGAGGGGCTGGCGCCGCAGATCGTCGCTGACATCGGGCGCACGATTTCCAGGCTCAAGGGCGAGGGGCTGTCGATCGTCCTCGTGGAGCAAAACATCCGGCTGACGCTGGAGCTTGCCGACGATATCGCCATCCTGAACTCGGGCCGCGTCGTATTCACCGGCGCCGCGCGCGAGATTGCCATGAACGACGCGCTGGTCACCCAGCACCTTGGAGTGTCTTGAGGCTGCTGCGGATGCCGCGGTGACGACTCGAGCTAGCGGAGGAGGAATGCATGAACCAGTGGAACAAGTATGCCCCGACGGCGGCGCGCAAACACGGCAGGCCCGGACGCGAGACCCGGCCGACGAGCATGACCATCGACGCCCATTCGCACGTAGGCGTGCCGCGCGCGGCGGAGTTCGTGAAGCCGCATCTCGACCCGAACTCCTCGCCGCTGGTCCATTTCGCCAATGCCGAGACGAAGGCGCTGAACCAGAAGCAGGAGCGCGACATTGCAGCCCGCGCGAGCCTGGAGCAGCGGCTGTCCGATCTCGACGCGATGGGTCTCGATATGCAAGTGATCAAGCCGCCGCCGCCGCAATGCTACTACGCGCTCCCGGTCGACATCGCCGTCCAGGCGGCCCAGATCGTGAACGACGGCATCGCCGAGTTCGTCGCCCGCAAGCCTGATCGCCTCAAAGGCTTCGGCAGCGTGCCCATGCCCGACGGCCGCGAAGCCGCCAAGGAGCTCGAGCGCTGCGTCACCAAGCTCGGCTTCAAGGGCGTGCAGGTGCTGACAAACGTCAACGGCAAGGAACTGTCGGACCCAGCCTTTGCGCCCTTCTGGGCGAAAGCGGAGGAACTCGGAGTCCTGGTCGTCATCCATCCCAACGGCTTCACCGAAGCCGGCCGCCTGTCACGCTTCTACTTCAACAACGTAATCGGCAATCCGTTGGAGACAACCATTGCCTTGCACTACCTGATCTTCGACGGCGTGTTGGAGCGGCACCCCGGGCTCAAGATCCTCGCCGTGCATGGCGGCGGCTATCTGGCGAGCTACTCGGGGCGCATCGATCACGCGTGGGGTGCGCGCTCGGATTCGCACGGGGACCTGCCGCAGCCGCCGAGCACGTACCTCAAGAGGATCTACTTTGACACGGTCGTCTTCACCCCACATCAGTTGACCGAGCTGGTGCGCCTATACGGTCCCGACCGCATCATCATGGGCACCGACTACCCCTTCGACATGGGCGACTATGATCCCGTCGGCCACGTCTCCAGTTGCGACTTCGACGCTCCGACCGTGTCGGCTGTCTGCGGCGGCAATGTAAAGGCGCTGTTGGGCTTCTAGCCGTCTTGAAGGGTCCAGCTCCACCGCCCCCGCTGTCGAGCCAACGGGGTGAACACTGAAGGACCGGCCGGCTATCTTAGCTCGGCCGGTCCTCGCGGGCAGACCTGGTGCGGGGTGAGGTCTGGCCGGCCCGCTAGCGATACACACGGAACCCGACGACGCAATCTATCGGACCTGACCGCGGACCTGGATCGATTGCGGAGGCAGGTGTCGGAAGCCCCTGCGGCTCACAACCAATGTTGGGTCGTTAGGGTTAAACTAAACCCGTGGTTGCGGGCGTTTGGCCGTCTCAACGAACTTGCGATAGCAGGATCGCTGGGGAGCCATGAATACACCGCCCCGACATGCGCCGCCGCTCACGCGCGAGGGTCCGGCGCCGTTCATTTCGAACCTCGTCATCCGTCATGGTCCATCGGCGTTGCTGGGGAGACTCCTCCTTGCAGCCGACACGGAAGCGCGCAGGCGCGGCGTGTTTCTCTCATTCGCCGCGATGGAAGAGTTGGTCGCAGCAAATAAGGCGAACGGGGCGACGTGGAGGCCGCTCTTGCCAATCTTCGATCCCGCGTACGGTCGGTTTGATGCGGAATCAGCTTTGTGCCTGCTCGGACGCAACGAGGCCGGAGAGATTGTCCTGGCTCAGGCGGCGCGATTTTTCGATTGGCGTCATACGTCCTTTCATGACGAGGCCACCAGCCTGCGATTGTTCTACCACGATCCCGAAACGTCGCGAGGGGTGGGAGAGGCCATCGAGGTGACGGCCCCGACGGCGCGGCTAATCTCGGGCAGGATCGCCTTTACGGGGGCGCATTGGTGCCGACCGGATTACAGGGAGAAGGGCCTGCCGGGCATTACTCCACGCATTGCGCGCGCACTCGCGATCGGACGGTGGGATGTCGACCTCACCTGCACGATCATGGCGCACGACATCTACGCGCGCGGCGTCGCGGCGCGCGCGGGCTACTTCAACTCGGAGTGGGGCATCGAACTGAAGAACACGCCGACAGGCACATTTCCTGCCGCGCTCCTATGGAGCGAGCGGAGTTCCATATTGGCCGACTTCGAGGACTTCCTAGCCAACCTTATGGACGCCGATCTCTCCATTATCCACCGTCACGCCTAGGAGGCGTGTCGGCTGCCCGGCGGCGACTAACGGTACGATCAGACGCCAATAGGAGTGCGAGAAGGTACCGGCCTCCGGCCATTCGATGACGGCCCTCACATCCTCGAGCAGGGGCCGACCCGTCTCACGTGCTTCGCGATACGCATCACCCACCCAACGGCCATAGCTCCAATCAGGCATGTCATCGATACGATGGCCGCGTGCTTGCCGGCGCCACCATTTTGATCGTGACATCATGGTGCTGCCGAAGTCCGAGACCCGAAGTTCGCCATTTCCGTCCTCGGTCAGCAGCACATACCGGCGCCTGAGCAGATCCGGCAAAGACTGGGGATTGGCGACACAGCGGACGGCACGGGAGCTGTCTTCGAGAAGGTGCCGCAGCGGATTTTCGGCGGGCAATCTGCTGATCGAAGTGCGCCTGCGCGAAAAATTCCGAATTGGAAGCTTGGGACACTCCAGGATCGCCGTCAGCCGCTGCCACCCATTCTTGCTCCAACCTATGATCTCGTCATGCCAACGGTCGTCATACCAGCTGACGACGGCGCGCCGGGGGCTCCGCTTGTGCAGCCACAGGTAGAGTGCGCCAAGGGCAGCCGGCGCGGCGACCGCCGGTCTGATCCTTATGCGAACGCCAGCTCCCTCCGAGGTGACGGCGATGAAACCGAGGTTCAAGATCGCGAACTGCGCGAGCTCACGATCGTCGAGCGACGCGCGCAACAAACGCCTCAGCGCGAGCGAGCGCGCATCCCAGTGTCTTCCACTATCGTCTATGAGTATTGGCCACATCTGAACGGCACGCGTGATGCTCATGAACGTGGTGTCGCCGGTCGGAAGCATGGCCATGGTACGATTCTGCAGCACGGCAGGCAATGTGCTCGCGCGACCGTAAGCACAAGGCTCGCTTGCCAAAGCGACGCCGTTCGACAATGATCGTTGCGCTGAAGGATTGACGGAGCGAAGGCGTGTCGTTCGAGAAGAAGAATTCCACCCGCGCTCTCTACCTTCAGGTTCGCGACCACCTCGCGCAGCAGATAGCGTGGGGCGCGTTGAAACCCGGCGCAGTCTTGCCCAATGAGCTGCAGTTCTCCGAGGAGCTGGGGGTAAGCTTGGGCACATTGCGCAAGGCCTTGGAAACGCTTGAAAAGGAGCGGCTGATTACGCGCCGCCAGGGCCGTGGGACGTTTGTTCGCGATCATGCCGCGGGCGCACAACCACCGGTCGACAACATCCGTACCAAGGAAGGCGAACAGGTACCATTCACAGTACAGCTGCTCGACGTGACGAGCGGCTTGGCCAGCCCCGAAGAAACAAGGCGGCTTGCGCTCGAGGGACCGGCGATCATTGCCCGATGCCGCCAGGTCCGTCACTACAATGGGCCGTTCATGTTCGAACAGATCGCGCTGGCCGTCTCGCATTTCGCCGGCCTCGACTGCGAGCAGCTGTCGGATGCGTACAATATTGCAGTGCTCGCTCAGAACCACGGTGTCCTGCTCGGTGCCGCCTTGGAGTGCATCGAGATTGTCTCCGCACCCGAGGAGATCAGCACTTTGTTGAGGCTGGAGCCGGGGACTCCGCTCCTGAAGCTGGATCGCGTCCACTATTCCCTCGATCGCGTGCCGTTGGAGTGGCGCGTGGGCTATTGTGAGCTGACGTCCCTCAAGTACGTTGCTAAGCTAGGCGTGGACGGTGCTCGAACGCGTATCCAAGGTTCATTTCTTTAAGTTTATGAGGGCGTATATCTTCATGACCGAGTATCGCAGCCGGCAGCAGCCTGCAGTGAACCCCGGCCGTGAACGGCTATGGGCTAGTCTGGGCAATCGAATACGGTTGCGACGCGAACAGATCCAACTGACTGCGTGGGACGCCGCATGTGAGCTGGGAGCCGATATTCAGACATATGCGGACTACGAGCGAGGGGTGCGGCTCATCCCGGCGGATCGGCTGGCCACTCTTGCCAGGCTCTTCAAGGTGCCAGTCTTCTATTTCTTCGAGGACTTGCAAGCGGTTGATCCGACCGCGAGCGTAGACCCGGGCGCCCGCGACGGCACCGAATACATGGTCGCGACCCAAACCGAGCGCATTGCCAGCCTCGTGGAGGATTTCCAGAGGCTCGACTTCGCGCGGCAGCAGCACCTTCTCGTGGTGGCACGTGCGCTGGCTGACGATGATCAAGGATAGCGTTTACAGCCTGCATGCCGGCCGATCATGCCGTCGGGCGACTTCCGGGAGACGTTGTGCGCACAAGAAAAGAGGCGCGACCAGGATGGTCACGCCTCCCCCGCACCGCGCTACACGCTGATGAGCGCGTAGGACATTATGAATGATATATAGGACCGATCGGCGGACCACCGCAATCCTGCTGGCGCGGACATGTGGATAAGCGCTGCTGAACGCTGATCGCTTGGTGAGCCGCTTGCCCGGGGGTGCTGCCGAGACACGCCGTTGTCGCGCAAACTGCTTGACGATCAGCGCTTGCCGGGCGCGGAAGGAAGCGATGAGCACCAGGTCCGGATTTGACTGACCGCTGGCTCGAGCGGCGGCATGCTCAGAGCTTCACGCGGTTGAGCCGCAACGCGTTGCCGATCACGCTCACCGAGGAGAGCGCCATGGCCGCGGCTGCAATGATGGGCGAGAGCAGGATGCCGAGCAACGGGTAGAGCACGCCTGCAGCGACAGGCACGCCTGCCGCGTTGTAGATGAATGCAAAAAACAGATTCTGCCGGATATTGGACATCGTCGCCGCCGACAGATGGCGCGCCCGCACGATGCCGTTGAGATCGCCCTTCAGCAGCGTGATGCCAGCGCTCTCCATGGCCACATCGGTGCCGGTGCCCATGGCAATGCCGACATCCGCCGCAGCCAGCGCGGGTGCGTCGTTGACACCATCGCCTGCCATGGCGACGACGCGACCTCGCTTGCGGAGGCGGGCGACGACCTTGCCCTTGTCCTCCGGAAGGACCTCCGCTTCTACATCGGCGATCCCAAGCCTCTGCGCCACGGCTCTAGCCGTCGTCGTGTTGTCACCGGTGAGCATGACCACGCGGACGCCGGCATCCTTGAGCGCCGCAATCGCCGTTGGCGTGGTCGTCTTGATCGGGTCGGCGATCGCAATGACGCCGGCCGCCCTGCCGTCCACGGCAACGAAGATGGCGGTCGCGCCCTCCTGGCGCATCTCGTCGGCGGCGGCATCGAGAGTAGCGGTATCGATGCCGCCCTCCGTCATGATGCGCCGGTTGCCGATGACGAGCTTCTTGCCCTCGACCTCCCCCGTCACGCCCTTGCCGACCGGCGAGTCGAAGCTTTCCGCCTTGGCCAGCGGGAGTCCGCGGTCGCCGGCCGCGCGCACGATGGCGGCGGCCAGGGGGTGCTCGCTCGCACGCTCGAGACTGGCGGTCAGTCGCAACAGATCGGTCTCGATAGCGCCTTGAGTCGTTCTGATCCCAACCACGCTCGGCTTGCCCTCGGTCAACGTGCCGGTCTTGTCCACGACCAGCGTGTCGATCTTCTCCATGCGCTCCAACGCCTCGGCGTTCTTGATCAGCACGCCCGACTGCGCCCCCCGCCCCACGCCGACCATGATCGACATCGGCGTCGCTAGTCCAAGCGCACAAGGGCACGCGATGATGAGCACGGAGACCGCCGCAATGAGGCCGAAGGTAAGCCGCGGCTCCGGCCCCCACACGGACCATGCGATGAACGCCAGAACGGCAGTGCCGATCACGGCGGGCACGAACCAGGCCGAGACCTGATCGGCAAGCCGTTGAATGGGGGCCCGGCTTCTCTGCGCCTGCGCCACCATCTGCACGATCTGGGCGAGTACGGTATCGCGCCCGACCTTGTCGGCACGCATGACGAAGCCGCCAGACCGGTTCATGGTGCCGCCGATCACCTTCTCGCCGACCGCCTTGGTCACGGGCATGGACTCGCCCGTCACCATCGATTCGTCGATGGCGCTGCGGCCTTCCAGGATCTTGCCGTCGACCGGCACGCGCTCACCCGGCCTCACTCTGAGCCGATCGCCGGCCGACACCTGATCGAGACTCACGTCCTCGTCGCTGCCGTCGGCCTTGATCCGCCGCGCCATCTTGGGCGAAAGGTCGAGCAGCGCCCTGATGGCACCGCTGGTGCGTTCCCGCGCTCTCAGTTCCAGCACCTGCCCGAGCAGGACCAGCACGGTGATGACGGCGGCGGCCTCGAAGTAGACGGGAACGGAGCCGTCGTGCCCGCGCATCGACACTGGAAAGGACCCCGGCCAAACGGTCCCGACGATGCTGTACGCCCAGGCGACGCCTGTGCCCATGGCAATCAGTGTGAACATGTTGAGATTGCGCGTCCTGAGCGACACCCAGGCGCGCTCGAAGAACGGCCAGCCCGCCCACAATACGACCGGCGTTGCGAGAACCAGCTGAGTCCAATTCGACGTCTGCTGGCCCAACCATTGATGGAGCCCCGTAAGGTGCCCGCCCATCTCGAGCGCGAACACCGGCAGTACAAGCACCAAGCCGATCCAGAAGCGCCGCGTCATATCGGCAAGCTCGGGGCTGGGCCCTCCCTCTGACGAGACGATCTCGGGCTCGAGCGCCATGCCGCAGATAGGACACGAGCCAGGCCCCTGCTGCCGGATCTCGGGGTGCATGGGGCACGTGTAGATGGTTCCGGCAGGCGCCGCCGCCGGCCTCGCGGCCGGTGCCAGATACCTGTCCGGCTCGGCAATGAACTTCTCGCGGCACTTTGCCGAGCAGAAATAGTAGGGTCGGCCCAAATGCGTGTGCCGGTGCTTGGCTGCACGCGGGTCGACCGTCATGCCGCACACCGGATCGGTCGCCTTATCCTTGGCGTCGACCAGGATGGCATGCGGCCCATCGGCGCTGGCACTGCGTGCGTGGTGATGCGTCACCATAATTTCCTTTTGTCCGCGTCCTGGGCTGACCCCCATACCCTGAGGGAGTATGCTTGCGACCTATACCCTCGAGGGGTATATGTCAACATGCCCGAGCGCCCCAGGACTCCCGTTCTGGAATGGCCGGGCCGAAGCGCGCGCGAAGTCCTCGGCCTTGCCCGCATAGCCGGGCCGGGCCGCGCCATCGCGAGGTGGGGCGCAGTTGCCGGACGCAGATCGGGCATCGAGCCTGAAACACTTTGAAACAGGGCCGACAAGCCCTGATACAATTGCCGCCGTAGTGTTCATTCAGCAAGCAAGCCGCCGAACCGCGATGACCGCCGGCTCCCACGAGATTCGCCCCGCGCCCGCACCGGGGACGACGGAGGCCCATATCTTGGTCGTCGATGACGATGCCCAGATCCGCCAGCTGGCGGCAAAGCTCCTGCGCGGGCACGGCTACCGCGTCTCGCTGGCGCGTGACGGCCGGGAGATGCGCGAGGCGCTGCAAACCGCGCACATGGACCTCGTCATCCTCGACATCATGCTGCCCGGCGGCAACGGGCTCGACCTGTGCAGGGAAATTCGTGCGGGTTCGAGCATACCGGTCATCATGCTGACCGCGCTCGGCTCGGATACCGACCGCATCGTGGGCCTCGAGATCGGCGCCGACGATTATCTCCCCAAACCCTTCAATCCCCGTGAGCTGCTGGCCCGGATCAACGCGGTGCTCCGGCGCGCGCGCGGCAGCGCCGCAAATCCGCAGAGCAACGCGATTCACCTGGTCTTTGAAGGCTGGTCGCTGGATACAAGACGTCGCGAGCTAACAAATCCCTCCGGTGCCGTTGTCGATCTGTCGACAGGCGAATACGACCTGCTGCTGACTTTCCTCGAATACCCACAGAGGGTCCTGACGCGGGATCAGTTGATGGATGGAGCGAAGCATCGCACCGCAACCGGCTTCGACCGCGCCATCGATATCCAGGTCAGTCGACTGCGCAAGAAACTCGAGGGAGACCCGGGCGCGCCGGAGATGATCAAGACGATCCGCGGGACCGGATACATGTTCGTGCCGGCGGTCTCGCGCGCATGATCCGGTTCGCCGACACGCTCGTTGCGCGCGTCCTGCTGGTCTCGCTGCTCGGGATCACCATTTTCCATGTGCTGAGCCTGTGGACCTATGAGCATACGCTCGACCGCGAATTGGCCCAGGCCCAGGATGACCAGCTGGCCGAGCGGCTGATCTCCATCAAGAGAAGCGTGGCGGCTGCCGCTGAGCCGCAGCGGGAAGCCCTTGCACATCACCTGTCGGGCGGACCCATCCAGGCGCATTGGAGCCGCTCCCGCGGCGCGGCGCCGGGCGGACCGGGTGCCGCCCGATGGACGGGGCTGATCTCGCTTCTCGTATCGCGTTCGCAAGATCTGACCGCAAAGGACATCATCGTGGGCACGGGAGGCGATGCGCACGTCGCGCTGGTCTCCGTGCGCCTGCCCGACGACAGCTGGCTCAATGTCAATCTGTTTGCTGCCGGAAAGGCTGAGGTCTCGGGACACGGACACCTTCTCTCGACGAGCCTGATGGCTGTCGGCGTGGCGCTGATTTCGATGCTGATGGCCACTTGGCTGACGCGCCCACTCAGGCGCATCGCGGACGCCGTCTCGAAGCTCTCCATCGACGAGCGCAGCGCTGCGATCCCCGAGAGGGGGCCCCGGGAGGTGCGCCATCTGGCAGCTTCCTTCAACGCCATGCATCGTCGGCTGGTCGATCTCATCCTGCGGCGAACGCGATCCCTGGCCGCGGTCTCCCACGACCTGAGAACGCCGTTGACGCGCCTCCGGCTGAGACTTGCCGACCTCGACAACAGCGAGCTGCAGCGGGCCTTGGCCTCAGACATCGACGAGATGGAGCAGATGATTGAGGCGACGCTGTCCTACCTCAAGGGCCAGGAGACGACCGAGCCGCCCCGCCCGATCGACCTCGTCTCGCTCTTGGAGACCATTGTGGACGACGCGCGCGATGAGGGGCGCGATGCCGAGCTCATTGCTCCGCCAACGCTCGTGATCCATGCGCGCTTGATGGGTCTGAAGCGCGCCCTCTCGAACCTTATCGGCAACGCGCTGCGCTACGGCAGTCAGGTCCGGGTGCGCATCGAGCCGGGCAATGGTGAAGTGATCGTGACGATCGACGATGACGGGCCGGGCATTCCTGAGCGTCAGCTCGAGACAGTGTTCGAGCCATTTGTACGGCTCGAGGACTCGCGCAATGCCGAGACCGGCGGTGTCGGCCTGGGACTGACCATCGCAAAGAGCAATATCGAGATCGATGGCGGTTCTCTTCTCCTGCGCAATCGTCCTGGCGGCGGCCTCAGCGCCATCGTCCGACTGCCCTGTGGCGGTGTGCCCCCCTCGAGAGCCAAGGCATCAGCGTCTTGAGCACAGCCCCAGGCGCCTTGCGCACTGGCGCGGGCATGTGACGGGCGCGCCCTGCCGGCGGATCGTTGAAACAATTTGTTACGTTCCCGCAACGCGACGTGACGATCGCCTCGCTAGCGTGACGGTGCGAACTTCAAGCGAGCACGAGGGCATCCATGCGAGGACCACTCACCGCCAAAACGGCGGCGCTGGCGGCACTGCTCGCGCTGGCACTCGTGAGCCCGACCTTCGCGCATGAGGGCCATGATCATGACGCGCCGCTGCCGCCGGTGTCGGCGACGATCGCACCGCGTGCCGAGGCTTCCTCGAGCGATTTCGAGCTCGTGCTGATCGCGCGCGGCACGGAGCTTGTCATCCACCTCGACGCCTTCGAGACGAATGCTCCGATCCCGGGGGCAGACGTGGAGCTCGACACGCCGTCAGGGTCCCTCAGGCCTGTCGCCAAGGGTGAAGGCATGTACACGGCGCAGGCACCGTTCCTGGCCAGGCCAGGCCGCTACGACTTTGCGATCACCGTATCGAACGCCGGGACGGTCGATATCCTGACCACGACCCTGGTTGTTCCGGAGACTGCGGCGACGAATGGCTCGGCTTCCGGCGCAGGCTCGTTGTTTGCAGGCCAAGCCATCGCGCAAGGTCCCGGAGGGAACGTTGGCGGCTCAGAAATACCGCTTTGGCTGGCTGCCGCTCTCGGCTTCGCCGGTGGTGTTCTGGTCACGGTCATGCTGCATCGGCGCAAGCGTGGCGCTCTCGCCGCCACCGTTCTGCTTGGCGTAGGCGCCGCGGCTTGGCCGTTGTTCCCGGCGTCGGCCGATGAGACGGGCCGGGCGCAGCGTGACCAGGCGCAGCGCTTCGCGGACGGCACGCTGTTCGTACCCAAGGCGACGCAGCACATCCTCGCCCTCCGTACCGTTCTGACCGCGGACCGCGTCCATCGCCGCGCCCTGGAGCTGCCGGGCCGTATCATACCCAGCCCCAACGCCAGCGGGCTGGTGCAGGCGTCAGTCGGCGGGCGGCTGAGCCCGCCGCCCGGGGGCTTCAAACCGCTCGGCACGGCAGTGAAGGCCGGCGACATCCTCGCGTTCGTGATGCCGCCGCTTCCACTCGCCGATGCCACCACGCAGCAGCAGCAGGCACGCGAGCTCGACCAACAAATCTCGATCGTGACCAGGCGCGTGGAGCGGTTCAAGGCGCTCGCAGTGTCGGCCGCCATCGCGCGCAGCCAGCTCGAGGAGTCCGAGCTCGAGCTCAAGGGCCTGCAGACCCGCCGCGCCAATCTCGACCGCGTGCAGCGGGAACCGGAGGCGCTCGTTTCGCCCGTCGACGGCATCATTGCTGCGTTCAATGCGGTCGCCGGCCAGATGGCCGAGCCCAACGCCGTCATCTTCCAGATCGTCGATCCCGGATCGCTGTGGGTCGAGGCCTTGAGCTACGAGGCACAGGCGACAGCGGCCAAGGCCCGGGCCGTTCTGGCCGACGGCCGCACGGCGGACCTCGATTATGTCGGGACCGGCTTCACCGATCGCAATCAGGCCGTGCCCATCCATTTTGCGATTGCGAGCGACACGAGGGGCTTGAGGGCCGGTCAGTTTGTGACCGTGCTCGCCTCCACGACGGACGAGCAGCGCGGCATTGCCGTGCCAAGGGAGGCGGTGCTGCACGGCAGCAACGGCCAGCGCATCGTCTACGAGCACACCAATGCCGAGCGATTCGTTGCCCGTGAAGTCCGCGTCGAGCCCCTCGATGGCGCACAGGTCCTGATCACCGCCGGCGTCGAGCCCGGCCGCCGGATCGTGACGCGCGGCGCCGAGCTGCTCAATCAGATCCGGTGACAGGAAGAAGACGTGTTCACCTTCCTCGTCACGCGATCTCTGCGCAATCGCCTGCTGGTGCTCGCCATCGCAGCCGTGCTCGTCCTCTACGGCGCGTTCACGGTCCGGCGCCTGCCGGTCGACGTGTTCCCCGATCTCAACCGCCCGACGGTCACGATCATGACGGAGGCAGAGGGGCTTGCACCGGCGGAGGTCGAGCAACTCGTCACCTTCCAGATCGAGACGCAAATGAACGGACTGCCGGGTGTGATCCGCGTGCGCTCGATCTCGGGGGTCGGCCTCTCGATCGTCTATGTCGAATTCGACTGGGGGACCGATATCTACCGCAATCGGCAGCAAATTGCCGAGCGGCTGTCTCTGGTGCGCGATCAGCTGCCGCAGAACGTCATACCGCAGATGGGGCCGATCAACTCGATCATGGGGCAGATCCTCATGTTCGCGATGACCTCCGAGACGGCGAGCCCGATGGAGGTGCGCGAGATCGCCGATTTCGTCGTGCGCCCTCGGCTGCTCACGATTCCCGGCGTCGCTCAGGTCATCCCGCTCGGCGGCGAGGTGCGTCAATTCCGCGTCGCGCCGAACCCCCCGGCGATGCGTGCGCTCGGGGTCTCCCTCGCCGAGCTGGAACGTGCGCTGCAGCAGTTCGGCACCAACAGCGGCGGCGGCTATGCCGACCAGTACAATCGCGAATACCTCATCCGCAATATAGGGCGCACGCTCAAGCTCGAGGACCTGCGCAATGTGGTCGTGCGCGCCGATGGCGGCCGCTCGGTCTATCTGCACCAAGTCGCCGAGGTCAGCTACGGCGCCAAGCTGAAACGCGGCGATGCCGGCTTCATGGGCAAGCCTGCCGTCATCATCTCCGTCGAAAAGCAGCCGGCAATCGACACGGTGAAGCTCTCACGCGAGGTCGAGCGGGCGATGGCCGAGCTCAACCGCACCATGCCGAACGGCATCAAGGTCGACAACGTTGTATTCCGCCAGGCGAACTTCATCGAGACCTCGATCGGCAACGTTGAAAGAGTCCTGCTGGAGGCAGTGGTCGTCGTCGCCATCGTGCTCTTCCTGTTCCTGCTCAATGTGCGCACGACGTTCATCTCGCTGACGGCAATCCCGGTGTCGCTGCTGGCAACGGCGATCGCGTTCTCCGTGCTGGGCCTGTCGATCAACACCATGACGCTCGGAGGGCTTGCCATCGCCATCGGCGAGCTTGTGGACGACGCCGTGGTGGACGTCGAGAACATCTTCCGGCGTTTGCGCGAGAACCGCGAGCGGGGCAACCCACGCACCGTATTCGATGTGGTCGTGGCCGCCAGCCAGGAGGTGCGCTCCGGCATCGTCTACGCGACGATGATCATCGTCCTCGTGTTCGTGCCGCTGTTCTCGCTGTCGGGCATCGAGGGCCGCCTGTTTGCGCCGCTCGGGCAGGCTTACATCATCGCGATCCTGGCGAGCCTCATGGTTTCGATCACGCTGACGCCGGTGATGGCCTCCTACCTTCTGCCAAGCCTGAAGCGTCTCGACGAGCGTGAAGGCCCCGTGATCCGTGTGCTGAAGCGTGCCAACCGCAACATGCTCACCCTGGCTTTCGCGCATCAGAAGGCGCTGATGCTGTCGGCTGTCGCGGCCGTCGGGCTTGCGCTCGCGGCAGCCGTCGCCCTGCCGCGCACTTTCCTGCCGCCCTTCAACGAAGGCACCCTCACCATAAATCTCCTCTTCAAGCCGGGCATCTCGCTCGCCGAGAGCCATCGCGTCGGCTTCATTGCAGAGAGGCTCATCCTCGAGGTGCCGGAAGCCAAGCTCACCGCGCGCCGCACGGGGCGCGCCGAGCTCGACGAGCATGCCGAGGGCGTGCATTCCTCGGAAATCGACGTCGATCTCGAGCCTTCAACGCGGAACAAGGCCGAGATTATCAACGATATCCGCTCGCGGCTCTCGGTCCTGCCGGTCTCGACCAACATCGGTCAGCCGATCTCGCACCGTCTCGACCACATGCTGTCGGGCGTGCGCGCACAGATCGCGCTCAAGATCTTCGGCGAGGACCTCGATACCTTGCGCAATCTCGCCGAGAACCTGCAGCAGCGCCTCTCCAAGATACCGGGACTCGTCGACCTCCAGGTCGAGCGGCAGGTGCGCATTCCCCAGCTCGAGATCATCGTCGACTACAAGAAGGCCGCCCTTTACGGGCTGCAGCCGGCGCAAGTCACCGAGCAGCTGCAGACCCTGTCGAACGGGCGTCTCGTCTCGCGGCTTGTCGACGGCAATCGGCGCTTCGATCTCGTCATCCGCCTCAGCGACAGCGCACGCACGACCCAGGGCCTTTCGGAGCTTCTGATCGAGACTGCGGCGGGCTGGGTGCCGCTGCGCCAGATCGCGGATGTGAAGGAGGCCGATGGCCCGAACCAGATCCTGCGCGAGAACACCAAGCGACGCATTGTCGTGCTCGCGAACTCCGACGGTGCCCGTGACATGGCCGCGATCGTCGCCGACGTCCGCACGGAGATTGCAGCGGCGAAGCTCCCTGTCGGCTTCTTCACGAACCTCGAAGGCACGTTCCAGGCACAAGAGGAGAGCATGCGGATGATCGGGTTGCTATCGATCGCATCGCTCGCGCTTGTGCTCACCGTCCTCTACAGCCGATATCGCTCGATCCTGTTTGCGCTGATCATCATGGGCAGCGTGCCGCTCGCACTCATTGGCTCCGTCATCGCCCTCTGGTGGGCAAATCATCCCCTGTCGGTTGCGAGCATGATCGGCTTCATCACGCTGGCCGGCATTGCCACGCGCAATGGCATCCTGAAGATCAGCCACTACATCAATCTCGCCATCCACGAGCGTATGGCGTTCGGGCCTGAGCTCGTGCTTCGCGGCAGCCTCGAGCGCATGACGCCAGTGCTGATGACGGCACTGTCGGCGGGCGTAGCCTTGATCCCGCTCATGATTGATGCGCATGCGCCGGGCAAGGAGATCCTGCACCCGGTGGCGGTCACCATCTTCGGCGGGCTCATCACCGCGACACTGCTCGATGCGCTGCTGACCCCCGTGCTGTTCCTGCGCTACGGGCGCAGACCTCTCCAACGTCTCGTCGAGCTGTCGCAGACCGTGCCCGAGGGATCAGCCGCCACCCCAACCCCTCACTCCCACGCTTACTGAGAAGGAGAAGCCCCATGACCGTCCCCCGCACGCTCGCAGCGCTGCTGCTCGCACTCAGTCTCATCGCGCCGACGCTCGTGTTCGCCCACGAGGCTGGCAAGGGCCGCAACGGCGGGCTGCGCGTAGATGCCGGCAGATATCACACGGAGATCGTCGCCAACGGCTCATCCACGTTCGTGGTGTTCCTGAGCGATGGCGACGACAAGCCGATCCCCGCAGCCGGGTTCAAGGGGCAGGCCATTCTGGTCATTGACGGCAAGTCCGTGCGCTTCCCGCTCGAAGCCGCCGACGGCTCGCGCCTGGTCGGGACCGCGCCTGTCCCCGTCAAGGCCGGCGTCAAGGGCGTCGTCCAGCTGACGTCTCCGGACGGGGGCAGCGCACAAGGCAAGTTCTGAGCAACACGACAAGACGGGAGAGATGACGGCCCACAGACCGTCCCTCAGCAGCTCTCTGCCGAAATGGTCGAGGCTGTGTCTTTGAGAACCCCAGTGGATCGAAAACCTATGTGCAGTTCTCGTTTTCGCGATCCGACTTCATATCGCTCGAAGTGAGGATCTCGAACAGTTCGGTGGGCGTGCTCGTGTCGGTGGGCGTGCTCGCAACCCGCAGCTTGCGCAGCACCTCAGGCTCCCTGAGCTTGCGCGCCACCGCCGCCAGCGCATTGAGCTGGTCCGCGGCTCGAGAGATCCTTGAGCACGCTCGCCTTGTCGCGAGCGCCGACATCGAGCGCCACGTTCGATGGGGAGAGAAACTCCTCGATCTTCATCGATGCTCCTGAAGGCAGATCTTCAGACGGCCGGCAGTGCCCTTCTCTTCCCGGCGCGCCTCCGCGAGCAAGGCCTCCGGGGAGGGACGCTGCCGAGGTTCGCCGGGCTGGTCCGCTATCGCTCAGCCTCAGGAGCGGTCACTTCGCCAGGCTGTCCAACGCCAGGTTGAGAGCCAGGACATTGACCCGGGGCTCGCCCAGCAAGCCCAGCGTGCGCCCTTCGACTTGGCTATTCACCAGCTGGCGAACGCGCTCCTCGGGCAGACTGCGGGCCTTGGCCACGCGCGGCACCTGGAACAGGGCGGCCTCCGGAGAGATGTGCGGATCGAGTCCGCTGCCGGACGCGGTAACCAGGTCGGTAGGCACGCGAGCGGATTTATTCTCTTCCTTGAGCTTGTCGACATCACCCTTGATGCGGTCGATCAGTGCCTTGCTGGTGGGGCCCAGGTTCGAGCCCATGGAGTTGGCCGCATTGTAGGGGGCGTCGACGGTCTTGGTCGGATCGTTGGGATCGGGCGCGTTCGTGGCGGACGGACGGCCGTGGAAGTACTTGTCGTCCGCAAAGGCCTGTCCGATCAGCGACGAGCCGACGACCTTGCCGTCCACTACGACAAGGCTGCCGTTGGCCTGGCGCGGAAACAGAACCTGGGCCATGCCGGTGACGGCCAAGGGATAGACGAGCCCCGTGATGATCGTGAACAGCACGATCATGGTGAGGGCGGGACGGAGTTCTCTCATGGGTATCTCTCCTCAAGCGAGGTGCAGGGCCGTGACAAGGAGGTCGATGGCCTTGATGCCGATGAACGGGATGATGATTCCGCCGAGGCCGTAGATGAGCAGGTTGCGCCGCAACAGCGGACCTGCCCCGATCGGCCGATACGCGACGCCTTTCAGCGCAAGCGGGATCAGCGCGACGATGATCAACGCGTTGAAGATGATCGCCGACAGGATGGCGCTCTGCGGCGTCGCCAGTCCCATGATGTTGAGCGCCTGCAGTTGCGGGTAGAAGGCGAGGAACATTGCGGGGATGATGGCGAAGTACTTCGCCACGTCGTTGGCGATCGAGAACGTGGTCAGCGCGCCGCGCGTCATCAGCAGCTGCTTGCCGATCTCCACCACCTCGATGAGCTTGGTGGGGTTCGAGTCGAGGTCCACCATATTGCCGGCCTCACGCGCGGCCTGCGTGCCGGTGTTCATGGCCACGCCGACATCGGCCTGCGCCAGAGCGGGGGCATCGTTGGTGCCGTCGCCGCACATGGCCACCAGCTTGCCCTTGGCCTGCTCATCGCGGATGAGCTTCAGCTTGTCCTCGGGCGTGGCCTGGGCGAGGAAGTCGTCCACCCCGGCCTCCGCCGCGATGGCCGCGGCGGTGGTTGGGTTGTCGCCGGTGATCATGATGGTGCGGATGCCCATGCGCCTTAACTCGGCGAAGCGCTCGCGGATGCCTCCCTTGACAATGTCCTTGAGGTGGATGACGCCGAGCAGCTTGCCGTCGCGCGCCACGGCGAGGGGCGTGCCGCCGGATTTGGCGATACCGTCGGCCAGCGCCTGGATATCGCGCGCCGTCTCGGCGCTGACGCCCGGCTTCAGGGCGACGGCGGCGGCACCGCGGCTGGCCGTCTGGTGGCCACCGTTGAGATAGGCCAGGATGGCATCAACCGCGCCCTTGCGGACCGACGTGCTGCCGAACTCCACACCGCTCATGCGAGTCTGTGCCGAGAAAGGTATGAACTTGGCATTGAGCTCGCTCATCTCGCGCCCGCGAATGCCATACTTCCCCTTGGCGAGCACGACGATCGAGCGGCCTTCGGGCGTCTCGTCGGCCAGCGAGGCGAGCTGCGCGGCATCCGCCAACTCCTGCTCACTGACGCTGCGCAGCGGCTTGAACTCGGTCGCCTGCCGGTTGCCGAGCGTGATCGTGCCGGTCTTGTCGAGCAGCAGCGTATCGACGTCTCCCGCCGCCTCGACGGCTCGGCCCGACATGGCCAGCACGTTGAAGCGGACCAGCCGGTCCATACCGGCGATGCCGATCGCCGATAGCAGAGCGCCGATCGTCGTCGGAATGAGCGTCACGAACAGCGCCACCACGATGACGACCGAGATGGGTCCGCCCGCGTAGCTGGCGAAGCTCGGAATGGTCGCGGTGGCGAACGCGAAGATTATGGTCATGCCGACGAGCAGGATATTGAGTGCGATCTCGTTGGGCGTCTTCTGCCGCTCGGCGCCTTCGACCAGCTTGATCATGCGATCGAGGAAGGTGGACCCCGGCGCAGACGTGATGCGCACGCGGATCCAGTCGGAGATGACCTGGGTGCCGCCGGTGACGGCCGAACGGTCGCCGCCGGACTCCCGGATGACCGGCGCCGACTCGCCGGTGATGGCCGCCTCGTTGACCGAGGCCACGCCCTCGACCACCTCGCCATCCGACGGAATCAGGTCGCCGGCCTCCACCAGCACGATGTCGCCGACCTTCAGGCTGGTGCCTGGCACAAGCTTGTAGTCCTTGGAATTGGCGGCGGCGAGCAACTTGGCCTGCGTCTCGGTGCGCGTGCGCCGCAGGGAGTCGGCCTGCGCCTTGCCACGGCCCTCGGCCACTGCTTCCGAGAAGTTGGCGAACAACACGGTGATCCACAGCCACAGGACGATCTGGAACGTGAAGCCCAGGCTGCCGCCGCCTGTGAAGAGATCCCGCAGCAGGATGATGGTCGTCAGGGCCGCCACGATCTCGACCACGAACATCACCGGGTTCTTGATCAGGACACGGGGATCGAGCTTGGCAAACGCCGCGCCGACGGCCGGGACGATGATCCTGGGATCGGCGAGTGCGGACACAGGCATCCGCTTGCGAAGGGTGGAGCTTTCCATGGGTGTTACTCCGAAGTGAAGGTGTCAGAACAGCATCTTCGCTTGCATGGCGAAGTGCTCGACGACGGGCCCAAGGGCAAGCGCCGGGAAGTAGACGAGGCCGCCGATGATGACGATCACGCCGACGAGCAGGCCTACGAACAGGGCGCCGTGCGTCGGAAACGTGCCCGCCGAAGCCGGCACGATCTTCTTGGCGACCAGGGAGCCTGCCATTGCCATCATCGGAATGATGACGAAGTAGCGCCCGACCAGCATCGCCACGCCACCAGTGATGTTGTACCAGAGCGTATTGCCGGTCATGCCCGCAAACGCCGACCCGTTGTTGCCGGTCTGCGAGACGAAGAGGTACAGCGCCTCGCTGAAACCGTGCGGACCAGCGTTGGCCATGCTGGAGACCCCGAAGGGCAGCACGACGGAGGCGGCCGTGAAGCCAAGCATCGACAGCGGCAGGATCAAGATGGCCAGCATGGCCATCTTGACCTCCTTCGCCTCGATCTTCTTGCCGAGGTACTCCGGCGTGCGGCCCACCATGAGGCCGGCCACAAACATGGCGACGACCACCATCAGCAGCATGCCATAGAGGCCGGAGCCCACGCCGCCAAAGATGATCTCGCCCAACATGATGTTGACGAGCGGAACCATGCCGCCGAGTGCGGTGAAGCTGTCGTGCATCGCGTTGACGGAGCCGTTGGAGGCATCGGTGGTCGCCACCGCCCACAACGCGGAGTTGGTAATGCCGAAGCGGACTTCCTTGCCCTCCATGTTGGCCGGATCGAGCCCAAGCGCGGCAAAATGCGGGTTGCCGGCCGCCTCGGCCCAGTAGCAGACGGCGACGCCGACCAGGAACAAGATGGACATCGCCGCGTACAGCGCCCAGCCTTGCCGCTCGTCCTTCACCATGCGCCCGAACGTGTGCGTGAGCGCCGCCGCGATCAGGAGGATGTAGAGCACCTCGAGGAAGTTGCTGAGCGGGGTGGGGTTCTCGTAGGGTACGGAGGAGTTGGCGTTCCAGAAGCCACCGCCATTGGTGCCGAGTTGCTTGATGGCGATCTGTGACGCTGCGGGCCCCTGGCTCAAGGTCTGCTTCGCGCCCTCGAGCGTGGTGGCATCGACGTAGCCGCCCAGGTTCTGCGGCACGCCCTGCCAAACGAGGAAGAGCGCCGCCACGAGAGACAACGGAAGCAGCACATAAAGCGTCGTCCGCGTGAGATCGACCCAGAAATTGCCGACGGTATTGGCCGAGGCGCGTGCAAATGCGCGGATCAGGGCGATGAGCAGGGCAATGCCAGTCGCTGCGGACACGAAGTTCTGCGTCGTGAGAGCCGCCATCTGTGTGAAGTAGCTCATGGTGCTTTCGCCGCCGTAGTTCTGCCAGTTGGTATTGGTGGCGAAGCTGACCGCCGTGTTGAAGGCGAGGTCGGAAGGAACAGCTGACTGGCCTGCCGGGTTGAACGGCAAGAAGTTTTGCAGCCTCTGTATGGCGTAGACGAGCAGGAACCCGGCGGCGTTGAAAATGAGCATCGCCACCGTATAGGTGATCCAGTGCTGCTCGCGCGTTTCGTTCACGCCCGACGCACGATAAAGCAATGTCTCGATCGGCCGCAGCACAGGTGAGAGGAACGTGCGCTCGCCTTCGAACACGCGCGCCATATAGCGGCCGATGGGAACGACGAGCGCAGTGAGCACCGCAAAGTAGATGGCGATTTGAAGCCAGCCATTGAGGGTCATAGGGGTCGCGCCTCTTCAGAACTTCTCAGGCCGCAGCAGGGCGTAGGTGAGATAGATCAGGAGCGCCGCGGTCACGAGGCCTCCCAGGATGTATTCGACGAGCATGGGGCTCTCCCTTAGAGACGGTCGCAGCCGTAGGCGTAGGCGATCGACAGGATGAAGAAGCCGACACAGCCGGCTACCAGGATCACGTCCAACATGACTTGCTCCTCGTGAACTGCGCGCGCTGACGTGCAGTCAGCCGATCGCAAGGGCGCGCGACATTGAGCGCCGTCAAGCAAGCGAGATGCCTCGTCGCACGCGGCGGATACTTGCGCAGCGCGGCATATGAAATCGAGATGGACGCCGGCACTTCCGCATAAAGGCGGCATATAAAAACCGCCGATCCGCATAAGAGAGCAACCAAAAGACCTTCGACATCAGCGGATTGGTCGGATGGCTCACACGCGCCCGCTCAGCGTCTTTCGCGTGTCCTTCATGGAATTCCTATGCCGTCGGGCCCTCCTCCGCCTCGACTCTTGATGCGGGCGCCATGATCTGTCGGATGCGGCCGCAAGCGGCGGCCACGTGATCGAAGGGAGACTGCCATGTCTGCGATTGGCCTCAAGGGTGGGGCCAACCCTGAAGGATGGGTGCCCGCAAAGGCGGTGGGGCTCGCCGCGGTGCTCGGCGCCCTCCTCCTCGCAAGCCTCACAGTGAACACTCTGACGATCGCTGCCGACGGCAAGCGACGGCAGGGCACGTCGAGCACCGCAGAGTGTCAGGCGGTCGGGCTCACTACGCAGCCTCTGGACGGCCGCCACAAGCTGGCTGAGAAGCCCGCATCGGCAGACTTCCACGCCCCATCGCTTCGCTGGCGCCTATCTGGCGGTCGCGGAGGCCGCCTGACGCGGGCTGGCAGCTTCAGCCTTTGCGAAGGCGCGTCGCTGTGAGATGAGAAGCTCCTTCTCTTCTTATTCAGCCTTGTCGATGTCGCGCCGCCCAAGAGCGCTTATCGAGGATATCGAGCGCAGCAGCGCTTGACGCATGGCGTGCGGTACCGCGACGACCGCACGCGCTAGGCGCCACGCAGCTCTTGTTAGGGCACGGTGTGCATCGGCATCGGTGAGTGACCCCACCACTGTGCGCTCAGCACCTATCCGAGTGCTGCTCTCCACAGACGAAGCGCTCGACGGATAACCCCGCAATTACAAGCGCTAGCCGCTGGCAACCTCACGCGAGGGAGGGGTCATGTGTGGACGGCGCCCTCATTGCAAGAGGAATCTGGCGTGCGGCTTGCGGTCGGGTGCAAGTCATGTGTCCGGCCTGTTGATGCGGCCGCATGACGGCTGGCCCTGATGTGATCCGCGGATCGGGTCCCGATCAAAATTCCGGGCTCATAGGCCCACAGACCCCAGACGGGTTTTCCCGATCGACGGCTCGACCGTTTCGCATCACGCCATTATCACCCTCGCAATTGGAATGCGCCCGTCGATGCGATCTCTACCGGTTTATCGGCAGCCCTTTAGACTTTTGCCGCAAGCACCGGCGCTCGATAGCTCTCGCCCTTGGCCAGCACCGCCCATGCGATCCGCGCCATCTTGTTGGCGAGCGCCACCGCCACGACCTTGGCCGGTCGCCGTGCCAGCAGATGCATTAGCCAGGGATGCTTGTCAGGATGGGCGCGTGTGTGCCGTATGACCGCCGTCGCCCCGACCACAAGCAGCCGGCGCAGGTAGCGATCGCCCTGCTTGGAGATCGACCCCAGCCGCTCCTTGCCACCGCTGGAGTTCTGCCTCGGCACCAAGCCGATCCAGGCCGCGAACTCGCGTCCCGACTTGAAGACCCCGGCATCAGGCACGCTGGCGGCAATCGCTGTCGCACCGATCACGCCGATGCCAGGTATCGTCTCCAGCCGCCGGCTCGCATCGTTTGATCGATGCTCGGCATGAATGTGGCGCTCGATGCCTCCGATCTGCGGGCCAAGCGCATCCAATTGGTCGAGCAGGGCGTGCAAAGCCTTACGCGCCAGATCCGGGATGTGGCTCTCCTCATCCCTCACGATGCCAATCAAACTCGTCAGCCCGTCGCGGCCTTGCGCGGCGACCAGACCGAGCTCGGCCAAATGCGCGCGCATCGCATTGATCAACTGCGTGCGCTGCCGCACCAAGAGATCGCGCGTCCGGTGCAGCATCAGCAGGGCTTGCTGCTCGGCGCTCTTGATGGCAACGAAGCGCATGCTCGGTCGCGTCACTGCCTCGCAGATCGCGGCTGCATCAGCAGCATCGTTCTTGCCGCGCTTGACGTACGCCTTCACATAGCTCGCCGGCCTCAGTCGCACTGCGTGGCCGAGCGCCTCGAGCTCGCGCGCCCAGTGGTGCGATGTGGCACAGGCCTCCATGCCGATCAGGCAGCGCGGCAATCTCTCAAACAGCGGCAGGACCTGCGAGCGCCGCAGCTTCTTCGTGATCGCTACCTTCCCAGTCGCGTCGACGCCGTGGACCTGAAACACGTTCTTGGCCAGATCAATGCCGATCGTGGTAACCTGCATGTGGACGGCCCCCTCATGTGATTCGTTAGATGACGATCACCCTATGGCACCTCGATGCCGCGAGCGGGCGCCGTCCACCTCATCAAAATTGGACGCCGATCGGGGGTCTATGTTGGGTGCTGTTTGACACTTGGCCATCTGTCTCGCCCCCAAGGGAATAGATGCCCTTGTTCGTAGGGCCGATGACAAGCCGCAATGGATCGACCCCATTTGCTTCATCAGATCGGATCGAAAGGCCGTGACGTTTTTTATCAGTGAACTCGCGATGCGGGTGGCACAACTCTTGGACTCGGCCAGAGAAGCATGCAGCGAACATGGCTTGTATCTCTCCTCCATGTTCGATGACGCGTAACGCCGTTCCCGGCAAGGCGCACTGCCTGGGTCACGGGTAACGTCTCTTAAGGTACCGCTGAAAGGTCATGCCTGTGAATCGGCCAGCGCCTGACACATCGATCGGCGCCGAAAATCGACCCCCGCGTCGAAGCCCTCCGCTGCTGCGCTACGCTGCGCAGCTCCGGCCTTCGACGCGCGCTACACCATCGACGAGAGGGGTCTCGATTGCACGCCGCTTAGGGGTGAAGATTCCGCGCC
>Ga0070741_10003019_pt1 | contig 43097 bp, 38 predicted proteins | sample Coa_R1_4_FD_66440 | JGI IMG/M metagenome (GOLD analysis project Ga0070741, IMG submission 66440) | Surface soil microbial communities from Centralia Pennsylvania, which are recovering from an underground coalmine fire - Coalmine... | ecosystem: Environmental > Terrestrial > Soil > Unclassified ... | reverse complement strand
GGCCCCTGCGCTGCGGCTTCGCGCGCATTCGCCGGCAGCCAACGCTGGCCCGTGCCTTCCTGCACCACTCGGGTCTCAGCTTCGCGCATGCGCTCTAACATATTCTGCGAGACTCATTAGAGCGGACGGGCAGAGCCCGCCGCTCAGCGCCGATCCGTTAGACATCTGCTGTGCGGCATTGTCATCACGCACACTGCTTGGCGGCGACGGGACGAAGGAGAGGAGGCGTCATGGACGGTAGGGCCGAGCAGCTGATCGGTACGTGGAAGCTCATATCGTTCGAGAATGAGTTTGAGGATGGAACGCCACGCCGAGCCATGTACGGCGAGAAGCCAACGGGGTACATCATCTTCACTGCTGACGGTCGGATGATGTCAATCATCGAAGGGGAGGGCCGTCGAGTGCCGCAGACCGACGATGAAGCGGCCGCGGCATTTCGCACGATGGTCGCGTATACGGGCTTCTACCGTCTTGAAGGCGACAAATGGACAACCACAGTCGATGTGGCCTGGAACCCGGCATGGGATGGAACTGAGCAGGTCCGGTCTTTCAAGCTCGACGGTGATCGGCTTCAGGTCATATCGGCCTGGGCGATGAGCCCCAACTTGGGCAGGGTGACCCGGGCGATAGTTACCTGGCAGCGCGCGAAATAGCGTCGACAAAGGAAGGCTTTTGCGGCGCTGGGCCACTGAGCGGTGTCTAACTCCGCAGTGGAGCAGACCGTCGGCTCGCATGCGCTCGCCGCGGCTGCTCACCGCGAGCGTTAGGCGGAGTTTCCACAACCTGTCCTAGTCCGATACGAGGAGGGTCCCATGACTGATCTCGGTCCTGATCAGAGACCGGAAGGGTGGAGCCTAGTGCCATCGGCCTACGACACCATGGTCGCGCCATTCACAGCGCTCTTCGCCCACGACGCCTTACGACTTGCCAATGTCGGACCCGGCCAACGTGTGTTGGATGTAGGGGCGGGCACCGGAGTTCTCAGCCTGGCCGCCGCCACTCTGGGCGCGGAAGTGTTGGCGACCGATTTCTCGCCAGGGATGATCGACTATCTTAAGGGCAAGACAAACGCGCAAGGCATCCGCAACGTACAAGCTGTGGTCATGGATGGTCAGGCCTTGGATGTCGCGGAAAATACCTTTGACGCGGCCTTCTCGATCTTCGGTCTAATGTTCTTTCCCGACCGCGCCGCAGGTTTCCGCGAACTCTATAGGGCGATCCGCTCTAAGGGCCTGGCCGTTGTAACGAGTTGGAGCTCGATTGAACGACTGCGCTTCGCTCAGGCGATCCTCGGCACGCTCCGAGAGGCTGTCCCGGACCTCCCGGCCCCGCAGAAGCCTCCGCCGTGGCTGTCCCTTGCCGACCGCAACGCGTTCAAGGCGGAGATGCACGCGGTGGGCTTCGCTCACGTCAACGTGTTTAGCGTCACGCACGTGTGGACGTTCACCGATCCGGAAGTTCTATTCGAGGCGTTGCCAGGTTTGTCACCGGCCTTCACTACCATCTTAGGTACCCTACAATCAGCCCAGCGAGAAGCGTTTCGGACGGCTTTCCTTCGTCGGATACGAGGTGAACAAGGAACCGGCCCGTTTGGACTCGAGGGCGAAGCACACATCGCTGTGGGAACCAAGTAGGTCGCAGGCGACGAGGTAATGCGTGGGTCGTCGACGACCGACCCGCCTAACTTCCGCATCGAGGGCGTTAGGCCGTCAATGGGAGAAGTGGACGGTCCCCGAGAAACCCTCGGAATGACGCTCCGGGGTCTTGTACCCGCGACGATGGATGCGCAATGAGAGCCAAGAGGCGGTTTTGGGGACCTGAATCTCGAAAGGAAAGGGAAGGCGACCGATCAGTAGTTCGCCTGCAAGTGGTTGCGGGCCCCCGCATCAACCGAGATCGCCACTGACTGGGATCACCGCTAAGGTGTTAGCCGACAGTGCACTTGTTCGGAGGCACCGACAGCAGCTTCGAGACAACCCTGCTCGGAACCGCACCCGGGATTGGAAGTCCTGGCTCCCGCCGCGCGGCTCCTGACGCGAGGGCGGTCCGCCTGGGAGTGACAGTCCGCCCAGAAGCCGTCGAGGCAGGCCGCCGAGCCGCACACGAGAAGGTCAGGGCTGGCCTACGCGAGCCCAAGCCGCCTTTAGACGATACCAAGCGCTGGCTTCCCCTGATACCATTGCTGCGAAACCGACTAGGGCTCTTATGGGTACCTTGAAGACACCCGCGCAGCAGTTGTTGGGGATGACGCTCGACGGGGGCTGGAAGGTTATTCAAGACCTCCCTCGCGGCGCGGCAGGGACCGGCGGTAACTTCTCGCACGGATACATCGTCGAAAACAATCACACGCGAGCGTTTCTGAAGGCATTGGACTATAGCCGAGCGCTCAAGGCTCCTGATCCAGCCGTCGCTCTCCAAGCCATGACGGAGGCTTATAACTTCGAGCGTCAAGTCCTCCAGCGCTGCCGGGACAAGCGGCTCGACCGCGTTGTGGTGGCGCTCGCCGATGGGACCGTTCGCGTAGCTGGTGAGCCCGTTCAGTATTTGATCCTTGAACTCGCCGAAAGCGACGCCCGGAGCCAAGCAAGAGTCAAGACATTTGACCTTGCACTGATGCTGCGGTCCCTCCATCACGTCGCCACTGGTATCGCCCAATTGCACCGTGAGACCATAGCGCATCAAGACGTCAAGCCTTCGAACGTTCTCGCCTTCGATGGTGGGAGGGTCTCGAAGCTGGGTGATCTCGGGAGAGCCGCCTACGAAGGCCACGTGCCGCCGCACGAGGCCTATATAATCCGCGGTGATCCTGCCTACGCGCCACCCGAACTCCTCTATCGCCAAATCGATCCCGACTGGAAGCGGCGTAATTTCGGGTGTGATGCGTACCTGTTGGGAAGTATGGTTGTCTTCTTCTTCACGGGCGTTGGGACAACTACGCTCTTGCGAAGGGAACTCCACCCCTCACACACATGGAAACATTGGTCCAGTACCTACGCCGCGGTGCTTCCCTACGTCAGGGACGCGTTTGGGCGCGTGGTCGATCTAGTGAAGGCTCACATGCCCGAGGAAGTGAGACCGGACATGCTCCTATCCGTCCGAGAATTGTGTGAACCAGATCCCGCTCTCCGTGGCCATCCTTTGAACCGCCTGGGTCGCGGCGACCAATTCTCGCTGGAGAGATATGTCAGTCGGTTCGATCTTCTTGCTCGGCGTGCAGAACTCGGACTCTTGAGGAAGTGAAGCGGCAATGAATACACTCCTGCCCGACAAGGATCGCCGCGTTATTCCTCGCTGGCGTGAATTTCGCACCACTCTCGAAACCGGTGAGCTTGATGGCCGACCGGTTGACCTCACGGTCTTCGATGGCCGCGGCTTCTTTGAGGAGAAGCTCGAAAACTGGCGAGATGAACCACGAATCGAGACAGCGGCCGATCTTGTGACGGCGGCACTAGTTCTCGGGCGCCACCGCGAGGCAGAAGACGCTGCCCGATTCTTGCTATTGCCAGACGGGCAGGCCACCGCAGCCGTGAAGGCGATAGCTGAAATGGTGTTGGCGCCCGAAAACCAAGCTGGCCGGGTAAACGTTGCCGAAACTAAGGACATCGATACGGAAGCTGAGGTCGTACAACTTCGGATACGGACTCTTCGGGCACAGCTTCGTGACGACCCCAGAAACGGACTACAGTGGGTTGACCTGTCGCGAGCGTATTCCATGCTCGGGCAGCGCGAGCGATCCGTACGAGCTATGGAGCGGGCGCTCGCCCTAAGCCGCGACAACCGATTCGTGCTGCGATCGGCAGCGCGTCTGTTTGTCCACATTGACGAGCCGGATCGCGCTCACCAGGTCGTTATGCGTGCGGACTCGACGCGGGAGGACCCGTGGCTGTTGTCGACGGAAATCGCTGTCGCTGCCGTAGCAGGGCGGAAGCCACTGCTGGTCCGGCAGGGACGGCACCTACTCGCTCGCGGTGACTTTCCGCCTGTACAGACGACGGAGTTGTCAAGTGCCCTCGCCACCCTGGAGATGAGCGCTGGGGACATGAAGCAAGCCCGCCGATTGTTCAAAGACAGCCTTGTTGACCCGACGGACAATTCTCTAGCCCAGGCCGGATGGGCAGCCACTAAGATTACGGGCGTGGACGTGCCGGCTCGGCTTCTGGAGAAGCCGCGTTCGTTCGAGGCACGCGCCCTACAGGAGACACTAGAAGGGCGGTGGCAATCCGCCATCCGTCAGTATCACGAATGGCTATTGGATGAGCCATTCTCAAGCCGACCGGCGGCCTTCGGCTCTTACCTCGCTAGCGTAGCGGAGGACAACTATCGCCTCGCTGAGGAGTTCGCTCTCAGGGGCCTTCGCGCGAATCCGGACGACCCCGTCTTGCTCAACAATCTAGCAGTAGCTCTTGTGGGGGAAGGTCGAATGGAGGAGGCGAAAGCGGCCTTCAGCAAGATTGGGGACGTTCCGGAGGCGCTACGGTCAATGCTGTCTGCGACGGCGGGGCTCTTCAAGTTCCGTACCGGGGATACGGCCGAGGGGCGGCGGCTGTATATCGAGGCTATGACTCACGCACGGCGAAGCGGGGACAAGCGCACTGAAGCCCTGGCCGCTGTGCACCTAGCCCGCGAAGAACTCTTGGCGGGAACGGTTCATGCCGCGGAAAGTCTTAGGGCGGCCGCGAAGGTCTGCGAGGGGCTGGATCGACTGGAAGTTCTTCACATGCTTCGACACGTCATGAACTTGCGTCCATAGCAATCAGGTCCGACCTAGTGGGGTAGGTGCCCGCAACCCGAGTGTGCGGAGGGCGCTATTTCCCGTTCCCGCGTCTCGGGGAGAGCCGGTGCACCCGCCTGCAGTGGGCAAGGGCCGTGCCACACCACGTTTGGCCGAGGCCACCCCTGCCCGGCCGGTTTTGGTTGACTCGAACTGTACTCGGACCGAACCATACGTCTCTATCCGTCCTGATACGGAAGCAGAACGACAGAACGAAGCCCCCGAAAGCTGCGGATCATAACGCGTACCGACAGATCAGTCGTCCGAGCCTGGGGATGCGGGCGGATCTGAAAATCCGCGTTGCTGGCGTTCACACCTCCTGAACGACCGTCCTGTGATTCGCTGCTACCATCGACGGCCACCCGTCAAGCGTGCGATGTAGGCGAAGACGCTGGCAGGCTGGAGGGGTCGCCGCAGCCGAGCAAGCCGGCCGACGACTCGGCGAGCCGTCTCAGCGGAGAGCTCACGATGCGGATACTTTGTGCTCTGCCAGTGGCTCAGCACGGCCTCGGCCACTTTCCGGAGGCGTTTCCCGTCGCGAACGGACAGGAGCCCTCGCCGATCGAACGCGAACCCGAGCATCACACCCAGCCACTCCGGGGGCAAGCCGTCCGTCAGGATCTCCACCGGTCCGAACCACCCGGTCCCGAGAATGGCGAAGCAGAGGTCCAGTAACGCCGCCCGGCCTTGAGTCTTCCCGCGGCCGATCTGCTCGGCGGCTGCCCGAAGGCCCTCGAGCCCCTGTCGCCATTGCGCTCGCACCGCTGGGGGAACCGTGGACGGCTCGTGTTCAGCACCCTGCAGCATCGATTCCAGTTGGGCGGCTCGTGCGAGCAATGTCGCTTGCGCTTCTTGTGGTGAGTAGTCTCGGGGCTCGTCAATGATGATGTCGAACGGCCAGAACTGAGTGTCGTAGAGCCGCGCCGCCGACACCTGCAACCGCCACGTCATCGCCCGGTTCAGACGGCGTACCGGAGCCAGTGGGCCGGGCGTCGTCCATGGATCGAAGGCGACGTGCGCCTCCAGCACGGCCGGGGCCTTCTTCGTCAGATGAAGCCGTGAGGGGTACGGCCCCAGCTGAAGAGTGGGCGGGTACCAGATCGCCTCTCGGGATGGCCCGACGTTGACGAGATCATCAGGTCGACGCGCATGCACGGCGCGCTGCCATAGCCATGCCGGGGTCTCGAAGGCGTGGCGTCGGACGAGGGCCCGCCGCCATTGGGTCTCGGCCAGCCGCTGGGTTTCCGGCCAGCTCAGGTATGCGGCCCAGTCCAGCGCGGGCAGGCCCCGGAGGCCGCGTCGCTCCGCGTGGTCGAGGGCGGCCTTCAGGAACCTGACCTGATCGACTAGGTAGTCGACGACCTCGATGCCGGTGGGCATGAACTCGTCGCCCGGGCCGAGTTCCCGCAGGATCTCAGGCTCAGCCCGCTCCACCTCCGCCTCGACCTGCCGGGGGTCGTAGAGCTGGAAAAGTGTTCTGCCTTCCAGAGGAATGTCGGAATCCGCTGATTCGGAAGTCATTGATTTGTTACCTCGACCCGACGTCTCCCTGCACACGGGTCGGCCCCCTCCCCGGTTATGGGGCACAGGCCCCCGATGCCAACCCGCGATCCCGAACAGGAGCGACGAGCGCGGCGCCAGCTCCAGCCGGCCGCGGCCCTCGCCCGGCCGGTTGCCGAGCCCCCGCCGGGCCCCACCGAGCCCCGCCTCACCCCGCTCCTCGATCTGCTCGCCGAGCTCATCGCCCAGCACATTGTGGCCACTGCCGGCGCTCGGTGCCAATCAGAAACGGCCGGACCGCCTCCCACCACCACGGCGGCCGCCACGCCGGTCGCCCAGCCGGGAGTCCCCGGTCCGGGTCCCACGGTCCCAGCCGATTCCCAGGGACCGTCCCACCCCGTTCCCACCAAGCCCCGAAGGCGGACTCGCCGTCAGAGCACGGCGGAGAAGGAGACCACGCATGCATCCGATTGATCGGGCCGTACTGGAGCACTGCCAGGAAGACTTTCAACCCGTCACCGCCCTCAAGGGGCAGATCCCGTCCGGGACCCTCTACCGGCACGTGGGGCGTCTCGTCGCGCTCGGGTGGTTGGAGAAGCACGGGCCGCGGTATCGCACCACGGCCGCGGGGCGGCGCCAGGTGGAGGGGGCCGCCGCCGCGCGCTCCTGGGCCACCCTCGACGCGGTCTACCCGCCACTCGCCCTGGTTCCGACGGCGACCCATCGCGCCGCGATCGAGTTGATCCTCGCCGCCGCCGTCGCGCGCCAGCACGAGGTACGCCCGGATCGCCACCCCTACTTCGTGCTATCCGGCGGCACCCTGCACTGGAAGACGTCGGCGGGCATCTTTGTCTGTTCTGCCCTCGGGCTCGATCCGTCGCTACACGTCGTCGACTGCGGGACCGAGACCGGCAAGTCGGTGGCCATCCGACGCGGCGGCGCCGGCGGCGTTGTGTTCGAGCGCCAGCTCCTGCAAGCGCCGTTCGCCACGTTCGACGAGTTCCTGACCGCGAGCCCCGAGGTCCGGGCCGCATTGGGCGTGTTCCTCGGGGGACGCCTGGTCGTGGCCTTCGAGAACCAGCAAATGACCGTGCGGCCCGTGCCGCTCCTCACCCTGAACCCGCGCCCCAAGGCGACCCTCGAGCAGCGGATCGGCCTCTCCGCGCCCCAGATCCGGCGGGCCATCCTGGTGAACCTGGACGCCGTGACGATGCCGGACCTGGCTCGAAGTGGGGAACGCGCCCTCGAAGCTGCGCGAGCCCATCCGCCCGTGTCGCTGGGCGCCCCGGCGGTCGATTGCCGTGCCTTCCATGACCGGATCGTCGACCTCACGCGGGCCATCCTGGCCCCCGACGCCCATGCGCGCGTCGATGTCGAGATCGTGGCCAACCTCGCCACCGGCATGACCGCGTTCATCGCGGACCCCGCCGCGGCCATCGCTCAGGTCGGCTATGACCTGGGCCTGGTGGCCGAGACCCTGGGCTGGACCAAGGCCGGGTGGATCCAGACCACCACCGCCTTCTCGCTGGAACCAGCCAGGACCGTCGCGGTCGTCGACCGCCCAAGGGGCGCCGCGCCCCCTACCGCTCCATCGGACGACGCAGATCGAGCGCGGGTGGAGAGCCCGGCGGAGGCGCTCACCCTCGCGGTCCGCGACCCGGTCCGACGAAAGGGACACGTCCCCGACTTCACGCTCATGGAAGAGACGCGTATGCGGCTGATCTGGTTGGCGCACGAGACCGATCGGGATGTCGACGGCGCCGTGAACCTCCTCATGGACTTCTACCTCGAATGGCGAGCGAACGGGCAGACCATCGAGACCATGGAGCGCATCCTGACCCTCGCCCGGGAGCTCGAGCTGGGCGAAATCGATCCCGACACGCTCCGGGACTACCTCGCGGATCGCCGACTCCTGGAGGAATACAACTGCAGCTTCACGGATCTGCCCGAAGTGCTCCAGGTGCTGGATCTCTTGGGGCAGCTACCGATGGAGTGGGACTGGGACATTGCGACCGCGGCCATGCGGAGCGTGGCCGACATGATGCGGGCCGGCATTCCCGCGTCGAAGGTCGAGACATTCATCGCCAGCCATCAGCGGCTGGAGGCGCTGAGCTTCCAGGCCACGGCCGAGACGTTGGCGACCGTGCTCACCGAAGCCGGCGCCGTCGGCGACCAGCGCGAGGCGGTCCTCCGGCACCTGGTCGAGCCGGCCACGGCGCTCGTCAACCGTGACCATCTCGAAGAGCAAGCGACCAGGTTGCGGGAGGAATTGGCTGGCCTGGAAGGCACGACGGCACAGCTCGAGCGCACCGTCGCAGCCTTGGAGCAGCGCCGGGAAGCCCTGCGCCGGGACATCGCGGCGGCCCAGGCAGCGTTCGCGCAGCTGGAAGCCGAGCGCGCCGTGAAGGCTGGCGAGCTCGACGTCCTCACGGCGTTCAAGACGCTCTTGCTGCAGAACACCGCGGCGAGCGACCCGTTCTTCGCCGAGCTGCGAAAGCTCGATCGATGGCGGACCCTGGGTGGCGCGCCAGATGACGTGGTGGGCGCTGGCCACGTCGCCAACCTCCGCGCGAAGCTGCTCGCGCTCCTCCAGGAGCTACTGCGCCAGACAAGCAGCGGGACGTTATGAGTCACGGCTACCCGGGCGGTTGCTGGGCGGCGCGCCAGTCCGTAGACTACGCGTCACTGAACCGCCCGGCGGGAGGACGATCAGCGTGGTGAAAGCGAGAGGGGCTATGGGGACACCCTCGGGGGAGAGCGGGCTGATGCGATGCGCGGTGTATGCCCGGTTCAGCTCGGACGTCCAGCATCCGGCCTCGATCGAGGACCAGCGGCTGGCCTGTCAGCGCTACGCCGACCGGCACGGCTGGCAGATCCTGCCCGACCACGCGTATGCCGACGAGGCGTTATCAGGCATGGGCGTCAACCACCGACCCGGCTATCAACGGCTTCTGGCCGCGGTGGGCGCCACGGCCAGGCCCTTCGACGTCCTGCTCGTCGACGACCTGTCCCGCCTCTCCCGCGACGCGGCCGAGATGCTGCGGCTGGCGCGGCTGCTGGAGCATGTCCGGATCACCCTCATCTCCGTTGCCGACGGCATCGAAACCGGCACCAAGCTGTCGAAGCTGACGCTCTCGGTCAAGGCGATCTTCAACGAGCAGTACCTGGACGACCTGCGGGAGCGGACGCTGCGAGGCCTGCAAGGCCGGTTCGCCCGGGGCCTCCATACGGGTGGGCGGATCTATGGGTACCGATCGGTCCCGGTGATCGACGCCGCCGGCCGCCTCGATGCCAGCGGGCAGCCACTGCGCGCGGGCATGGAGCTCGTCATCGAGCCGGACGAGGCCCGGATCGTCCGGCAGATCTTCGAATCATTCGCCGCCGGCCTCAGCATGCGCGCGATCGCCCATCGGCTCAACGAGCAGGCCGTGGCATTCCCCGCTGCCCGCACCCGGCGGGGCACCAAGCGCAAGGGGTGGGCGCAGAGCGCGGTCCGCGTCATCCTGCTCAATGACAAGTACCGTGGCCGGTGGATCTTCGGCCGCCGGGCCTTCTTCAAGGACCCGGCGAGTGGCCGCCGGCGCGCGCGGCAGCGCCCCCGGAGCGAGTGGCAGGTTGCCGAGCAAGCCGACCTCCGGCTCATCCCGGAAGAGCTATGGCAGGCGGTCCAGGCGCGATTTGAGCAGCTGGCTACCGTGTACGGGCCACGCCGAACCGGGGGTCGACTCGAGGGACGCCACCCTGCCGGTCCGTCCGTTCGGACCGGATTGTTCTCCGGGCTGCTCCGCTGCGGGACCTGCGGCGGCAGCCTCGTGGTGATCAACGGGCATCCCCGGCCCGAGCATCGACGCTATGGCTGCGGATTCCATCGGGAGAAGGGCTCCCGCGTGTGTCTGAACAGCCTCTCCGTGCGCGTGGGGACCGTCGAGACCCGTCTGGTCGCCGCTCTTCGGGAGCACGTGCTCCAGCCGGGCGCAATCGCGCATCTCGCGGCTGGCGTCAACCAGCATCTCGCCGCCATCCACACCGCGCAGGGGGAAGCACGGAAGACCGTCGCCGCCGAGCTGGCTCAGATCGAGATCGAGCTCCGGAACATCGAGGATGCGATCGTCCACGGGCTCGTGGGAACGACCACTGCCGCGCTCCTTCAAGATCGAGAAGCGCGACGCGACGTCCTTCGGGCGCGACTGCAGGCGGCGGAGCGCCCGTCGGCCGGGCCGCTTCGGGTCGGAGCCGCCGAGATCCGGGCTCACCTCGACGAGCTTGACGCTCTCCTGAAGCAGGATTCCCCCCGCGCCAATGCCGTCTTCCGTCAGATCCTCGAGCCGATCACGATGACGCCGGTCGAGCAGGACGGCCGACGATTCTATCGGGCGACGGGCGCCGCGAAGGGGGCTGAAATGCTCGACCGCCTGGGACTCGCCCAGGCGGTCGATTTCGGTGGTTGCGGGGGCTGGATTTGAACCAGCGACCTTTGGGTTATGAGCCCAACGAGCTACCGGGCTGCTCCACCCCGCGATGACCTACGCACTGTAGCCGATCCATCACCCCAAGTCAAGTCAACTGACCATCATTCCGCCTACTTCCGCAGCAGAGACATGGCCTCCCGGGCCTTCTGGCTGGCCACCATCGTGTCGCCGGAGCCGCACGCCGCCGTGGCCTCGTTCACCAGCCGGATGGCACGCTGCTGCTCGGCGGTCCGACCCCGAGGCGACTGGGTCTGTGATGTTTGCCTCGTGCCCTGCTCACCGCGCGGCGCCTGTGTGGTCTCACCGCGCCCGCTGCTCAAGCCTACCGACCTCAGGGCTACCTTGGCAGCCTCCACGTCGGCGCACTGCTGGGCCGCCGGGCTCGGCGAGGTGCCGAGCAGCGTCGCTTGCTTCCCCCCATTCGTGGTTACGGCGTGAACGCCTTGGAAGAAGGCAGCACGGGTGTGCCGTGGTGGGGAAATGGCCGCGGAGCGCGTGAAGCACACGCCGGCTGCGAGCCGGGACAGAATCGACCGGGTAAGGCTTACAACCGGCGCGGGACTACAAGGACGACGCGCCCTCCCCGGGTCCGCGCTCGGCGCGCGAGAGAGTACGCACTGCGCGCTGCGGCAGGTGCACCCGGCGCCCCGTGACGCGATCGGTCTTGGCGGGCTCGTACCGGCCGTGGCGCGCCAGCGCCCACAGCACGCGCCACGAGCCGCGGGTGGCCAGCAGCCAGTAGGTCTGGCAGCGGAACGTGCCGAGGAAGCGCTCCTTGAGGCTCTTCCGTCGCAGATCGACCGCTCGCGGCAGGTAGGGCCGCATGTCCTGGATCAGCGTCTGGGTCATGATGCCGCCGACCCACACCGTGAGCAGCAGCGACACGGTCGGCGCGCCGGTAGCCATGTAGAACCAGAAGCGGTGGCCCTCGTGGTGATAGGCCAGGTACCACCCGAGCCATCCGGTCACCGGGTAGACCAGCGCCGCGATCGGCCACTCCACCACCTTGTTGCCGATGTGCCGCACCAGCTGGGCCAGGTTGAACGCGGTGGGCTCCTGCCGGAACGCCTCCCGCAGGTAGGGAATGTCGTGCAGCACGCCCAGGTACCAGCGGGCGTTCTGGCGGATCACGCCCTCCGACGTCTCGGGCAGGTCGGTCACCTCCACCATCGGCATGGCCTGGATGAGCACGCCGCGGCGGCCCAGGGCATAGCCGAGCGTGGAGTCCTCGGTGGCGCCGGAGGTCGGGAAGCCGCCGATGGACTGCATGAGGTCCAGGCGCACGAACTGGTTGTGGCCCAGGCAGATCTGCGAGCGGCGGAAGAGCAGCTCGAAGGCGGGGCGGATGAGCCAGGCCAGGCTCGGCAGCCGCGCGGTCATCCGCTCGAGCAGGCGCACCCGCTTCACCTCGTTCAGCAGGCGGGCGATCGACACGCGGATGAAGATGGACGATTGCTGGATGGCGCAGATCTTCCCGCGGATGCTGAGCCGATCGTAGTTGGCGAGGGACAGCGGGATGCCCTGATAGGCGAGGCTCCCCTGCCCGGACAGCTCGCGGTGCGCGATCCAGCGGTAGGTGTCCGGATCGGGAATCGAGTCCGCGTCGCTGACTCCCACGAACACGCGGGTCGGATCGATCGCCTCGCCCAGCACCTCCCGCAGCACCTCCGGCCGGAGGGCCCAGTTCAGCTGGTGCGCCTTGCGCCCCGGGCCCGGCATCGCCACGTGGGTGAGGCGCTTCTGCTGATAGGGGGGCAGCGTCTCGCGCAGGCGACGGACGAGCTCGCCGGTGCCGACGCCCATCGCGGGGTGCGGGGCGTGCTCCTCCTCCTCCTTGGTCACCACCACCACGTGGAGCCGCCCGTGCGGATAGCGCGAGGCCACCAGCGCCGACACCGTCACCGCGATCTCCGGCTCCTGGAACGCGGGCACCAGGTGCAGGAAGATCGGCGCGGCCGGCTCCCGCTCCAGCTGCTCCTCGCCGGGCAGCTCACCCAGGCGGGCGTAGGCCTCCCGCACGAAGCGGGTGGTGATCTGCATCCCCCGCCAGTCCAGGGCCAGCTTGAAGGAGGCCCGGATGTTGAAGAAGAGGGCGATGAAGAAGAGGAACGGGACGATGTCCACGAGGGCTAGCGCCCTCTCTGCGGCACGGAGGGCGGCAGCTTGAGGACCCGCTCGCCCGGCTTGACGAGCCCCAGGTCCTCCCGCGCCACCTGCTCGATCAGCTCGGGATCCGTGCGGAGCCGGGTGACCAGCGCGGTGAGGCGGCCGGTCTCGGCGCGGAGCGTGCTGATCTCGCGCTCCATGCTCTCGACCTCGCGCTTCATCTGCCACACCCGCGCGAGGCTCTGCCCCCCGTAGCCCAGCACGAGCAGGGTCGCCGCGCCGAACGCGGTGAGGAGCAGCCGCCGGCGCCTCACTGGGCGAGGCTCCGGAACACGGCACGGCCCGCCCAGACCGCGGCGGCGCCCAGCTCCTCCTCGATGCGCAGCAGCTGGTTGTACTTGGCGGTCCGCTCGCCGCGCGCGAGCGAGCCGGTCTTGATCTGGCCCGCGTTCACGCCCACCGCCAGGTCCGCCACGAAGGCGTCCTCGGTCTCGCCGGAGCGATGGGAGATCACGGTGCCGTAGCCGGCCCGCTTGGCCAGCTCCACCGCCTCCAGGGTCTCGGTCAGGGTGCCGATCTGATTCACCTTGATCAGGATCGCGTTGGCGATGCCCTTGCGGATGCCTTCCTGCAGGATCGCCGGGTTGGTCACGAACACGTCGTCGCCCACCAGCTGGCAGCGGCCGCCGAGGCGGCGGGTCAGCGCGGCCCAGCCCTCCCAGTCGTCCTCGCCCAGCCCGTCCTCGATGGAACAGATCGGGTAGCGGCTCATCAGCCCCTCGTAGTAGGCGATCATCTCCGAACTGGACTTCTCGGTCCTGTCCGCGCGCAGGCGGTAGCGGCCGTGCTCGCCGAACTCGCTCGCCGCGATGTCGAGCGCGAGCCACACGTCCTGGCCGGGCCGGTAGCCGGCCCGCTCGATCGCCCGCAGCAGGAAGTCCAGCGCCGGCTCGTTGCCGCCCAGCGCGGGGGCGAAGCCGCCCTCGTCGCCCACGCCGGTGGACAGCCCCTTGTCCTTCAGCAGGCGCTTCAGCACGTGGAAGATCTCCACTCCCATGCGCAGGCCCTCGCTGAAGGAGCCGGCGCCCGCGGGCACCAGCATGAACTCCTGGATGTCGAGGCCGTTGTCGGCGTGGGCGCCGCCGTTCACCACGTTCATCAGCGGCACCGGCAGGATGCGGGCGCCCGGCCCGCCCAGATACTGATAGAGGGGCAGGCCCGCGTCGTCCGCAGACGCCCGCGCGGCGGCCAGCGAGACGCCGAGCAGCGCGTTGGCGCCGAGCCCCGACTTGTTCGGGGTGCCGTCCAGCTCGAGCAGGGCGCGGTCGAGCGAGGCCTGCTCGCCCGCCTCCAGCCCCTCGATCTCGGGGGCGATCACCTCGTTGACGTTCTGCACCGCGCGGCGCACGCCCTTGCCCGCGTAGCGGTTGTCGTCCTCGTCGCGCAGCTCCACCGCCTCCCGCTTGCCGGTGGAGGCGCCGGAGGGCACCATCGCGCGTCCGAAGGCGCCGGACTCCAGCCAGATCTCGACCTCCACGGTCGGGTTGCCGCGGGAGTCGAGCACTTCACGGGCATGGGTCGCACGGATCTCGGACATGGCTCAGGCTTTCCGCTCGAGGATGAAGCGCCCGAGGGCGCGGATGGGCTCGGCGCTCGCGCCGAACGTGGTGAGGGCCTCCTCCGCCTCCGCGATCAGGGAGCGGGCGCGGGCGCGCGAGGCGTCGAGGCCGTGAATCGCCGGGAACGTCGCCTTCTGCTGGATCTGGTCCTTGCCCGCGGTCTTGCCGAGCTCCGCGGAGCTGCCCACCACGTCCAGGATGTCGTCCACGATCTGGAAGGCGAGCCCGAGGTCGGCGCCCGCGATGCTGAGGGCGCGCACCTGCTCGGCGGTCGCCCCGCACAGCATCGCGCCGACGCGGAGCGAGGTGCGGATCAGGGCGCCCGTCTTGTGCACGTGGATGTAGTCGAGCGTGTCGGCGCCGACCTGCCGGCCCTCGGCCTCCAGGTCCGCCACCTGCCCCGCCACCATGCCGGCGTGCCCGGCCGCGTCGGCCACGTCGGCCACCACCGCCTGGATCGCGGCGAGGTCGGCGGTGCGCGCGTTGTCGGCCACCAGCCGGAAGGCCAGCGTCAGCAGCGCATCGCCGGCGAGGATCGCGATGGCCTCCCCGAACACCTTGTGGTTGGTGGGCACGCCCCGGCGGAAGTCGTCGTTGTCCATCGCGGGCAGGTCGTCGTGCACGAGCGAGTAGGTGTGGATCATCTCGAGCGCGCACGCGGTGGGCATGACCTGCTCCGCGCTGCCGCCCACCGCCTCCGCTCCCGCGATCACCAGCACCGGGCGCAGCCGCTTGCCGCCCGCGAACACGCTGTAGCGCATGGCCTTGTGCAGCGTCTCCGGCCGCTGGGTCTCGGGCGGCAGGAAGCGGTCGAGCGCCACGTCGACCGCGGCCGCCCGCACCTTCATGTAGGCTTCCAGATCGAAGCTCACGCGCGCTCCTCGTCTCCGAGGTCGAACGGGGTGGTCTTGAGTACTCCGTTCTCGTCGCGGGTGAGGAGCTCGATGCGCTTCTCCGCGTCGTCCAGGTAGCGTCCGCAGTGCCGGGCCAGGCCGACCCCTTCCTCGAACACCTGCAGCGATTCTTCCAGGGAGAGGTTACCCGCCTCGAGCTGATCCACGATCTGCTCGAGGCGCTGCAGCGCCGCTTCAAACTTGAGGTCGGTCATCGCGTTCCTTGAGGCGCTCCACCCGGGCCTCGAGCGCGCCCTGATGGAGCAAGATCTCGATGGCGTCGCCGGGGCGGGTCTGCTCCGCGCGACGGACGATGGTCCCCGCGGGCACGAGCCGCGTGAGGCTGTAGCCCCGTCCGAGCACGGCCAGCGGCGAGAGACTGTCGAGCCGACCCACCGCCCCGTCGAAACGATGCCGGGACACCTTCACGTTGTGCACCGCCGCGGACGCGAGCCGTCCGCGCAGCTGCGCGAGGAGCACCGCGCCGTTGGCAATCCTAGCCACCGGGTTGAGAGAGCGCAAGGCGTTTGTCGCGAGCAGCAGCCGATGCGAGGCCCGCTGTCGACTGCTGCGCACGCCGCGCGTGAGACGCAGGTTCATCTCGTCGAGCCGCCGGTAGAAATCGCGCACCGTGCGCACCGCGTCGGTGAGCACGCGGCGCCGCCCGAGCGCCTCCGCCTGCTGCCGCTCGCGGGCCAGGCGCCGCTGCATGGCCTGCTTGAGCGCCTGGTAGAGGCCCACCACCGTGGCCGCGACCTGCGCCTTCTCCCGCACCACCACCTCCGCGGCCGCGGACGGGGTGGGCGCGCGCAGGTCGGCCACGAAGTCCGCGATCGTGAAGTCGGTCTCGTGCCCCACCGCGGAGATCACCGGCACGCGGCACGCCGCGATGGCGCGCGCGACGCGCTCGTCGTTGAAGGCCCACAGGTCCTCGATGGAGCCGCCTCCGCGCCCCACGATGACCACGTCGAGGCCGTCCACCGACTGCAGATCCCGGAGGGCGCGGACGATGTCGCCCGGGGCCTCCTCCCCCTGCACCCGCACCGGCGCGATGAGGATGCGCAGGTCCGCGAAGCGGCGGTCGATCACGTGCAGCATGTCGCGGATCGCGGCCCCGGTGCGCGAGGTGACGATGCCGATCACGCTCGGGAAGGGCGGGATCGGCCGCTTGCGCGCGGCCTCGAAGAGGCCCTCCGCTTCCAGCCGGCGCTTGAGCTGCTCGAACGCCAGCTGCAGGGCGCCGACGCCCTTGGGCTCCATGAGCTCCACCACCAGCTGGTATTCACCCCGCGCGACGTACACGTCGAGCCCGCCGAAGGCCAGCACCTGCATGCCGTCCTCGGGCTGGAAGGCGACCCGCCGGCCCCGGCTCCGGAAGAGCACGCAGCGCAGCTGCGCGCCGTCGTCCTTCAGCGTGAAGTACGCGTGTCCCGACGAGGGCGTGCGCAGGTTGCTGATCTCCCCTTCCACCCACACTGCGGGGAAGCTGTCCTCGAGCTGCGCCTTGATCCGCGCGGCCAGCTCGCTGACCCTGTAGACGGAGCGCTCGCTCATCCCCGTCCTCCCCCCTCTCCCCTCTGGGGAGAGGGCCGGGGTGAGGGGCGGGCAGCCAGCGCCTCGACGATGCGAACGAGCACCCCCTCGGTGTTCCCCAACACCTCGTTGTCCCAGAACCGAACAACGCGATGACCCAGCCGTTCGAGGAACGCGGTGCGTTCACCATCGTACGCGGCCCGCATCGCGGGCTGTCCGCCATCCAGCTCGACGATCAGCTTGAGCTCCCGGCAGCAGAAGTCCACGACGTACGGGCCGATGGGCACCTGCCGCGCGAACTTCGCGCCCACGAGACGCCGGTCGCGGAGGTGCGCCCAGAGCCGGCGCTCCGCGTCGGTCTGGAGGGGAGAGGGATACATGCCCCTGCCCTCTCCCAGGAGGCGAGAGGGGTGGAGCGTGGCGGGCATGGGGCCCCTCACCCTGCCCTCTCCCCGGAGGGGAGAGGGTGAGACGGGAGGAGCTGGCGGAAGGCGGCGCGGTAGGTATTGCGCATGAGCATGGCGACGGTCATGGGGCCGACACCGCCCGGCACCGGGGTGATGGCCCGCGCCTTGGGCGAGACCGAGGGGAAGTCCACGTCGCCGGTCACCTTGCCGGTGGGCAGGCGGTTGACGCCCACGTCGATCACCACCACGCCCTCTCGCACCATGTCCCCGGTGATCACGCCCGCCCGGCCGGCGGCCACGCAGAGGAGGTCGGCGCGCCGGCAGTGCGCGGCGAGGTCGCGGGTGCGGGTGTGACACATGGTCACGGTGGCGTTGCGCCCGAGGAGCAGCTGGGCGAGCGGCTTGCCGACCAGGCGGGAGCGACCGATCACCACCGCCTCCGCGCCCTCGAGCGGGATGCCGTAGTGGTCGAGGATCTGCACGCACCCGGCGGGAGTGCACGGCACCGCGCCGGGCTTGCCGCCCAGCAGGTTGCCCAGGTTCATCGGGTGCAGGCCGTCGGCGTCCTTCTCCGGGGCGATCGCGGCCACCGCCGCGTCCTCGTCCATGCCCTCGGGCAGCGGCAGCTGGAGCAGGATCCCGTGGATGGCGGGGTCCCGGTTGATGCCCGCGATGGTGGCGAGCAGCTCCGCCTGCGAGCAGCCCTGCGGGAAGAGATAGTCCCGGGTGGCGATGCCCACCTCGTCGGCCGCGCGCTTCTTGTTGCGCACGTAGATCTGGGAGGCGGGGTCCTCGCCGACCAGGATCACCGCCAGGGTGGGCGGCGCCGGGGTCTTCCGGCGCAGGAGGGCGACATCCGCCTTCACGTCGGCCAGCACCTTCGCCGCGACTTCCTTGCCGCTCAGGATCAGCAAACGGCGCGCTCAGTCGGCGAGAGGGACGCGGAGACGCTCGATGGACAGCCCGCGACCGGTGTCGGGATCGATGCGGATCACCGCGCCCTGCAGCATGGCCGGCCCCTTGGCCGGCTCGAAGCGGTTGGGCATCTGGGAGATGAAGCGACCCAGCGCCAGCTCGGGCTCGACCCCGATCACCGAATCCACCGGGCCGGTCAACCCGAGGTCCGTGATGTAGGCGGTGCCCTTCGGCAGGAGTCGCTCGTCGGCGGTCTGCACGTGACGGTGGGTCCCCACCACCGCGCTGACCCGCCCGTCGAGGTGCCAGCCCATCGCCTGCGACTCGGAAGTGGCCTCCGCGTGCATGTCGACCACGATGATGGGGGTCTCCGCGCGCAGCCCCGCGAGCTCCTCGTCGGCCTTGCGGAAGGGACAGTCGAGCAGCGGCAGGAAGACCCGGCCCATGAGGTTCAGCACCCCCACCTTGTGCGGGCCCGCCTTCACCACGATGGACCCCGCTCCCGGGGTACCGGGCGGATAGTTCGCCGGGCGCAGGAGGAGGTTCTCCTTGCCGATGTACTCGATGATCTCCTTCCTGTCCCAGATGTGGTTGCCGGAGGTCATCACGTCGACCCCCTGCTCCAGGAACGTGCGCGCGATCAGCGGGGTCACCCCGAAGCCGGCGGCGGAGTTCTCCACGTTCACGATCGCCAGATCGGCGTGGTGTTGCTTCTTGAGCCGGGGCAGCAGGACCTGGACCGCGCGGCGACCGGGCTCGCCGAAGACGTCGCCCACGCAGATGACGGTGAGGGGCTGGCTCACCGCGCCATCTCCACCGCCCGCGTCTCCCGGATGACCACCACCTTGATGTGACCGGGGTACTGCATCTCGGCCTCGATGCGCTTGGAGATGTCCTTGGCGAGCTGATGGGCGTCCAGGTCCGAGATCTGCTCGGCCTTGGTCATCACCCGCAGCTCGCGGCCGGCCTGGATCGCATAGCAGAGCTCCACGCCCTTGTAGGAGAGCGCGATCTCCTCCAGCTTCGCCAGCCGCTTGATGTAGCTCTCCAGCACGTCGCGGCGCGCCCCCGGCCGCGCCGCCGAGATGCCGTCGGCGGCCTCGGTCAGCACCGCCTCGATCGTCTCCGGCTCCACGTTCTCGTGCCCGCAGAGGGCCGCGTTGATCACCTGCGGCGACTCGTTGTACTTGGTGAGCACCTGCAGCGAGAGCTCGGGGTGGCTGCCCTCCTGCTCGTGGGTCAGCGCCTTGCCGATGTCGTGCAGCAGGCCCATGCGCTTGGCCAGCTGCACGTCGGCCCCGATCTCGGCCGCCATCATGCCCGCCAGCCAGGCCACCTCCTTGGAGTGCTGCAGACAGTTCTGCCCGTAGGAGGTGCGGTACTTCATCCGCCCCACCAGCTTGACCAGCTCCGGATGGAGGCCGTGCACGCCCACCTCGAAGCAGGCCTTGTCGCCCTCCTCGCGGATGTGCTGCTCCATCTCCTTCTTGACCTTCTCCACCACCTCCTCGATCCGGGCGGGGTGGATGCGGCCGTCCGCGATCAGCCGCTGGAGCGCCAGGCGCGCGATCTCCCGGCGGTAGGGGTCGTAGGCGGAGATCAGGACCGCCTCCGGCGTATCGTCCACGATCAGATCGACCCCGGTGAAGCTCTCCAGGGCCCGGATGTTCCGTCCCTCGCGGCCGATGATGCGGCCCTTCATGTCATCGGAGGGCAGGTCCACGATCGACACCGCGGTCTCCACCGTGTAGTCCGGGGCGAGCCGCTGGATGGTGGTGGCCAGCACCTCCTTGGCCTTCATGTGGGCCGTCTCGCGGGCCTCCTCCTCCAGGCGCATGGCCAGCAGCTGCGCCTCCCGACGAGACTCGATCTCGGCCTGGGCCATCACCTGCCGACGGGCTTCCTCGACGGTGAGGCCGGCGATGGACTCGAGCTTGCGCCGCTGCTCCTCGAGCGCGGAGCCGAGCCGGGCCTCCTTCTCGGCCAGCACGCGCTCCCGCTCGGCGACCGCCCGGTCCCGCGTCTGCACGTCGGTCTCCCGCCGGTCCAGCTGATCGAGCCGGCGGGAGAGCTGCTCCTCCTGCTGGATGATCCGGCGCTCGACCTCCTGGATCTCGCGGTGACGGACCCGCGCCTCCTGGTCCAGGTCGGCCCGGACCTTCAGCGCCAGCTCCTTCGCCTCGAGCTCGGCGGCGCGTACCTTCGATTCCGCTTCCCGCGCCTTCGCGTCGGCGTCGGCGCGCGCCTGCTCGACGAGACGCTTGGCGTCGTCGAGGATGCGGGAGGCGCGCGTCGCGGCATCGCCGAGCGTCCGCGCGGTGGCCGCGCGGGAGCCGAAGTAGCCGAGCAGCAACGCCAGGACTGCGATCAACGGCAGGAGGACCAGCCACGGCATGGTCATCGATCACTCCATCCCGGGGCGGGGCCCGGTCCGGATCGTGTGCACTCGGGGCTGCGTGCGGCAAATAGCCGCTAAAGTTGACGAATTATAGGCGCCCGACAACGGGAATGTCAACGAACCGGAGGGCGTGGGGACGGTGCCGTGACGATGGGACGTGTGGATGGCCGGTCGGCAGAGACGCAAGTGCCCCACCTCTGCCGTGTGCCGACGGTGTTTCGAACCTGGTATGCACCAGGTGGGCGCCAAAATGGAGGGCTTCAGGCTTCCCCTCTGGGAGGGGCATGCGCACCACCCTCGTGAGCGGCTCCCAATCTTTAAACGAGGTTGAAACTTCCCCCCGGCATCACGTACAGCGTAGGGCCCCTCCTGTGTACCCCCACCCCCATCGACGGGTCAAGGGAATCCGTCACCTCTCGGGGACCACCGCGTCCAGGATTTGCCGCAACGCGCCGAGGCGGGCGGTGACGTCCTTGTGGTCGACTTCCTGATCCTTCCGCTCGTCGCGCAGGCGGAAGAGCTCGTCGGCGATGTCGAGCGCGGTCAGGGCGAGCACCCGCGCCGCGTCCTGTCCCGGGGCGTCGCCCCGGATCTCGCGGGCGCGCCGGTCGACGAAGGCGGCGAGCTGGCGGACCCAGTCCGCTCCCGCATCGCTCCGGATCGGGTACTTCTGCCCCAGGATCTCGATGTCGACCCGCTGCTTCTCCGCCATGGTGCCCCCTCTCGGCTCCGGACTGCCGGGCTCCGGACCACTCCCCCTGCGGACTACTGGATGTCGAGCCGATCCAGCTCCTTGATGATGCCGTCCACCTGGGCCAGCACCTCCTTGCGCTCCTGCCGCAGGGCCGCCAGCTCGGCGCGATCGGCCTCGGCCGCGCCGAGCTTGGCCTCGAGGCCCACGATCTTGGCCTGCAGCGAGTCGCGCTCCTTGCGCAGACGCATGATGGTCTCCGCGGCGCCCCGCACCGACTTCTCGAGCTGCTCGAGGCGCTCCGCCAGCCCCTCCGCCATGGTCCTCTCCTCCGTCATGCGCCGCGCACCTCGGCGCCGAACTGCCGCGTGACCTCGGCCACGATGCGCTCGTGCACCCGGTTCACCTCGGCGTCGGTGAGGGTGCGGTCGGGCGCCTGGAACGTGAGGCTCCAGGCCAGGCTGCGCCGGCCGGCCCCGACCTGGCCGCCAGTGTACACGTCGAACAGGGTGATGCGGCTCAGCAGGGGCAGATTCATGGCCCGGATCGCGGCCTCCACCTGCCCGGCGGTCACCTGACCGCTCACCACCACGGCCAGATCCCGCTGCACCGCGGGGAAGCGAGGCAGCGGCTCGTACCGGACGGAGGCCGGCGGGAGCATCGTGAGCGCGGTGATCGACAGCTCGGCCGCGAACACCGGCGCCGGGAGGTCGAAGACCTCGCGGGCCGCCAGCGCGACCTCCCCGAACCAGCCGAGCGCGGTGCTTCCGCACACCAGCCGCGCCGCCCGTCCCGGCTCGAGGTACGCCGGAACCTGGTCGTCGCTCCACGGCACCGTCCGCACGTCGGTGACCCCCGCGGCCTGCAGCGCCGCCTCCGCCATGCCCTTGGCGTCGTAGAGGTCCACGCGATCGCGCGCGGCGGTGAACCAGGCGCGCGGGGCGCGCAGCCCGGTGAGCACGAGCCCCAGCCGCAGGTCCTCGTGGGCGGGCCGATCGCCGTCCTCGGGGCGGTGGGGCGCGAACACGTTGCCCACCTCGAAGGCGCGCACGTCCGGCATCTGCCGGTTGGCGTTGAGGCCCACGACCTCCAGGAGCCCCGGGAGCAGGGACGGCCGCAGGACCGAGCGCTCCACCGACAGCGGGTTCTGCAGGGCGAGCAGACCCTCGCGATCGCTCCAGCCCATCCGCTCGAGGCGGTCCGGGTCGAGGAACACCCAGGTCACGCACTCGCTGAGCCCGGCCGCGTTCAGCGCCCGGCGCATCGGGCGCGCCAGGCGCAGGCCCGCCGGCTCGGTGACGGCCTGGATCTCGCCGCCGCCGGCCGGCGTGAGCGGGATCTGGTCGTAGCCCCAGATGCGGACGATCTCCTCCACCAGGTCGTCCTCCTGGTGGATGTCGCGCCGGAAGCTCGGCACCACGACCTGCAGGTCGTCGCCCGAGCCGTCGACCGCGAAGCCCAGCGCCTGCAGGATGCGCACCGCCCCCTCGCGGGGCGGGCTCGCCCCGATCACCCGCTCCACGCGCGACATCCGCAGCGCCACCCGCCGGTGCGGCCGCGGCTCCGGGTAGACGTCGATCACGCCCTTCGCGACCGCGCCGCCGCCCAGCTCGGCCATCAGCTGCGCCGCGCGCCCGAGCACGTCGGGGGGCGCCTCGATGTCTCCGCCGCGCTCGAAGCGATACGCCGCGTCGGTCGAGAGGCCGAGCGCCCGCGACGTCCGGCGGATCGAACCGGGATCCCAGTAGGCCGCCTCCAGCAGCACCCGCGTGGTGGCGCCGGTCACCTCACTGTCCGCGCCGCCCATCACTCCCCCGATGCCGACCGCGCGCTCGGGGTCGCACACCAGCGCCATGTCGGGGCCGAGCGCGCGCTCCTGACCGTCCAGGGTCTTGGTGCGCTCGCCCGGCCGCGCGCGCCGGACCACCACCGTGTGCTGGGCGAGCGTGTCCAGATCGAAGGCGTGCAGCGGCTGGCCCAGCTCCCACATGATGTAGTTCGTCACGTCGACCAGGTTGTTGATCGGGCGCAGGCCCACCGCGCGGAGCCGCTGGGCCAGCCAGGGCGGCGAGGGCTTCACGGTGAGCCCGATGATCACGCGGGCGCAGAAGCGTGGGCAGAGGTCGGGCGCCTCCACCCGCACCGCGGCGAGGCTGGACGCCTCGACGTCGGCCTCGGTCGCGACCACGCGCGGGAAGCGGAAGGGCGCGCCGGTGAGGGCGGCGATCTCCCGCGCCACCCCCACCACCGACAGGGCGTCCGGGCGATTGGGCGTGATCTCGATGTCGAGGATCCAGTCGTCGAGCCCGAGGTACGTGGTGAGGTCCGCGCCGAGCGGCGCCTCGCCGGGCAGCAGGAGGATGCCGCTGTGGTCGTCGCTCAGCCCCAGCTCCTTCTCCGAGCAGAGGATGCCCTCCGAGACCACGCCGCGGATCTTGACCGCCTTCACCGGCCCCAGGCCGGGCAGTCGCGCGCCGGGCGGGGCGAACGCGGCGCGCCGGCCCGGCGCCGCGTTCGGGGCGCCGCAGACCACGGAGAACTCCTTGCCGGGCACCGCCACGCGAACGAGCCGGTTCACGTGGCCGGCCGCGCTCGTGCCGAGCTCGCGCTCCACCGCTTCGATCTCGCCCACCACCACGCCCGCCAGCCCCTCCACCACCGGGGTGATCGACTCCACCCCGATGCCGGCATTGGTGAGCCGGTCGGCCACCGCGCGCGGCTCGAGGTCGGTGTCGACGAACTCCTTCAACCAGCGATAGGAGATCTTCATCGCCCGGGCAGGCCCGCGAACTGCTGCAGGAAGCGCAGGTCGTTGTCGAAGAAGAGCCGGATGTCGTCGATCTCGTACTTGAGCAGGGCGATCCGGTCGATGCCCATGCCGAAGGCCCAGCCGGTGACCTCCTCGGGGTCGTAGCCGACGTTGCGCAGCACGTTGGGGTGCACCATCCCCGATCCCAGGATCTCGAGCCAGCCCGACTCCTTGCAGAAGCGGCAGCCGTCGCCGCCGCACTTGAAGCAGCGCACGTCCACCTCCGCGGAGGGCTCGGTGAACGGGAAGAACGAGGGGCGGAAGCGCACCGCCGACTTCGGCCCGAACATCGCCTGGGCGAAGCGCTGGAGCGTGGCCTTGAGGTCCGCCATCGTGATGTGGCGGTCCACCGCGAGGCCCTCCACCTGGTGGAACATCGGCGAGTGGGTCGCGTCCAGGATGTCGCGCCGGTAGACCTTGCCCAGGCAGATGATCCGCACCGGCGGCCGCTGGGCCTTCATGGCGCGGATCTGCACCGGCGAGGTGTGCGTGCGCAGGAGCGCGTCCGGCCCCACGTGGAAGGTGTCCTGCATGTCGCGCGCGGGGTGATCGGCCGGGAAGTTGAGCGCGGCGAAGTTGTAGTAGTCGGACTCGACCTCCGGGCCTTCCGCCACCGAGAAGCCGAGCGCGGCGAAGACCTCGATGATCTCCTCGGTCACCCGGGTGAGCGGATGGACCGCCCCCGGCAGCGGGCGCCGGCCGGGCAGCGTGAGGTCCGGCCGGTCCGCCGCGAGCGTCTGCCGGCGCTCCTCGGCCTTCAGGGCCTCGAGGCGGGCCGTGATCGCGGCCTCGACCGCGGCCTTGGCCCGGTTCGCCTGCTCGCCCACCTTCGGCCGCTCCGCGGCGGGAATGCCGCCGAGCGAGCGCAGGAGCGCGGTGAGCCGACCCGCGCGGCCGAGCACGCGCACGCGGATCTGCTCGAGGTCGGACGTGGAGCGGGCCCCGGCGACATCCGCCAGGGCCCGGTCGAGGACCTCCTGGACGCGCGGGTCCCCCGCCACGCTCAGGCGCGCTGGGCGCGCGCGGTCTCGGCCAGCTTGGCGAACGCCGTCGGGTCGGACACCGCGAGCTCGGCGAGGATCTTGCGATCCAGAGCGATGCCCGCCTTCTTGAGACCGGCCATGAACGTGGAGTACGACAGCCCCACCTGCCGGCACGCCGCGTTCACCCGGATGATCCAGAGCGAGCGCGCCCTCCGCTTCTTCTGCTTGCGCCCCTTGTAGGCGAAGGCGCCCGCGCGGAGCACCGTCTCCGCGGCGGGGCGGTAGAGCTTGCGGCGGCCGCCGAAGTACCCCTTCGCCTGCTTGAGGACCTTCTTCCTGCGCTGGCGGGTCTTGGCCCCGCCCTTTGCCCGTGGCATGACTGGCTCTCCTGGTTAGAGATACGGGACAAGCTTCTTGAGGCGGGGCTCGTCCACCTTGGCGATCAACCGGGCCTTGCGGAGACGGCGCTTGCGCTTGGGGGCCTTGGCCTCGAGCAGGTGCCGCTTCCAGCCCGCCCGGCGCTTGAGCTTGCCGGAGCCGGTCGCCTTGAGGCGCTTGGCCGCCGCCCGCTGCGTCTTCATCTTGGGCATGGATCGTCGTCCTTCCGTTGAGGGGCTAGTGGGGCTTCGGGGAGAGGATCATGCTGAGCATGCGGCCTTCCATGCGCGGATGGTTCTCGATCACCGCGATGTCGGACATGCCCTCCACCATCTTGTTCAGCATCTTCCATCCGAGCTCGGTGTGCGCCATCTCGCGCCCCTTGAACCGCACCGTGACCTTCGCCTTGTTGCCTTCTTCGAGGAAGCGCCGCACGTGCTTGGCCTTGAACTCGAAGTCGTGGGTGTCGGTCTTGGGGCCGAGCTTCACCTCTTTCACCTGGATCGTCGTCTGCTTCTTGCGCGCGTCCTTCTGCCGCCGGGCCTGCATGTACTTGAACTTCCCGAAGTCCATGATCCGGCAGACCGGCGGCTGGGCGTCCGCGGCCACCTCCACCAGATCCATGTCCCGCTGGCGGGCCAGATCCAGGGCCTGCTGGATCGGCATGATCCCGAGCTGCTCCCCGTCCGCGCTCACCACTCGCACTTCTCTCACCCGAATGCCTTCGTTGATCCGGATGTCCTTTGACTGGATGGCAGGCTCCTGGTTCTCTGGGCCGGCTCAGCCGGCGCGGCCCACGCTGAGGGTGGCGGAACGGCTTGCGATCTCGGCGGTGAGCTCGGCCACGATGCGCTCCACCGGCACCGCGCCCAGGTCTTCCCCCGTGCGGCGGCGCAGGCTCGCGGTGCCGTTCTGGGCCTCCCGCTCCCCCACCACCAGCATGTAGGGCACCTTCCGGAGCTGCGCCTCGCGGATGCGATAGCCCAGCTTCTCGTTGCGTTCATCGAGCTCGGCGCGGATCCGCGCCGCCCGCAGCGCGGCGAAGACCTTGCGGCCGTACTCGCCGTGCTTCTCGCTGATCGGGAGCACGCGCGCCTGGACCGGGGCGAGCCAGGTCGGGAACGCGCCCGCGAAGTGCTCGGTCAGGATGGCCACGAAGCGCTCGTAGGAGCCGAAGATCGCGCGGTGGATCACCACCGGGCGCTTGGCCCGCCCATCGGCGTCGATGTACTCGCACTGCATGCGCTCGGGCAGCATCGTGAGGTCGACCTGGATGGTGGCGAGCTGCCACTGCCGCCCGAGCGCGTCCTCCACGTCGATGTCGATCTTGGGCCCGTAGAACGCGCCGCCGCCCTTGTCGAGCTCGTACACCAGATCGCCGCCGCGCAGGGCCTGGTAGAGGGCGTCCTCCGCCTGGTCCCACTGCTGCTCGGTGCCGAGCTTGTCGGGCGGACGGGTCGCCACCCGGTAGGACGGCACGAGCCCGAAGGTGCCGTACCACTCCCGCACGAGATCGAGGAGGTCGGAGATCTCGGCCTGCAGCTGCTCGGGCCGCATGTAGAGATGGGCGTCGTCCTGGGTGAACTGGCGGACCCGGGTCAGGCCGGACAGGGCGCCGGAGCGCTCGTGGCGGTGGCACCGGCCCATCTCGGAGTAGCGCAGCGGCAGGTCGCGATACGAGCGCAGCGCACGCTTGTAGACGTAGGTCGACTCGGGGCAGTTCATCGGCTTGAGGCTGAAGACATCGCCCTCGACCTCGACCTTGAACATGTTGTCCTGGTAGTGCTCCCAGTGCCCGGACTGCTCCCACAGCTTCTTGTTGACCAGCAGCGGGGTGGAGATCTCCTGGTACCCGCGCTGATCGAGGGACTCCCGGGCGAACTTCTCCAGCTCGCGCACCAGCACCATGCCGCCCGGCAGCCAGAACGGGGCGCCCGGGGCGATGTCGTAGAAGTCGAACAGGTCGAGCTCCCGGCCGAGCTTCCGGTGATCGCGCTTCTTCGCCTCCTCGAGCCTCCACAGGTACTTGTCGAGCTCCTCCTGGGTCGGCCACGCGGTCCCGTAGATCCGCTGCAGCATCGGGTTCTTCTCGTCCCCACGCCAGTAGGCCCCGGAGGAGGAGAGGAGCTTGAAGGCCTTGATCTGCCCGGTGGAGGCGACGTGCGGCCCGCGGCAGAGATCGAGGAAGTCCCCCTGGCGGTAGATGGACACGGTGGGCGCGTCGATCCCGCGGAGGATCTCGACCTTGAAGGGCTCGCCCCGCTCCTCGAAGAACGCGATGGCCCGCTCGCGCGGCATCTCCTCGCGCACGAAGGGGTAGTCGGCCTTCACGATCTCGCGCATCACGTCCTCGATGCGCGCCAGGTCCTCCGGCGAGAACGGCTGCGCCTTGAGGAAGTCGTAGTAGAAGCCGTCCTCGATGGCGGGGCCGATGGCGACCTTCACCTCGGGAAACAGGCGCTTCACCGCCTGCGCCATCACGTGCGAGGTGGAGTGACGCAGCGTGGGCAGGGGCTCGGGCAGGCAGTCGAACTCGCCCGCCATGCTCAGATGCCGCGCTTCTTCAGATTCGGCCATGCTCTCCCGGTCTCAGAAAACAACAAAGCACCACAGGGCTGCGCCCGGTGATGCCCGCAACTCCCTCGCTCACTTCACGCTCGACTCGCTGGCGATGCGCACCTCCGTGTGCCGACTCCCGCTCCAGGAAATGGTAGGCTCGGGCGGTTTCGAACCGCCGACCTCTACCGTGTCAAGGTAGCGCTCTCCCACTGAGCTACGAGCCTAGGTTCCCGAAAGCATTGAATACACTACCGGAGCGACCCATCGCCGTCAAGGGGAGCGGCCCGCCGCCAGGCCGTCCAGGACCGTCTCGATGAGACCCGGGCCATCCTCGGGGGCGAGGAGGACCCGGGAGGCGGCCAGCATGGGGTAGCCGTCCTTCCCGCGGGCCAGGTAATCGACCGTCGCCACACGGTAGCGGCCGGCCGGATCGAGGGGGCGGCCGCCGATCGTCACCGCGGCGATGCGCTGGCCGGGCGGTCGGGCCGGATCCACCGTCATCTGAAGCCCCGAGATCTGCAGGAAGTGGCCGGTGGCCCTCGGCAGCTCGTCCACCGAGTGCTCCAGCGCGCGCCGGAGCGCGTCGCCGGTCACCTCCAGCAGGGTCACGGTGTTGCTGAAGGGCAGGAGCTCGCGCACGTCGCGCTTCGTGAGCGGACCGGCGGGGATCACCCGGTTGGCGCGGAGGGCCCCGCTGTTGAGCAGGCCGACGTCCGCCCCCACCCGCTCCTGCATCAGCGTCGCCACGAAGCGCCCGATCGGCGCGGGCTCCCGCCGCACCAGGCTGTCGCGCGTGTCCAGGGGGACCGGCGTCCGGCCGACCACCGTGTCGAGCTCGCGGGCCAGCAGCGCGGCCTGCCGCCGCACCAGGTCCGCCACGTCGGGGGCCTCGGCGAGGCGCTCGTCGACCGGGATGAGGCGCTGTCGGCGGGCCAGCACCGCGCCGCAGCGCACCTCGTACTCCACCTGTCCCACGTTGACCGCGTCGGAGCCGGCCTTCACGATGACGGCACGGCCGGCCTCGAGCATCGGCTCGTGGTCGTGACCGCCCAGCACCGCGTCGATCGGCAGCGCGGCGACCAGGGCCCGGTCCTCGCGGATCGGCAGGTGGGTGACCGCCACCCGCAGTTCCACCGCGCCGAGCGCGGCGAGCGCCTCGCGCGCGGCCGCGATGGGCTCCTCGAAGCGCACGCCGGGCCCACCGTTCGAGGTCCGGGCCGCGTCCGGGGTGGTGAGGCCGATCAGCCCCACCCGGACGCCGTCCAGATCGCGCCGCAGCCACGGCCGCGCTCCCGCCAGCGGGCCGCCGTCCGCGGCGCCGAGCACGTTGGTGGCGAGCCACGGGAAGCGCGACTCGCGGACGCGCGCGCCGAGGACGCCCACCCCGAAATCGAACTCGTGATTGCCGAACACCGCCACGTCGAGACCGACCGCGTTCCAGCCCTCGATCATCTGGGCCCCGCGGCGCAGCGTCGAGAGCAGCGACGGCGAGAGCGTGTCGCCGGCGAGCGCGAAGATCGTGTTGGGCGTCTCCCGGCGGAGCGCGCGCACCAGGGTGGCCACCCGCGCGAGCCCGCCCCGTCCCGCCACCGGCTCCAGCACGTAGACGTCGTTGACCGAGAGGAGCTGGACCCGGACGGGCGGGCGCTCCGCGCAGCGGGTCTCGGCGCATCCCGCGAGCAGCAGGACGAGCAGGCCGACGCCGAGCGCGCGGAGGCCCAGCGTGGCTACCGGAGGAACTGGTTCACGAAGCCGCTCACGATCTGGTACTTGAACTGGCCGTTGATCGCGAGGGTCCGCTTGGCGATGGCGTCCGGCACGGGCGGGAACGGCTGGGCGAGCTTCACCGCGGTGAGCGCGGCGTCGTCGAGGATCCGGGTGCCCGAGGAGTGCCGCAGCTCGATGTACGCCAGGCGGCCGTCCTTGGCGATGTGGAACTCGATCAGCAGCTCGCCCTCGATGCCGCGCTCACCGGCCGGGCGCGGATAGACCCAGTTGGCCTTGATGCGGTCGCGCACCTGATTGAAGTAGTCCTGGTACTTCGGCTCCGGCGTGTCGAGCGGGATCGGCTCGCCGTCGACCCCGCCGCGCCCACCGCCCTCGAGCCCGCCGCCCCCGCCCGGCTGCCGCCAGATGCTGGCGGGCGGGCGCGCGACCGCGACCTGCGACTGGCTCGGCGCCGACGGAGCCGCCGGCTCGCTCGCGGACGACCCGGACTCGGCAGTCCGCGGCTCGGGGGTCTTCACCATCGGGTCGGGCGCGACCGGGGGCGGTGTCGCGGGCGCGGGCGGCGAAGGCGTCGACGGACGCGCGGGCGCCGGGCGCGGCGCCTCGGCGACCCGCGGGGCCGGCCGTGGAGCGGGCGGGAGCGGCCGCGGCGCGGGCGGCGTGGGCGCCCGCCGGGTCTCGCGCGCCTCGGGCGCGGGCGGCCGGGAGGGATTGCCCTGCGGCGCCTTCTCCTCGGGGCGCTCCGGGGCGATGTCGACCAGCAACGGCTCGCCGCGCTTGACGTAGGTCGGCGCCGTGAAGAAGCCCGGCATCACGAAGAACGGCAGCAGGAAGAACAGGTGGAAGAGGACCGACGTCACGATCGCGAGGGCCAGGGTGCGCGTGGTGCGATCCCTCGGCAGCAGCCGCCGCGTGAGGCGCGTGAGCCGTTTCACGGGGTGATTATGACATGCGGGCGGCAACACCGCCGGACGCCGCCGAACCCCTCGGTCTCGCGAGGTTCTGACGAATTGTGTCGGCCGGGTGACACCCCGGGGCGGCCCATCTCATGTCCCTACGCGGTAGCCCCGCCCGGTCTCGCTTTTTCAAGCATTTGGCCCGGGCCGAGATTGGCACGGCCCTGGAACGGGCTGGCCCACCCATGCGAACCCTGACCCGGCTGCTCATCGCGCTGCTTGGCCTGCTCCTCTCGGCCGGCGCGGCCCACGGCCAGACGGCGCCGCTGATGTTCGGGGTCCTCAACCAGCAGAGCCCGGCCCTCACCGCCGAGCGCTGGAACCCGATCCTGCACTACGTGAGCACCCACAGTGGCGTGCCCTTGCAGCTACGCATGGGCCGGACCGTGCAGGAGACCGACGCCATGATGGGGCGCGGCGAGTTCGACTTCGTGTTCACGAACCACAACTTTCAGTCGGACTTCGACGCGATCCCATTCAAGGTGGTCGCGCGCTGGGCGGGCGAGCCCATCCGAGCGGTCATCGCGGTCCCCGCCGACAGCCCCATCCAGTCCCTCCACGATCTGCAGGGCAAGCGCGTGTCCTTCCCCTCCACCGACGCCTTCGTGGCCTACGCGGTCCCGCTGGTCGCGCTCAAGCGGGCCGGGGTCCGCGTGGAGGAGGTCTTCGGCGGCAACCAGGAAGGCACGCTCGCCCAGCTCAAGGCCCGCCGCGTCGAGGCCGGCGCGGTCAACTCCCGCTTCCTCGCCCAGTACGCCGAGCGCGAGCACGTCGAGTTCCGGCAGATCTACGTGTCGGACGGCTTCCCGGACCTCGCGGTGATCGCGCACCCCCGGGTCCCCGCTCCCACCGTGGAGCGCATCCGCCGGGCGCTGCTCGCCATGGCGACGGACCCGGCCGCGGCGCCCGTGCTGAGCCACGCGAAGTTCAAGGGCTTCGAGCCCGCCACCGATCGCGACTACGACGGCGTGCGCCGGATCTACCGGCTCATCGGCCAGTGAAATCCAGCCTCCGCGCGCTCCTCCTCGGCCTCAGCACGGTCGCGATCGTCACCGTCACCCTCGGGGGCCTCGCGGTCAACCTCCGCGAGCGCTCCACCGCCACGCGGATGCGCCTCTCGGAGCAGACCGAGCGGCTCGCCACCGCGGCCGCCCCGCTGCTGCTCGACTCGCTGGTGATCGGCGACCTCGCCCGCGCCGAGCAGTCCCTCCGCAACCTGAACATGGACTCCGTGTGGAGCCGGGTGGTCCTCTACGAGAGCGACGGCCGCCGCGTCATCTTCGACGCCTCGCCCGCCGACGTCCCCCGCTCGGAGGCCCCGCGCTGGCTCAAGCGGCTGGCGCCGGTCACCCTGCCCGAGCATCGCATCGCCATCGCGGCCGCTCCGGTGGTCTACGGGGTGCTGGCGGTCACGCCCTCGGTGGAGAGCCTCGAGAGCGAGCTGTGGGCCGAGGTCCGCACCATGATCGCGGTGACCGGCGTGCTGCTCGTCACCCTGCTCGGCCTCACCCACGTGATCCTCCTCGTCGGCCTGCGGCCGGTGCGCGCGCTCGCGGAGAGCGCCACGCGGCTCGGCCACGGCGATCTCACCGCGCGGATGCCCGAGACGACGCTGGCCGAGATGCGCCCCACCGTGCGCGCGTTCAACACCATGGCCGCGAGCCTCGAGCAGGCCCTGCACGAGGCGCGCACCCGCGAGACCCGCCTCGAGAGCCTGGTCGAGATCAGCGGCGAGCTGTCGCGCATGCAGCCGCTCCACTCGCTGCTCGGCCGGATCGCGGAGGCGTGCGGGCGCCTCGTCAAGACCGACTGGGTCGGCTTCCGTCTGGTGGACGGCGACGAGCTGGTGGTCGCGGGCACGCTCCAGGGCGGCACCGAGATGCCGGTGCGCCCCCGCCTGAAGCTCGGGGAGAGCGTGGCCGGCCAGGTCGCGGCCACCGGTCGGCCGATGCTGGTGCGCGATCCGGCCAGCCACCCGAGCATGGTCCCCGACCACGCCGAGGCGATGCGTCGCCTGGGCTACCACGGGATGCTGACGGTGCCCGCGCGGGTGGGCGACCGGGTGGTCGGCGTGCTCTCCTTCCTCACCCGTCGCGCGGAGGGCTTCTCCACCGAGGATCTGGCCATCGCCACCGCCTTCGCCTCCCACGCCGCGGTGGCGCTCGAGAACAGCCGCCTGCTCCACGAGGCCCGCCGCGCCTACGACGAGCTGGCGCAGACGCAGGGCCAGCTCGAGCAGGCCCAGAAGATGGACGCGATCGGCCGCCTCGCGGGCGGGGTCGCGCACGACTTCAACAACCTGCTGACCGTCATCCTCGGGCGCACCGACATCCTGCTCGCGCAGATCAAGGCCGAAGATCCGCTCCGGCGCGGCATCGAGCTGATCCAGCGCACCGCCGGGCGGGCCGCCGACCTCACCAAGCAGCTGCTCGCCTTCAGCCGCAAGCAGGTGCTGGAGGCGGTGGTCCTCGACCTGGGCACGGTCACCACCGAAATGAGCGAGATGCTGGCGCGGCTCATCGGCGAGGACATCGCCCTGGTGACCCGGCTGGCGCCGGGCCTCGGCCCCGTGAAGGCCGACCGCGGCCAGATCGAGCAGGTCGTGATGAACCTGGCCATCAACGCGCGTGACGCCATGCCCCAGGGCGGCCAGCTCACGGTGGAGACCGCCAACGTGGAGCTCGACGAGGACTACGTGCGCCGCAACGTGGGCTCGCGGCCGGGCCCCCACGTGATGCTGGCGGTGTCGGACAGCGGGGTGGGCATCCCCCGCGAGATGCAGAAGCACATCTTCGAGCCCTTCTTCACCACCAAGGAGCAGGGCAAGGGCACCGGGCTCGGCCTCGCCACCGTCTACGGCATCGTGAAGCAGAGCGGCGGCTACATCGAGGTCGACAGCCAGCCGGGGCGCGGCACCACCTTCCGCATCTATCTGCCGCGCGTCGACTCCGCGACCGCGGTCGCCGAGCGCGGCGCGCGCGCCGTCGCTCCGTCCGGCGGCACCGAGACGATCCTGCTGGTGGAGGACGAGGACGGGGTGCGGGAGCTGGCCCGCGACATCCTGCGCGCGAGCGGCTACACGGTGCTGGAGGCGCGCAACGGCGCCGAGGGCCTGCTGCTGGGCGAGCGCCACCAGGGCCCGCTCCATCTGCTGCTCACCGACGTGGTGATGCCGCGCATGAGCGGGCGCGAGCTGGCCGAGCGCATGACCGCGCTCCGCCCCGAGCTCGGCGTGCTCTACATGTCCGGCTACACCGACGACGCGGTCATCCGCCACGGCGTCCTCGGCGCCGACACCGCGTTCCTGCAGAAGCCGTTCACCCCGGCGGCCCTGATCCAGCGCGTCCGCGAGACGCTCGACCTGGGTCGCCGGGTGTCGAGCCCGGCCGCCTGAGCGGCTAGAGTCCCCGCCCCACCGCCTCCGCCACCGGCCGCAGCTCGCGCATGAGCTGGGCGAACTTCGCGGGCTTGAGCGACTGGGGCCCGTCCGAGAGCGCCTCCTCCGGTCGCGGGTGCACCTCGATGATCAGGCCGTCGGCCCCGCACGCCACCGCGCCCTTGGCCATCGGGGCCACCAGGTCCCAGTGCCCGGTCCCGTGCGAGGGATCCACGACCACCGGCAGGTGGCACAGCTTCTTGATCACCGGCACCGCGTTCAGGTCGAGCGTGAAGCGGGTGGAGGTCTCGAAGGTGCGGATGCCGCGCTCGCAGAGGATCACGTTCGGGTTGCCGGCCGAGAGGATGTACTCGGCGGAGAGGAGGAACTCCTGGATGCTGGTAGCCATCCCGCGCTTGAGCAGCACCGGCTTGCCGATCTCGCCCACCCGGCGCAGCAGGGTGAAGTTCTGGATGTTGCGGGCCCCGATCTGGAGGATGTCGCTGTACTCCGCCACCACCTCCACGCTCTCCGTCTCCAGCACCTCGGTGACCACCGGCAGCCCGGTCCGCTTGCGCGCCTCCGCCAGGTAGCGCAGCCCCTGCTCCTTCAACCCCTGAAACGCGTAGGGCGAGGTGCGCGGCTTGTAGGCGCCGCCGCGGAGGATCCGGGCGCCCGATCGCTTCACCGCGTCCGCCACCTCCAGGACCTGGGCCTCCGACTCCACCGAGCAAGGCCCCGCCATCACCACCACGTCCCGGCCGCCCACCGTGACCCCGCTGGCGCGCACCTCGCTCGACTCGCGGCGCACCTCCCGGCTCGCGAGCTTGAACGGCTGCTGCACCGGCATGACCGACTCGACCGTCTCGAGGGCCTCCAGCAGACGCAGGTCGGGACGCCCGCGCTCCTCGCCCACCGCGGCCACGATGGTCTTGAACTCGCCGCGGATCACGTGCGGGCCGTAGCCCATCTCGGTGATCCGCCGGCACACGTCCTGGACGTCCTCGTCGTTGATGCCGGACTTCAGCACGATGATCATCTGGTCCTCCCGGTCTGCGTGTCGGTGATCTTCACTCCCCACCTGCCGGCTACCGTTTACTTCTTCAGGTCCTTCAGCTGCGGGGGCCTCGACATGGGCCCCCGCATTCCCCCACCGGCGGCCAGCCGTTTGCTGCTTCGACCGGCGCGCTCCCTCGCTGCAAACAAAAACGCCGCGGGCTGGTTGCCCGCGGCGTCTATCGCTTTCCGGCGCCACGGGCTGGTTCGTCGCCCGTGGCTCCTCGCGTTCAGCTCATGGGAGCCAGGCGGCGAACGATGGGAAAGTAAAAATACGACCGCCACACTCCGTGGCTGCTGGTCGTTCCCGTCGTGCGCACCGGCTCGATGCCTCCGTGGTTCATGGTCGTTGAAGCGGAGCGATATTACGAGCGCGGCTTCTCCCTGTCAAGGGCTCCGTTCGACCGCTTCCGCTGGCCCTCGCGGCCGTGCGACCCGGCCTGGGTACGCCCCTGGAACCAGATCGTGATGCGGTGACGGTAGTAGTAGAGCGGCAAGGCGATCGCCACCGCGAGCGCGGAGACCAGCAAGACCTGCAGGTAGTCACCCGCCGCGGTGTGCGCGCCCTGGGCGGACAGCACCCAGGTGCCGGGGATGCGCCCCAGCCCCGACACGAGCGCGAACACCCACATCCGCATGGGGCTGATCCCGAAGAGATAGCAGACGATGTCCTTCGGGAGGCCGGGGATCAGATAGATGATGAAGCACAACACGGCGCCTTCCGCCTCCACGATGAAGCCCAGACGGTTCCACGTCTCGGTGCTGACCAGATTCTTCACGTAGTGCGCGCCGAGCCACCGCCCGAGGGCGAAGGCGATCACGGAGCCCAGCGTGAGCCCGATGGTGGAGTAGAGCAGCCCGAGCCACTGGCCGAACAGGTAGCCGCCCAGGATTCCGGTGGCCTCGCCCGGGATCGGCGACACGATGACCTGCAGGGCCTGGAGCAGGATGAAGATCACCGGGGCGAGCACACCCCACTCGCGCAGCGTGCGCTTGAGGTAGTACTTGTCGCTGTAGAAGCGCGCCATGCTCTGGTAGAGGGGCGCGTCGGTCCATATCAGGTACGCGCAGACGCCGGCGAGCAGCAGGCACCCGCCGATGGCCACGGCCCAGCGCTGGCGGATGCTCATCGCGCATCCCTCCCGCGCGACGGCCTCGTCCACGGTGTCCCCCTCGAGCAGCCCACGGCCTCAGGTGGCCACGGCCTCGCAGGGCCGGGGACGTCCGAACCAGCCGTAGCGGGGCCACCAGCCGGAGCGGAACGGGCGCATCGCGGCGACGTGGGTGACCAGCGCGAACCAGCGCGTGGGAGTGTGGGCGGCCATCCACTGGGCCAGCCGGAGCAGCCGGTAGGGACGCCGGTACGCGGCCACCAGTCGGCGGTAGCGCTCGAGCCCGGTCTCGAGCGACAGCGCGCCGTCGATCACTTGCTGCACGATGCGGCCACACTCGCCGCCGAAGAAGACCGCGGGCCGGATGCCTTCGGCGGTGAGCGGCAGACACTGCCCGGCCGCGTCGCCGACCGCGAACACGCGACCCACCGTGGGCCGCAGCAGCCGGCTGGGGAAGTAGGTCCCGTGGTAGGCCCCCGACGCGATGCCGTACCGGCGCACCAGGCTCTCGATCGCGGGCTTGAGCTTGGACCGTCCGGCGTAGGAGCCGAGCCCGATCAGGCTGCCCCGCCCCACCGGAAAGATCCAGCCGAGGCCCTGCGGGATGAGCCGCTGGTCCAGCAGGAACGTGAGCCCCTCGTCGTCCAGCGCGGTGTGGGTCTCGAGCCCGAAGGAGCAGTGCTCGCCCGGTCGATCCGGGACCCCGCCGGTGACGGCGCGGCGCCACCCGGAGGCGTCGATCACGATCGGGGCCGTGAAGCGGCCGTCACCGGTGAGCACCGCGCCATCCTGGATGCCGGCGACCGAGGTGCGCAGGAAGCGCGCGCCGCACTGCGCGAGCAGCCCCCGGCAGAACGCGCGGTAGTCGAACGTGCAGAACGGCACCGGGGAGAGGTCGTAGCGCACGGTGCGGGTCGGGGTGCGGATGAGGAGCCGGTCGTGGACCTGGAGCACGCTGGAGGCGACGCCGAGAGCCTCCGGCAGCCACAGGGGGGTCCCACAGGCGGAGGTCTGCACCGCGCCGACCTCGTTGCGATCTAGCAGCAGCACGTTCCCCCGGAGCTGGCGGGCGACGGCGAGGCCTGCGAAGCTGGCCCCCACCACGATGGCGTCGTAGTCCCGGGCGGGCATTCTCCCGCACAGCATACCCGAAGAGCATGAGGAAACGGGGGCGCTCAGGTCTCCGGCATCACCGTCCGGCGCCGGCGCCCCGCCCGCCCGCGCACGGTGCCCAGGACGCCGCGGGGGAAGAAGAATACCACCAGCACGAACAGGATGCCGAAGTAGAGGAGCCAGCGCTCGGAGAGCCTCTGCAGGATCTCCGAGCCGGCGACCAGCGAGCCGCCGAGGCCGCGCAGGTTGGGCAGCAGCGTCCGGGCGGTGAGCAGCACCGCGGCGCCCACCAGCCCGCCCTCGAGGGTGCCGATGCCGCCGATGATCACCATCAGCAGGACGTCGAGCATGATGGGGATGCCGAGCGCGGACTCCGGGTTCACGTAGCGCACCCACATCGCGTAGGCGCCGCCCAGCACCGCCGCCACCACGCTGCCGAGGGAGGAGGCGACCAGCTGGAACGCGAACGTGCGATAGCCGAGGGCCTCGGCGCGCAGCTCGTTGTCGCGGATGGCCTGCAGCGTGCGGCCGAGCGGCGAGTGCACGAAGCGGCCCATCAGCAGGAAGAGCCCGAGGCACGCCGCGAGCAGCGCGTAGTAGGTCACCACCCGGCCCGACAGCCCGAGCACGCCCGGAGCGCCCGCCGCGAACACGCCCGGCATGCGGGGCGAGAGACCGTCCTCCCCGCCGGTGAGCGCCCCCCACTGCACGGCCAGGATCAGCGCGAACTCCGCGAAGGCGAGCGTGATCATGGCGAAGAACAGCGCCTTCACCCGCAGGGAGAACGCCCCGATCACCACCGCCACCACGCCCGACACGAGGACGCCGGCCAGCACGCCCAGCAGCAGGTGGCCGTAGGTGGGGGCCCCGAGCCGCCCCGCCGCGAGGGCCACCGCGTAGGCCCCGAAGCCGAAGAACATGGCGTGGCCGAACGAGACGATGCCGGTGTAGCCGAGCACGACGTCGTAGCTGGCGGCGAGCGTCGCGAACACGGCGATCTTGAGGGCGAGGTCCAGCACCTGGTAGGAGGGCCCGAGCGCGGGCAGCAGCGCCCACGCCGCCACCACCGCGAGCCGCAGGTAGAGCGCGAGCGAGCGCCAGCGCGCGCGGCGCTCGGCCCGGCGCGCCGCCTGCACCGGCGTGAGGGCGCCGACGCTCACCGGCCCGCCCCGTAGAGGCCGGTGGGCCGCACCAGCAGCACCAGCACCATGAGGCCCATCGTCACACCGATGGCCGCCTTCGGGACCAGGAAGGCCACGTAGTTGTAGGCCAGGCCCACCAGCAGCGCGCCGACGAGCGAGCCGGTCACGCTGCCGAGCCCGCCGATGATGACCACGATGAAGGCGAAGATCAGCTGCTCGCCGCCCATCGACGGGCGGATCGACTGGCCGAACATCCCCCACATCAGGCCGCCCAGCCCCGCGAGCGCGGAGCCGGCCGCGAAGACCCCGGTGAAGTAGCGGCGGATGTCGTGGCCCATCACCTGCACCATCTCGGTGTTCTCCACTCCCGCCCGCACGATGAGCCCCACCCGGGTGCGGACCAGCAGCCACTGCATGCCCGCGTAGACCGCGAGGCCCAGCGCGATGGCGATGGCCGGGAACCGGAGGACCACCACGTCCGCCACGTCCCACGAGCCCTGGAAGGTGGCCGGCACCGGCATCACCTGGTCGTTCGGACCCCACGCCACCCGGATCAGCTCCTCCAGCACGATGGTGGCCCCGAGCGTGATGAGGATCTGGAACAGGTGCTGGCCGTAGACCGGCCGCACGATCACCCGCTCGAGCAGCACCCCCAGCCCGAAGGCGACCACGGCCGCTCCCGCCACCGCGAGCAGGAGGAGGCCCCCGTTGGCCCACACCGAGGGCGACGCGGCCCAGCCCCACCGCGCGTCGACCGCCACCGCGACGGTGAATCCGGCGTAGGCCCCCCACGAGAAGAGCGCGCCGTGCGCGAAGTTCAGCACGTCCATGAGCCCGAAGATGAGGGTGAGCCCCGAGGCCACCAGGAAGATGAGCATGCCCATCGCGAGGCCGGCCACCGTGAGCGTCAGCCACGCGCGCGGCTCGATCGCGGCCAGCGGCAGGAGCAGGAGGAGGCCGGCGCCGACCAGCGGGGGGACCGCGCGCCTCACGCCGTCCTCACACCCCGAGGTACTTCTGCTTGAGGGCGCGGTCGGCGGCCAGCGCGGCCATCGTGCCGGCATAGACGGTGCGGCCGTCGTCCATCACGTAGCAGTCGTCGCCCAGCCGGCTCGCCATGGCGAAGTTCTGCTCCACCAGCACCACCGTGGTCTCGCGCTTCATGGCGGCGAGCGCGGTGATGAGGTGCTCCACCACGATGGGGGCGAGACCCTTGGAGGGCTCGTCGATCAGGAGGAGGCGGATCGGGTTCACGAGCGCGCGCGCGATGGCGAGCATCTGCTTCTGGCCGCCCGAGAGCGTGCCGGCCCGCGCGTGCCAGAACCGCTCGAGGTCCGGGAAGAGGGCGAGCACCCGACGCACGCGCTCGCGGCTCTCCGCGTTCTCCGCCCGCATCGCGACCCGCAGGTTCTCGGCCACGGTGAGGGTCGCGAAGATCCCCTGCCCCTCCGGCACGTAGCCGATGCCGAGCCGCGCGATCGCGTGCGGCGGCCGGCCGTGGATGGGCCGTCCCTCGAAGCGCACCACGCCGCGACTCGGAGGCAGCACGCCCATCACCGTGCGCATGGTGGTGGTCTTGCCGGCTCCGTTGCGGCCCAGCAGCACCGTGACCGCGTCGGCGCGCACCCGCAGCGAGACGCCCTGCAGGATGTGGTGCTGCCCGATCCGGGTGTGGACGTCCTCCATCTCCAGCACGTCCGGCATCACCCGCTCCCCTTCCTCACCGCCGCCGTCCCGAAGTACGCGGCCTGCACCTCCGCGCTGGCGCTCACCGCCGCGGGCGGCCCGTCCGCGATCAGCCGCCCGTCCTTGAGCACCGCGATGGAGTCCGAGAGGGCCATCACCATGTCGATCTTGTGCTCGACCAGCAGGATCGTGCGCTCGCGCCGCTCCCGGAGGCGCTCGATCAGGCCGATGATCGCGGGCACCTCCTCGAGCGACATGCCGGCGGTCGGCTCGTCGAGCAGCAGCACCTCGGGCTCCAGGGCGAGCAGGATGCCCAGCTCGAGCTTCCGCTTCTCGCCGTGGGCCAGCGCCCCCGCGGGGGCCCGCCACCGGCCCTCGAGCCGCACCGTCTCCAGGACGCGGTAGGCGGTGTCCTCCAGGTCCGCGTAGTGCCGGTAGTGCCGCCACGCGGTGAAGCCGAGCCCGCGGCGCGCCTGGACCGCGAGGCGCACGTTCTCCAGCACGGTGAGCGTGGGGAACACGTTGGTGAGCTGGAAGGAGCGGCCGATCCCGAGCCGGGTCCGCGCGGCCACGCCCCGCCGGGTGATGTCCCGGCCCCTGAAGAGCACGCGCCCCTCGCTCGGACGGTACTGCCCGCCCAGCAGATTGAAGAAGGTGGTCTTGCCCGCGCCGTTCGGCCCGATGATCGACTTGAGGGTGAACGGGGCGACATCCAGGCTCACGTGATCGACCGCCACGTGGCCGCCGAAGCGGATGGTGAGGTCGCGGGTGGAGAGGACGGGATCCGCCGCCGTCGCTACGCCCCCTCGAGGAAGCCGCGCAGCGCCGACTGCACCGTCGGGTGCCGGCCGAGCAGCACCGTGTAGTGGTTGGTGCCGGGCACCACCACCAGCGTGGAGCGCGGGATGGCCTGCGCCATCGCCTCCGCCTCCTCCTGGGTCATGAGGCAGTCGGTGTCCGTCAGGAGCCCGTCGGGCGCCCGGAAGATCAGGGTCGGCGCCTTCACCCGATGGTGGTAGACCCAGAGCCGCTCCCGCTCGAGGTTGGCGATCTCCTCCTCGATGGCCGGCCGCGAGGCCCTGGCCCGCACCGCGCCCCCGGGCAATTCCTCGACGTCGTAGCGGAAGTAGCGCTCGAGGTAGTCGTTCCAGCGCCCCTCGAACATGGGCAGCATCCGCACGAAGCCCAGGAACATGTCGAGCGAGGGGAACTCCACGCCCAGTCGGTTGATCGCCGGGCGCAGCGACTCCAGCACCTCGTAGCGCACGTCGAGGCCGCCGTCCACCAGGACCAGCCGCTCCACCCGCTCCGGACGCGTGGCCGCGAAGCGCACCGCGATGTGGGCGCCGAGGGAGTGGCCGATCAGGACCGCCTTCTCGAGCCCGAAGTGGTCGAGCAGGGCCTCCAGGTCCTCGCCGTGGATGGCGAGGCTGTATCCCTTGTCGGGCTTGTCGCTCTCGCCGCGGCCGCGCAGGTCGTAGGCGATGACCCGGTGCGCGGGTGACAGCACGTCGGCCACGCTCGCCCAGCAGAGGTGGTTGGCGGTGAGCCCGTGCACGCACACCACCGCCGGCCGGTCGGCGGGGCCGGGCCACTCCGCCACCGCGAGGGACAGCGGGCCCAGGTCGACGCGCGTCGCGGTCACCGCGTGTTGGCGATCGCGGGGGCGGTCTCCTGCAGGGACAGCTCCCGGGTGAGGGTCGGCACCAGCCACGGCACGTCCGGCTTCGAGACCATCTTGAAGGCGTACATCGCCTGGAGCGCCTGGTGGTCCTCCTTGCGGAACACCATCCGCCCCTTCGGGGTCTGGAATTCGAGCCCCTCCATGGCCGCGACCAGCTTCTCGCTGTCGGTGCCGCCCGCCTTCTGGATCCCGGCCACCGCCGCCATCGCGGCCGCGAAGCCGCCGCACGTGAAGAAGTCGGGCGGCTCGTTGAAGCGCTTCATGTGCTCGCGCACCAGCCAGTCGTTGACCGGGTTCTTGGGGATCTCGTAGTAGTAGTACGCCCCGCCCACCATGCCCTCGAGCTTCATGGCCTTCATGGCCTTGAGCACGTCGAGCACGTTGCTGCCGCTTGTCAGCGTGATGCCGTACTTGTCGAGGCGGTTGTCCACCAGCTGCGGGAAGGGCCCGCCCTTGCCGGCCCAGATCACGAACACGTACTTGGGGCCCGGGCGGTCCTTGAGGGCCGCGATGATCTTCTGGATCGGCGCGGTGAAGTCGGTGGCGGTGGTGGGCGTGTATTCCTCGTGCACGACCTGGGCGCCCGCCTTCTCGACCGCCGCCTTGTAGGCGGCCACCCCGTCCCGTCCGAACGCGTAGTCCTGGGCGACGGTGGCGATGGAGACGCCCGGCCGCGCCACCGCGAGCGCGTTCGCGATGGCGTCCTGGGTCGAGTTGCGGCCGGTGCGGAACACGTAGCGGTTCCAGTGCTCGCCGGTGATGCTGTCGGCCACCGCCGGCTCCACGATCAGGACCTTCTTGAACTCGGCCGCGACCGGCAGCACCGCGAGGGCCGCCGCGCTGGAGGTGGTGCCCACCACCAGGTCCACCTTGTCGTCGGCGTAGAGCTTGGTGACCTTCTGCTTGGCCACGTCCGGCTTCAGCTGGTCGTCCTCCTCGATCACCTGGATCTTGCGTCCGAGCACCTCCTTCTTGCCCTGGGTCGCGTACTCGAGCCCCAGATCGAAGCCGCGCTTCACCTGCTTGGCGTAGACCTCGAGCGCGCCCGTGAAGCCCTGCACCAGCCCGATCTTGATCGGGGCCTGAGCGGCCGCGGGCGCGGGAGCGCCGAGGGCCGCGAGGATCACGAGCACGGTGACCGCGAAGCGCCGCGATGAAGCCATGAGCATGGACGATCTCTCCTTCGGTATCGGGAGTGGCGCGGCTACGCTAG
>Ga0070741_10003018_pt1 | contig 43098 bp, 37 predicted proteins | sample Coa_R1_4_FD_66440 | JGI IMG/M metagenome (GOLD analysis project Ga0070741, IMG submission 66440) | Surface soil microbial communities from Centralia Pennsylvania, which are recovering from an underground coalmine fire - Coalmine... | ecosystem: Environmental > Terrestrial > Soil > Unclassified ... | reverse complement strand
AAGGCGTATCCCTCCAGTTCATTTCCCCGTCCGGGGTCTTGTGTTGCGCTGGAAGGGTACGCCTTTCCTTGACGCGGGCGCCTGCGGGCGCCCAATTTCCACAACTCTTGAGATTAGCTCGGAGCGCACGCGTCGCTGGAGAAGATTCGTAGGAGTCAGGGCGTCATTTACGATGCTGACGTGGTGAATGCGTGTCTTGCGTTGGTTCACGAAGCGGCCTTTAGGTTCGTGGGACGGTGGTGCCTCGAAAGCGCGCCTTGTCGCGCGTCGTACGAAGGGTGTGCGCGGCGATCGGCGTCCCGGGCAGACGGTCAACCCCTGCCTTCACTTCGGCTCCCGTGCTAAAAATCGCGTACGATCTTGCGACATTTGCCAAAGGCCCGAAAGTCTGTCCGTGAAAGGGGCGCGTTTCCGGTCGCATTCGCGGTGCCAAACACCCGCGTCTTACAAGTTGCTGGCCATTGGCACGGATGAGGCGACCCGCTCGTGACGTTCGGTGACCGGAAAGCGCACAGATCGGAGGCGCGTGTGAGAGAGGCAGAGCCCGGCGCGGCCCCGGATTCAGCAATGACCGTACTCGTCGCCGTGGACACCACGCCCGATGCCCCAATTGCCGTAGCGGTCGCGCAGGCGATCGCGCGTCAGCTCGGCGCGCGACTCGAGGGCCTGCACGTTTCGTCGGCCCCGGTCTCGGAGGGCGACGTGCGTCCCCTCCTCGGTCTGTCCGGTGAGGAAGGCGAGTCGATTCACCTGCGGCTGGACGTGGGCAACCCAGCGCACGAGATCGTCGCAGCGTCGAGCGACGGCACGGTTGTGCTGGTCGTCATTGCGGCGGGCATGCCAACGGACGAGAGCCCGGTCGGCCCTGTCGCGCTGGAAGTTGTCCGCCACACGCATCGGCCCCTTGTCGTCGTCTATCCAGCGAAACTGGCCGGGGAGGGTCGTTCTCCCGGGCCCGTGCGTCGCCTGCTGGTGCCCGTGGATGGCACACCGAGCACCGGACGTGCGCTGCGACCGGTCATGGCGCTAGCACACGAGCTGGGTGCATCGGTCGACCTGCTCTATGTCGCCGGTTTCCAGCGGTCGTCGTCGGAGCCGGGCACGCTTTCAGCGCCGCGATACGTGGACCAGCCCCAGCACGAGTGGCCGAGCTGGTCCGGCGAGGTCGTCGACCGTTTGCTCCGTTGTCTCGCGCGCTGCCCCGAGGACGTCCCAGCCGAGATTCATCTGGCGACAGGCGACGTTGCAGAGGAGATCGCGCGCTTCGCATTGGAGCATCGGGAGGACGCCATTGTGCTCGCCCGGCGGAGCCAACTCGAGCCGGGGAATGGAAAGGTTGTCTGGGACGTGTTCCAGAACAATCCGCTTCCGCTCGTTTTCATCACCGCTCAGTTCCGTCACGCGGGCTCGAACGCGACGGCCCCTTATCGCGGGCCGTCCGGGGGGGCCCGTGTCGCGTAGCGAACAGCGCCGTAATCTCGACCTGGCCGCACTCATTCCTCCCGACGGCGCGATCAGCTCGAAGGGCGACGTCTGGCGCCTCGAGCATCACGGATTCGTGCCCGAGCTCGAGCACGACATGGAGTCCCGCTTCGCCTTGTCGAACGGGTACCTGGGGATGCGCGCGTCACTGCCATCACCAACTCACGCCTCCCGCCCTCGAACGTTTGTCTCGAATCTCTTCTGGATCCCACCGGGACAGCCGCGGGTCCCCTGCCTGATCCCTGTGCCCGACTGGCATGAGGTGCACGTGTCCGTGGACGGCACGAGCGTGCGCCTCGATCGCGGGGCCACGATCGACTTACGGCGTGTGCTCGACATGCAGATCGGGGCGTACTGGGTCGAGTGGCGGTACCACACGCTCGACGGCCACGACGTGCGGACGCGGATCTCGCACTTCCTGTCGTTGGCCGATCGGACGCTGGCGGTTCAACTCATGGAGGTCGAGGGCGGGTTTCCGTGCCGTCTGGGCATCGAGGCAGGTGCTGGTGCACCCGGTCCCGGACTTGTCCCGGATCTTCGGCATTCCGTTGGCGACGTAACCGTCTGGCGCGCCGACGAGGATGGGTCGTACCTGGCGATTGCGCGCGACTACCGCCTGGCGCGCAATGGGCAGCAACTGGCCCCGGTCGTCCTGCCGGGACACGACCGACGTCGGTGGTCGTTCAGCGAGGACGTCAATGGACAGGTGGCCATGCGGCGATTGGTGTCCATGGGTCGTGGCGACCGAGAAGACGCCGTCGACGTCGCCGCGGAGTCGCTTCGCCGTGCGCGCCGGTCGGGCGCCGCAGCGCTCTTTCGGGCGCACAGCCGGGCCTGGTCGGCCCGCTGGAGCGCGAGCGACGTGGAGATCACGGGCGATGCCGATGCCCAGCGGGCGATTCGCTTCGCGATTTATCATCTTGTGAGCGCGGCTGACCCTTCCGATGAGCACGTTTCCATCGGCGCCCGGGCCTTGACGGGCGACGCGTACATGGGGCACGTGTTCTGGGACACGGAAACATTTCTCCTTCCCTTCTACATCCACACGTGGCCCGAGGCGGCGAGGGCGCTTCTGATGTACCGCTACCATACGCTTCCGGCGGCCCGGGCCAAGGCGGCCAAGCATGGATTCCGGGGCGCCTTCTACCCGTGGGAATCCGCTCGAAACGGGGAGGAAGCCACACCTCCCTACGTCATCACCCCTGATGGGAAAGTCATCCGCATCGTCAACGGTGAGCAGGAGATCCACATCAGCGCCGATGTTGCGTTCGCCGTATGGCAGTACTGGCAGTCGACCGGCGATGACGGATTCTTCCAAGACGCTGGGGCAGAGATTCTGCTCGAGACCGCGCGATTCTGGGCGAGCCGCGCGACGCTCGAGGCGGACAACCGCTGGCATATTCGCCGCGTCGTTGGCCCGGACGAGTACCACGAGGCGATCGACGACAACGCGTACACGAACGGCATGGCACGTTGGAATCTGGAGCGCGGCGTCGAGATCGCCCGCACCCTGGGGGCACGGTGGCCGCACTGGTGGAGCGGTTTGCGCCGGAAGATCTCGATCTCCGATCGCGAGGTCGAGACGTGGTCATCCGTCGCGTCGAATATGACGCTCGATTTCGACCCGAATGGCACCATCATCGAGCAGTTCGCCGGCTTCTTTCAGCTCAAGCCGATCTTCCCCCGTGATTATCCAAATCGGCGCGAGCCGATGGACGTACTACTGGGAAGAGAGCTCACCCAGCGCGCGCAGGTGCACAAGCAAGCTGACGCGGTGATGCTCCTGTGCCTGCTGGGAGACTGGTTTTCGGCCGAGGTTCAGCGCGACACGTTCTACTTCTACGAAGTCCGATGCGGTCACGGAAGCTCGCTCTCGCCAGCGATACACGCGCTAATGGCCGCTCGGCTCGGAGACCTGGACCTCGCTGACCGCTACTTCACGGAGGCCGCGAACATCGATCTGGAGGACACATTCGGAAACGCCGCCCACGGTGTGCACATCGGCGCGCTGGGCGGGCTGTGGCAGGCGATCGTCTTCGGCTTCGCTGGAGTCCGGTTCCGAGCGGACGGGCTGTCCATCGATCCCCACGTGCCGGCGCACTGGGGAACGCTGGCTTTCCCCGTTCAGTGGCGTGGTCGCCACCTGCGGGTCTCCCTCGAACCGGCGAGCGGAACGCTGCGGGTCGACCTCTTGCGTGGTCGCTCGGTCGCGGTCACGGTGGGCGGGAAGCCGTATCGAGCGCGTCTCCGGCATCCCGCCGTTGTCCAGTATGCAGAGGCAAAATGATGGCAGAGGCGTGAATACAGGGAGGGTGCGTTGTATCGACGAGCAATGACACCGGTGCTCATGGCAATCGTGATCGGAATGGCGTCCGCCTGCGCGAATGCTTCGGTCAGCTCATCGGGAGGTGGCGGCGCCGGAACGGACACGCTGGTCATCGGCGCTCCGCTTGGCATCACGGGATCGGCCGCCGCCGAGGGGGTACTGACCAAGAATGGGTATGACCTCTGGGCGGAGGCGGTAAATCAGGCTGGCGGAATCAAGGCCGGCGGCAAGACGTATAAGGTCGAGATCAAGTACTACGACGACGGGAGCGATGCGCAGCGAAGCGCGCAGCTCACCGATCGCCTGATCACGCAGGACGGCGTCAAGCTCCTCCTCGGCCCCTACGGAACGGCGGCGACCAACCAGGACGCGCCAATCGCCGAAAAGAACCAGGTGGTCATGGTAGAGGGGAATGGAGCGGCCGAGTCCATCTTCAGCCACGGTTACAAGTACACGTTTGGCGTGCTGAGCCCTGCCAAGAAGTATGCGGCTGTCATGGTTGAGATGGCGGCTGGGCAGAACCCAAAGCCAGCATCCGTTGCCATCCTCTCGGCGAACGATGCCTTCTCCGTAGAAGTGGCGGACGGCGCCCAGGACATCGCCAACCAGCAGGGCATCTCGGTCGCGGCATACGAGAAGTACCCGGCGAACGCCACGGACCTCTCGAACGAGGTCACCATCGCGAAGAACTCCGGAGCGGAAATGCTCCTGAACTCCGGCCACCTCGCGGAGAGCCTGGCGATCATGAAGGCCGCGAAGGAGCTGGACTACAGCCCCAAGCTCTTCGCCTTTACCGTGGGCCCCACCACCCCGGACTTCATCCAGGGACTCGGGAGGGATGCTGAGGACGTGGTAGCCAGCTCGCAATGGACAGACACGGCGAAATACGAGGGCGTCGACATCTTCAAGACTCCAAAGAACTACAACGACCTGTACACAAAGCGGTTCGGAAGCGCGCCGGACTACCACGCGGCCGATGGCACGGCCGCGGGCGTCGCCTTGCAGCTCGCCATTGAGAAGGCGGGTTCCATTGACCCGTCCGCTGTCCGAAACGCGCTGGCGAACCTCGATGCGATGACGTTCTACGGACAGATCAAGTTCGATGAGCGCGGCCTCAACGTCTACAAGCCAATGGTGGTCCAGCAGATCCAGGATGGGAAGCTGAAGACCGTGTGGCCGTCAGACATCGCGGAAGCATCGGTCCGATACCCGACGCCCTCGTGGGGTCAGCGTTGAAGCACGCCTGCTCCGCAAGTAGCCGGATGCGACGGCTGGTGGCCGCGTGATCGGCGTCGGGCAGACGCTGGTAAACGGGCTCCTCCTCGGCGGACTCTATGCGGCGGCGGCCGTGGGGTTTTCGCTGGTCTGGGGGATCATGAATCTCGTCAACCTCGCGCACGGCTCCTTCATCATGCTCGGCGCCTACGTCGTGTTCTGGTGCTTCACCTTGTGGCATGTCGACCCGTTCCTGGCCCTCCCGATTGCGATGGCGGCGCTGTTTGCGCTGGGGTTCGCCACGCAGTGGCTGCTGGTGAACCAGATCCTTCGCGCGCCGCTTCTGATGACGCTGCTGCTCTTCTTCGGCATTTCGCTGGTAGTCACCGACGTCGCATACCAGCTCTGGAGTCCGAGCCTGCGGACGGTGCAGCTCGCATATGGGAGCGCGGGCCTTCACATCGGTCCGATCATCGTGCCGTTCGTCCGTCTGGCTGCCCTGACGATCGCGGTCGCCCTCACCGGCGCGCTCTCCTGGTATCTGAATCACACCAGGGGCGGGCTCGCGATTCTCGCTACTGGGCTCGATCAGGAGGCGGCGCGCCTGGTCGGCATCAATCCCCGATACACGTACGCAATGACGTTCGCCATCGGCGCGGCGTTCGCGGGCGCCGCCGGCGTCCTCGTCGCCATCGTCTATCCGATCTCACCCACCATCGGCGATCCGTACACCCTCCGATCGTTCGTGGTCGTGGTCCTGGGCGGCGTCGGCAATGTCTGGGGGGCAGTGCTGGGCGGGCTGCTCTTTGGCGTCGTGCAGGCGGCAGGCGGGTTTGTCTTTGGCTCGGGATTTGAGGACGCCATCGCTTTTGGGGTGATGGTGCTCGTGCTGCTCATTCGTCCTCAGGGCCTCATCGGCCGGCCCTTCTACTCAACAAGTTGACCGCGGTCTCGTTGCCGAGGGCTCGATCGATCGCGCTCTCTGCGGTCGCAGTCGTCGTGGCCGTGGCCTTCGCCTACCTCAGCAACGCCTTCCTCCTGCGGTTGGGGACGCTTGTCCTCATGTACGCGGCCCTCGGCCAGGCGTGGAACTTCATCGGCGGATACACGGGCTATCCCGCCTTCGGGAACACCGTGTTCTTTGGGATCGGCGCGTATGCGACAGCCGTCGTCATGCTCCATGGCGGCCCGTTCGTGGCTGGGCTCGCCGCTGCGACGCTCGCGGCGAGCGCGTGCGCGGTTCTCCTGGGACTCGTCGTTCTGCGGCTCCAGGGCCACTACTTCGCGATCGTGACGTTGGGGATCGGGGAAGTGGCACGGGAGTTGGTGACGAACAGCGACGCACTGGGGGCGGCAACAGGCCTCGTTTTGCCCATCGCAAACGATCTCAAACTCTTCTACTTGCTGATGCTGGCGTGCGTTATCGGGATTGCGGCCACGACGTATGCGATGGAGCGGGCCCGCCTTGGTTACGCTCTGATCGCCATCCGCGAGAACGAGGGCGCGGCCGGATCCCTCGGCATCGACACCCAGCGGTACAAAATCACGGCGTTCGCGCTGAGCGCGGCGTTTTCCGGCGTCGTCGGCGGCGTTTACAGCTACTGGGCCACGTTCATCGATCCCTCGATCGTATTCACGCCGGCCATCTCCGTCCAGGCGATCTTGGTGGCCCTGCTGGGTGGCCCCGGAACGGTCGTCGGGCCGATCCTCGGCTCGCTGGTGCTCGAATCGGCCGCCAATTTGATCTGGGGGAATCTCCTGAGCTGGCACGATGCGTTTCTCGGAGCCATGATCGTCGTCGCCGTGATGCTGCTGCCAAGGGGGATGACGGGGCTTTACCCGTTCCATCGTGTCAGTCTTGCGAGCGCGTGGGACTATGTGCGCGGCAACGCGGTCTGAAAGTGGCCTGATACTCGAGGCGCGCGACGTCGTTCGCAGCTTCGGGGGGCTCAGGGCCGTGGACGGCCTGAGCTTCCGAATAGACGCCGGTGAGCTCGTTGGGCTCATTGGTCCGAACGGGTCGGGCAAAACGACGCTCGCGAATCTCATCTGCGGCGCCCTTCCCTTGACCTCCGGCGACATCATCTTCCGCGGCAAGTCCATCAGGGGACTCAAAGATCACCAGGTGGCGCGTCTGGGAATCGCTCGGACCTTCCAGGTGACGCGTCCGTTCACACGCTTGACGGTTCAGGCCAATGTGGCAGTGGGAGCGATGTTCTCCGGCCCGTATCTCGGGCGGGATGAAGCGTTTGCGCGGGCCGATGAAACGCTTGCTCGGGTTGGGCTCGCAGGAAAGGCGCGGCATTCCGGCGCCCAGCTCACGGTTGCCGATCGAAAGCGGTTGGAGTTGGCGCGCGCCCTCGTCCAGAATCCCACCCTTCTCATCCTGGACGAGGCCATGGCCGGATTGAACCTGCACGAGATCGACGTGGTCATCGATCTCGTCCGCGAGATCAACCGTCAAGGCGTGACCATCATCGTGGTGGAGCACGTGATGAAGGTCATCATGGTCCTCTGCCAACGCGTGATCGTCCTGCACCACGGCCGGAAGCTGGCCGAGGGCTCGCCCGCCGAGATCGCCGCCGACGATGGCGTGATTCGGGAATACCTCGGCGCGCGGTACCTGCGGAGTCAGTGAGCGCGATGCTTGCGCTTCGAAGACTGAACGTCGCCTACGGCCAGACGCAGGTGCTCTGGGACGTGGATCTTCGCGTCGATGAAGGGGAGATCGTCGCGCTCATCGGTTCCAACGGCGCCGGGAAGTCGACTCTGCTGAACGCCATCTCGGGACTGGCCAGCGTGCTCGCCGGATCCGTTGAGTTCGAGGGGCGCTCCCTGGTCGGCATGCGCCCGGAGCAGACGGTTCGGGCGGGCATCGCGCACGTGCCCCAGGGACGCCGGCTGTTCTCCGCCCTCGCAGTCCGCGACAATTTGCTGCTCGGGGCGTACCGGCGGCACGATCGTGAGATCGGCGCCGACGTCGAGTGGGTCCTGTCGCTCTTTCCATCGCTTCGGTCGCGCCTCACGATCGCCGCGGGCTCGCTCTCGGGCGGCGAGCAGCAGATGGCGGCCATCGGGCGCGCCCTCATGTCCCGCCCGAGACTGCTGATGATCGATGAGATGTCCCTCGGGCTTGCACCCGTGGTGCTGGATTCGCTTCTCCCAGCCCTGAAGGAAGTCAACGGGCGCGGTACAGCGATCCTCCTCGTGGAGCAGGACGTTCGGCTCGCGTTGGAGACGGCGAGCCGGGCCTACGTGCTGGAAAATGGCCGCACCGCGCTGGACGGTCCATCTGATCAGCTGATGGGAGACTCACGTGTCCAGGAGGCGTATCTTGGAATCTAGCGGCGAACACGTGGCATCAGCTCGACACGCTCGCGACCCCTGGTGTCAAACCTCTGTGGGGGTGCCTCGCATGCGCCGGGCGCTGGCCGTATCCATCGTCCCACTCGTCGTGGCCGCGTGTGTCGCCGGCCAGCCTACCGACGCGAGCCGCGCCGTGACCCATCCCTCGATCACCACCGGCCCGAAGAAGATCGTAGCGGCCATGATGAGCGATCCGCCGAGCATCAGCAGCGAAGTGGTGGGGGCGGGTTCGGGCACGATCCAGGGCGGGGACGCTCTGGAGGACCTCGTCAACGCGGGGCTTACCGAGGTGGACGACAAGGGCACGCTTCGGCCGCAGTTATCGGAGGTGGTGCCCACGCTGGACAATGGCCTCTGGCGGCTCCTTCCCGATGGGCGCATGGAGACGACGTGGACGCTCCGCGCTGGCGCCGTGTGGCACGACGGCGTGCCATTCTCCGTAGAGGACTTGTTGTTCACCGTTCGAATCGCTCATGACAAGGACGTGCCGGCGCTCCGGAACGATGCTGTCGACCGGATCGAGCGGGTCGAAGGCCTGGACGATCGCACTGTTCGCGTCACGTGGAGCGAACCGTACATCCAGGCCGACCGGCTTTTCACGCGACGGCTCGTGTTTCCACGGCCGGCCCATATCCTGGCCGGGCCGTACGACCAGAACAAGCTCAGTGTGGTGCAGCTCCCCTATTGGACGGACGAGTACGTGGGAACCGGTCCGTTTCGGCTCCAACAATGGGTGGCGGGAGCCCGCCTGATCCTCGCAGCCAACGATCGATACGTCCTCGGGCGGCCGAAGCTCGATGAGATCGAGGTTCGGTTCATTCCCGACAGCAGCACCCTGGCGGCAAACCTCATGGCCGGCGAGGTCGCCGTTACCCTGGGCCGGAACCTGTCGCTGCAGCAGGCGGGCCAGCTTCGAGACCAATGGAAGGACGGGGTCGTGAAGATCGGCATTAAGAACTGGTTCGCGGCCTGGCCGCAGTTCGTGAATCCCGATCCGGTGGCCTTGCTGGACCTGCGGTTCCGCCGCGCGTTGATTTACGCTCTCGATCGACAGCAGATCGTCGAGACGCTCCAGGAGGGCCTCGTACCCGTCGCCGACACGTTCTTGAGTCCGACCGACCCGGCGTTCCCATCCATCGAGTCGCGGATCGTTCGCTACCCGTACGACCGCGACCGAGCGTCGCAGCTGATGGAGGATCTCGGAGCATCGCCCGGACGCGACGGAACGTGGGTCGACGCAACGGGGCAGCCAATCCGGTTGGAGGTTCGCACCGATGGCGGCGGAGGAGATGACGCCCAGGAGACGACGGCGCTCGTGGTGGCGGACCACTGGAAGCGATTCGGAATCGCCGCCGAGCCGCTCGTCATCTCGCAGCTCCAGCGCCGCGACCGCGAGTACAATTCGACGTTTCCCGGTGTCCGCGTCTGGCGGCTTCCCAACGACGCGTGGACCTTGGACCGGTATGAGAGCAAGAGCGCGCCGCTGCCGGAGAACCATTTCAATGGCGGGAATCGTTCGCGGTACATGAATTCGGAGTTCGATGGGCTCGTCGAGCGGTACATGCGCACGATACCCGAGGGGCCTCGCACCGAGGTGCTGGGTCAGATCATCCACCACATGACGGATCAGCTCACGGTTCTCGGGCTCTACTACAATACTGAACCATTGCTTGTGAACAGGTCGTTGACCGGTGTGACGGCGCGGGATGTCGGCGAAACGACTGAGGCGTGGAACGCGCACGAATGGGACGTGAAGTGGTAGGCGCGCCGAAAGCATGAGGGGGACGGAATGCTAAGCAAGGAAGAAAACGATCTATTGACACGCGTTGGACCCGGCACGCCCGGTGGCGACCTTCTTCGTCGCTACTGGCAGCCGGTCGCGCTCGCCGAGGAGTTGCCTCCCGACGGGCCCCCCATCCCGGTGCGGCTTCTCGGCGAGGATCTCGTGTTGTTCCGTGAGCCCTCGCTCGGCCCAGGCGAGCCCGGACGGCCTGGCCTGCTCGGAATTCACTGTGCGCACAGGGGCGCCGATCTGAGTTACGGCCGCCTCGAGGATGGCGGCTTGCGGTGCATCTACCACGGCTGGCTGTACGACGGGCGCGGACGGTGCCTCGAGCAGCCAGGAGAGCCGGCTGGGTCGACGTTTCACGAGCGCGTGCGTCAACCAGCGTATCCGTGCCAGGAGGTCGGCGGGCTGATCCTGGCGTATCTGGGTCCCGGCGAGCCCCCGCTCGTACCGAATTATGAGTTCCTCACGGCTCCGCAGGAGCAGTGCTACCCCACGAAGCTCTTTCAGGAGTGCAGCTACCTGCAAGGAAATGAGGGCAACATCGACCCGTCCCACCACTCGTTTCTTCACCTGCGCTACGGCGAGGGCGAGGACAGCCAATTTACCTGGTACGCTGGGGACCGCTCACCCACCATCGAGACAGAGGAGACGGCGTACGGTGCGAGGATCTACGCCATCCGCCGGATCGACGAGCACCGCAACTACATCAAAATCACGAACTTCATCCTCCCCAATCTCAGCGCCATCAGCGGCGACGCGGACGGATACGGCGTGAACTGGCACGTGCCGATCGACGACACCCACCACTGGAAATACAACCTGACGTTCCGTCGGTCGCGCGCCATCGACAAAGCAGTCCGCGCCCGCGGACGGACGAGCATGACGGCCGATTATCACCCAATTCGCCACAAGGAGAATCGGTATCAGCAAGACCGAGCTGAGATGCGGGGGATTACGTTTGCGGGTCTCGGGCGGGATTTCCAGGCGCAAGACGCGTGTGTGACCGAGGGCGCGGGCCCTATCCAGGATCGGTCGACCGAGCACCTGGGCTACACCGACAAGGGCATCATCGCGGCCCGAAAGGTGTTGCTCCGAGCGCTGCGCGCTTCGCAGGCGGGTCAGGATCCCGCGCACGTGATTCGTGATCCCGCGGACAACAGCTTCTCAGATCTGTTTGCCCGGAAGGACGTGGTCCCGGTGGAGCTCGGGTGGAGTCGGTACTGGGAGCGCGAGGCGGCCGAGGGCCAGCGGGTGCTCGCCCTCACAACGGGCACCGCGTAGCGCGCGCGCTTATTCGATCACGTGAGCCCACTTGGAGCGGACCTTCTCCCGCAGCTCCGGTGACACACTCACCGCTTTGGGAAATTTGTCGATCCATTCGAAGGGGCGCGTCGCGTCGATGATGGCCCGGGACATCAGCGGCTCGCCGTCCGGCGGAACCGTTGGGTCGAGATGGGTTGACTCCATGCGTCGCAGCACCTGGATGTCTGACGCTGGGTCTGAGCGCGTGCACACTGCCCACATCAGCTCGGCCATGTCGCGAATGTTTACGTCCGCGTCCACAACGATGGCATAGCGAGGTCGATGACCGCCGCCGTTGGCGAGGGCGAGACCCGCCTGCCGCGCATGGCCCGGGTACTGCTGCTCGATGGCGATGACGGTAAGGAGCCCGCCCGTCGAGCTGTAAGAGTAGACATCCTTGACCCCGGGCACCATTCGCTTTAGCCGATCGAGGGCGCCTTCGGAGCGAAGGATGCCGAGAAACGCGTTGGCGCTCGGCTGATGGGGCGGCCTGCCAGGCATGTTGCCCAGCATGATGGGATTGTCACGGTAGTAGACAGCCTGAACGGTGACCGTCGGGATGTCCTTGATCCCGCCGCCGTAGTAGCCGGTCCACTCCCCAAAGGGCCCCTCGGGCCGAATGTCATCCGGCCGGATCTCCCCCACGAGCACCAGCTCGGATCGCGCGGGGATGGGGAGATTCGTGTGCGGATCGACGACCAGGTCCATCGGCTCGCCGCGAAGCCCGCTCACGCAATCGTACTCGCACACGCCCTCGGGGAAACCGTGGGACGCCATGATAAAGAGCAGCGGATCGTGGCCGAGGGAGATGGCCACCGGGCACGGCCTGCCCTGCCTGAAATAGGTGTTCTGGTGAAGCCGTCCCTGATGGGATACGTCCATCATCACCGAGACGTGCGTGGGATCCTGGTACATGACCCGGTAGGTTCCGACGTTGACCCAGTCAGAGTTCGGATCTTTGGTCGCCACGGCGACCGCCGTCCCGACGTATGGGCCTCCGTCATCCTCGTGCCAGAATGGGCGGGGAAAGCGGGTCAGGTCGACGTCGCTGCCCTCCTGGACATTTTCGAAAATGGGGCCATCGGACACAATCCGCGAGCGCAGCGGCTTCATCCCGCTCCACTTCGGCGGGCCGAGCTTGGTGTACTCGGCGCGGGTAAGGCCGACTGGGAGACCGACAGCAAGCGCGACGCGGTTCAACGAGTGCAGGGGGTTCATGAGCAGGCGGAAGCCGGGCTCCAAGCCGACGATGTGGTCGCATAAGACCGTAGGGATGAGCTTGCTCTCCCGGCTCAGCGCGCTGATGGCGCCGATCTCGAGCTGCTGGTCCGCACCGTCAGCCCTGCGAAGCTCGCCCAGCGCGTCGGCAGCCTCGATGAAGCCGCGCAGATCGTCGTAGCGCACAACGGTTCCCGTCTCGACCGATTGTTCAGTCCGTGCCATGTCGTGTCCTTTCTCCTGCAGCGACCCTATTCGGGACTGGGTATCTGGTGCGACATCCGAATCTCGCGTCGTTCGCGCGCTGACTCCATGATGGCGAGCACGACCTCGAGCGTCGCCTCACCCCAGCGGCCGCCGTGATACACGGGCTGTCCCATCGCGACGGCTTGATACAGCTCGTCGATCTCGGCCTGGCGAGCGTTGCGCCCGGGCGGCAGGGGGATCTCGCGCTTAGCGTCGTCGGCGTACACAAAGAGGCCCTCGGGTGACTGGCGGACGTCGCCATGGGCGCAGCTCACGATGGTGAGGCCAAAGGTTCGCTGGCCGTGGTCGCGTTCGCCCGACTCACCGTGGGCCTGACGCGCCCACTCACCGGAGCCGCCATAGCGCCGGGACTCCTTCAGGGCGGTCTCGTCCGCCGCCGACCGGATGGCCGCGCGGGCGCGCAGATTGGTGTCGGGATGGCGGCGCTGGCCGCCTTCACCGATCCACGCGGTGAACTCGCACGTGTCAAAGTGGGCATAGCCATTGTAGACGAGGGTCGCCGGCGTGCCGTCCTCGAATTCGACGTACGCCGCCCACGCGCCCTCCGCCCGCCGGGACGCGTCCCAGACGCCGGTCATCGCGCGCACGCTTCGCACCATCCCGCCGCCGATGAGGCGGACGATATCGACCTGGTGGGGCCCCTGGTTGTACACGACGTTGCCGCCCTGAGCGGGATCGAGCTCCTGCGGCATGCGCGGTCGGAACATGAACTCGTTGTAGTTCCAGGTGTTGATCATCCCGAGCTTGCCCAGCTCACCGCCCACGACGATCTCGCGCATCTTTCGGATCGGCACGTCGAAGGCTTTGCTGTGGCCGCAGAGAAGCAGAACGCCGTTCTTCTCCGCTGCGGCGTTCATGCGCTCGCACTCGTCGAGGGTCAACGCCATCGGCTTCTCGACGATCACGTGCTTCCCGTGCTCGGCCGCCGAGATGACGTTCTCGCAGTGGAAACGGTTCGGCGTGCAGACGTAGACGGCATCGACGTCCCCGCTGGCGCACATCGCCTCGACGGACGCGAAGGTCTTGGCACCGTACTCCGCGCGAAATTGCGCCAGCGCGTTCTCCCGGACGTCGGCGCCAGCGGCGAGCTCCACGTTCGTATGCTCGACGACCGCCGGAATGATGGCGTTGCTGGCAACGCCCAGGCCGGCGATGCCGAGCCGCAGCTCCTTCGCCATGCGTCCTCCAACTATTTCCCGTGGGGGTCAGTCCCGCTTCGAGCAGATCGGTCCAAGAAGCGCGATCTGCCGGATCGAGGGAATTCTAACGGGGGGGCGGAGAAATATCGTCTTATCTCGTCCGTCCAGATGGAGACGTGATGATCTGGCAGATTCAGGAAGCCAAGCAGCGATCCAGAAACGTGGTCGAGCGCGCGCTGCACGAAGGCCCGCAAACGGTCACGCGTCGGGGCGAGCCCGTCGTGGTGGTCGTTCCGAGGGACGACTTCCGACATTTGCGCGGTGAGGTACCGGATTTTCGCGACTGTCTGCTCTCCGCGCCGGACATCGTGGCGCTCGACATCAAACGCGAAGCGAGCCGCGTGGGCCGCGTCGAGCTGTGAGGTTCCTGCTCGACACGAGCGTCATCTCCGAGGCGCGCATGCCCGCGGGGAACGCCCGCTCCGGAAACTGGCGATCTTCCCGTTGACTCTCTTGCGGTTCGGCCCGTACGCTTGCGGATGCTCTGGAATTGGAGGTGCCGAATGGAGCGAGCAGGCGCGCCACGGCGCATTCGTGACCCAGGGGGCACGCCCGGCGGTCTCGGCTCGTTCCTCCTTGGCCTCGTGCTCACCGCGGGGGGAGCGTACCTGATCCTCAATCAAGTCCAGGTCTACGGCGGGTACTGGCGTTGGTTCGGGCCCAACACCTTCGGACTGACGCTCATTCCCGTTGTGCTGGGGGTCGGATTGCTCTTCTTCGACGGGAAGTCACTACCGGGCTGGATTCTTTCGATCGTCGGCGTCGTCGTGATCTTTGCGGGCGTGCTCTCCAGCATGGAGATCTACTTTCGGCAGACGAGTCTGTACAACGTGCTCGTCATGCTGGTGCTGTTCGTGGGCGGCCTGGGACTCATGGCGCGAGCGGTTCGGTGACGGTCGACGGACGGACCCGCCGGCGGCGCCGCTGACGCTAGCGCGCTTCCAAAACGCGGACGAGGAGATCGTGGAGCATTCGCTGGTCGGCCTCGGGAAGGCAGGACACGCACGGCGGGGCCTCGCGGAGCCGTCGCGCGAGCGTCGACCGGATCTGCTCGCCTTTCGCCGTTAGCGCGAGCCCTTTGACACGGCGGTCGCGGCCGTCGGGTCGACGCTCGACGAGGCCGCGAGCCTCGAGTCGGTCCACCAGTCCGGTGATGTTCGAGGGATGACATTGCAGGCGGGCGGCAAGCTCTCGCATGGAGATGGGCCGCTCGTCTTCCAGCTCGCTCAATGCGATGGCCTGACTCGTCGCCAGCTCCAGCTCGGCAGCCGCGGCATCCACATGCTGGTGCACGCGCTCGAACGTGAGGCGCAGCAGCAAGGACCAGACACGATCCGCGAGGTTGTCAGCCGGACCCGGTCGATCCTGGTGCATGATCCCTATGATAGTCCATGCCATTGATCGTTGACAAAACGCGGATAGTTGAGTACAACAACTATCAGCGTGCTCACGCAACTGGAGCTTGAGTTGACCGAACAGAAACTTCTTCTTCCGCTCGTGGCCCTCACCGACCGTGTGGTCATGCCTCACATGGCGGTCCCCATCGCCATCGAGTCTGATGAGGCGCGCGCGGCGATCGCGGCAGCGCGAGAGACGAGCGGCCTGGTGATTCTGGTGCCGAGGATCGACGGGCGCTATGCCCGAGTCGGCACCGTCGCGCACATCGATGAGTCCGGGCGCCTGCCGGACGGCCGCGCAGCGTCGATTCTGCGCGGCCTCCACCGCGGCGTGCTCAATAGCGCGGCGGAGGAGCGCGCCGGGGCGTTGTGGGTGACCGTGGAGCCGGCGCCGGACCCGCCGCTCGACCAGCTGCCCGGCCGCGCGCGGGAGCTGGCCAAGGAGTATCGCGCCATCGTGGAGAGCCTCCTCGAGCTGCGCGATGCGACCGCGATCGCCCATTCGCTGCGGGGTGTCGAGCACCCGGGACAGCTCGCCGACCTTTCGGGCTATTCACCCGACTTGAAGCTCCGCCAGCAGCTCGAGATCCTCGAGGAGCGCAACGTCGTAACGCGCCTCGAGAAGCTGATCTCCTGGAGCCGCGAGATCCTCGCGGAGCAATCTCTGAAGGACAAGATTCGAAGCGAAGTGGACGAGGGGCTCGAAAAGCGCCAGCGAGAGTTCTATCTTCGCCAGCAGCTCGAGGCCATCAAGCGTGAGCTGGGTGAGGACGAGGACGACGCCGCGTCGGAGTACCGCCGGCGCATCGCCGACACGCCGTTTCCCGACGACGTGCGGAAGGAAGTCGAGCGCGAGCTGAAGCGCCTCGAGCGCACCAGCGAGCAAAATCCCGAGCAGGGATGGATCCGCAACTACCTGGACTGGATGCTGGATCTGCCGTGGGGTAAGAGCTCGGAAGATCAGTTCGACATCGCGGAAGCTCGGCGGATCCTCGATGCGGATCACACCGGGCTCGAAGACGTAAAGGACCGCATCATCGAGTACCTGGCGGTAAAGAAGCGCCGCGCGAGCCGACAGCTCCTGCCCGTGGGCGGGCGCGGCTCCGGCGCGATCATCACCCTCGTAGGGCCGCCGGGAGTCGGCAAGACCTCGCTCGGCGAGTCCATCGCCCGGGCGCTCGGTCGGAAATTTGCCCGCGTCTCCCTCGGTGGAATTCATGACGAGGCGGAGATCCGCGGCCACCGCCGCACATACGTGGGCGCGATGCCGGGGCGCATCGTCCGGGCATTGAAGGAAGCGGGCACGATGAACCCCGTGATCATGTTGGACGAGGTGGACAAGGTCGGCGCCGACTGGCGCGGCGATCCGTCGTCAGCGCTGCTCGAGGTGCTCGATCCCGCCCAGAACCACACGTTCCGGGATCACTACCTGGAAGTCGATCTCGACCTCTCAGACGTGCTGTTCATTCCGACCGCGAACGTGGTCGATACGATTCCCGGTCCGCTGCTGGACCGGATGGAGATCGTTCAGCTCGACGGCTACACCGTCCAGGAGAAGCTCGCCATCGCGCGGGACCATCTCGTGCGGCGCCAGCTCGCGCGCAACGGGCTGGATGCCGGGGAGGTCGGCATCACCGATTCGGGGCTGCTCGCCATCATCGAGGGCCACACTCGGGAATCGGGCGTCCGGAACCTCGAGCGGCAGATCGGCAAGCTCCTGCGCAAAGCGGCGACGAAGATCGACGCCGGCGAGCTTTCGACCCCGGCGGAGATCGGCGACGCAGACGTGTCGACCTACCTCGGGCGGCCGCGATTCACGCCGGAGGTGGCCGAGCGCACGGATACGCCCGGTGTGGCAACCGGGCTCGCCGTCACGGGGACGGGCGGCGAGGTGCTGTTCATCGAGGCGACCCACATGCCTGGCGACCGGGGTCTGACCTTGACCGGGCAGCTCGGAGACGTGATGAAAGAGTCGGCACAGATCGCTCTTTCCTACGTGCGGTCGCACGCGTCGGCGCTGGGTGTCGATGGCTCAGCCTTCGACCGTCACTTCCACGTGCACGTCCCAGCCGGAGCGGTTCCGAAGGACGGTCCCTCGGCGGGGATCACCATGGTGACGGCGCTGGCGAGCCTGGTGACCGGTCGCCCCGTCCGGAGCGAGGTGGGGATGACCGGCGAGGTGACGCTCCAAGGGAAGGTGCTGCCCATCGGAGGCGTCAAGCAGAAGCTCTTGGCCGCGCACCGCGCCGGGCTGAAGGAGGTCTTGCTCCCCAAGCGGAACGAGGCAGACCTCGACGACGTCCCGGAGACGGTGCGGCAGCAGATCCAGGTCCATCTCGTGAGCGACGTCGGCGAGGTCCTTGGGCTTGCGCTCCGACAGGTGGATGACGGCCTTGCCGAAGCGGTCGCGGGCGCCGCGTAGCGTTGGATCTGCGGGATTTGCCAGCGGCCGACCTCTCCGGCCTTCCCTTCGCTCAGCGATTCGGGTCTACCGACCAGACGTCGGGCTAGCAGACGCGATGCTCGCGCTGACCCCGTTGGATGCCGCCGGCGTCGGCGGGGGCTGCGTGGGCGCCGGGGGCGTGGTCGCGGTCGCCTGAGCGGCGACGGGTGGGGACGCCGGTGGCGCACCGGGAACGGCCGTGACCGGCGTCGCGGCCGACGGAGCGGCGGGCTGCTCCCGCGGCTTGTCCGTTCCCTGCCCGGCCGGCCGGTTCTCGACGTCGCTGGGCGCCGTCGTTGGTGTCGTCGGCAGGTCGGCGGGCTTCCCCGCCGTTCCGACGAGGGTCAGCATCGGGACGGGCACGTATTTGCTGTGCAGCGAGAGGACCCGTGGCTCGCCACCCGAATCCAGTGTTACGCGGCGGGTCACCGTGACATCAAAGCCGTCATGCGCTGACTGAACCAGGAGACTCCGGCCCCACGGCATGGTCGGATCCTCTTCCGTCTTCGGCGTTTGGTCCGCTGGCACGCGGTTCGTTATGACTGGCTCGGCGACGTCAACCTTCCACGCCGGTTTCTTGCCATAGAGGCTGAAGTAGATGTGGGAATCGTCGGTCGCGGACTGGATGAGAACGTAGTCGTTCGTCGGGTTCGACCATTTGAAGTCGAGTTTCGCGTCCTCGTCGACGGTCACGTCCAACCCCACCACGCCGCGCGAGGTATAGGCTGGGATCCAGTAGAGGTGCCAATACCGCTCTTCCAGCGGATAGCCGGCCCAAAAGACCGGCTGAAACAGCGTTGTCGCCACCTGGCAGATGCCTCCGCCCACGCTCGGCACCGTGTGGGCGCCCTCTTTTCCCGTGGTGATCCCGAACCCCCATCGGAAGCCCGCCTCGAGGGTTGTGGGGCCAACTTCTTTGTTGAAGGAGAACGTCGCCCCCGGCGGCACGACCACGCCGTTCAATCGTTCCGCGGCCAGCTTGATGTTCCACACCTTCTCTGGCACCGAACCGGCGAAGGATGTGCTGCCGGTATCGATTCGTTCCACGATGCCGAGGGATGCGGGGTCATCCGATGAGACGGTCGGGGCGACGGCCGCGACCGGGATCTCCACGACCCGCTCGCCAGACGCGAGCTTCGCCTTGATCAGCGCGGCGGTCGCGGGCTGGTCTAGCGTGCGTCCCTCGCGGCTGGGTCGCAGGACCGTCAGGTTTCCTCCATTGAAGGCAAAGCGGGCGTTCTGGACCTCCTGGTCCACGTCCTTCGCCACGCGCTGCACCAGCGCCTCGAGGCGCGCGTCGTCGATCGTCACGGTTATGGGATCGGTCGGCTGCGGCCCGCCCTGCAACGAGACCAGCCCGGCGATGTCGGCGCGCGAGAGTGGCCACGATTCCGATCCCCTCGTGAGGGTCAGTGGCGGTGCTTCGCCCAGCATGCGGTCGAGCTGCTCGACGGCGGGCTGAACCGTGCGATCCGGCACCGTGGGCGGAGTTTCGGTAACCACAAGCTCGACGGCAGAGACCGCCGATGCAAGCGCTCGTTTGATGCGCTCGCCGGATGCAGCGCTGTCGAGCGTGAGCCCGGTCTCCGCGGGCTGGTGGTCGACGGTTCCGTCGGGCGAGAGCGTGACGTGGGCATCTCGCGGAGCCCGATCGATCTCGCCTGCGATGGTCGCGAGGGCGGCGTCGAGTCGGCGTTGGTCGATGGCGTTATCGATGGAGACGGTCAGGCCCCCTGCGAACGACCGTACCTCGTCGAACAGCCGCGTGAAGACCGTGCCTTCCCGTCCGACGCGATAGGCCGCGTCTGCCAAGTCGGCGGGATTTGCACGCAGGCCAAGCTCCTGCGCCGTGAGAGTCCATGCGCGGGATTGGTACCGGATCTGGACCGGGCGGGCCAGATAGGCGTCGACGTTGGGCGCGAGCTGTGCGGTGGCCTGAGGTCGGTCGAGCCACCCCACGGGACTGCCAACGACGGTGACGCCCGGGAGGATCTTGTCGCGACTGATGATCTGGAAGCCGGCAATGGCGAAGAGGCTGACGACGAGCGCCACGATGCCCCACGGCGGGAGGGCGAGCTGACGGGCAGCGGCGGGGCGATTATTTCGCGATGTCCGCTCGGCCGTCGCGCCGGATTGCTCGAAGAATGCTGGACCCGTGGCAACCGCGCGCCGCCGCGCGGGCTGCCTGTCACGGCTGCCGGGAAACGTCACTGGTCACCGGGTGTGCGCATCATGCCAGCTTGATGATACTCGTCAGAACGCGCGCGCCGAGCATGGGGGGAGCGTCGTTTAAGCGGGGACTGCGAGCTGCCGCGCGCGCCGAGCATGGGGGGAGCGTCGTTTAAGCGGGGACTGCGAGCTGCCGCGCGCGCCTCGCGCGGCCCCGTCAGTTCGGCGTGGCCGGATCTCCCGAATCGGTCGTCGACGGCATATACTGGAAGATCGGAGCGCGTGGGCGCAGAAAGCAACCGGAGGCGTGCCATGGCAGAAGATCAGCGGCCAGGAACCGTCTATTGGATCGATCATTTCGCGGTACCCAGCAACGATCTCGATCGCTGGATCAGGTTCCAGATCAACGTGCTGGGCGCGACGCTCGATCGCATCAACGGCCTCACCACCGAGGCGCGCAAGCGGAACCAATCCATCGCCGCGTTCTGCAAGACTCCCTACTCAATGGTGGACGCGTTTCTCCAGAGCGATCAGGTGCTGCCCGATTCCGAGCCGGGGTCGGCCTTGCCGCGCTTCGGGTTTTTCATCCGTCCCGAGGACATCGGCGCGCATCTGCGCCGGCTCGATGAGCAGCGCGTGCCCCACACGGACCCGATTCGAACGTCCGCGGAGGGAGATGAGGGAACGGCGATTCGCTTCTGCGATCCAGATGGGAACCAGCTCGAGTTTTGGGCGCCAACCCACCTACCACCCGGCGCAATGGCTGGCGAGACGCCGTGCAAAGTGGGACGGATTAGCCACGCCGTCTATGAGTCTCGTGACATCAACCGGACAGCCGACTTTTTCGACCGCTTCTGCGCGCTCGACCCGATAGCGAACGCTGACCTGGAGAAGGACACCCTCGCCCTGCCGCTTGCTGGCGGCGGGCGGATTGTCTTCCACAGCGTTGAACAGCTGGGATCCTGGACGTTGGCCCGCGCCCGCGGACAGGGACCGCACGCTGCCCTGACGGTGCGTGACGAGGACTATTTCGGGAACTATCGAAGAATGTGGGCGACACTGCCCGAGGGTGAACGGCCGGACCGCGCCGACGCGGTGGACTTCCCGTCACTGCCCGCTCGCACGGTGATGCATGGAAGCGGGGGCGGCCGGCGCTGGTTCCAGATGTTCGGCCGCGGCGACGACTTTTACGATTGGGACGCCAATGCGTTCCACTTCATCGGAAGCGTCGGGCTGGAAGATTCGCCCGCGATGACGTACCAGGCGCACTCGATGGATTGGCACGTCGAGCGCGTGCCGAAGGATGCCAACGGGCGCCCCATCGTGTAGCGGGTGCGCGGTCACTCGCGGCCCTCGGCAGGGGCGGACCGAGCCCCCCATCGCTGGGCTGGGCGTAGCTGCTCAGCGCGATCGTCCGACGCTCGCGACGAAGTCTCCGGACGTCGCAATGTGGAGCATTGGAGTCATGCTGGCTATCGCGCGCGCGTGGTCCTCCTCGGAGGCAGCAGCGCAGCAGTCTTCCAGCACGATAACCCGATAGTCGGCATCCACCGCGTGGCGCGCTGTCGATTCGACGACGAAGTTCGTCGAGACCCCGGTGAGGACGACGGTGTCAATGTCGCGCGCTGAGAGCATCGATTGCAGCTCGCTAGCGAAGAACGCATTGATCCGAGGCTTGCGCACGATCGGCTCGTCGCCGGCTGGCGCCACGGCTTCGAGGATCCGCGTACGCTCCTCGGCTTCGGCTGCGCTCGACGGGGCCCTCGTTCGCGCGGTGAACTTGTTCCGTGGCGAGGTAAAGCTGGCGCGTCGCGCCGCTGCGACGTAGATGATCGGCACGCCGGCGGTGCGCGCCGCGCCAAGGACGGCGCGGAGCGCGGCAACGAGCCGCTCCCTCCGCGCGGCTGGTATGTGCGCCGTGGTGAACTCGTGTACGTCCATACACAGGAGCGCCGTTTTGGCCTCCACGAGCTCCAGATCCATCCTCGTCTCCCTCGTCATTCGGTATCTAGAATGTCCGCCGCCCGCACCAAAAGAGCCGGCTTGCTCACGGCGCGCATGATGTGCGCGGCCACGCTTCCGTGGCGTAGCCGGCTGAAGCCGCCGCGCCCGTGGGTGCACAGGATGATCAGGTCGACCGTCGCCGACGCCTGCTCGACGCTTTCCCGCACGTCTGGCGCCACGTCGACGACGATCTCCACCCGCGCGCCGCTGGAATCGAGGCGGCGGGCGATGCCCTCGAGATACGCGGTGGCGGGGCTGCGATCCTGTTCCTTGCGGACCGAGCGGAAGAGCACCAGCCGCCGTAGCGGCCTTCCCGCCATCTCCTGGACCATGGGAAGCGCGTGCTCCGCGACGGCTGAGCCGTCGAGTAACACCAGGGCGTGCTCGGGCGTCGTGATGATCCCCCTCGATCGTGGCGTGACGAGCACGGGGCTGGCGCCATCGCGCACGAGGCGATCGGCGACGCTCCCGAGGGCCAGGCGCGCCAACCCCGTTCGGCCATGGGACGCGATGACCACCAGGTCGGGTCTCTGCTGACGCTCGCAGTCGAGGAGCGCCTGTTCGATCGGCCCATGGAGGACGAGGCATCGGACGGCCAGGCTGCCCAGCCCAAACGTATCTGCCAGACTCCGCAGCTCCCCCATGATGTGCGCGTCGTCGCTCTGACTGAAGTGATCATAGGCGTCAGCGTTGACCTCTCCACCGGCGGACGCCAGAGAGCCCGCGACCGGCTCGGCCACCCGCGCCAGGATGATCTCGGCCGATTGAGCCAGGGCGATGCGCTTGGCCAGGTCGACCGCCCGATCGCTGTCAGCCGATCCGTCACTGGGTACCAGGAGCCGCCGCACCACGCCCCCGCGTTTCGCCATTCGTCGTTGTCGCGCGCAGGGTAAGGCTTCGCGGCGGCACTTGTCCACCGGCCACGCCCGGAGCCGAAGCGAGGCGGCGCGCCGATGCCTTCCGTCGTGGAAGCTGGGAATCGTTGGTGGTGGCGGCAGCGTCGAGCCCCGACCAGGTTCGATGGTCAGGAGGGATTCGGTGGGCGCTGATAGTGGAGCCAGCCTAGCACGCGATATTGCCCGCGCGGCTCGACGACGTTGGCCGCATCGATCGCCAGCCACGCCTCTCCATTCGCGCTGAAGTTCTGTTCGACGAAGCTGACCCGATGGTCCGCCACTCGCGACACCAGGGCGACGTGGCCTGCACCTCCGTCGTCGAACACGAGGACGTCGCCGTGCTGCGGGCCGGGCGACTGGCCGTTTGGGACCGTCGATGCTCCGGGTGGGTGGTGTTGCCAGACGTCTACCGCGTGGCCGACGCCGCGCCACATCGCCTCTTGTACACCGAACCGCAAGGCGAAATAGCGCTGGACCAGCTCCACGCACTGGTACGTCAAGCCAAACGTGCCGAGGCAACCGTTCGATGGGTTCGTTCCGTTGGAGTAGACGGGCACGCCGTCGATCGCGGCGATTACCGTCCCCCACGGCGGCGGATAGCGGCATTCGACGGATGCCGTGGGCAGCGGAATGATGACGGGTGAGGGCGCAACGACTCCGCGGAGGACGGGTCGCATTGGCATGGGTGTCGCCGTCGGCGCCGCTTCCGGGCGTGCCCGCGAGGCCGGCGTCGCGGTCGCGATTGTGGCGCCTCCGTCGTACGCCGACGAAGCACTCAGCACGTCGTCCGGAACGCGGATCCGCTGGCCGGGCACCAAGACGTCTGGGCTGACCGCTGGATTGAGGTCGAGCAGGCTCGACATTGGCACGTTGAGGCGCCGCGCGATGGCGTAGAGCGTGTCTCCTGCTTGGACGTCATAGGACGGACCTGCCGAATCGGCGGCCGCGGCGTCGTCGGACAACCGAAGCACCTGGCCGACCGCGAGCGCGTCAGGGTCCGTGAGATCGTTGAGCGCCGCGATTTCGTCCGCGGGGACGCCCGTCGACGACGAGATCGCGGTCAGCGTGTCCCCCGGCTCCACCACGTACACATCATCGTTTCGCGATGCGACGACTGTCGGCGAGCCGGGTGATAGCACGAGAAGCGACCAGATCAGCGCAAGGATAGGGACTCTCGCGAGATTGCTCGACACCATGGGTGTTACACTGAACCCCCGAAGGGGCTGACTCCTTCGAGCCTCGCATCGCGATGGATACCGACCTCCGCACCCCAGGCTGTGCTTGAAACGAAGGAGTGCCACCCCGAATGGTTGCGCGTCGACTGCTCTCGATCCTCTTGCTGCTCATTCTCGTCGCACTCGTGGGCGGCGCTCCGGCATCCACGATGCTGGCGCAACCTTCGGTCGACGAGCAGCTCGATCAGATCCAACAGCGCGTTACGCAGATTCGCCAGCTCGATTTCACGACCCCTGTGCAGCGCGAGTTCATGAGCCATGATGCCCTCCGCGCGTACAACGAGGAGACGTTTTATCGCGACAACTCGCCGGAAGAGCTTGACGCGGTACAGACGCTCCTCGAGACGCTGGGCTATATCCCGAAGGGGCTGGACATCACCAGCCTGTTGCTGGACGTGCTGTCGGAAGAGGTGCTCGGTTTCTACGATCCGCAGACGAAGTCCATCTACGTCATCTCCGATGAAGGACGATTGAGCCCCGACGAGACGGTGACGTTCGCCCACGAGATGACCCACGCGCTTCAGGACCAGCACTGGGACCTGCACGCCCAGGAGCGGGCGCGCCAGGACAACAACGACCAGACGCTCGCCTTTCGCGCACTGGAAGAGGGGGACGCCGTTCTCTCGCAGACGCTGTACTCGTTGCGATACGTGCCCCAGGCGATCGCCGATTCGGCCGCGGAGGCCGGATCGACGGCGCTGCTCGACGCGTCGCCGCTGATCGTACGCCGAGAGCTCCTGTTCCCTTACGAGGATGGCTCGAACTTTCTGGTCAATCCCTTCCTGACGGGATCCTGGGATGCCATCGACGCGATCTGGGACAACCCACCAACGTCGACGGCGCAGATCCTGCACCCCGACAAGTACTTCGCGGGACAGCAACCGGTTGAGCTGCCACTGCCGGACCTGGCGAGCAAGCTGGGGGACGAATGGAAGCTGATCGACGACGACAACCTGGGGGAGCTGGACATCCGGACCCTCATCGAACAATTCGTCGACCGGTCGACCGCGGACAAGGCCGCGGCCGGATGGGCGGGCGACCACTACGAGATGTTTCGGCGTGACAGCGACGGCGCCGCCGTGTTCGCCTTTCGGTCGGCTTGGGACACGGAGACCGACGCGCGCGAGTTTTTCGACGCGTACAAGCGCGCGGCGGCCGGCCGGCACGGCACCGAGCTGCAAACCCTTCCGACTTCGAGCCTCAACCTCACAGGTCACCCCGATGACGCCTGGCTCGCCCAAGCGGGATCGTTCGGCCACGCCCTCGCCTTGGACGGCACGGACGTCGCCCTTGTTGTATTTACGGACCCGGTCGGGGCGAGCGTGCTGGAGGCACTGAGACCGTAGGCGCGCTCCTGGTGATCGGCCACTTATCGTACCGCTCGTAAATTGAGGTCGCTGGCCAGCGCGTCGAAACGCCCCGATGCGACCCAACGCGGACCGGGATCGTTTGCCCGCTGCTTCGGCGCAATGGCTCGGTGGGTCACCAGGTAACGGATGCTGGGGTATCGATCGAGGGCCGCGCGTCCTGCCGCGAGGGTCGCCCGGTACTGGGCGTCCGAAACCGGCGTCGCCAGGTCCCCGAGATCCTCCGTCTCGATGTTCACCGTGAGGTCGTTCGGCGCCCTCCCTGACGGGCCGGGCCACGCGTTGTTCCCTTCAAGGGTCCCATCCGACCATGAGCGGTCGCCGAGATCGACGTACTGGTGAATCTCGCCGGCGATGCCGATGCCGTAGTGCGCGGAAGCCTGACTTTCGGCGAGGCCGAACCAGCGGTCCATGCCTGCCAGCGTGCCCGCCGCCGTGTGGAGGACGATGGCGATCGGCCCGCCGCCGGGGCGCCCGGGCCAATAGTTTGGCGACATGAGGCGCTTGGCCACGAGCTGGGGGGCGTCGGCGTCGTGCGCGCCGCGGGCCGTCGCGGTAACGGGGGACGGCCGCTCATCGCGGGTCGCGGGGCCTGCGTTCGATAGGCTCGACTGCACAACACCGGTCTTGGCCAGAACACCGGACGCTTGTCCTTCAGCCTTCTGGTCCTGGGTGGATGGGTCTGGAATCCGAAGCGCCGTTCCGATCGCGATCACGTCAGGGTCCGCAATGGCATTCCGGGCCGCGATGTCCTGGACACGTACCCGGAGCCGCGCGGCGATGGCCGTGAGCGTGTCGCCGGGCGCGACGACGTATTCCCTCGTCTCCCGTGGTTCAAGGACGAGGACCTGGCCGAGCTGGATCACGTCAGGGTCCTCGATCTCGTTCAGGAAGATGATCTGGTCAAGGGGAACCCCCGTCTTGACGGAGATGGCGGTGAGCGTGTCGCCTGCCTCCACTCGATACAGTCGCGGCGAGTCCTGGGCCGCGTAGCCTGACCTCACCGTCGCGGCCAGGACGACGGAGAGGCCGAAAACGGCCATGCGCGGCACAGCGTTTGTCGTCCCGTCGGGGAACAGATGTTGCATGGTGCGTGTTAGCTCGACCCATGAGTGACTGGTACGTCGGAGGACTCCCAGCGTAGCGCGGATCGCGGCACGGAACGCTTACATCTCAGTGCGACGCCATCACAAAGGAGTTCCACGAACGGTCGACGCGCCGCGGCGCTGAGCTCGGACTGAACGATGGAGGGGCTGTACACTGTAGACGAGAGAACCACTGAATGGTCGTAGTTCGCTTCCCCAATGGCGCCCATGAGCGCCGCTATCGAATCCGGCGTGCGTGCAGACCGCCTGCCGCGTGATTGCCGCTTTGCTCCGCCATCGGAGCCGCCGACTGACCCGCGCGATTCGACGCGCCTCGTTCGTCGCTGCCGCAGTCGTGGCAGCGACCTTTCTCTGGGGAGGGCCAACGCCGCACGTCTCCCCGTCGGCTGCCCAGACGGAACGTCGACCGCCGATCGATCACGTCATCGTCATCTTCTTGGAGAACCACTCGTTCGACAATCTCTACGGGCTATTCCCCGGCGCAGAGGGGCTGGCCCAGGCGGGCCCGACGGCAACACAGGTCGATCTGAGTGGAAATCCATACGACGTTCTCCCCCGCGTTCGTGACTCCAATACACGGCTCTTCGCCATCGACGACCGCTTTCCCGATCTCACCAACGCACCGTTCGACATCGGCCAATTCGTCTCCCTCGACGAGCGAACAGGCGACCTCGTCCATCGCTTTTACCAAGAGCAGCTTCAGATCGATCGGGGCATGATGGACAAGTTCGCGGCGTATTCGGACGCCGGCGGGCTGGTGATGGGGTACTACGACGGCTCTCAGCTCCCGCTCTGGAGCTATGCTCAGCAGTACACGCTCGCGGACCATTTCTTCCACGCGGCATTCGGCGGTTCGATGTTGAACCACAGGTGGCTGGTGTGCGCGTGCACGCCCGTGTTTCCCAACGCGCCGGATTCCATTCGCGCCAAGGTGGGGCCAGATGGTGAGCTTCTTCAGGACGGCGCCGTCTCGTTCGATGACTACGTCATCAACAATCTGGAATCGGCAAACTCGCCCCACTCGCCAACCACGCCAACGGATCAGCTGGTCCCACCGCAGACGGCGCCCCACATTGGCGACCGTCTGGACCAGAAGGGGATCTCGTGGAAGTGGTATTCGGGGGGCTGGAAGGATGCCATGGGCGGCCATGCGAGCTACTACTATTCGTACGTCGTCGAGCCGTTCGTGTACTTCCAGGATCTGGCCGACGGCACGGATGCCAAGGCGGCCCATCTTCAGGGGGAGCTGGATTTCTTTTCGGACCTCGCGGCGCACACGCTCCCAAACGTGGTGTTCTTGAAGCCGATCGGGCCGGACGACGAGCATCCGGGCGAGGGCGGCGTGATGAGTGGAGATCGCCACGCTGCGAGCCTGATTCGGGCTATCCAAGACAGCCCATACTGGGGGAGCAGCGCCATCATCGTCACGTATGACGAGAACGGCGGCTTCTGGGACCATGTGCCGCCGCCCCGCGTCGACCGTTGGGGACCGGGAACGCGCGTGCCGGCCATCATCATTTCTCCGTATGCGCGTCGCGGATACGTGGACCATACGGTGTACGATACGACGTCGATTCTGCGGTTCATCGAATGGCTCTGGGATCTCGAGCCACTGGGGACGCGAGACGCGACGGCGAACAACCTCGCCGCCGCGTTCACCTTCGACTGAACACGCAGCGCATCGGTAGCGGGACAGGCCGCGTATGTCGCTCGACCCACTGGGCGCGGCCCTGCACATCGTGGTCTTCGTGCTGGGCGCCACCATCTCTCTCGCCGCGGTGCTTTCCGCGGTTCGCTCCTTCGTCCTCCCGCGGAGCGCGCCCGACCGGCTGGCCCGCTGGGTGTTCCGCGCTACGCGGTCGCTCTTTGGCCTGTGGATTCGCGGAGCGTCGACGTACGAGGAGGTCGATGGGCGCATGGCGCTCTACGCGCCGCTGAGCCTCCTGCTGTTGCCCATCGCCTGGCTTGCCACGAGCGGCGTCGGCTATATGGCCATGTACTGGGCGATGGGCGTGGGGTCGGTCCAGGACGCGTTCGTCGTGAGCGGCTCGTCCCTCCTGACCCTCGGGTTCGCTCGGCCCGGCTCGCACAGCGTCCTCGTCCTCTCCTTCACCGAGGCCGCGATCGGGTTAATCTTGGTTGCCCTCTTGATCTCGTACCTTCCCGCGATGTACGGGGCGTTCTCCCGCCGGGAGTCGGCGGTGACGCTGCTCGAAGTCCGGGCCGGATCGCCGCCGAGCGCGGTCGAGCTCATCCAACGCTACCATCGGCTCCGGCGATTCGATTACCTCCACACCCTCTGGTCAAACTGGGAGCAGTGGTTCGCGGAGCTGGAGGAGACGCACACGTCGCTACCCGCGCTCGTCTTTTTTCGCTCGCCCCGTTCGGAGCATTCGTGGATCACCGCTGCTGGAACGGTCCTGGACGCGGCGTCGCTCGTGGCGTCGTCAATCGCCGTCCCGCGCGATGCTCAGGCGGACCTGTGCATCCGAGCTGGCTACATTGCTCTGCGCCACATCGCGGACTACTTCGGTCTGCCGTACCATCGAGACCCGAAGCCGGGTGACCCCATCAGCGTCAGTCGACGCGAGTTCGACGAGGCGCTCGACCGGCTCGCGGGGAGCGGCGTGCCGATCAACGCCGACCGAGATCAGGCATGGCGCGACTTTGCCGGCTGGCGCGTCAACTACGACACGCCGCTGTTGACCCTCGCGAATCTCACCCTGGCGCCCTACGCGCCCTGGTCGTCGGACCGAGGCCCGATCGTGGCCGACTGAGGTGGCCGCCGCCGGGCAATGTGCGCGGCCGGGTTGAGCCGCGTCACTCGAGCCAGCCGCGCGGGGACACGGCGTAGAGATTGCCCTCGGGATCCCGGAGTCGCACCTCGTGCTCGCCCGCGCGCGGGGCGGGCAAGTCGGCGCCGAACTCTTCGAAGCGGGCCTCGAGATCGCCCCAGTCGTCCACCCGGATCCCGACGTACTGGATGCCCGGCCGCTCGACCCATCGGCGAGGGGTGACGGCCAGGGTCACCTCGCCGTCGGTCAGGAGAGCGCCCCCGTCTTCGGTGCGTCGCACCTCTTTCAGATCGAGCACTGAGTGGTAGAAGCGCGCAGCTTCGACCGGATCCGCGGCCTGGAGCACCACGTGCCGAACGCCGGGTAATCGGTTCTCCTCACGGCCCAGGAATCCTCGCGACGAGAGGTCGAAGTTGTTGCCCCAGGGATCCACGACTCGCATCTCCGCGGGGCGTCCGTTCTGCGGGCTCTCACCTCGCTTGACGTTCGCCGGGAGCCGTTGGAGGACCTCGTCGAGCTGATCGACGATGAACCCGAAATGGTTGATGCCCAGCGTTTGGTTCGCCTCGGCCCCGTCCGCGCGGTGGGTGTTGACGACCTCCGACTCCGAGGTGATGTGCTGGAGGAACGCGAGGTTGAAGAGCGGATCGACCACGTGGATCGAGCCCGACGGGCTGGTGCGCACCTGCTCGACGCCGAAGAGGCGATGGTAATAGTCGTAGAGTTTTTTGGGCTCGTCGACGATGAATGCGACGTGGCGAATCCGTGCCATCCGTGGAACCTCACATCGAGAGTGGGGTCATGATACACCCCGTATGGAACAGCGCTGACGAGCGCTGGTGCGCGTCTGTCCCATGGACAGGCATAATTCCCTCGTCCAACTTGTGAAAACTCCGCTGCCATGCGCCCACGCGAGGGTCCGCGAGCTATCCGCGGCGCATTGCGCTTTGAAGGACCATCGCGTCCGGGAATGAGGACCGATCCGAGATGATCTCCGCAGCGGCTTCGCCGCCCGTGCGCGACCGACCCGACCGGGAGGCGCCGTGAGCGCTCCCACGACCGTTCACGGTTCGATCCCGTCAGCGCGGCCCCCGTCCGAGGCGCGCGCCCTCTCCTGGAGCTCCTTTGCGACGATTTATCTCCCGGCCATGCTGCTGGCCCTTGGCACGGGCATCGCGCTGCCCGCGATTCCCGTGCTCGCGCGGTCGTTCGACGTGCCCTTTGGCGTGGCGAGCGGAGTCGTCACGGCGTTTCTGATCGGCGGTTTGGCCGGTAGCCTCCCGACGGGGTGGCTCGTGGACCGCGTCGGGAGGCGCCCCATCATGATCGCGGGCCCGATCCTCACCGCCGTGATGGCGCTCCTGACCGCGATGGCCCAATCGTTTCCGGAGCTGCTGTTCTATCGCTTCGTCGATGGCTGGGCCGCGCAGATGTGGCTCCTGGCGCGGCTGGCGGGTATCTCTCACAACGCGGGCGCGGGTCAACGAGGCCGGCAGGTAAGCTGGATGTACGGCATGGACAACGTCGGCCGGCTCTCCGGTCCGCTCGTCGGCGGGTTCATCGCCGCGGCGTTTGGCCCGCGAAGCGCGTTCCTCGCCTACGCCGTGCTGGCCTTGCTGGCGCTCGTGCCGACGCTGCGGCTGCAGGAGGATGCGCCGCCACGGCGCGCGAGCGTCGGCGACGGACGCGCGCCGCACCTGGGCATCTCCTTTTGGAACATCGTTATCCCACGCCTCGCCTTCTTTGGCATCGCGTTCTTTTCCGCTATCGCGCGCGGTCCAATCTTCGCCGACATGCTCCATCTCTACGCCGCGTTCGCCTACGATCTCGACGCGCAGACGATCGGTATCCTGGCTACGGCCGCGAGCGTCACGACGCTTCCCATTGGATTCATCGCCGGCTGGTTGATGGACCGATTTGGGCGGAAGGTCACGATGGTGCCGGGCTTTTCCGCCGTGACCATAACGATGCTCATGCTCGCCGGCACGGCGTTCCTGCACCTCCCGTTCTCGTGGTACGTCGTGGTGTTTCTTGCCACCGTCGCTGCCCAGGGACTGACTGGCGGCTCCATCCAGACGGTCGGAACGGACGTGGCGCCGCCGGAGGCGCGTGGCCTGTTCCTCGGCCTGTGGCGCTTTACCGGTCAGGTGGGAACGTCCATCAGCCCCATTGTCTTCGCCATCCTCGCGGACCACACCGGGTATGGGTCGTCCTTCATCTTCGTCGCCACTGCTGGGTTGATCACTGCGCTGCTGCTGGTTACCCTCATCCCCGAAACGTCGAAGACGCGAGTCGCGTAGGCTCTGACGGGGAAGGAGTCTCCGAGTGGTGTTGATGCTTCGGCGTGACGAGGTCGAGCCATTGCTCGACCTCCCGCAGGCGATCGACGTGACCAAGGCTGTGGCGCAAGAGGATGCGGCTGGGACCGTCGTGCGCATGCCGCCATTCGGAGGAAACGGCTGGTCCCGACGCATCGTCCGCGTCGTTGGCGGCGGCCTGTTCGGGCTGGGGCGTTTCGGGATTCGCGCGGGCGAGCTGGCCCTGGTATTTGACGCCGACACGAGCGAGGCGTTGGCCATCATGGACTTACCGACCGGCGACTTGCGGCTCGCGGCGAGCGTCGCCACGGCGGCACAGTACCTCGCCCGCGAAGACGCGCATCGACTCGCGCTGATTGGCAGCGGGACGGTTGCCCACGCAATGCTCCGTGGGCTCTGCGCCGTTCGTCCCATCGACGACGTCCGAGTCTACAGTCGGAGTCCCGAGCATCGACGGGCATTTGCCGAATCTGCCAGCGCCGAATTCGGAATTTCCGTTGCGCCGGCCGACGCGGCGGAGGCTGCCGTTCGGGATGCGGACGTCGTTGCGGCAGGAACGAACGCTCGGGAGCCGCTGGTGCGGTACGAGTGGCTGCGGCCCGGTACCCACGTCAGCAGCGCCGGACTGAATTTCGAGCTCGACCGCTCCGTCTACGAGCGCGCGGACCAGTTCGTGGCGGCCAGCCCGCAGCAGGAGATTGCGAGCGCCGCCCCGACGGACACGCCGGGCCGTGTGACCGGCGGACCGATCTCCGAATTGCTGCGGGACGGAACCCTCTCACCGGCGGCCATCGTCGCCCTCGGCACGATCGTGCGTGGAGACGTCGCCCCGCGCAGTGGACCGAACGATATCAACGTATTTCGCGAATCGCGGGGCGGCCTCGGCGATGCCGCGCTCGCGGCGCGCGCTTATGATCTGGCGCGCCAGCGCGGTCTCGGGACCGAGTTCGCGTTGCGCTGAGGAGGTTCGGTGATGGCCCTGGAACGGATGGGGCGATGTGCTCGAAAAGCGTGGGACCATGCTGTCGAGCAGTACCACCTGTCGGAGAATCGGCGGCCGGGCCTCACGACCGGGCACATCCTGCTGGGCGTCCTGAAGGAGGACGCCTGTGCCGGCGGTCTGATTCTGGGAAACCTGCGCCTCGATCTTCCTCACGCCTACGCCGTGACGCAATTCGTCCTCTTGCACAGCAGGCGGGATCCATCGTCGGACGATGCGGTGGTCGATGTGGGCGGCGTCCCGCACACGCGAGCCGCCGCGAACGCGCTGGCAATCAGCGTCGATGAAGCGGACCTCTTTAGCCCAACCTACCCGATTGGGACGGAGCACCTGCTCCTTGCGGTGCTTCGTGTACGGGAGGGCATCGGATATCGGGTCCTCAGCTCTTTCGGCATCGACGTGCACGCGGCGCGCGCCGCCCGTGATTCCCTCTGGGAGCTTCTGCACAGTCCGGAGTGATCGGTGTGCGGGAGAGCGCACGCTGGCGTCGCGCGCCGGTGTGCCCGTCCCGGGCGTCCGCACGCGACGCCAGCGTTGCTTATGCAGCGGCGGTCCCTGGCTCTACGCGTGTGAGCGCGGGCGCGGGGGCGCGACGGTCGCGCACCCATAGCCAGGCCGCCCCGAGCGCGGCCAGCGCGGCGATGGCGGCGATGATTCCGCCAAGGATGGGAATCGTCGTGATGAGCACGAAGATGACCAGTCCGACCAGCAGTGTGGCCACGCGGCCCTTCGCCCATGGCGCTTCCATCCGATCGAGCAGGAGCTTCCCGCCGAGGAAGCTGACGACCGCCTGCGACACCAGCAACGCAAAGACGCTCAGCGAGACGAGGAGCGCTGCCTCCGCGAGAAAGCCGACCACCAGGCTGAGGCCGGCGAGGGCGGGCAACGTGATGACACCGAACGCGATGGCCAGCGCCATCGTGCCCAGGCAGATGCCGATGGCGACCCCCAGTGCCCCGAACGACGCGACGATGCCCCATCCGATGCTCGGGAGCGGCCGCGCCGAGATCGTCGCAGCCATCTGCTCAGTCCATCTCGGCGCGAGCCAGAGCAGAAGCAGGCCGGCGATGGCGATGGCGATCAGACGGCGCACGGTATCCGCCACCGCGTCCCCGAAGGTGCGCTGTGGCGGCGAAGCCGGTTGCTGCGCCGTCCAGTGCGTGCCCTGTTCGACGGCGCCGTACACCGGGAACTCGCGGGTCGAGGTATAGCTCAGACTGCCACCGATGTGCGCACCGGGTTCGACCGCGAGCCCCGCCGGAACGTTGGGAATGACGATCGAGGGCGGGGGCGAGGTGATCGTGACGGGCTCGCGCGCATCGCTCGCGCCCACGGAGACCTCCACGTTTCGCCCGACCTGTCCGAGGACGGCCAGGCCCGCCATGCCTCCGCGCACGTCGCGGTCGACGGTCCCGGCGAGCATCGCCTGCGAGCCGCCAATGAGCACGTCGCGGCCGATGGCGCTCCCGGGGAGGGTTTCGAGGCTGTAGCCGAGAAACATGAGGTCGCGGCCGACCCGGGCCGTGCTGCCGATCTGCACCCCCTGGGCCGCGACGCGCGCGGTGTCGCGGACCGTGCCGTTCACGATGACGGTCTGACCGGCGGCCATGAGGGTCCCCTCGACCGTGCCGTTCACGATGACGGTCTGACCGGCGGCCAGCACGTCCCCTCGGACGACGCCGTCGATGGTCACGCTCCTCGCGGCGACGTACAGATCGTCGTCAACCACCGAGTCCGGACCAATGGTGATCTCCTCGCCGCTTCGGGCGTCGAAGGCATAGGCCGAGGGGACCACGATCGCCGTCGCGAGGGCGAGGCCGAGGACGAGGGGGAGCAGGTGCGGGTGCGGAACTCGAATTCTTGTCATGCGTCACACTCCTGGCGGCGCCTCAGAGCGGAGGCTCGGGGCGCCGCCACCTTTCCGCGGACCTCCTAGTAGTACCACCACGGGTACGAGTACCGGTAGGATGGATACGAGTAGTAGGTAAAGGGATACGCATAGTAGCGCGCGGTGTACCAGTTCAGCGGGTAGTTGTAGTAGTACCAGCTCGATGGGTAGTAGTACGGATAGCTGCCGTAGGCGTAGTACGGGTATGAGCTGTAGGAGTAGTAGGGGTAATAGCTGGAGTAGTAGGAGGGATAGTAGTAGTAGTCGTAGTAGGCGTAGGGCGAGTAGCCGTACGGGTAGTACCCGTAGTACTGCGCCGCGTGGACGGTCGGGTCGGTGTCACCTGGCGATGCCAACGAGCCGTCGGCTGTCGGCGAAGTGGCTATGGCGGCGTCCGAGGGGGACGGCTGGGCCTCGCCGCCTGAGGCGGCAAATGCCTGCGAGGTCAGGGCGGCGAGGATCAACAGTGCCGCGAAAAATGACGCGATTTTCGGCGTGCGCATCGGATTCCTCCAATCTTGTTCTCACAACGGACTGTCGGGAGCTGTGTCGCGATGGTTCCTGATCCCGATATTCAGGAACTCGGGGGGGTCAGTCGGGGGGATCATCGCCGGGTGTTGCAGCCTCTCTCATTGACGTCTCCTGGATCTTCGCGCCCGTCCAACGGTCACGCGCGGCTAGCGTCGTGAGGCGAGAGACTGGTCGATCAATCGATTTCGTGCGGCGATGAAGCGCTCGTCCACGGGGCCGCCGGTCGCCGCAAGCTGGTCCATGCGCCAACCGTAGAGGCGGAGGATCGCCTCGTCGAGGCTTCGCATTGCCAGCTCCCGGACGGGATCGAGTCCTCCGTAGTGACGGTCGCGTGCTGGCTCGATCTTGTCCGCGAGGAAGAGCACCTTGGCCAGCCGGCTCATATGTGGCCCGCCGGTCGTGTGGTCGCGCACGGCGTCGAGGATCTCCTCGTCTGTGATGCCCCAGTCGCGGCGGAGGATCTCCGCGCCGACCGCCGCGTGGAGGAGCTTGGGCACCCGCGCCTCCGTCAGGCTTATGGGAATCTGGAATTGGTCGGCGAGCCGGAGAAGCTCACCATCCGACAGTCCATCCGCGATATCGTGGACCAGCGCTGCCAATTCCGCGCGGTCCTCGTCGACTCCGTGGGCGCTAGCAAGGGTTCGCGCGAGCTGCGCGGTGCGCAGGGCGTGTCCAAAAGCATCGACCGGGAGCTCGTGCTCGATGCGGGTGCGAATGGACTCGAGCGTGGGGGATTCGGCGACGTTCATCTCGGCTTCCTTTCCGACGATCCGGTGTCCGGATCGCCTGTCGGACGGGATGTCCGCGCATTTGGCCTGGGAAGCAACGCCGCCCTGGCACCAGCGCTACGACCAGCATAGAGATGGGACGGAATCGCGCGCCACGAGCGAAGGGGTGGTGCGAAGACCCAATGAAAGGTGAGAGGGGGCGCCTACCCAACCGGGTAGGCGCCCCCTCTCACGCGATGGTCGATATGCTGCTCGCGGCCCTTGAATCAGGCGCTCACCACATTCGCCGGCGTGCCCCGAAGGAACGCGTGAATGTTTTCGATGGTCGTATCGAGAATGCGGCGCAGCGCCTCGTCGGAGTTGAACGCGTTGTGGGGCGTAATGACGACGTTGTCACGCCGGAGGAGCACGTGCCCGCGAATGGCGGCTTGGAGTTGGTCCGTCGCCACGCCGGGCTCTAGCAGCAAGCGCTCCTCCGCGATCAGCTCCTCTCCCTCGATCACGTCCAAGCCCGCGCCCGCGAGGATCCCTTCGTCCAGCGCCCACAGGAGCGCCTCGGTATCGACCAGGCCGCCGCGCGCGGTGTTCACGAGAAGGCTCCCCCGCTTCATTTGAGCGAGTCGGTCGCGGTCCATGAAGTGATGCGTGCTGGGAAGATAGGGAACGTGGAGCGAGACGATGTCAGATTCTTCCAGCAGGCGCGTGAGCGGCGCGTACGAGAAGCCGAGGACCTCCGCGATGAGGGCGTCTTGTCTTGTGTCGTAGGCGAGGACCTGCATTCCAAAGCCGCGGGCTATTCGGATGACGTGCAAGCCGATGTGGCCCGTGCCCACGACGCCGAGGGTGCGCCCTTTGAGGTCGAAGCCCCGTAGGCCGCTGATGGAGAAGTCCCCGCGCGTCGTCCGCACGTACGCCTGGTGAATCTTGCGGGACAAAGAGAGGATCAGTCCAAAGGTGTGCTCCGCGACCGTGTTCTCACCATAGGTTGGCACGTTGCTGACGACGATGCCGCGCTCGCCACAGAGGTTCAGATCGATGTGATCGAAGCCTGTGGAGCGAGTGGCGATGAAGCGCACTGACGGCGCCTGCTGAAGCACGGACGCGCCCACGCGGGAATGGATGAAGACAGAGACGATCTCCGCGCCGTCGGCAAGACCCACGGTATGCGGCGACAGGGCCTCCTCGGTCGTCCGAACATCAGAATCCGATAGCCCGTCGCGGAGATACGCCTCCTCCCAGGGCTCGACTTCGTAGCAGACGATGCCAGGCGGCTTCTCGGCCATCTCCTTCACGCTGGGCTCGCGATTGACACGTCATGCGGTGTGCCGCCGCGGGCCATCCACCGCGGCCCGCTCAAGATCGCTGAGGCCTTCCGCGGCGCTCCATCCGCTCCTGACATGCGAGGCACCGGCGCGCGGAGGGAAGCGCCCGGAGTCGCGCCGGATCGATGGCGTGACCGCAATCCTCACACATACCGTACACGCCACGGTCGATTCGCTGCAGCGCAGCTTCGACGTCCGCGGCGCGGCTTCGCGTCGTTTGCTCCAGGGCTCGATCGAGCGCGATCTCGGCCACGTCGCTCGCCACATCAGCGGAGTCTCCGGCGATTCCTCCTTCGGCCTGCTGTGCGCTCGAAAGGGCCTGTTCGTCGGCCGTGAGCGCGGCTGCCTCCCTCAGGAGCCGGTCCCGCTCCTGCTCAAGGACCGAGCGAAACGCGGTGAGATCGAGCGCGCGCCCGCGCCTCGGCTTGGTGGCCGATGCCCGTGTCGGCGGTGCGGTCTGCTGGTTCATCATGACCCCCTTTCGTACACGGTGTTGCCCGAGTTACGCGGCGCGTCCGGGAGCAATCGGGTGGCGGAGGATCGTGCGAATGCGCTCGGGCGCGGTCCGTCGCGGGTCGGATAGGTAGATCTCGTGATGTCGGCCGATGTCGGCGTGCTCGCGGAAGAGATCTCGGGGCTTGGTCGCGCTCATCGTGCCCTCCGGACGGTGGCTTGGGACAGAGGCCGGTGATTTCGCGTGGATTGAGCTTAGACCGCGGCCGTCTTGGGCGCACTCATCCAGAAAGGCGGTTTCGTACGCGTCTTGCGGGTGGGGTGGATGCCGCCGCGGGGCGGCAATGAGCCTGCCCGATGGAGCGGGAGGGGAGCCGAGATCTACCCGCCGGCTGTCGCTCCCTGACCGCTACTGACGGGAGTCGTTAGCGCCGGCGCGACCTGCTCCACGAACAGGCGCATCGACGTGAGGATCCGTTCGAGGGACAGGTTTCCAAAGGCGAACACGCCAACGAAGTAGGAGATGGACGTCGCGTCGAGGTATTGTTGAATGCCGCGGCGCACGGTCTCGGGCGATCCCACAAAGATTCCGCCCTGCTCGACGAACTGCTCCCAGTTCTCGCGACGCATCGCGTGAATTGCCTCCGGAAGCGCCCCGGGGACCGGTGGCCGGGACAGGAAGTTCTCTCGGAACTCCACGTACGCGCCGCGCGCTTCTTCTTCAGCGCGCCGGTCGCTCTCCGCGACGTAGACGTGGCGAGCAAGCCCACACATCGGGGCGGCGACGTGGCCGTTCAATCGATTGGGATCGCTGCGATGGGCGTCGAGGATGCGGCGATGACGAGCGAGCTGGGTGACCGTTTGCTCCAAGGTGGGCAGCGTGAAACCGAACATCGTGTTGAAGCCATGGCTTGCGATCCATTCCACGGAGTCCGGGTTGCTGGTGGGGTACCAGAGGGGCGGATACGGTCTCTGCAGCGGGCGGAGGGGGACGATGGCGTTCGGGAAGCGGTAGTGCGGTCCTTCGTGCGCGACGTGACCGTCGCGCAGGCCTTGCACGACGACGTCGAGCGCCTCGAGGAATATGGCCCGCGATTCTTCACCGCGAACGTTGTATTGGGCCAGCTCCGCCGGCACGACGCCGCGCCCCACGCCAAGCTCGATCCGACCACGGGACAAATGGTCCAGCATGCAGATCTCTTCGATCACGCGAATTGGACTATAGAGGGGCAGCAATGTGACCAGGGGGCCGAGCCTGATGTGCCGCGTGTGCTGCGAGGCCGCCGCCAGGAAGAGGTGCGGGGAGGGCGACATCGAGAGCGGCGTGCCGTGGTGCTCCGCGAGATGGTAGCACCAAAACCCGGCCGCGTCCGCATACTCCAGCATCCTGAGGCGTTGTTCGTACTGATCGGCGAGGGGCGTCGGACGCGCCTCGTCGATCCAGTCGAAGATGCCGAAAGCCAGGCCGTTGGCGCCGGCGCTGAGAGCGGTCAGGATGGTCCTCCGGGGGCGCGAGCTGCCAGCGGGAAGACTCGGCGCGTGACACGCCGTGGGCATTATACGGTGCCTCTCGCCAGCCCCCGGGCCACCCGGCCGGCCGGTCGGGCTAGGGCGACGATCCGTCGGGTGGAATGAGAACCGCCGCGCCGGTGATCTCGCCCGCGCGCAGTCGCCTCAGGGCCTCGTTGGCTTCCCGGAGCGAGAAAGGTTCGACAGCGGTTCGAATCGGCATGCGCCCGGCGATGTCGAGGAACTCGATGCCGTCCCGCCGCGTGAGGTTGGCCACGGAACAGATCGTCCGTTCGCCCCACAGCCACGCATACGGGAAGCTCGGGATATCGCTCATGTGGATTCCCGCGCAGACGACGACCCCGCCCTTCGCGACGCACCGGAGAGCCTGTGGTACGAGCGCGCCGACGGGCGCGAAGATGATCGCCGCGTCGAGCGGCGCCGGCGAGAGCGCTGTCGAGTCGCCCGCCCACGCCGCGCCGATGGACCGCGCGAAGCGCTGGCCATCGGCATCGCCCGGGCGGGTGAAGGCGAACACTTCCCGTCCTTGCTGAGCGGCGACTTGGGCGATGATGTGGGCAGCGGCGCCAAACCCGTAGATCCCCAGCCGTCGCCCGTCGCCGGTCTTGGCCAGCGATCGGTATCCGATGAGCCCGGCGCAGAGGAGCGGCGCCGCTGATGCGTCCGCGTACGCGTCGGGAATGCGGAAACAGAAGCGATGATCGGCGACGGCGAATTCCGCGTACCCGCCGTTCGCCGTGTATCCGGTGAAGCGCGCGCGGTCGCACAGGTTCTCGCGTCCAGTGCGACAGAACGCGCAGACGCCGCAGGTGAATCCGAGCCATGGGATGCCAACGCGGTCCCCGAGCGCGAAACCTCCACTCCCCGGTCCAACCCGCTCGACCGTGCCAACGATCTCATGGCCGGGGATCAGCGGGAGGACGGGGTTTGGCAGCTCGCCATCGACCACGTGCAGGTCAGTGCGGCACACGCCGCATGCCCGGACGCGGACCAAAATCTGGCCTTGCTGGGGCTCGGGGACCGGCACGTCGGCCGCGCGGAGCGGAGCGCGCGGCTGGTCCAGGACCATCGCTAGCACGAATGCGCCGCCCCAGACGGACGGACCGGGTGTTTCACGATGGTGCTGGCTCGTCGGGTCGTCATTCGGAGTCGGCGGACTGCCCGGCGCGCGAGCCGAGCACGTGCCCGTCGCCGGCGCCGTCGCGCCCGCGAAACGCCGCGAGCCCCTCGGCCAGACTTACCAGCTTCGCCTCGACCCGGGCATGGGCGCTGTCGGGCGGGACGTAACCCGTTGCCTCGCGCGCCCCCGCCGGGATGCCGGTGAGGATCTCCAACCCCTGATCGATGGTCCGAACAGCCCAGACGTTGAACTGCTTCTTGGCGACGGCGTCCACGACTTCTTGCTTGAGCATGAGATGCCGCACGTTGGCCTCCGGGATGATGACTCCCTGCCGCCCGTTGAGACCCCGAGCCTTGCAGACCTCGTAGAAACCCTCGACCTTCGTCGTCACCCCTCCCACGGCCTGGACCTCTCCCCGCTGGTTCACCGACCCGGTGACGGCGATGTCCTGGCGAATCGGAAGCTCAGCAAGGCTGGACAGTAGCGCGTACAGCTCCGCGCTGGAGGCGCTGTCGCCTTCAACCTCATCGTAGACCTGTTCGAAGGATAAGCGGGCGGAAAAGGCCAGCGGGTGGTCTCGTGCGTACGTGCCCGTCATGTAGCCCGTCAGGATGAGAACGCCCTTGCTGTGCGTCGGGCCGGAGAGCTTGATCTCCCGCTGGATGTCTACGATCCCATCCGCCCCCATCCCGGTCTGCGCGGTGATTCGCGTCGGCCGAGCGAACTCGTAATCGTCGAGCATGAAGACCGAGAGCCCGTTGATTTGACCAACGACATGCGACTCCGTGTCGATGACGATGGTCCCTTCGCCGATCATCCGCTGCATCTCTTCTTCGACGAGGCTGACGCGATAATCTCGCTCCTTCAGGGCGCGCTCGACGTGCTCGGCCAGCACGTTGTCTGCTCCGACGCGCCGCGCCCACGCGTCCGCCTCGACGACGATCTCGTCGATCGCTTCAAAGCGCGTCGTCAGTCGCGACTGGTGCTCCACGAGGCGCGCTCCCTGCTCCAGGATCCGCGCCACGGCGTCCTTTCGGAACGGCAGAAGCTTGAGCGCTCGCACGCGGCTGCTCACGAAGGCGGCATACGCGGACTGCGTCTCGACCGAGAGATCCATGACCGGGCTGAACTCTGCCTTGACTTTGAAGAGCGTTCGAAACTCCACGTCGAGTCGGTAGAGCAGTCGATACGTGGTCGGGTCGCCGATGAGGATGACCTTGACCTGCAGAGGGATAGGCTCGGGCTTCAGCGACGTCGTAGGGACGAAGCTGAGCTGCTCGCTCAGGTTCTCAGTGCGGACCTGGCGGTCGCGGAGGGCGCGCTTCAACGCCTCCCACGAGAAGGGGTTACTCAGGAGGTCGCGGGCCTGCAGGATGAGAAATCCGCCGTTGGCCCGATGCAGCGCCCCTGGTTTGATGAGGGAGAAGTCCGTGTACATTCCGCCCCCGGTCATCTCGTAGTCGATCCGTCCCACGAGGTTGTAGTAGGTCGGATTCGGTTCAAAGACGACGGGCGCGCCCTGGGGAGAGGGATTGGGCACAAGCAGGTTGACGCCGTACCGATGATGCGCCGGCCTGGCCCCCGTCCGACCCTCGTGGTCCTGGTCGGTGGCGCGGAATGCGTCGAGAAAGTCGATGAGGTCCTGGCGCGTCTCATCGAGATGCTTCAAGACCTCTGGCTGGTCCTTCCACTTCGCGCGCATGTGCTCGAAGACCTGCGCTACCGCGGCGAGCGCAACCTCCTGGTCGAGTCGATGGAGGGCCTCGTGGGCCTCCCGGTCCAGACGGTGCAGCGCGCCCAGGGCCTCATCGATCCTGCCCTGGAGCTGCTGGCCCTGGGATTGGATCGCCATCTTCTTCTCTTCGGGTAGGAGGTTGAACGCCTCCGGGCTCATCGGAACCCCTGGACTGATCGCGGGGATCGCCGCGATGCCGGTCGGGCCCAGCTCGATCATGAATCCCAGCCGCTGGGCATACGGTCGCAGCGCATCGATGATCGCGTCCCGCTGGCGCTCGAATTCGTGGAGGGTCCGAGTGCGCCGCTGGGGATATTGCTCGCTCTCGAACGCCCGCCGAATCTCGCGTCGGCAGCTGTCCACGAGGGCGTCCATGTCGCGAGCTAGCTCCGCTCCCTTGCCCTGGGGAACCCGAATGGTTTTCGGGCGATAGGGGTCGGCGAAGTTGCGCGCGTAGCACCATTCGTCCGGCGGGGGCTGCGACGCCGCGAGCCTTTCGACCAACGTGCGCACGGTGGTCATTCGGCCGGAGCCAACCGGGCCGGCGACATAGACGTTGTAACCGTCTACGCGCTGCTCGAGGCCGAACTCGAGCGCCGATACCCCGCGATCCTGGCCGACGGTGTGATCGAGCGGGGGCACCTCGGCTGTCGTCTCAAACGGGAGCGAATCGGGATCGCATCGCCAACGCAGCCGTTCCGGGGTAAGCGGCTCGATTGGCAGTGCTGCGCTGGGCGCGCTCGTCGGCTCCATGGACCAACTCCTCTCCCGGATCCGACCCGACGGATCCTCTCGGGCGAACTCCGGCAACAATCTAGCAGGCCACGCGCGACGGAAACAACGGCGGAGCGCCCCCGGCCCGTCTCAGTTCCCCTCGTCGCCCCGGGCCAGCTATTA
>Ga0070741_10003017_pt1 | contig 43105 bp, 44 predicted proteins | sample Coa_R1_4_FD_66440 | JGI IMG/M metagenome (GOLD analysis project Ga0070741, IMG submission 66440) | Surface soil microbial communities from Centralia Pennsylvania, which are recovering from an underground coalmine fire - Coalmine... | ecosystem: Environmental > Terrestrial > Soil > Unclassified ... | reverse complement strand
GGGGCCGTCCAGCTCTGGAAGCGGACGCGCTCGACCGGGGTCAAGCCGCTGATCGGCTGCGAGGTGTACGTCGCCAACGACCGCCGCGCGCACGAGAAGGGCAACGCCCACCTGACGCTGCTCGCGGCGGACAACGACGGCTACGCCAACCTGATCAAGCTCTCCTCGCTCGGCTACCTCGAGGGCTACTACTACAAGCCCCGCGTCGACTGGGAGCTGCTCGACCGCCACTCGGCCGGCTTGATCGCGCTCTCGGGCTGCCTGAGCGGACGGGTCTGCAAGGCGCTGGAGGACGGCCGTGCCGCCGACGCCGAGGCCGAGCTCGACCGCCTCACCGCGACGTTCGGCCGCGACAACGTCTACGTCGAGCTGCAGAACGCCCACCTGGACGTCCAGGCGCGGATCCTGCCGCAGCTCGTCGAGCTCGCCGGCAAGCTGAAGCTTCCGACCGTCGCGACCGGCGACGTCCATTACCTGCGCGACACCGACGCGCGCGCCCACGAGGCGCTCCTCTGCATCCAGTCGGGCGACTCGCTGAAGAACCCGAACCACTGGAAGTTCGAGACCGACCACTTCTACTTCAAGACGCCGCAGGAGATGGCGCTCGACTTCCCCGGCCACGCCGACGCGCTGCGCCGCACGCTCGAAGTGGCCGAGCGCTGCAACGTCGAGATCGAGCTCGGCCGGATCCTGCTGCCGCGCTACGACGTGCCCGAGGGGCGCGACAGCTTCGACTACCTCGTCGAGCTGTGCGAGAAGGGCCTGCAGAAGCGCTACGGCACGGTGACGCCGGAGCTGCAGGAACGCCTGCGCTACGAGCTCAAGACGATCAAGGAGATGGGGTTCACCGACTACTTCCTGATCGTCTGGGACTTCATCCACTTCGCGAAGACGCACGGCGTCAGCGTCGGCCCCGGCCGCGGCTCGGCCGCCGGCAGCATCGTCTCCTACTGCCTCGAGATCACCGACCTCGACCCGATCGGCCACGACCTCCTCTTCGAGCGGTTCCTCAACCCCGGGCGCAAGTCGATGCCGGACATCGACATCGACTTCGCCGTCGAAGGCCGCGAGCGCGTCATCAACTACGTGCGCGAGAAGTACGGCTCGGACCGCGTCGCGCAGATCATCACGTTCTCGACGATGGCGGCGCGCGCGGCGGTTCGCGACGCCGGCCGCGTGCTCGAGGTGCCCTACGGCGTCGTCGACCGGATCGCGAAGCTGATCCCCGAGGGCCCGGGCCAGACGCTCGCCGAGTCGAGCGAGCTCCACAAGGCGGTCAAGGACGACCCGGTTGCGAGGGAGATCCTCGAGCTGGCCGAGCCGCTCGAAGGCCTCACGAGAGCCGACTCGATCCACGCCGCCGGCGTCGTGATCGGCGCCGAGCCGCTGATCAACGTGGTGCCGCTGCAGCAGAAGGGCGCCGACCAGGAGGTCGTGACGCAGTTCTCGATGAAGGACATCGAGGCGCTCGGCCTGCTCAAGATGGACTTCCTCGGGCTCCGCAACCTCGACGTGATCGAGAAGGCCTGCGAGCTCGCCGGCAACATCGACATCTCGGCGATCCCGCTCGACGACAAGAAGACCTACGAGATGCTCGCCCGCGGAGACGCCGTCGGCGTCTTCCAGTTCGAGTCGTCGGGCATGCGGGAGGCTCTGCGCCAGGTCAAGCCGACGCAGTTCTCCGACCTCGTCGCGCTGGGCGCCCTCTACCGCCCCGGGCCGATGCAGTACATCCCGACCTACGCGGCCCGCAAGAACGGCAAGGAGCCCGTCGTCTACACCGATCCGCGGCTCGAGCCGATTCTCGGCGAGACGTTCGGGATCAGCGTGTACCAGGAGCAGAGCCTGCAGATCGCGCAGCAGATCGCGGGCTTCAGCCTCCCCGAGGCCGACGACCTCCGCAAGGCGATCGGCAAGAAGATCCACTCGCTGATGGCGTCGCTGAAGAACAAGTTCATCGAAGGCGCGATCGCGAACAACACGTCGGAGGCCGTCGCCAGGCAGCTCTGGGACGACCTCGAGAAGGCGCAGGACTACTCGTTCAACAAGGCGCACGCGGCGTGCTACGCCCTCATCTCGTATCGCACCGCGTGGCTGCGTCAGAACTATCCGTGCGAGTACATGGCGGCGCTGATCAGCTCCGTCATGAACACGAAGGACCGCGTGCCGTTCTACGTCAACGCGTGCAACGACCTCGGCATCGAGGTGCTGCCGCCCGACGTCAACGAGTCGCAGGTCGACTTCGCGGTCGTCGACGGCAAGATCCGCTTCGGCCTCAACGCCGTGAAGGGCGTCGGCGAGGGGGCGGCGCGCTCGCTGATCGCCGCGCGCGAGGAGGGCGGCCCGTTCGCCTCGATCTGGGATTTCGCCGAACGGGTCGATCCGTCGGTCTCGAACAAGCGCGTGCTCGAGGCGCTCGTGAAGTGCGGCGCGCTGCCCGGTTCGCGCAAGGGGATGCTCGAGGTGCTCGAGCAGGCGGTGGCGTGGGGGCAGAAGCAGCAGGCAGACCGCCTCGCCGGCCAGGCCTCGATCTTCGACCTCGGGCCTGCGGAGGAGGACAAGCCGAAGCACCACCCGGTCACGCCGACCGACGAGTTCGACAAGGGCGAGCTCCTGCGGATGGAGAAGGAGGTGCTCGGCCTCTACGTCACCGAGCATCCGCTCACGCCGCTCCGCGACCAGCTGCGGCGCAAGTCGGACGCGACGATCGGCGAGCTCGACCGTCGCCGCGACGGCGAGACCGTGACCGTGGGCGCCATCGTCACGTCCGTGCGCCACATGACGACGAAGCGCGGCGACGCGATGGTGTTCCTCGGGATCGAAGACGTGACGGGGAGCGTCGAGACGGTCGTCTTCAACTCCACCTACGAGCGGGCGCGCGAGCTCTGCACGACCGACCGGGTGCTGATCGTGAAGGGGCGGATCGACCGCAAGGAGGGCGAGACGAAGCTCGTCGCGCTCGAGCTGAACGCGTTCGAGGCGGTGCCCGAGAAGCGGGAGGTGCGCCTGACGATCGACGCGACGAAGGCGCGGGCCGGCACGATCCGCGAGCTCGCGCAGCTGATCCGCGACTTCCCCGGCGAGTCGCCGGTCTTCGCGGATCTGATCACCTCGCAGGGCCGCAAGGTGTACGCGTTCGGCCCGCAGTACAAGGTGAAGCCGGTGCCGGACTTCTACGCCGAGGTGAAGATGCTCCTCGGCGAGTCCGCCGTCGCCTGAGCCGTCACACTTCCGCGCGCACGCCGTGACGCTTTCGTGTGGGTGGCTGCCGCCGACCGTCCCGAGAGGACAGTCCCGGCGCTGAAGAATCGGTCGCCGATCCTTACAAAGACCTAGCCCGACCATCAAGGGCGGCCTCCTAGCGTGGACGAGACCACGACGAAGGGGGACCTCTCATGACGCAGTCCGCATCACGGGGGCGTTTCGTCGCGAGCATCCTGCTGACCGCGCTGCTCGCAGGCGCGGCGATCATGCTCGCCGGCGGCGGCATCGCATCCGGCTCGCCCAGCTCGGCCCAGTACGAGTACGGCCACCCGGCGCCGACGGCGCCGCCCACGATCAGCGGCACCGCGCAGGTCGGCCAGACCCTGACGACGACCAACGGCGCCTGGAGCTCGAGCTCCAACGTGAGCCTCTTCGCCTACTCCTGGGGCCGCTGCGACGCGAACGGCGCGAGCTGCGTCGCCATCGGCGGGGCGAGCTCGAACACCTACACGCTCGTCGACGCCGACAAGGGGCATACGATCCGCTCGTACGTGACGGCGACCAACTCGGCCGGCTCGACGCAGAGCGTCTCCGACCCGACCGCCGTCGTCGCCGCCCCGGCCGTCCCCACCGGCAAGCAGATCGCGGCGGCGAACGTGACGCTGCCGAACCGGCTCGTCGTCGACAGGGTCAGCTACTCCGCGAACCCGATCCGCGCACGGCACACGCCGACGACGATGAAGATCCACGTCGCCGACTCGCACGCGAACTCGGTGTCGGGCGCCCTCGTTTATGCGATCGGCGTCCCGTACAACCGCATCGCGAACATGGCAGAGGTGACGACCGACGCGACCGGGTGGGCCACCCTGCAGCTCCAGCCGACCCGGCAGTTCCCGCGCACCGGCTACCTCGTGCTGTTCGTCCGCGCCCGCGTCCAGGGGCAGGACCTGCTCGGCGGCACCTCCACCCGCCGGCTCGTCCAGGTGACGATCGGCGCGCCGAACGGCTCGTAGCGGAGGCGGGCCGGGGCGGCCGCGGCGCCGCCCCGGCCTGCGCGTTAGGGCTCCGTTAAATCTCCGGATCCCCCGGCATGGGGAGAACCGCGGCTCCGTTATGACCGAAGAATGGGTGGGACAGGAGAGATGTCGACGGTGGAAACAGAACTGCGGCCGACCGAACAGGAGCTCGTCGAGCGCTGGCGCTCCGAGGAGCTCCAGCGGGCCGGCTACCCCCAGGAGCTCGCCGAGCGCCTGGCGATGCGCGCCGACGTCGACCTCCACCGGGCGCTCGACCTCGTCCGCGACGGCTGCGCCCCGCAGCTCGCGGCCGACATCCTGCTCTAGCGGCGCCGTCAGCTAGCTTCCGGGGCGGTGCTCGGCTCGATCCCCTCCCCGCATTCCGGCGTCGTCAGCCTGGGGCCCCTGCACCTCCACATGTACGGGCTGACGCTGCTCGTCGCGATCCTCGCCTGCATCTACCTGACCGGCCGGCGCTGGACGGCGCGCGGCGGCGACTGGGACCTCGTCACGCGCGTCGCCGTCTGGGGCGTCGCCTTCGGTGTCGTCGGCGCGCGCGCCTACCACGACGTCACCTCCTGGAGCGAGGTGCCGAGCCCGAAATGGCAGGGCGTCTTCGAGGTGTGGCGCGGCGGTCTCGGCATCTGGGGCGGGATCCTCTTCGGCACCCTCGCCGGCGCGGCCGTGCTGCGCCGAAACGGCGTCCGGGTCGCGCCGTTCATGGACGCGGCCGCGCCCGGGCTCCTGCTCGCGCAGGGCATCGGCCGCATCGGCAACTGGTGGAACCAGGAGCTCTACGGCAAGCCGACCTCGCTCCCATGGGGGCTCAGGATCGACTCCGCCCACCAGCCTGCCGACCCCAGGTACTTCGGCTTCACCACCTACCAGCCGACCTTCCTCTACGAGCTCATCTGGGACGTCGTCGGCGTCGGCGTCCTCCTCTGGCTCGACCGCCGCTACAAGCTGCGCGCCCCGGGCCTCTTCGCGCTCTACGTCGCCTGGTACTGCTTCGGACGCTTCTTCGAGGAGCTGCTGCGGATCGACCCGGCGCACCACGTCGCCGGCCTCCGGCTGAACGCCTGGGTCTCGATCGTCGTGTTCGCCGGCGCGGTCGCGTTCTTCCTCTGGAACCGCCGCCGCTCCCGGCTCGAGGAGCACCCGAAGCGCCGGGAGCCGCCGAAGGGGCCGGCGATGGCGATCCCGCGCGGCCGCGTCCGGTAACGCCAGTACCCTGCCGCGCAGTGCCGGTCGCCGTCCGCGAGCTCCCGCTGGACCTGGACGCCTTCGAGGGCCCGTTCGACCTCCTGCTCTCCCTCGTGCTGCGCGAGGAGCTGCCGCTCAGCGAGATTGCCCTCGCCGAGGTCGTCGTGGCGTTCGTCGAGCACCTCGCCGAGAAGGACGAGCTCGACCTCGACGCGTGCGGCGAGTTCCTGATCCTGATCAGCGCGCTGCTCGAGCTGAAGGCGCGCGGGATGTTCCCCGAGGAGGACGCGGAGCTGGCCGAGCTCGAGCCCGAGGAGGCCGCCGAGGAGCTGGCCCGCCGGCTCGCCGAGTACCGCCGCGCCAAGGAGGCCGCCGGCTTCCTGCGCGGGCGGCTCGAGGAGCGCCGCCACCTGCACTTCCGGCTCGGCCCGGCGCCGCTCGCACCGGCCGTCGAGCGCAAGCTCGCCCCGCAGGACCCGCAGAAGCTCGCCGCCGTCCTGCGCGCGCTCGCCGCCGAGCCGCCCGAGCCCTCGACCGCGCACATGGCGCTCCGCTTCCCGCCCGTCTCGCAGTTCCTCGAGCGCTGGCGCGCGCTGCTGCGGCGGCGCAGCCGCTTCGACTTCGACCAGGAGGTGGACGGGCTCTCGCGGGTCGAGATCGCCGTCGCGTTCCTCGCGCTGCTCGAGCTGCGCAAGCAGGGCGAGATCGCGCTCGCGCAGGCCGCGCCGTTCGCCCCGATAAGGATTTCCCGTGCCGACGCCGAAAGGAGCTTGTCTTGGACAGCCCACTCCGCCTGATCACGACCGACGCCGCGCCCGCCGCCGAGCTGGCGCGCACGCTGGAGGCGCTGCTCGTCGTCGCCTCGCAGCCGCTGCCGGTCGAGGAGCTCGCGGCGGCGGCGCAGGCCGACGCCGCCCAGGTGGAGGACGCCCTCGAGCTGCTCGGCGAGCGCTACTGCGAAGGCCGCAGCGGGATCGTGCTCGAGCACGTCGCCGGCGGCTACGCGTTTCGGGCGTCGGCGTCGGCCTCCGAGGCCTGCTCGCGCCTCTTCGAGAAGCCGGCCGAGAAGGGGCTCTCGCAGGCGGCGCTCGAGACGCTCGCGATCGTCGCGTACCTCGGGCCGGTGTCGCGGCCCGAGATCGCGCGGATCCGCGGCGTGAACGTCGACGGCGTCGTCGCCGGGCTCGTCGAGCGTGGTCTCGTCGCCGAGAGCGGCCGCGAGGAGCTCGGGGCGATCCGCTACCGCACGACGCCGCTCTTCGAGCGGATCTTCGGGCTCGAGTCGCTCGCGGCGCTCCCCCGCGTCGACGACCTGGGCGCCGACGTGACGGAGCTCCGCGAGCGGCTCGAGCGGGTCGCCGAGAAGCGGCCCGCCTGACGCCGGCTCAGCTCGGCGGCCGGTAGCCGCCCCCGCCGCCGCTCGTCGTCGTCGCGCCGGTGCCGGTCGTGTCGGTCGGCGTCGTCGTCGTCCCGGTGGGCACCGTCTTCGTGCCCGGCCCCACGACCGCCGCGTGCCACACGCCGACGTCCTTCAGGCCCTCGCCGTTCGCCTGCCCCGGCGCCTTGTCGCCGGAGAAGCGGTAGAGCGGCGAGCCCTTGAACGTCACCTGCAGGCGCCCGTCCGGGCGCTTGACCGTCCCGAGGCTCGCGGCGCCCGCGGGCTTCTTGCCCTTCGCGATCACGAGCGGCGGCCAGAAGCTCGCGCACTGCTTCACGCAGACCCACTTTCCGTTCTTCTCGACGCTCAGCGTGTACAGCGTCCGTCCGGTCGTCGGCGTCACCAGCACCCGCTTGCCGAGCGTGCCGTTGTTCGCCACCGACACCGTGTGCGCCGTCGCCTGCGTCGCCGCGAAGGCGGCCGCCGGCCCGGCGAGCGCGGCGGCGACAAGAGCGAGCTTCCTGACCATAGACCCTCCTCGATCGGTTTCCGTCCGACAGTACGAAGCAGACCGTCAGAAGGATTGCTCCGGCTACCTTTCCGGCGTGGACGTCACCACCGAGTCGTTCGCGCGCGAGGTGCTCGAGGCATCGGCCGGAGAGCCGGTCGTCGTCGACTTCTGGGCCGACTGGTGCGCCCCCTGCAAGGCGCTCGCGCCGCTCCTCGAGGCCGCGACCGCTGCGAAGGGCGTCAAGCTCGTGAAGGTCGACACCGACGCGAACCCGGAGCTCGCCAACGAGTTCGGCATCCGCGGCATCCCGGCGGTGAAGGCGTTTCGCGGCGGCCACGTCGTCTCCGAGTTCGTGGGCGTCCAGTCGGCGACGACGATCGACGCGTTCCTCGAGAAGCTGCTCGAGCCGCCGGTCGCGGAGTCGCTCGACGACGCCGAGGTCGCCGCGGCGCTCGCCGCCAACGACTACGAGAGCGCCTTCCGGATCCTGATCGAGCGCGCCCAGCAGGATCCGGAGCAGCGCGAGCCGGTGCGCGAGCTGATGGTGCGCCTCTTCGGCGAGCTCGGGCACGAGCATCCCCTGACCGTGCAGTACCGCCGCAAGCTCGCGACCGCCATCTACTGATGCGCGCCATCTGGTTCGAGCGTCACGGCGGCGCCGAGGTGCTCGAGCTGCGCGACGTCCCCGAGCCCGTCCCCGGGGACGACGAGGTGCTCGTCGACGTCGAGGCGATCGGCGTCAACTTCCGCGACGTCTACGAGCGCGAGCGCGAGGGCTACGGCACCGACGCGCCCGGCGTGCTCGGCGCGGAGGCGGGCGGGACCGCCGTCGGCACCGGCGAGCGGCTGGCGTGGGCGCACGGCACGGCGAGCTACGCCGAGCGCGTCGCCGTCAAGCGCGACCGGACCGTGCCGATCCCCGACGCGGTCCCGACCGACGTCGCCGTCGCCGCGCTCCTGCAGGGGATGACCGCCCACTACCTCTGCCACGACTCCTACGCGGTGCAGCCGGGCGACTGGGTGGTCGTCCACGCCGCCGCCGGCGGCGTCGGGCTGCTCCTGACCCAGCTCGTGAAGCTGCGCGGCGGCCGCGTGCTCGCGACGGTGTCGACGCCGGAAAAGGCAGCGCTCGCCCGCGAGGCCGGCGCCGACGAGGTCGTCGGCTACGACGCCTTCGAGGAGCGGGCGCGCGAGCTCGGCGCCGCCGCCGTCTACGACGGCGTCGGGCGCGCCACGTTCGAGGCCGGCCTGCGTGCGCTGCGGCCGCTCGGCTCGCTGATCCTCTACGGCTCCGCGAGCGGCGACCCCGAGCCGTTCCAGGTGGCCAGGCTGGCGGGCCTCGGGTCGCTGTACGTGCAGCGGCCGACGCTGCACACCTACACGCGCACGCCCGAGCTGCTGCGCTCGCGGGCTGCCTCGGTGTTCGCGCTCGTCGCCGAGGGCGCGCTCGACGTCCGCATCGGCGCGCGCTACCCGCTCGCCGACGCGCGGCGCGCGCACGAGGACCTCGAGGCGCGGCGGACGACCGGCAAGCTCCTGCTCGTCCCGTCGTGCGGCTGAACGCCTACCTCGCCCGTGCCGGGGTCGCGTCGCGCCGGAGGGCGGACGAGCTGATCAAGGCCGGCCGCGTCACCGTCAACGGCGAGGCCGGCCGGCTGAACACGTTCGTCGCCGAGCGCGACGTCGTCCGCGTCGACGGGGAGCCGGTCGCGAAGCAGCCGCTCGCCTACGTGCTGCTGCACAAGCCGGCCGGCGTCGTCACCACGGCGCGCGACCCGCGCGGGCGGCCGACCGTCGTCGGGCTCGTCGGCCACGAGGCGCGCATCGTCCCGGTGGGCAGGCTCGACGCCGACACGACGGGCGCGCTCCTCCTGACGAACGACGGGCCGCTCGCGCACCGGCTCGCCCACCCCCGCTACGAGGTCGAGAAGGTCTACGAGGCCGAGACGCGCACACGGGCCGGCGACGACGCGCTCGAGCGGCTCCGCCGCGGGGTCGAGCTCGACGACGGGCCCACGCGCCCCGCGCGCGTCCGGCGGCTCGACGGCAACACGGTCGAGCTGACGATCCACGAGGGCCGCAACCGGCAGGTCAGGCGCATGCTCGAGGCCGTCGGGCATCCGGTCGTGCGGCTGCACCGGTCGCGGTACGGCCCCCTGACGCTCGAAGGCCTCGAGCCCGGCGCATGGCGCGAGCTCGAGGCCTTCGAGGTCGAGCGCCTCAGCCGCTCGAGGTGAGCCTGTCCGCGCTGCGGAGCAGGTTCTGGCAGTGCGCCTCGGTCGAGTTGCCGTTGGGAATCGGCGTGTTGTCGAACTCGGCGGCGAACAGGTCGTTCTTGATCTCGGTCGCGAGCGTGTCGCGCTCGCCGCCGAGCTTCTTGATCTGCGCGAGGACGCTCTGGTAGCTCGAGTCGTCGCTTGCCGACCCGGTCTTCAACGCGGCCGTGTCGGCGAGCAGGACGTCGGTGCCGAACCGTCCGACGCTCGAGTTGAGCTGCTTGTAGCAGACGGCCAGCGGCTCGAACTTCTTGTCGCCGGTCTTGCCCGGCGTGATCGTCAGGTTCTCGGTGAGGACGCGGCCGTCGTCGACGTAGTCGTCCTCGAGGCCGGTCAGCGCGAGGATCGTCGGGCGGATGTCGGTGTGGTCTGCCCACGTCCCCCGGTTCGGGATCGACATCACGAGCTGCGGGTCCGAGTTCGCGCCGCCGGCGGAGCTCGGGCCCGCTTCGGCCGGTGACCCGTCGACGCCCTTGTGGGCGACGCCCGGCCCGACGAGCCCGAGCCAGGTGTTGCTGATCTCGGGCGCGTAGTAGCCGTGGTTCCACGAGAACCCGTTGTTGACCGACGAGCAGTTCGCCGCGGCGTTGTCCGCGGTGGTGCCGCTCGCGCAGCCGTCGACCGCCGTCTTCGTGTCCTGCGTTCCGCCCGTGAAGAAGAAGTCGGGCTTCGGGAAGACGGTGAACGACGGCGTGCGGTTCGGGTCCGCGTTGACGAAGTGCAGGAGCTGCTCGGCCGTCGGGTCGGCCATGTACTGGGCGACGTTCTCGGTCGCGTTGTCCCACGAATCGAATGCCTTCGCGCCCGCCCACTCACGCTCGAGCCGGCGGGTCGACGAGTCGGTCGCGCTCGGGTTGCCCGTGATGAACAGCGAGTTGCCCTGCGGCTCGTCGTAGAACGGCGTCGCGTCGCCGAACTCGTGCCGCAGGAGGCCGTGGATGTCGACCTGCTGCTCGCCGATCTTCCCGGCGTAGCTGCACGTGTAGGCGGTCGTGCCCGGAGCGCCCGTGCACGCCGGCGCGACCGCGCGGCCGGCGTTCGCTCCCGCGAAATGGTCGCCTTCGTCCGCGGTGATCACGAACAGCGTGTTCGACGCGTCGATGCCGTCGTCCGACAGCCGCTGGAAGAACTTCGCGAACGCGTCGTTGTACGCGGCGAGCGTCGCCTTGTAGCAGCTGTCTCCCGGGCCCTGCGCAGTGCCGCTGTTCGAGCATCCGGTCTGGCCCGTCTTCTTCTCGTGCGCGTCGGAGATGTAGGCGTAGGTGATCGGAACGCCCGTCTCCTGCATGTCGGCGACGTAGGCGAGCGACTGGGCCGCGCTGATCGGTCCGAAGCCCGGGAAGCCCGGCGTGTTCGGCGGCAGGAAGGCGCCGTCGATCTCCTTGCCGTTCAGGTCGACGAGGTTGCCGGCGGCGTCGTACACCTCGTAGGTGCGGCCGTTCACGACGCGGTTGCCGCCCGACGTCGCCGCGCCTTTCAGCGTCGGCTGGAGGTACTTGTGCCCGAAGACGGCGTCGAACCCGCTGTAGCCGCCGGGCTCGTCGGGCAGGGAGTCCGTCACCGACTTCGAGAGGCCCGAGGCGCAGAACGAGTCGCCGGCCGCGCAGTGCACGCCGACGCCGACATAGTCCGCGACCTCCTGGTCCTTGAACGAGTCCGGGTCGGCGTTCAGCTGCGCAACCTCGGGCGAGCTCGGGCCGAACACGTTCGCGAGGTCGGGGCTGACGTTCTCGAGCACCATGTTCGCCGTCGACACGGCGCCGAAGTCGCAGCCGGCGCGCGTGAACGGCACCCAGGGCGCGGGCGGCGTCTTGGGCGAGCCGCTCGCCGGCACGGTGGCCGAGTACGGCTGGTTCGGGAAGGCGTCGGTGCCGTATGTCCCGGTCCAGTACGCGAACGAGCTCTTCGAGATGACGCTGCCGTCGGGCTGGTAGGTCTCGTAGCTGTTCGTCAGCCCCTGGCCGTGCCGGTCGCCGTACAGGCCGGTGTAGTTCGTGATGCTGTCGTCGGCGGTGTGCCCGATCAGCGGCGTGTGGTTGTTCGACAGCAGCGTGCCGTGGCCGGTGATGAACCCGGTCAGCGCGGGCATCTGCTCGAGGTCGGACAGGACGTTCGGGTTGTCGCGGTTGAAGTGCACGTTGTCGAACGTGATCTCGATCACGTGCTGGATCCCGTTTGCGAGCCGGCAGTTCGCCGACGGGGCGGCCGAGGCCGCGGCCGACGCACCTCCGCCCGAGACCGCTCCGGCCGCCACGGCGACGGCCGCGCAGGCGAGGACGAGGCCCGCAACGACCGGCAGGCGTCTTCTCAGCACCATTCCACTCCCTCCTCGTGGTTGTCGCTGGCGACGCCGAACCTACGGCCGCCGCCCGGGGGCGGGGGTCGCCGCAATCCGTCGATTCGGTAACGGCTTGGTGCCCGCGCTCAGCGGGAGACGAAACCCATCGCGTCGTACATGCGCGCGAGCGTGGGCGCCGAGGCCTCGCGGGCCTTCTCCGCGCCCTTTGCGAGCAGCCTGCGCAGCTCCGGCTCGTCGGCGCGCAGCCCTGCGTAGCGCTCGCGGACGGGGCGGAAGAGCTCGACGACCGCCTCGCCGACGTCGGTCTTCAGCTCGCCGTAGCCGCGTCCGGCGTACGAGGCTTCGATCGCCGCGATCGAGGCCCCGCTCGCCACCGAGAGGATCTCGATCAGGTTCGAGACGCCCGGCTTGGTGTCGGGTGCGTAGCTGACCTCGCGGCCCGAATCGGTGACGGCGGCGCGGAACTTCTTCCGGATCGCGTCGGGCTCGTCGAGCACGTAGACGGTGCTCTGCTCGGTGCCGGCGGTGGTCGACATCTTCTTCGTCGGCTCCTGCAGGTCCATGATCCGCGCCCCGACCTCGGGGAAGACGCCGCGCGGGATCGTGAACGTTTCGCCGAAGCGGGAGTTGAAGCGCTCGGCGACGTCGCGGGCGAGCTCGACGTGCTGTCGCTGGTCGTCCCCGACCGGGACGAGCTCGGTCTGGTAGAGCAGGATGTCGCCCGCCATCAGCACCGGATAGGTGAAGAGGCCGGCCGAGACGAAGTCCTTGCCCTCTCCCTTCTCCTTGAACTGGGTCATCCGGTTGAGCTGTCCGAAGCCCGTGACCGCCGACAGCAGCCAGGCCGCCTCGGGGTGCGCGGCCACGTGGCTCTGCAGGAAGAGCGTGCTCCGCTCGGGGTCGAGGCCGACCGCATAGAGGAGCGCCGCCAGGTCGAGCGTGCGGTCGTGCAGGTCGCGGGGGTCGTACTCGACGGTGATCGAGTGCAGGTCGACGATGCAGAAGAACGCCTCGCCCGGGTTCTCGTCCTGGGTCGTGACGTACTGGCGCATCGCGCCGATGTAGTTGCCGAGCTGCTTCGCCCCGGTGGCCTGGATGCCGGAGAAGACGCGCATGGGGTGCGCAGGTTAGAGCAAAGGCCCCTCTACACTGGCGGCGTGGTCGTCACGCCTCCAACCTGGACGCCGTCCTCCTGGCGCGAGCGGCGCGCCCTCCAGCAGCCGGACTGGCCGGACGCCGCGGCGGCGTCGGCGACGCTCGAGCGGCTGAAGGCGAGCCCGCCGCTCGTCTTCGCCGGCGAGGCGCGGGCGCTGCGCGACGCGCTCGCCGCGGCGATCGACGGCCGGGCGTTCCTGCTCCAGGCGGGCGACTGCGTCGAGTCGTTCAACGAGCTCTCGACGATGCGGATCCGCGAAAAGCTGAAGATCATGCTGCAGATGTCCGCCGTGCTCACGTACGGCGCGACGCTGCCGGTCGTGAAGGTCGGGCGGATCGCCGGGCAGTTCACGAAGCCGCGGTCGGAGTCGACCGAGCGGGTCGGCGGGAAGGAGATCCCGAGCTTCCGCGGCCACATGGTGAACGGCGACGAGCCGACCGCCGAGGCGCGCGTCCCCGATCCGCGCCGGATGCTCGAGGGCTACAACCAGGCGGCGGCCACGCTCAACCTGCTCCGGGCCTTCACGAAGGGCGGCTACGCCGACCTGACCCAGGTCCACTTGTGGAACAAGGACTTCGTCGCCTCGTCGCCGGAGGGCGAGCGCTACGAGCAGCTCGCCGACGAGATCGAGCGCGCCCTCCGCTTCATGGCCGCCTGCGGCATCGACCTGACCGCCGAGCGCCGCCTGCACGAGGTCGACGTCTACACCAGCCACGAGGGGCTGCTGCTCGACTACGAGGAGGGCCTGACCCGCAAGGACTCGCTGACGGGCGACTGGTACGACTGCTCGGCGCACCTGCTCTGGATCGGCGAGCGCACGCGCGGCGCCGACGACGCGCACGTCGAGTTCTTCGCCGGCGTGCACAACCCGATCGGCGTGAAGCTCGGGCCGGCGGCGGCGCCGGACGACGTCGTCGAGCTGTGCGAGCGGCTGAACCCGGGCCGCGTCCCCGGCCGGCTCACGTTCTACGCGCGCATGGGCGCGGAGCGCGTCCGCGAGCTGCTGCCGCCGCTCCTCCGCGCGGTGCGAGACGAGGGCCATCCGGTGCTGTGGGCGTCGGACCCGATGCACGCGAACACGATCCGGACCGCCGACGGCCGCAAGACGCGCAAGTTCGACGTGATCATGGCGGAGCTCGAGGGCTTCTTCACGGCCTGCCGGGAGGCCGGCGTGTGGCCCGGCGGCGTCCACCTGGAGTTCACCGGCGAGGACGTCACGGAGTGCCTCGGCGGCGCCGACGACGTGCTCGAGGAGCACCTGCCGACGCGCTACGAGACGCTGCTCGACCCGCGCCTGAACGCGCGGCAGTCGCTCGACCTCGCCTTCCGGCTCGCCGAGCTGATGCGCGACGGTTCGCGCTAGCCGCCGCGATGAGGGTCGCGGTGATCGGGACGGGGCTGATGGGCGCGTCGGTGGCGCTCGCCGCCCGGCGGCGCGGCGACGAGGTGCGCGGGTGGGATCCCGACCCGGCGGCGCTCGCGACCGCGGCCGGCCGCGGCGCCCTCGAGCCGGCGTCGAGCGCGGAGGAGGCGGTCGGCGGCGCCGAGCTCGTCGTGGTCGCCGCGCCGATCGAGCAGCTGTCCGCGCAAGTCGCCGCCATCCTCGCCGCGACCACCGAGGCCACCGTCACCGACGTCGGCTCGACGAAGGCGTCCGTCGTCCGCGCCGCGAACGGGTCGCCGCGCTTCGTCGGCGGCCACCCGATCGCCGGCGGCGAGAGCCGCGGCCCCGAGCATGCGAGCGCCGCCCTCTTCGAGGGCGCCACCTGGTTCCTGACGCCGGTGACGCACACCGACGCGGCCCGGCACCGCCTGGTGCACAACTTCGTCTCCGATCTCGGCGCGACGCCGGTTGCGATCGACCCCGGCGCGCACGACCGGCTCGTGGCGTTGACGAGCCACGTGCCGCACGTGCTCGCGAACGTCGTCGCGAACTCCACCGGCGCCGCGCGCGTCGACGGCCACGAGCCGCTCGCGCACGCCGGCGGCTCGCTGCGCGACATGACGCGGATCGCGGGCGCCAACCCGCGCATCTGGGTGGACATCTTCCTGGACAACGCGGCTGCGATCCGCGACGCGCTCCGCGAGCACCGCCGCCAGATCGAGCAGGTCGAGGCGGCGCTCGAGCAGGGCGACGCCGGCTACCTCGCGCGCTTCATCGGCGAGGCGGCCGCGAACCGCCGCCGCATGCTCGACCGCGAGTACCCGGATCCCGGCTCGCTGCAGCAGCTGCGGGTGCACGTCCCCGACCGTCCCGGCGTGCTCGCGGGAATCACCCAGGCGCTCGGCGCCGAGCGCATCAACATCGAGGACTTCGAGCTCCACCACGTCTCGCCCGAGCGCGGCGGGACGCTCACCGTGCTCGTCGAGGGCGCGGGCGAGGCGCAGCGCGCGGCCCGGCTGCTCGAGTCGCAGGGCTACAGCGTCGTCGTCTCGGCGGTGCTCGATGAAGGTTGAGCCGGCCGCCGCGCTCGACGGCCACCTGGCGGTGCCCGGCGACAAGTCGATCTCCCACCGCGCGCTGCTCCTCGGCGCCGTGTCCGACGGCGAGACCGACGTGCGCGGCTTCGGCCGCTCCGCCGACACCGAGTCGACGCTCGCCGCCGTTCGCGCGCTCGGCGCGCGGGTCGACGACGACGGCGGCGACCGGCTCACGGTGCACGGCGTCGGTCTGCGCGGCCTGCGGGGCGGCGAGATCGACTGCGGCAACGCGGGCACGCTCGCACGCCTCGTCACCGGCCTGCTCGCCTTCCAGGACGGGACGTTCACGCTCAGCGGCGACGAGTCGCTCTCGGCGCGGCCGATGGAGCGCGTCGCCGGGCCGCTCCGCCGGATGGGCGCGAAGATCGAGACGACCGACGGACGGCTGCCGCTGACGATCACGGGCGCGGAGCTGACGGCGATCGAGTACGCGCCCGAGGTGGCGAGCGCCCAGCTGAAGTCGGCGGTGCTGCTCGCCGGGCTCGGCGCGCGCGGCCGCACGACGGTGATCGAGCAGCGCCCGACGCGCGACCACACCGAGCTCCTGCTGCGCGACGCGGGCGTGCGGGTGATCGTCCGTCCGACGTCCGTCTCGGTCGACCCGCCCGAGCGGCTGCGGCTGCCCGCGGTCGACGTGCCCGGCGACTTCTCGTCGGCGGCGCCGTTCATCGTCGCCGCGACGATCGTCCCGGAGTCGCGCATCACGATCCACGACGTGAACCTGAATCCCCGTCGCACCGGCCTGCTCGACGTCCTCGACCGCATGGGCGGCCGCGTCGGCGTCGTCGCCCGGCGGCGCGCCGGGGCCGAGCAGGCGGGCGATCTGGAAGTCCGCTCGGCCGAGCTGACGGCCACCGAGATCGGCGCCGACGAGGTGCCGCTGCTCGTCGACGAGCTGCCCCTGTTCGCGCTGCTCGCCGCGCATGCGCGGGGCGAGAGCCGCGTCACCGGCGCCGCCGAGCTGCGGGTGAAGGAGACCGACCGCATCGACGCCGTGGTGGACGGGCTGCGCGCGATCGGCGTTCGGGCGCACGGCCTCCCTGACGGGTTCTCCGTCACCGGCGTCCCCGCCCGGCCGCGCGGCGGGCGCGTCGACTCCCGCGGCGACCACCGCATCGCGATGCTCGGCGCGGTCGCCGGCCTCGCGAGCAGGGAGGGGGTCGAGATCGAGGACGCCGCGAGCGTCGCAGTATCCTTCCCCGGTTTCTTCGACCTGCTGGGAGAGATCGCGCAGAGATGATCGTGGCCATCGACGGCCCGGCGGGAGCCGGGAAGAGCACGGTCGCCCGCAAGCTCGCGGAGCGGCTCGGCTTCCGCTACCTCGACACCGGCGCGATGTACCGCGCCCTCACCTGGCTCGCGATGCGCGAGTCGCTGCCCCTCGGCGAGGGCGCGCAGCTCGGCGACCTCGCCCGCCGCAACCCCGTCGTCTTCGACGAGGAGGGCCGCGTCTTCATCGACGACGCCGACGTCACCTCTGCGATCCGGCAGTCGCGGATCGACCGGATGGTGCCCGTCGTCGCCCGCCACCACGACGTCCGCGAGGTGATGCGCGCCCGCCAGCGTGAGCTCGGCCACCAGGGCGACGTCGTGATCGAGGGCCGCGACATCGGGACGGTCGTCGCGCCCGACGCGGAGGTGAAGGTCTACCTGCACGCCGACGCCGAGATCCGCGCTGCCCGCCGTCAGGCCGAGCGCCCCGACATCGGCGCCGACGCGCTCGCCACCGACCTGCGCACGCGCGACGCGTCCGACCGCGAGCGCATGCAGCCCGCACCCGACGCGGTGCTGATCGACACCACGGACCTGCAGGTCGACGACGTCGTCGAGCGCATCGCCGGCCTCGTGCAGGCGCAGTCCGTGCCCGGCTCGTGACGCGCGCCGACGCCGCGTGGGCCGTCGGCCGCGTCTACATGGGCCTGCCGACGCGCTTCTTCACGCGCGCCCGCAGCTACGGGGCGGAGCGCATCCCGCCGGCGGGCGGCGTCGTCTACGCGATCAACCATCTGCACTGGATCGACATCCCGCTCGTCGGCCTCGTCTCGCCGCGCACGGTCTGGTTCGTGGCGAAGGCGGAGGCGGCCGACTACCCGGTGCTCGGCGGCTTCCTGCGGCTGCACGGCGCGATCTCGATCCGGCGCGGCGAGTCCGACCGCGACGCGGTGCGCCGCATGCGCGCCGCCGCCCGCGACGGGCACGTCGTCGGGCTCTTCGTCGAGGGGACGCGCCAGGAGGAGCGGCCGGGCGCCGCGCAGCCGGGCGCGGCGATGGTCGCGCTGCAGGAGTCGGTGCCCGTCGTCCCGGTGGCGATCTACGGCACGCAGCGCTGGCGGCTCGGGAACTTCGCGCCGTGCTCGGTCGCGTTCGGCGAGCCGCTGTCGTTCGACGGCCTGCAGCGGGCGAGCCGCGGCTACAGGCAGGCGACCGCCGAGATCGAGCGGCGCCTCAACGTGCTCTTCGACTGGCTCGCGCAGGTGCACGCCGACGGCCGCCCCGCCGGCCTCACCCCGCCGGTATGAGCGCCCGGCTCGAAGGCACGGTTGCGATCGTCGGGTTCCCGAACGTCGGCAAGTCGACGCTCGTGAACCGCCTCACGGCGAGCCGGGCCGCCGTCGTGCACGACGCCGCCGGCACGACCCGGGACCGAAAGCAGCTCGTCTGCGAGTGGAACGGCCGGCGGTTCCTGCTGATCGACACCGGCGGCGTCGACATCGCCGACCCGAATCCGATCACGCGGCAGATCGCAAGCCAGGCCCGGACCGCGATCGCGGACGCCGACCTCGTGCTGCTCGTCGTCGACGCCCGGGCCGGCGTCACGCCCGGCGACGAGGAGCTGGCCCAGATCCTCCGCGAGGCGAAGAAGGACGTCCTCGTCGTCGCCAACAAGATCGACGACCCGTCGCAGGAGCCGCTGTCGCTCGAGTTCCACCGGCTCGGTTTCGGCGACCCGTTCCCGGTGTCCGGCCTGCACGGCTCGAACACCGGCGACCTGCTCGACGAGATCCTCGAGCGGCTTCCAGGGCGCTCCGACCGGCCCGTCGCCGAGGACGCGATCCGGGTCGCGATCCTCGGCCGGCCGAACGTCGGCAAGTCGTCGCTCTACAACCGGCTCGTCGGCGAGGAGCGGACGATCGTCTCGGAGGTGCCGGGGACGACGCGCGACACGATCGACACGCTCCTCGAGCACGGCGGCCGCACCTTCCAGCTGGTCGACACGGCGGGCCTGCGCCGCAAGCGCCGGCAGCGGCAGGGGATCGAGTACTACTCGGAGCTCCGCGCGCTCGAGGCTGCCGAACGCGCCGACGTCGCGCTCGTCCTGATCGACTCGAGCCAGGGGATCGTCGAGGGGGACATCACCGCCGTCGAGGTCGCCCGGAAGTCGCACTCGGCGACGCTCGTCGTGCTCGCCAAGTGGGACATCACGCAGGTGACGATCGAGGAGATCCGTCCGGAGCTGCAGCGCCGCCTGCGCCAGCGGCCGGACTTCATCACCGTCTCGTCGGTCACAGGCCGGGGCGTCTCGCGCCTGCTCGACAAGACGGCCGAGCTGTACGACCGATATATCAGTCGGATATCAACTGCCGATCTCAATCGCTTCCTCGGCGAGCTGAAGGAGCTGCGGCAGCCTCCCGCGAAGGGCGCCCGCCGCCTCAACGTGCTCTACGGCGCGCAGGTCGAGACGCGGCCGCCGCGCTTCCGGCTGACCGTGAACGACCCGGGGCTGCTCACCCGCGACTACGGCTACTGGGTCGAAAACCAGCTGCGCGAGCGCTTCGGCCTCGAAGGGGTCCCGGTCGTCGTCGACTTCCGCAAGCGGTCGTGAGAGCCGTCGTCGTCGGCGGCGGCGCCTGGGGCACCGCGTTCGGCGGCGTGCTGCGCGACCGCGGGCACGACGTGCTCGTCGCTCGGCGGGAGTCGATCGACGCCGCGCCGTACGCGGAGGCCGACCTCGTCGTGCTGGCGGTGCCGAGCGCGGCGTTTCGCGAGGCGCTCGGGCACGTGCGCGGCGACGCGCCGGTGCTCGTGCTGACGAAGGGGCTCGACCCGGCGACCGGCGCCCGGCTCTCGACCCTCGTCGAGGGGCGGCCGGTTGCAGTGCTCTCGGGCCCGAACATGGCCGACGAGGTCGCGGCGGGGCTGCCCGGCGTGGCCGTCGTCGCGTCGCAGGACGCGGCGCTCGCGCTCCGCCTGCAGGAGGCGCTCAACTCCCTCGCCTTCCGGATCTACGTGAACGACGACGTGACCGGTGTGGAGCTCTGCGGGGCGGCGAAGAACGTGATCGCGCTCGCGGCGGGCGGGGTGGACGGCCTCGGCCTCGGCGACAACGCCAAGGCCGCGCTGATCACGCGCGGGCTCGTCGAGATGGCGCGCCTCGGCGAGGCGTGCGGCGCGGCCGCCGAGACGTTCTCCGGCCTCGCCGGCATGGGCGACCTGATGGTCACCTGCTTCCACCCCTCGGGTCGCAACCGCCGGGCCGGCGAGCTGATCGCGCGCGGGGCGAGCCCCGACGAGGCGCGGGCCGAGATCGGGCAGGTCGTCGAAGGGCTGACGACGGCGCCGGTGCTCCGCGACCTCGGACGCCGGATCGGGGTCGAGCTGCCGATCACGGAGGGCGTCTGCGCGGTCCTCGAGGGCATGCCGCTGCACGAGCTGGCGGAGCGCCTGATGGGGCGCCGTCCGACCGAGGAGTAGCATGAGGCCGATGGCGAAGCGGGTCCTTCTCCTGCCGCTGCTCGCGCTCGTGCTCTTCGCTGCGGCCGGCTGCGCCGGAAGCGGCGGCGGCTCCGGCGGAGGCGGCGGCTCGTCGGCGGACGCCGCGTCGCTCGTCCCCGCCGACGCGCTCGCCTACGCGACGATCGACACGGACCTCGGCTCGGACGAGCTGAAGAGCGCCCAGCAGGTGCTCGGCAAGTTCCCGATCGAGAGCACGGCGCTCGCCCGTGTCATGTCGGCGGCCGCGAAGCAGGGCGTCGACCTGCGCAAGCTCTCGAGCTCCGTCGGCCCGGTGCTCGACGTCGCCCTCCTGAAGACCGGTGCGGGCGCGGGCGCGGTCGGGTTCGCCAGGCCGAGCGACGAGCAGGCGTTCGACGCGCAGCTCGGCAAGCTCGTGCACACGACGGTCTCCGGCTGGACGGTGTTCGCGAAGACGCAGGCGCTCCTCGACGCCGTGACGTCGAAGACGGCAGCCCTCGCGGACGACGCGACCTACAAGGAGGCGCTCGCCAGCCTGCCCGGGACGGGCGACGCGATCGCGCGCGCCTACGCCCCGGCCTCGTCGCTGAAGAGCCTCGGCGGCTCCTCGCCCGCGAGCACGATCCAGCCGTTCGCCGGCGCCGCCCGCTGGTTCACGGGCGCGCTCACCTCGAAGGACGGAACCTCGTTCAAGCTCGAAGCGCACGTGAAGACCTCGGCGGGCGGATCCTCGTCGGGCGGCACGGGGCTCGCGGACGAGATCCCGTCCGGCGCGATCGCCGCGCTCAGCCTGACCGGCGGCTCCTTCACACTTCCGGCGGCCGCGCAGGCGCAGCTCGGCACGCTGACGCAGTCGGCCGGCGTCGACGTCCAGGGGCTGCTCGGCCTCCTCCGGGGGCCGGTGATCGCGTACGTCAAGCCGGGCGCGCCGATCCCGGCGGTCACGCTCGCCGCGAAGCCGCCGGACCCGGCGGGCGCCGAGCAGGCGATCACGTCGCTGCTCGCGAAGGCGCTCGCGAGCCAGACGAACGGCGCCGCGCCGCAGACGACGACCGTCGACGGCGTCCAGCTGCAGACGCTGAGCCTCGGCCCGGTCGCGCTCTACTGGGGGCGCGTCGGCGACCAGATCGCCGTCACCGACGACACCACCTCGATCTCCGCGATCAAGAGCGGCGCGGCCTCCGGCAAGCTCGCCGACGACTCGCTCTTCAAGGACGCCGTCAAGGGCTCGGGGATGCCGGACTCGAACCAGGGCTTCCTCTACGTCGACGCCAAGGACGCGCTGCCGCTCGTCGAAGGCTTCGCGACGCTGGCGAGCCAGACGATCCCGCCGCAGCTGCAGAGCAACCTCGCGCCGCTGGCCTCGGCGCTCGTGTACGGCGCGCGCAGCGGCGACGTGGAGGACTTCGTCGTGTACGTCTCGACCAACTGATCTCCGCCGGGCCTTCGCTACCCTCCTCCGCCTGATGGCAGCACGCACCTTCCTCTTCACGTCCGAGTCGGTCACCGAGGGGCATCCCGACAAGATCGCCGACCAGATCTCGGACGCCGTGCTCGACGCGGCGCTCGCCGACGACCCGGCGAGCCGGGTCGCCTGCGAGACGCTGATCACGACCGGCCTCGTCGTCGTGGCCGGGGAGATGACGACCGAGACCTACGTCGACATCCCGCGGCTCGTGCGCGAGACGGTGAAGGGGATCGGCTACACGCGCGCCAAGTACGGCTTCGACGCCGAGACCTGCGGCGTGATCGTCGCGCTCGACGAGCAGTCGCCGGACATCGCGCGCGGGGTCGACACGGCCTACGAGGTGCAGCACCACCCCGGCGACGACGACCCGCTCGACCGCGTCGGCGCCGGCGACCAGGGAATGATGTTCGGCTACGCGACGAACGAGACCCGGGAGCTGATGCCGCTGCCGATCATGCTCGCGCACAGGCTCTCGAAGCGGCTCTCGGAGGTGCGGAAGGCGGACGTCCTGCCGTACCTGCGGCCGGACGGCAAGACGCAGGTGTCGGTCCGCTACGAGGTCGACGAGCAGGGCCGCCAGCGCCCCGTCGAGGTGGAGCGCATCCTCGTCTCGACGCAGCACCGCGAGGGGCTCGACGCGGAGACGATGATCAAGCCCGACCTCGTCGAGCACGTCCTGCACCCGATCCTGCCGAAGGGCCTCTACGACGAGGCGCGGCTCGACGATCCCGACTTCTTCTACGTCAACCCGACGGGCAACTTCGTGATCGGCGGGCCGATGGGCGACTCCGGGCTCACCGGCCGGAAGATCATCGTCGACACCTACGGCGGCGCGGCCCCGCACGGCGGCGGCGCCTTCTCCGGCAAGGATCCCACCAAGGTCGACCGCTCCGGCGCCTACGCCGCGCGCTACGTCGCGAAGAACGTGGTCGCGGCCGGCCTCGCCGACCGCTGCCAGGTGCAGGTCGCGTACGCGATCGGCGTCGCGCACCCGTTCTCGATCCTCGTCGAGACGTTCGGCACCGAGCACGTCCCGGTGGCGACGATCGAGGGGCTCGTGCAGGAGCACTTCGACCTGCGGCCCGCGGCGATCCTGCGCGACCTCGACCTGCGCCGGCCGATCTACCGCCGGACGGCCGCCTACGGCCACTTCGGCCGCGACGAGCACGACTTCACCTGGGAGCGCACCGACAAGGCGGAGGCGCTCCGCGCGGCCGCCGGTCTCGACGCCGCGCTCGCCGCGCGCTAGCTCGGACGCACGAACAGGCCCTCGGCGGCCTTCTCGCCGATCGCCTTCTCGGCGCCCGCCACGCTGACGCGGAACTGGCCGGCGGCCGGCTCGGCCGCGGCGAGCGCGAGCTCGGTGCCGGGCACGAGCCCCTGCTCGTAGAACCAGTGCAGGAGCTCGCCGTCGTGCTCGGCGAGCCGCACGATCGTCGCCGCCGTGCCCGGCCGGAGCGCCGAGAGCGGCTCGAGCTCGCGGTTCTCGGCCTGCTCCACGTCGGGGTCGATCGGCCAGCCGTGCGGGCAGCGGTCGGGGTTGCCGAGCTTCGCCTCGATCCGCTCGACCATCTCGTCGCTGAAGGTGCCGCCGAGCTCGTCCGCGTGCACGTGCGCCTCCGCGGCCGTGTAGCCCATGAAGTCGGTGAGCAGCCGCTCGATCACGCGGTGCTTGCGGACCACTTTGCGGGCCCGCTCGGCGCCCGCCGGCGTCAGGATCGCCTCCTTGTGCTCGCCGCGCTCGACGAGCCCCTCGGCCTCGAGCCGCTTCAGCATCTCGCCCGCCGAGGCGCGGGAGACGCCGAGCATCTCGGCGACGCGGGCGGCGATCGTCTGGGACGACCCGGCGGCGACCGGTCGGTACTCGCCGATCGGGAACGCGAGGAAGTAGATCGTCTCGAGGTACTCGTCGATCCCGTGCCCGGCCGCCACGGCTCGATCGTAGACGCGGGCCTGCGTGTAAGGCTACCCTTACACGCTGCGGACAATGAGCACCGGCGAAACCCTCATCCTCGGCGCGGTCGCCGGTTTCACGATCTACGTCGGCCTGCCGATGGGGCGGCTCGGCGGGCTCTCGACCCGGGTGCGCGCGTCGCTCAGCGCGGTCGCCACCGGGATCCTCGTCTTCCTCTTCTGGGACGTCGTCTCGCACGGGGTCGCGCCGGTGGAGTCGAAGCTCGAGGCTCACTCCTGGGGGCCATTCGCCGGGTATGCCGCGCTGCTCGGGGCCGGCTTCGCGGCGGGGCTGATGGCGCTCGTCTACTACGACGAGTGGCTGCGGACGCGCCGGGCGACGCCGCTCATCGGCCCCGGCGCCGCCGCCCTCGACGAGTTCGAGCGCCGCGGCTTCATCGAGTCGCTGACGCCCGGCCGGCGGCTCGCGCTCCTGATCGCCACGGGCATCGGCCTGCACAACTTCGGCGAAGGGCTCGCGATCGGCCAGTCGGCCGCCGCCGGCGAGCTGAGCCTCGCGCTCGTCCTGATCATCGGCTTCGGGCTCCACAACACGACCGAGGGCTTTGGCATCGTCGGGCCGATGTCCGGCGAGGCCGAGCGGCCGAGCTGGCCGTTCCTCGGGCTGATGGGCCTGATCGGCGGCGGGCCGACCTTCCTCGGCACGGTGATCGGCCAGGCCTGGGTGAGCCCGGCGCTCGAGACGGTCTTCTTCGCGATGGCCGGCGGCTCGATCCTGTACGTCGTGATCCAGCTCTTCGAGGTCTGCCGGCGCTTCGCCCTGCCGACGCTCGTCGCCTGGTCGGTGCTGCTCGGGCTCCTGCTCGGGTTCGGCACGGACTGGGTCCTCGTCGCCGCCGGAGCCTGAACTACGCTGAGGCGCCCTGGGCGCCTTCTTCCACGCGGTCGGAGTCTTCTTCCACCACCTCTCGCAGGTGCGCTGGGAGCCGTTTGCGATCGCGCTCTCCTGCCAGCTCGTGAAGCTGCTGTTCCGGGCGCGGGCGTGGCAGAACATCCTGCGGGCGTCGTATCCGCACGAGCGGATCCGCTACGCGAGCACGTTCGGGGCGTACGTGGCGGGCGTCGGCGTCAACTCGATCGCGCCCGCGCGCGGCGGAGACCTCGTGAAGCTCTACCTCGTCCGGCGGCGCGCGCCGGAGACCCGCTACGCGACGCTCGCGTCGACGCTCGTCGTCGAGACGATGTTCGACTTCGTGGTCGCAGGCGCGCTCCTCGTCTGGGCGCTGTCGATCGGCGTGCTGCCGACCCGCCAGGTCTATTCGCGCATCCCGACCGTCGACTGGAAGTTCTTCCTGCGCCACGACCGCTGGACGGTCGGCGGCCTGCTCGTGCTGGCGCTCGTCCTGCTGGTGCTCTTCGTGCTCGCCGAGCGGCGGCTGGACGAGTGGTGGAAGCGGATCAAGCTCGGCTTCGCGATCCTCTCCGACCGGCGGCGGTTCGTGCTCGGCGTCGTCGTGCCGCAGGCCGTCTCGTGGGTGTTCCGGCTCGCCACGCTGTACTTCTTTCTCGAAGCGTTCCGCGTGCACGCGAGCGTTCACAACGCGCTGCTCGCGCAGGTGGTGGACTCCCTGGCGACGCTCTTCCCGGCGACGCCGGGCGGCGCGGGCACGAAACAGGGCCTGATCGTCTACCTGTTCCACCGCTCGGCGATCTCGACCTCGCTGCTGCTCGCGTTCAGCGTCGGCATGAACATCGCGATCACCGTCGAGAACCTCGTCCTCGGCCTCGCCGCGATCGCGGTGATGGCGCGCACGCTGTCGTTCAAGCGGCTCCGCGCGGCCTCGCAGGAGGAGCGGGCCGACGAGTCGCCCGCCTGATGCCGTTCGCTGCGGTGTACCCGCTCGTGACGGCGCGCGCGGTCGCACGTGAGTTCACCTACGAGGTGCCGGACGGCGTCGGCGTCGGCGCGATCGTGCGGGTGCCGTTCGGCCGCTCGCGTGCGCGCGGGATCGTGACGCGGCTCGTCGACGCGCCGCCGGACGGCGTCGAGGCGCGCGCGGTCGAGTCGGTCCTCGGCGCGGTGCCGGCGTCCCTGGTCGAGCTCGCGCTGTGGCTCGCCGAGTACTACGGCTCGACGCCTGCGCGCGCGCTCGCGCTCGTCGCTCCCGAGCTGCCGAAGCGGCGCCGGGAGCAGGCGCCGCCGGCCGAACGGCAGTCGCTGCCCGGGGAGGCGCCGCCGCCCGTGCTGTCGCCGTCGCAGGCGGCTGCCGTCGCCCGCATCGTCGACGGCCCGGCCGGCAACGTGCTCCTGCACGGGCCGACCGGCTCCGGCAAGACGGAGGTGTATCTGCGTGCGTGCGCGGCGATGCTCGAGCGCGGGCTCGGCACGATCGTGCTCGTGCCCGAGATCGCCCTCGCACCGCAGACCGTCGGGCGCTTTCGCGCGCGGTTCGGCGACAGCGTGGCGATCCTGCACTCCGCGCTCTCCGGGGCCGAGCGCCGCGACGAGCGCGAGCGAATCGGGAGCGGCGAGGCGCGCGTGGTCGTCGGCGCGCGCTCGGCGATCTTCGCGCAGCTGCCGGCGCTCGGGCTGATCGTCGTCGACGAGGAGCACGACCCGTCCTACAAGCAGGACTCGGATCCGCGCTACGACGCGCGCACCGTGGCTGCGAAGCGCGCTTCTCTGGAGGGCGCCGTCGCGGTCTTCGGGTCGGCGACGCCGCGGCCCGAGAGCTGGGCGGCGCTCGAGCGCCTTCCGCTCGAGGGGCGCATCGGCGCCGCGCTGCCGCCGGTGCGGGTGGTCGACCTGCGCCGCGAGGCCGGCTATCCGCTCTCGGCCCCGCTGCTCGCCGAGCTCCGCGCGGTCGCCGAGCACGGCGGCAAGGCGATCCTGCTGCTCAACCGGCGCGGCATCGCGCCGGCGCTGCATTGCCGTGCGTGCGGCTCGACGATCCGCTGCCCGAACTGCGACGTCGCGCTCGTGCTGCACGGCGAGGGCGCGCTGCGCTGCCACCACTGCGGCCACTCCCGGCACGCGCCCGAGCTGTGCCCGGCCTGCGGCTCGCCCGACCTCGCCAGGCTCGGCGCCGGCACGCAGAAGCTGGAGCGGGAGCTCGCCCGCGAGCTGCCCGAGCTCGAGCTGATCCGGCTCGACGCCGACGCGGTCGCGAAGCCGGAGCAGCTCGCCGCCCTCCTGCGCCGCTTCGCCGAGGCGAGCTCGGCCGTGCTGCTCGGCACCCAGATGGTTGCGAAGGGGCATCACTTCGCCGGCGTCGAGCTGGCGGCGGTGATCGACGCCGACACGGGTCTCGGCCTGCCCGACTTCCGCGCGGAGGAACGCACGTTCCAGCTCGTCACGCAGCTCGCCGGCCGCAGCGGCCGCGACGCGCCGGGGCGCGTGCTCGTGCAGACGTTTCAGCCCGACGCCCGTCCGATCGCGCACGCGGCGCGGCACGACGTCGCCCGTTTCCTCGCCGAGGAGCTCGACCGCCGGCGTGCGCTCGAGTACCCGCCGTTCGGGCACCTCGTGCGGGTCGTCGTCGCGGGGCCGTCGCTCGAGCCGGTCGTGCGCGCGCTCGAGGAGCTGAAGGCGGGCATCCGAGGCGCGGAGCTGCTCGGGCCCGCCGTGCTGCTGCGGCTGCGCGGCCGCCACCGCGCCCAGCTCGTCGCCAAGACGAGCGAGCCTCGGCGGATCGCCTCGCAGGCGGCGCGGCTCCTCTCGGCCGCCGCGCCGAACATGCGGCGCGCCGGGCTGACCGCGGTCGTCGACGTCGACCCGCAGAGCCTCTGACCGGTGGCACCATGCGCCCATGGCGAAGCGCAGGCCGGAGGAGATCATCGGCGAGTGGGGCATCCGGGACGTGACGCCGCCCTCGCAGGCCGAGCGCGCGAAGCTCGCGCACGAGGCGGAGCTGAACCCGTACACGGGGCGGAAGCTGCCCCGCCGCATCCGCCGTTTCCGGGTCGAGGCCGACCGGTACCTCGCGTCGCTCGGCGGGCCGCTGCCCTACATGCGGCGGCTGCGGCAGATCGAGGACGCGATCGGCGCGCACGAGGCCCGGCTCGCCGAGGCGTACGCGGAGCACCGCGGCGACGCCGCAGCGTGGCGGGCGCTCGCGGAGCGCTGGGACTTCGGCGACGTCAACGACCTGATCGCGCGCCACAACCGCTGGTACCCGACCGAGGCGCGGCTGCCGATGGATCCGCGCACGCGCGACTACGTCAAGGTCGGCGGCCGCCCGTACCGCCGCGAGCCGCTCGACGCGGCGTGGATCCTCGAGCGGTTCCCGGCCGCCTGAGCCGCCTGTCTACACTGCTCGCTCCGTGGCGCACGATCACGATCACGAACACGAGCACGACCATGGCGGCGACGACGGTCACGGCCATGACGGGGACCGCGCGCACGACCGCGAGGCGGTCGAGGCCGAGGCCCGCCGCCAGCTCGCGCTCGCGCAGATCCGCCAGTACGGCGACCCGGTCCTGCGCCTGAAGGCGAACGAGGTCACGGCGTTCGACGACGACCTGCGCCGCCTCGTCGAGCGCATGACCGCCCTGATGCACGACGCGCAGGGAGTCGGCCTCGCCGCGACGCAGGTGGGCGTGCTCCGCCGGCTCTTCGTGTTCGAGCCCGACGAGGACGGGCCGCGTGCCCTCGTCAACCCGGTGCTCGTCGAGCAGGCCGACGAGACGGCTTCCGACAGCGAGGGCTGCCTGTCGCTGCAGGGCGTGCGGGTCCCGGTCGAGCGCCCGGTGCGCGCCGTCCTCGAGGGGAAGGACGAGAACGGCGGCGACGTCCGCCTCGAGCTCGGCGAGTACGCGGCCCGGGTCGCGCTCCACGAGCTCGACCATCTCGACGGCGTGCTGATCATCGACCGCACCGACGACGAGCACCGCAAGGAAGCGCTCGGCGTGCTGCGGCCCCGCGTCGTCCTGGGCTGAGCCGGTGCGGATCGGCGTCGCAGCGACCGCGCCGCTCGGGGCGGACGTGCTCGAGCGCCTCGCCGCCGCACACGACGTCGCCTTCCTGCTCACACGCCCCGACGCGCCGCGCGGCCGCGGCCGCCGCGTCGCCGCGCCGCCCGCGAAGGTCGCGGCGGAGCGGCTCGGCATTCCCGTGCATCAGCCCGAGAAGCCCGAGCTGCCCGTCCGCGTCGAACGGGTGGTCGTCTGCGCGTACGGCCTCTACATCCCGCCGCGCCTGCTCGCCGAGTCGCTCTGGCTGAACGTCCATCCGTCGCTGCTGCCGCGCTGGCGCGGACCGGCGCCGGTCGAGCGCGCGATCCTCGCCGGCGACGAGCAGGCCGGCGTGACGATCCACGAGACGGTTGCCGAGCTCGACGCGGGCCCGATCGCCGCGCAGGAGGCGTTCCCGATCGGCGACCTCGACGCCGGCGGCGTGTTCGAGCGTTCGGCCGAGCTGGCGGCGACGCTGCTCGCTCGCGTGCTCGCCGCCCCGGCGTTCACGCCGCAGGGGGACGAGGGCGCGACCTACGCGGGGAAGATCGGCCCCGACGACCGGCGGCTCGACCTCGGCGACCCGGTCGACTCCTGGCGGCGGGTGCGCGCGCTCTCGCCGCACATCGGCGCGTGGGCGGAGCTGCACGGGCGGCGGGTGATCGTCTGGCGCGGGCGACTCGACGGCGGCAGGTTCGTGCCCGAGCTCGTGCAGCCGGAAGGACGCGGGCGCATGAGCTACGACGAGTTCCTCCGCGGCGTGCGGTGATCGCGCCGGCCCGCCGCGCCGCCTTCGAGGTCGTCCGCCGCGTCTTCGAGGAGGAGGCGTACGCGGACCGGGCGCTCGACTCCGCGGTCGCCGGCCTCGACGCGCGCGATCGCGCGCTCGCCCAGCGGCTCGCCTACGGGACGGTCCAGCGCGCGCGCACGCTCGACTTCGGCATCGAGCGTCTGGGCAGGCGGCCGGTGCGCAAGCTCGACGCCCCCGTGCTCGCGGCGCTCCGCCTCGGCGCCTACCAGCTCGCGTTCACCGAGCAGGCCGAGCATGCCGTCGTCGACGACTCCGTCGAGCTCGTGCGCGCCGCCGGGCGCGAGCGGGCGGTGGCGTTCACGAACGCGGTCCTGCGGCGGCTGGCGCACGGCTTCCGCGGCCTCGTCGCCTCGCTGCCGGACGGGCCGGTGAAGCTCTCGTATCCCGACTGGATATCAGCGGTGTGGCAGCGGGATCTCGGCGACGAGGCGGCGATCTCGCTGATGCGCGCCCAGAACGAGCCGCCGGCGCTGGAGGTGCGCGCCGCCGACCCGGTCGGCGAGCCGACTGATATCCCCGGCGCATATCGCGTCGATGCCGTCGATATCCGGCTCATGCGCCCGATGAGCCGCGCCTCGCAGCTGGCCGCGCTCGTCGTCGGCTCCCGGGACGGCGAGCGCATCCTGGACAGCTGCGCCGCCCCCGGCGGCAAGACGGCGATGCTGCGGGGCGAGGTGACGGCGGTCGAGGTCCACCCGGGGCGCGCGGCCGCGCTCGCCCGCACGGCCGGCCCGAACGTCCGCGTCGTCAACGCCGACGCGCGCGAGCTCGACGAGGGCGGCTTCGACCGCGCGCTCGTCGACGCTCCCTGCTCGGGGCTCGGCGTGCTCGCCCGCCGGCCCGACCTCCGCTGGCGGGCCCGGCCGCTGCCCGAGCTCCAGCTCGAGCTGCTCCGCGCGGCTGCCGAGCGGACGAAGCCCGGCGGTGTCGTCGTCTACTCCGTGTGCACGCTCAACGCCGACGAGAACGAGGCGATCGTCGACGCGAGCGGCCTCGAGCCCGACCCGCTCGGCGGCGAGTGGCCCCGGTACGCCCACCCGGCGAGGCCCGAGTTCCTGCTCACGCGCCCCGACCGCGACGGGACGAGCGGCTTCTTCATCGCTCGCCTCCGCGCGTAGCATCGCGTCGTGGCCTGGAACGACTGGGTGCGCGGGAACGAGGTCGAGCCGTCGCTGTACGGCGCGGACTTCTCGCGCCTCGGCGAGCAGATCGACGCCCTCCTCGCCGCCGGCTGCCGGGTCTTCCACTTCGACGTGGGCGACGGGCACTTCGTCGAGCCGATCACGATGGGCCCGATCGTCCTGCAATGGATCGCGCCGCGCATCCATGCGGCGGGCGGCGTGGTCGACGTGCACCTGATGGTCGAGAGCCCGGCCAGGTACTTCGAGCCGGTGGCGAAGGCGGGCGGCGACAGCGTCACCTTCCACTACGAGGCCGTCGGCGACGTGCCGGCGACGATCGCCGCGGCCCGCGCCGCCGGGCTCGGCGTCGGCGTCGCGTTCAACCCCGAGACCGAGCCCGAGGACGTCGCGCCGGTCGCGCGCGAGGCGGATCTCGTGCTCTGCATGGCGATCCATCCCGGCTACTCCGGGCAGCCGTTCCGCGAAGAGACGTACGACCGCCTCCGGCGGCTTTGCGCTCTCGCGCCGGGCGACCGGCTGATCCAGGTCGACGGCGGCGTCGGCGCCGCGAACATCGGCAAGCTGCACGAGCACGGCGCGTCGCTGCTCGTCGCCGCGTCCTCGATCTTCGGCGGCGGCGACCCGCCGGCCGCCTACCGGCGGCTCGTCCAGGCGCTCGCGTGACGCTCGCGCGCGCGGTCGAGCTCGCCCGCGCGGCCGACGGCCGGGCGTACCCGAAGCCGACGGTGGGGGCGGTGCTCGTCGCGAACGGCGAGGTGGTGGCGGAAGGCGCGACGGAGCCGCGCGGGCGGCACGCGGAGCGCGTCGTCCTCGACGAGGCCGGCGAGCGGGCGCGCGGCGCGACGCTCTACGTGACGCTCGAGCCCTGCAACCACCACGGGACGACGCCGCCCTGCGTCGACGCGATCCTCGCCGCCGGCGTCGAGCGCGTCGTCTACGGCGCGCACGACCCGAACCCGGAGGCGGCCGGCGGAGCCGAGCGCCTGCGTCGTGCCGGGGTCGACGTCGAATACGTCGAGTCGTTCGACGCGCGCGCCGTGAACGAGGCGTGGCGCACCTGGGTGGCGAAGCGGCGCCCGTTCGTGATCTACAAGGCGGCGGCGACGCTGGACGGCCGGACGGCGGTGCCGGGCGAGCGCTGGGTGAGCGGCGAGGCGAGCCGGCGCCTCGTGCACGAGCTGCGGGCGCGCGTCGACGCGGTCGCGGTCGGCGGCGGCACGGCCCGCGCCGACCGGCCGCGGCTCGACGCCCGCGACGTCGCGACGCCGCGCGGCCAGCCGCGCCGGCTCGTGTTCTCGAAGCGTCCGCTCCCGGCGGGGCTCGACCTCGAGCTGCGGAGCGGGCCGCTCGCCGAGGAGCTCGCCGCGCTCGCGGCCGACGGCGTCCAGAGCCTGCTCCTGGAGGGCGGGCCGACGCTCGCCGCCGCCTTCCTCGAGGCCGACCTCGTCGACAAGCTGCTCGTCTTCGTCGCCCCGACGATCGCAGGGGCGGGGGCGGGCCTCGTCGCTGCGATACCCTCCGCACGCACCCTCACCCGCCTGCGCGCCCGCGCGGTCGGGGAGGACGTACTGCTCGAAGCCTATGTCCACGAACCCTGACCCGCGCCGCGTCGACGACGAGCTCGTCATGCACCTGTCCCACTGGTTGACGCGCCAGCTAGGGAACGACGAGCTCCTGCGCAAGGTGCAGGAGATCGGGACGGACGAGCTCCCGCCCGGAGGCCGCGCCGCGATCGAGGAGCTCCGCGCCGAGCTCGCCCAGGCGGTGCCGGGCGAGCGTGCGCAGCTCGAGGTGCTCGTCCGCGAGACGGTCGAGACGCTCGTCTACGGCGACTGAATCCGTGTTCACCGGGCTCGTCCGGGAGGTCGGATCGGTGCGGTCGCTGGCGCACGGAAGGCTCGTCGTCGAGACCGCGCTCGCCGCGAGGGTGGGCGACTCGGTCGCAGTCGACGGCGTCTGCCTGACGGTCGTCGACGCCGCCGCCGGCGCGCTCTCGTTCGACGTGGTGCCGGAGACGCTCGCGCGCACCGCGCTCGGCGAGCTCGCGGCCGGCTCGCCGGTGAACCTCGAGCCCGCGCTCCGGGCGGGCGACGCGCTCGGCGGCCACATCGTGCAGGGGCACGTCGACGGCGTCGCGACCGTCGCCGCCGTCACGCCCGAGGGGGACGGCAGGCGCCTGCGCTTCGCGGCGCCCCCCGACCTGCTGCGGTACGTCGTGGAGAAGGGCTCGGTCGCCGTGCAGGGGACGAGCCTGACGGTCGCCGCCGTCGACGGCGGCGGCTTCGAGGCCGCGCTGATCCCGCACACGCTCGCGGCGACCACGCTCGGCACGCTCGCACCCGGCCGGCGCGTGAACGTCGAGGTCGACGTGCTCGCCAAGTACGTCGAGAAGCTGGTCGCACGCTAGCCTGGTCGCTGTGAGCGTCACCACCCCGTTCGCGACGGTCGAGGAGGCGATCGAGGACGTCCGCGAGGGGCGGATGGTGGTGGTCGTCGACGACCCCGACCGCGAGAACGAGGGCGACCTGACGATCGCCGCGCAGTTCGCGACCCCCGAGGCGATCAACTTCATGGCGACGCACGCCCGCGGGCTCATCTGCCTGTGCCTGACGGAGGAGCGCGCCGACGAGCTCGGGCTGCGGCCGATGACCGAGCGCAACGAGGCGCCGCTCGGCACGGCGTTCACCGTCTCGATCGAGGCGCGCGAGGGCGTCACGACCGGCATCTCGGCCGCCGACCGCAGCCGCACGATCCAGGTCGCGATCCATCCTGACTCGACGCCGCTCGACCTCGTCCAGCCCGGGCACGTCTTCCCGCTGCGCGCCAAGCCGGGCGGCGTGCTCGAGCGCATCGGCCAGACGGAGGCCGCCGTCGACCTCGCGCGCCTCGCCGGGCTGAACCCGTCGGGCGTCGTCTGCGAGATCATGAACGACGACGGCACGATGGCGCGCGTGCCCGACCTCGTGCCGTACTGCGAGCGGCACGGCCTGAAGATGATCACGGTCGCCGACCTCGTCGAGTACCGGCGCCGGCACGAGAAGCTCGTCGAGCGGGGCGCGTCGGTCCAGCTCCCGACCGACTTCGGCGAGTTCACCGCGGTCGCCTTCCGCGAGAAGCTGACCGGCAAGACGCACGTCGCGCTCGTGAAGGGGCACGTCGACGGGGCGAAGGACGTGCTCGTCCGCGTGCACTCCGAATGCCTCACCGGCGACGTGTTCCATTCGCTGCGCTGCGACTGCGGCGAGCAGCTCGAGCAGGCGCTCGCGCAGATCGAGGCGGAGGGAGTGGGCGTCCTCCTCTACATGGCGCAGGAGGGCCGCGGCATCGGCCTCCTGAACAAGCTCCGCGCGTACGAGCTGCAGGAGCAGGGGCGCGACACGGTCGAGGCGAACCTCGAGCTCGGCTTCCCGGCCGACGCGCGCGACTACGGCATCGGCAACCAGATCCTCGCCGACCTCGGCCTGACCACGATCCGCATCCTCACGAACAACCCGAAGAAGCTGACCGGCATCGACGGCTTCGGCCTGACCGTCGTCGAGCAGGTGCCGATCGAGGTGCCGCCGCACCCGGAGAACACCCGGTATCTGGCCACCAAGCGGGATAAGCTCGGGCACCGGCTGCACCACCAGGACCTGAAGAACCTCGACTACGACCCGGAGGACGAGTGATCGACGACGAGACCGTCAAGCCGCCCGAAGACGACACCGATCCGTCCGGCGAGTCCGTCGGCGACCCGTTCGAGAGCTGGCCCGCAGCCGAGTCGGCGGGTGTGATCGAGGAGGCGCCGCCGGACGGCGTCAGCGTCGAGCACGTCAGGGGCGAGGTCGAGGTGCCGGACGGCTACGCGACGCTCGAGGGGTCGCCGCTCGGCAGCCGCCGCTCCGTCGGCGTCGTCGTCTCGCGCTTCAACGGCGGCGTCACGAACCGGATGCTCGCCTCCGCGCTCGACGCGCTGACCGCGGCGGGCGTGTCGCAGGACGCGATCACCGTCGTGCCCGTGCCGGGGGCGTTCGAGCTGCCGCTGGCGGCGATGGCGCTCGCGAAGACGCGGCGCTACGCCTGCATCGTCGCGCTCGGCGCCGTCGTGCGCGGCGAGACCCCTCACTTCGAGTACGTCGCCTCCGAATGCGCCTCGGGGCTGCAGCTCGCCGGCATCGAGACGGGGGTGCCCGTCGCCTTCGGGGTGCTCACCGTGGAGAACGTCGAGCAGGCGGAGGCGCGGATCGACAAGGCGGCCGAGGCGGCCCGGTCGGCGCTCGAGATGGCCGACCTGTTCGCCCGCCTGCGCGCCTCGGCCGGGTAGCGCGAACCGCTACACTCCCGGCCGCGATGAGCAAGGTCTGCGCAATCTGCGGCAAGAAGCCCGCGTTCGGAAACCACCGCTCGCACTCGATGGTGGCGACGCGGCGGCGCTTCGACCCGAACCTGCAGCGCCTGCGGATCCTGCTCCACGGCTCGCCGACGCGCGCGTACGTCTGCACGCGCTGCCTGAAGAGCGGCAAGGTCACGAAGGCCGTCTAGGGCGGCCCGGCCGCCGCCCCGTCGGCCGGGCCTGCAACCGGCGCCGCTCCGCCCGTGGTCTAAGGTCTGGCCGTGCCCGAGGATCTGACCGTCGACCTGGAGCTCGGCCGCCTCACCGTCACGCGCGAGGCGGTCGCCGAGATCGTCGCCGAGACCGCGCTCGGCTGCTACGGCGTCGTCGGGCTCACCGCCGGCTCGCGGGTCAAGCGCGTGTTCCGGCGCGAGGGGATCGAGGTCGAGGGGCCGGCGCAGGGCCTCCGCATCGAGCTGCACGTCGTCGTCGAGCACGGCCTCAACCTCGCCGAGGTGGCGGCGACGGTGCGCTCCCAGGTCGCCTACGAGGTCGAGCGGCTCACCGGCTTCCACGTCGCGGCCGTCGAGGTCGTCATCCAGCGGGTCAGGGAGAGCTAGAGGCCCGATGCGTGCCCGCGTGCTCGAGCTCGTGGAGGGCGCCCGCGCCTCGATCGAGGCGCACCGGAGCCGCATCGACGACCTGAACGTCTACCCGGTGCCGGACGGCGACACCGGCACGAACCTCACGCTCACCGTGCGCGCCGTCGCCGACGCGCTGCGGAAGGACGGGCCCGACGACCGGGCGGGGCTGGCGAAGGAGGTGAGCCGCGCCGCGTTGATGGGGGCGCGCGGCAACTCGGGCGTGATCCTCTCCCAGATCGTCCGCGGGGCCACCGACGCGCTCGTCGAGACCGACGACCTCGCCCGCGTCTTCCGCGCCGCGAGCGACGCCGCCTACCGCGCAGTCAAGAAGCCCGTCGAGGGGACGATGCTGACCGTCGTCCGCTCGCTCGCCGACGCGGCCGAGCACGGCGCCGAGCTCGGGGCGATCGTCGCGCGCGGCGACGACACCGTGGCGCGCACGAAGGAGATGCTGCCGGTGCTGCGCGAGGCGGGTGTGGTCGACGCGGGCGGCGCCGGGCTGATGGAGATCGTGCGCGGCATCGCCGGCGTCCTCACCGGCGAGCGTCTGCCCGAGCCGCCGCCCGAGACGGAGCAGGTGGGCGTCGAGGCGATCCACCAGGAGCTGTCGCGCTACCGCTACTGCACCGTGTTCGTCGTCGAGGGCGAGGAGCTCGACGTCGGCGAGCTCGAGGACCGGCTCGCCGAGCTCGGCGACTCGCTGCTCGTCGTCGGCGACCGCAGCGCCCTCAAGGTGCACGTGCACACCGACGACCCCGGCCGGGCGCTCTCGCTGGGCGTCGCGCGCGGCTCGATCGCCGGCGTGGAGATCGCCGACATGCACGAGCAGACCCGGGAGCGGGAAGCGCGGCTCCTGCGGCCCGTGCCGGACGCCGCCGCGACGGCCGCCGTCGCCGTGTCCTCCGGCCGCGGCAACCACGCCCTGTTCGAGAGCCTCGGCGCGACGGTCGTCGACGGCAACGCGACGATGAACCCGGCGACCGCCGACCTGCTCGCCGCCATCGAGTCGGCGCCCGCCCGCGCCGTGATCGTCCTGCCGAACAACGCCAACGTGATCATGGCCGCCGAGCAGGCGGCTGCGAACTCGGCGAAGGACGTGCACGTGCTGCCGACGCGGTCGCTGCAGGCGGGCCTCGCCGCGCTCGTCGCGTTCGACGCGTCGCGCAGCGCCGACGACAACCTGGCCGAGATGAGCGACGCGGTCGACGCGGTCGCGACCGGCGCCGTCACCGTGGCGAGCCGCGACGTCCAGCTGAACGGCGTGGCCGTCCCCTCGGGTGCGTGGCTCGGACTGCAGGACGGCGAGCCGGTCGCGGGCGGCGACACGTTCGACGAGGTCGCCCGGCAGGTGCTGGAACGCCTGCTCGCCGAGCCGCGCGGCGTCGTCACGCTGCTCGCCGGCGACGGCGCCCCGGAGCTCGACGGCGTGCTCGCGTACCTGCGCGGCGAGCATCCCGAGCTCGAGCTCGACGTGCACGTCGGCGGCCAGCCCCACTACCAGCTGCTCGTGGCCGCCGAGTAATGGCGCCCGTGCGGGTCGTCCTCGTCGAGGACAACGACACGTTCCGGGAGACGCTCACGCTCCTCTTCGGCCTGCGCGACGAGCTCGAGGTGATCGGCGCTGTCGGGAGCGGCGACGAGGCGCCGGCGGTGTGCGCCGAGCTCGCGCCGGACGTCGTGCTGATGGACTACCGCATGCCGGGCCTGAACGGCGCCGACGCGACCAGGGCCGTGCTCGCCGCGTGTCCGACCGCGCGCGTCGTGCTGCTGACGGCGTCCGTCACCGACCAGGAGCGCGACGAGGTGCTCGCGGCCGGCGCCGTCGCGTGCGTGACGAAGGACGAGGACTTCGACCGTCTCGTCGGGGTCGTCTGCGACGCTGGCCGAACGTGAAGCTGACCTCGGAGAACACGGCGATCGTGCTCGACTCGGCCTCCGACTTCGCCGAGGCGCCGCAGCGCTATCCGAACTTCCGGGTCGTCCCGCTCTACGTCCGCTTCGGCGACGAGTCGCTCCGCGACTACGTCGACATCGGCCCGGAGGAGTTCTACGCGCGGCTCGAGAGCTCGCCGGTCTCGCCCGCGACGTCGCAGCCGACGCCGGCCGACTTCCTCGCGGTCTACGAGGAGCTCGCGCCGCGCTACGAGCGCATCCTGTCGCTGCAGCTCTCCTCGACGCTCTCCGGCACCTACGCGAGCGCCCAGACCGCGGCCGGGCTCCTCGGCGGCGACCGCGTGCGCGTGATCGACACGCGCACCGTGGCGGCGTCGATCGCGATGCTCGCGCTCGGCGTGCGCCGCCGGCTCGAGGCCGGGACGACCGACGAGGAGATCGACGCGTTCGTCGCGCGCTACGGCGAGAGCCACCACCTGCTGTTCACGGTCTCGACGCTCGAGTACCTCGCGCGCGGCGGGCGCATCGGGCGGGCGGCGGCGCTCGCCGGGAACCTGCTGAACGTGAAGCCGATCCTGACGATCTCGGACGGCGAGGTCGTGCCGCTGAAGAAGGTGCGCGGGAACGCGAAGGCGTTCGCCGAGTTCCGCGAGCTGTTCGAGTCGTCCTCGACGGATACGCCGGCCCTGAAGGTGGGCATCGCGCACGCCGCCGCGCCGGAGCGGCTCGAGGCGCTGCGCGCGCTCGTCGAGCACTCGCGGCCGCACGCGCAGATCGAGGTGGCGACGCAGCTCGGCGCCGTGATCGGCACCCACGCCGGGCCGGGTACGGTCGGGTTCTTCTGGTACGAGGACGAGTTCTAGGCGATCCCGCCCACGAGCAGGGTCTCGCCGGCCGCCGTGACGAGCACGGCCGGGACGCCCGCCTGCTCGGCCTCGGCCCGCCCGCCGAGATACAGCCACTTCGCGAGCACCTCGGCGTCGACCGCGTCGCTGCCGATCGCGGTCACGCGCAGCAGGTCGCTTCGCGCCGGCAGGCCGGTCGCGGGGTCGATCAGGTGGTGCTGCTCGCGACCGGCGCGCAGCCAGCGCCGCCGGTCGGAGCCGGAGGTGGCGAGGCCGCCGGCGGTCAGGGCAAGTGTGGGCCCGTCCTCGACGGCGACCGCCCAGAACCCCTTGGCCGGAACGCCCCGCACCGCCACGTCGCCGCCCGCGCTGACGAGGCACGGGCCGAGCAGCGCGAGGCGCTCCGCCGCCCGCTCGGCGGCGAAGCCCTTGCCGATCCCGCCGAAGTCGAGCCGCACGCCGGGCTCGAGGACGATCCGCCGCCCCTCGACGCGGAACCCGCCGCCGCCGGGCGCGGCCGGGCCGGCCGGCGGCCCGTCCGCGGGCAGCTCGGCGAACGTCCGGTCGTAGCCGGCGGCGAGGATCGCGTCGTGCACCGTCGGGTCGAACCGCCCCCCGGTGCGCAGGCGCGCCGCGAGCGAGAGCTCGGCCACCTCGGCGAGCTCCGGCGACGCGTCGAGCGCGCCGCGCGCGTTCAGCCGCGAGAGCTCGGAGTCGGGGCGGAAGCGCGTCAGCATCTGCTCGAGGCGCGCGACGCCGGCCTCGACCTCGGCGAACGCCGCTCCCGGCTCGCCTTCGAGCAGGAGCTCGAAGGTCGTGCCCATCGCGCGGAACTCGTATCTGGCGAGCGTCACGGTCGGAGCCTACGAGTCTGTCCGGACCGGGTCCTAAGCTCCCGGCCGAGGTGGGAACGTTGACCCGAGCGCACGCGGGGTTCGCCGGCGTGGTCCAGCACGGCTGGCCGCGGCCGCGCGGCTGGGCGCCGGCGGAGCGGCTGGACGGCCTCGACGTCTCGACGCTGCCCGGCGTCGGCCCCACGATGGCGAAGCGGCTGCGCGCGTTCGGCATCGAGACGGTGCGCGACCTCTTGCTGCACGCGCCGCGCCGCTACGAGCCGGCGGCCGCCGAGCTGCCGATCGCCGAGCTGCCGTTCGGCGACGACGTCGTCGTGGTCGGCGTCGTCCGCTCGATCCGCGTCCGGCCGCTCGGCCGCAGGCGCACGCAGACGAGCGCGCTCGTCGCCGACGAGTCGGGCGAGATCGTCGCGAGCTGGTTCAACCAGCCGTGGGTCGCCGACCGGCTGCGTCCGGGAACGCGGGTCCGGCTGCGCGGCAGGCGGAGCCGCTTCGGGCTCGACGTGCGCTCCCACGACGTCGGCGAGGCGCGCGCGACCGCGAACTTCGCGCCCGTCTATCCGGCCGGAGAGCAGATCGCCTCGACGAGGCTCCGCGAGCTCGTCCGGGGGGCGCTCGCGGCGCACGGGCGCAGCCTGCCCGACCCGCTGCCCGCCGAGCTCGAGCTGCCGCTGCACCGCGACGCGCTCGCGGCGCTCCACTTCCCGGCGGACGAGGCCGAGGCGGAGCTGGCACGGCGGCGGCTCGCGCTCGACGAGCTCGTCGCGTTCCAGCTCGCCGTCGGGCGGCTGCGGCGCACCGACGCCGTGGCGCCGTCGCTCGCCCTGCCCGGCGAGCTGATCGAGCGGTACCGCGCCGTGCTGCCCTTCGCGCTCACCGAGCACCAGGAGCGCGCGATCATGGAGATCGACCTCGACCTTGCGCAGACGACGCCGATGCGGCGGCTTCTGCAGGGGGACGTCGGCTCCGGCAAGACGGTCGTCGCGCTGTACGCGCTGCTGCGGGCCGTCGAGAACGGCCGCCAGGGCGCGCTGATGGCGCCGACGGCGACGCTGGCCGAGCAGCACTTCCTGACGCTGGAGTCGCTGTGCACGCCGCTCGGCGTCGAGGTTGCGCTGCTCACCGGGGCGGTGAAGGGGAGCGTGGAGGCGCCGATCGTCGTCGGCACGCACGCGTTGATCCAGCCCGAGGTCGCGTTCCGCGACCTCGCGGTCGCCGTCGTCGACGAGCAGCACCGGTTCGGGGTCGAGCAGCGGCGCGCGCTCGCGGAGGGGCGGAGCCCGCACGTGCTGCACATGACGGCGACGCCGATCCCGCGCACGCTCGCGCTCACGATCTACGGCGACCTCGCGGTGAGCGAGATCGCGAAGCCGCCGGCGAGCCGCAAGCCGATCGTCACGGCGCGCGTCGGCGCCGAGCGCTCGAGCGACGCATACTCGCGGCTGCGCGTCCACCTCGACGCCGGCCGGCAGGCGTACGTCGTCTGCCCGCTGATCGAGCAGTCCGAGACCCGGCTCGCGCGCGCCGCCGAGGCGGAGGCCGAGCGCCTGCGGCGCGGCGAGCTCGCCGGCTACCGCGTGGGCCTGCTGCACGGGCGGCTCAAGCCCGCCGAGCGGCGCGAGGTGATGCGGCAGTTCGCCGCGCACGAGCTCGACGTGCTCGTCGCGACGACCGTGATCGAGGTCGGCGTCGACGTCCCGAACGCGACGATCATGATCGTGCAGGAAGCCGACCGCTTCGGGCTCGCGCAGCTGCACCAGCTGCGCGGCCGCGTCGGGCGCGGCAGCGAGCAGAGCTACTGCCTGCTCGTCTCGCGGCCGGTCGAGGAGCTGTCGGAGACGGCCGAGCGGCGGCTGCAGGCGCTCGTCGACACGACCGACGGCTTCGAGCTCGCCGAGGCCGACCTGGACCTGCGCCGCGAGGGCGCGCTGCTCGGCACGCGCCAGTCGGGGTGGAGCGACCTGCGCTTCACGCGGCTCCGACTCGATCGCGACCTGATCGAGGAGGCCCGCCGGCTTGCCGACGGGCTGCGCGAGGAGGACGGCCCGTGGCAGGACGCGGCCGACCGCCTGCTCGCTGACGGCGAGCCGTCCGCCTGAGATGATCGGCGGCATGCGCGAACGCGTCCCGCTCCTCGTCGGCCTCGCGCTGCTCGCGGTCGCCGTCGTGGTCGGGTCGTTCGCGATCGCGAGCGGCATCCGCGACCGGGGGAGCGGCGGCAACGTCATCACGGTCACCGGCTCGGCCAAGCAGCGCATCACCTCCGACTACGCGATCTGGGACCTCAGCGTCTCCAGCCAGCAGACCTCGGCCGCCGAGGCGGCCAAGCAGCTCGCCGGGTGGACGGCGAAGGTGCGCGCGTTCCTCGCCACGGAGGGTGTGCAGGCGTCGGAGCTGACGGTGCAGCCCGCGTCGACGAGCACAACCGCCGACAACCAGGGCAACGTCACCGGCTATCAGGTGACGCGGAACTTCGAGGTGCGCTCGGCGCGCGTCCAGGCGATCGCCGACGTGGTGGAGGCGAGCTCGCGCCTCGTCGCCGGCGGCGTGCCGCTGCAGGCGCAGCCGCTGCAGTACGTCTACACGCACCTCGCCGACCTGCGGCCGAAGCTGCTCGAGCAGGCGGTCAGGGACGCGCAGAACCGCGGTCGCGTCCTGCTCGAGGCGACGGGCGGCAAGCTCGGCAAGCTGCGCGGCGTGGACGTCGGCGTGTTCCAGGTGACCTCGCCGAACTCGACCGAGGTGAGCGACTACGGCGTGTACGACACGTCGACGCTTCGCAAGGACGTCACCGCGGTCGTGAACGTCACGTTCGCGCTGGGCTGAGCCGGTGAGGATCATCGCGGGCTCGCATCGAGGCCGACGCATCGCCGCGCCGAAGGGGCGCCTCACCCGTCCGACCTCCGACCGGGTCCGGGAGAACGCGTTCAACCTGATCGGCCCCGTCGACGGCGCGAGCGTGCTCGACCTGTTCGCCGGCTCGGGCGCGCTCGGCCTCGAGGCGCTCTCGCGCGGCGCCGCGTCGTGCACCTTCGTGGAGCACGACAGGGACGCGTGCCGGACGATCAACGCGAACCTCGACGCGCTCGGGCTGCATGCGACGGTCCTCTGCCAGGACGCGTTCAGGGCGGTCGCGCAGGAGCGCCGGCGCTACGACCTCGTCCTCTGCGACCCGCCGTACGGCCTCGACACGGCGGCGATCCGCTTCGCCGACCTGCTCGCCGACGACGGCCTCGTCGTCTACGAGAGCTCCGGGCGGCTCGAGCCGCCCGAGCTCGAAGGGCTCACGGTCCGCACCTCGCGCCGCTACGGTTCCGCCCGGCTTACGCTGTTCGAACGATGATCACCGCCATCTACCCCGGAACCTACGATCCCGTCACGAACGGGCACGTCGACGTGATCACGCGCGCGGCCCGGATCTTCGACCGGGTCGTGGTCGGCGTCGTCGGCAACCCGCACCACAAGACGCCCATGTTCGAGGTGCCGGAGCGCGTGCGCTTCCTGAAGGAGGCGCTCGAGGGCGTCGTCGACAACGTCGAGGTGGACGTCTTCAGCGAGCTCGTGGTCGACTTCGCCCGCCGCTGGGACGCGAAGGCGATCGTGAAGGGGCTGCGGGTCGTCTCCGACTTCGAGTGGGAGTTCCAGATGAACCAGCTCAACCGGACGCTCGCCCCGGACATCGAGACCGTGTACGTGATGGCGAGCCCGCAGGTGAGTTTCGTGTCGTCGAGCGGGGTGAAGGAGATCGCATCGTTCGGCGGAAATGTCGAGGAGCTCGTGCCCAGGGCCGTCGCGCAGCGTCTGAAGGAGATGTTCCCGAACGGTCGGGGCGGCGCCCCCGTCAGCGACCAGGAGTAGACTGGCCTCCCAGATGGACGTCCTCGTTCTGATCGACAAGCTCGACGACCTCGTGCACAACGCGAAAGCGGTGCCGCTCACCGACCAGGTTCGCATCGACCGCGAGGAGATCTACGACATCCTCGACCAGATGCGGGCGACGATCCCGGAGGAGATCAAGCAGGCCCGCTGGATCGTCAAGGAGCGGCAGGAGAT
>Ga0070741_10003015_pt1 | contig 43130 bp, 44 predicted proteins | sample Coa_R1_4_FD_66440 | JGI IMG/M metagenome (GOLD analysis project Ga0070741, IMG submission 66440) | Surface soil microbial communities from Centralia Pennsylvania, which are recovering from an underground coalmine fire - Coalmine... | ecosystem: Environmental > Terrestrial > Soil > Unclassified ... | reverse complement strand
GACGTGCTCTGGACGCTCGCCGATACTCGCGCCCTACGGCAGGAGGCCGCCCGTGGGTAACACTATTTTGAGGCACCGATCCCGGCGCTCGGTAACACCTACTTCTGAGGCATCACGCCGGCGCGAGGACCCCCCGCAAGCGGGCCGAGCCGCGGCAGGGCGGGGCCCGCCGCCGCGATCAGCCGGACAGCCGGTAGACGCGCGCGGCGGTGTCGTGGAAGAGCTTGGCCTTCTCGGCCGCCGAGTAGCCGGCGGTGAGGTGCTTGAACGAGTTCCACAGCACGGTGTAGCTCACGCTCACCGCGTCCACCGGGAAGTTCGACTCGAACATGCAGCGGTCGACCCCGAACTGCTCGATGGTGAACTCGTAGTACGGGCGGGTGGCGTCGGCCAGCCGCTGGCTGGACGGCGGGCGCGGCTGCTCGTGCCAGCCGTAGCCGTTCACCTCCATGGCGAGCCCGCCCAGCTTGGCCGTCACGTTGGGGCACGTGGCCAGCTCGCGGATGTAGCCGCGCCACTCCTCGTAGACCTCGCGACGCTTGCCCGCGTAGGAGCCGATGCCGACCGGGCCGCCGAAGTGGTCGAGGACGATGGTGGTGTCCGGGAAGGCGCGGGCCAGCGCGGTGACGTCCGGGATCTGGCGGTGATAGCACCACGCCTCAAAGGTGAAGCCGCGCGGCGCGAGCTGGGCGAAGCCGGCGCGGAAGTCGTCGCGGAGGAACAGTCCCTCCGGAGGCTTCGTGCGGTGGTTCGGCACCGCCGGATCGGGGTCCCACGCCGCGCCCAGGCGGACGCCGCGGAAGCGCCCCCCGCCCGCCGCGATCTGCGCGTCGAGCACCGGTCCCACCGCGGCGCCCAGGCGCAGCGGCGCGGTGCCCACGATGCCCGCGGCCACCCGGGTGGGCCCGTAGCGGCCGGAGGCGCTCATGGCCGCGATGCCGTTCACGAACTCGGTCTCGCCCACCACGCGGAGCGGCTCGGGCCCGTCGGCCTTGAACATCGCCCCGCACTCGATGAACACGGTGGACACGATGCGGTGGCCGCCGCCCACGTCCTCCAGGATCTCGTCGAGGAGATAGCGCGGCGCGACCCGCGCGGGCTCGCCGTCCCAGAGGTGGTGGTGCGGGTCGCAGATCGGCAGCTCGGGCTCGATGGGCGCCTCGACGGTCCGGGCGAGCCAGTCGTGGTTCTGCTTGCGGGTGGCCACCGCCGGAGGCTCAGGCCTTCAAGTACTCGAACCAGAAGGCGTCGCCCTCCCGCACCACGCGCCCGAACGAGGGCGAGGGGAAGTGGGAGGCGCAGACGAGCACGTCCTGCTCGCAGTAGCGCTCGAGGAACGCGCGGCGGGTGGCCGCCGCCTGCTTGGGGTCGAAGTCGGGGCGCGGCACCCAGTCGGTCTCGAGGCACTGCACCGGCGAGTGGATGAGGTCGCCGGTGATCACCGCGTGCTGGCCGCGGGAGGCGATGTGCACGCTCATGTGATCGGGGGTGTGGCCCCACGTGGACTCGAAGCGCACCTCGTCGGAGATCGCGAAGTCGTTCTTCACCATCTGGGCCCGCCCCGCCTGCACGATGGGGATCACGCTGTCCTCGATCTGGGGCTGCGGCGTCTCCTTGTGCAGGCCCGACCAGTAGGTCCACTCCTTCTCCGACATCACGTAGCGCGCGTTGGGGAAGGTGGGGACCCAGCGGTTGCCCTGCCAGCGGGTGTTCCAGCCCACGTGGTCGGTGTGGAAGTGGGTGGTGAGCACGTAGTCGACCTGCTCCGGCCGCACCCCCGCCTCCGCGAGGCGCTGGAGGTAGGCGCCGCTCGAGGTCATGTTCCAGTTGGGCCGCGCCCGCGCCTTGTGATCGCCCACGCAGGTGTCGACCACGATGGTGTGGTGGCGGGTGCGCACCAGGAACGACTGCATGGGGAACACGAGCCCGTTCACCGCCGGATCGAGGGCCCAGCCGGAGAGGCGCTGCCGGTAGGGCGCCCATTGCTCGGCGGTGATCGACGGGAAGAACTGGGCCGCGTCGAAGTCCGGCCGCTCCGATTCGATGATGCGGGTGATGGTGACGTCGCCGACCTTTCGCTCGAGCATGGGCGCCAATCTCCTCAGAGCTTCGTGAAATCGATCTCGTCCACGCGGGTCCAGTCGAGGCCGCCGCTGCCGCCCACCCGCGCGCGGAGGGTCTGGAGGAACTCCCAGCCGTCCGGGGTCACCCGGTAGTGCTGGGGCGCCGGGGCGGGCTCGATGAGCCCGGTGTCGAGCAGCCGCTTGATCGCGGCGGGCCGCTCGACGTCCGCGGGAGACTTGCCCGCGAGCCAGCCGGGAGTCGGCGGCCCCTTCTCGATCTCGAGCAGCACTTCGAGCCGGTGCAGCTTCTGGCGCAGCTGCCGCGCGTCGCTCAGCAGGTCGCCCATCGCACGCCTCCCTGGACCCGTCGGGGATGTCGAGGCCAGCCGAGTCTAGCAGACTCGGCCGCGATCGGGCGGGCGGCCCGCTCAGCGGTGGCGGCGGGCGAAGACGGGGATCCGCGCGAGCTCGGGCACGAAGGACTCGGCCACCGCCGCGCGCAGCGGAGCCGACAGCGACCGCACCAGATCGGGCACGCCCCCGCGCGCGCCCGGATCCTGCAGGCGCACCGCGAGGCCGCCCCCGGCGAGCCGGCCCAGCGAGGAGAGGAGGAAGAGGATGTGGATGCTGGTCCACTCCATGCCGCCCAGCGTGAAGTGGGCGGGCGCCAGCGTGGCGAGCTGGCCGGCCAGCACCGAGGCCACGCCGAAGCCCAGGCCGCCCGCGGTGGCGAACGCGGCCAGGTAGAAGGGGCGCCCGGTGCGCGGGGCGAGCCCGATCGTGAGGTCGAGCGCGGCGATGCCGTGCCCGCCCCAGAGGAAGCCGGAGAGCACCGCCTCGATCGCGATCGGCCACAGCCGCTCCGGGGTGGGGAAGAGCCAGATCGCGGGCACCGCCGCGATGCCGAACGAGCACACGATCAGCACCGGGCGGGCGCCGATGCGGTCCACCGCGCGGCCCCAGAGCCGGGCCGAGGCGATGCGGACCACCGCCACCACCACCCCGTGGGCCGCCACCACCAGGAAGCCGGTGTGCAGATTGGCCAGCAGGTGGTAGGCGAAGAAGCTGGCCGAGATGCCGACCGCCGCGTTCCACGCGAGCTGGTAGTGGAGGTACGGGCGCACCCGCCGATCCGCGAGCGCGGCGCGCAGGCTCATCCAGCCGGCGGCGGCATCCGCCTCGCGCGCGCCCGCCGGCTCGTGCTGACGCAGCAGGAGGCCGAGGCTCGCGAGCCCGGCCAGGCACGCCACCGCGGTGAGCACGGAGAGCGCGGCGCCGGTCCAGCCGAGCGGGCCCACGCGATCGAGGGTCAGCGCGGCGGCGAGCGAGGCCAGCGTGCCCGCCATGCTGAGGACGACGGTCCGCTGCCCGAAGTAGCGGCCGCGCAGCCGGCCCGGGACCAGATCGCCCATCCACGCCACCCACGCGCTGTTGCCGATCACTCCGAAGATCGTGCTCACCGCCACGATGGCCACGAACACGCGCAGCTTGGCCGCGGGAGCCAGACCGAGCCACGGCAGCGCGATCAGGGGCAGGAAGGTGAGGCGCGACACGCACACCGCGACCACGGTGGCCCACTTGCGGCTCCGCCCGCTGATGAACCACGCCGCGGGCAGGCTCGCCAGCTGGGCCACCAGGGGCAGCGCGGCGAGGAAGCCGATGAGCGCGGTGCCCGCGCCCAGGTAGAGCGCCCAGCCGGTGATGACCGCGCCGGTGGCGCACGCCGCGAAGACCTCGGCGCACGCGCCCTCCGCGACCGCCGCGGCCAGCGAGCGGCGGAGCGGCTTCGCCGGCACCGCCCGGGCCGCCGCGCCGTCGGGAGGAGGCGCGCCGGCCAGGGCCGGGCTCGCGGCGGGCAAGACCTCGCCGGGCTGGGTGATCGAGAGCGTCGAGGCGAGACGGGCGAGGGATCCGAGCACGACCGAGGGGCGAAGCAATTCCACTGCGGGAGCGACTCCTTCGAAAGATGGCCGACGCCCGGGTGCCAGTGCACGTTCGAGGCCAGCGACCGACCGCGCGAATCTCCAGCATTTCGCCGCGCCGGCGCCGCGCGCGCCGGGTCCGGCCGACGCTCGCCGTCAGCGACCTGACACGAAGTGCCAGGCTTGCACGGCCGCGGGCGCTCCGCTAGGCTCGCCGCCATGTCGCGTCCCGCCCTCTTCGTCGTGAAGGCCACCATCGCCCCCGAGATGGAAGCCGCGTTCAACGAGTGGTACGACACGGTGCGCTCCCGGGAGGCGGCGCAGGTGCCGGGCTGCCTCGGGATGCGCCGCTACGCGGCCCTGCCCATCGACACCCCGCACGGCGGATCGGAGCCGTGGCAGTACATGGTCTGCTACGAGTTCGATTCGGAGGAGTCGCTGCGGGCGTTCGTGGCCTCGGACACCCTGCGCGCGATGACCCGGGACTACAACGCGCGCTTCGGCGGCAAGGGCGAGCGTGCCCGGCTCGCGTACCGCCAGATCTATCCCTGAGGGGGACCGGGCGGCGAGGGGCGCGAGAAGGGGGTGGGCGGGGCCAGGATCAGCCGCACCCGGTCCACCAGCGCCTCGGGCGTGAAGGGCTTCGCGATGAACGGCAGACCCGAGGCGGTGATCTCCGCCACCTTGAAGGCCGACATCAGCAGCACCTTCGTCCACGGGCTCACCTCCTGGACGCGGCGGGCCAGCTCGGTGCCCTTCATGAGCGGCATCACCACGTCGGTGATGAGGAGGTGCACCGCCTGCTGGGTGGCCATGCGGATCGCCTGCTGGGGATCGCCGGTGTCCAGCACCGTGTATCCCTTGGGGGTGAGCATGCCGCGGACCACCGTCCGGATGTCCGGCTCGTCGTCGACCACCAGCACGATTTCCATGGCGCCTTACTTGATCGCGTAGGGATTGATGGGCGTGCCCACCGCGCGCGCGACCGGCAGCGGCGGGGCCACGAGGAGGAAGGCGTAGCGGCCGTCCGCCGCGCAGTCGACCGCCAGCTCCTCCAGGTAGAAGATCTCTCCGAGGGTCAGCCCCATGTTGGGGATCGCCACCACGTGGAAGGGGTTGCGGAATCCGGGAATCTCCGAGGGGCGGACCTCGACCGCGTAGTTGTCGGAGGCGATCGCGGCCACCTGCCGGGCGTGGAGCCAGGGCGCGGTGTGCACCGAGACGCCGGGGAACGGGTCGAGGTCGAAGTGGCGCCAGTCCTTCCGGTCGAGATAGCGCGACATGTGCCCGGTGCGGACGAGCAGGATGTCGCCCGGCTGCACCTCCACCCGCGCCGCCGCCGCGGTGGCCTCGAGGTCGTCCACCGTGATGGCGTAGCCCGGCTCGAGCGCCTTTACACCCTTGTGGCGCGCCACGTCCAGCAGCACCCCGCGGCCGGCGATCCGGCCGCTCGTCTTGTCGATGCTGTTGCGGGCCGCGCCGCTGCTGGTGACGAGCGTCGCGTCGTAGCCGTTGTACATCTTCCCCTCGTAGAAGATGTGGGCCAGGCTGTCCCACTGGGTCGCGCACTGCAGCGGCATCACGATCCAGTCGTCGGAGCCGCCGTAGCCCTCCTGGGCCGCGACCTCGGCGGCGGTGCGGGGCGCGTCGCCGCCGTCGCGGAACATGGCGTGGATCGGGTTGAAGCGGGCCCGCGTGCCGCTCTGGGGGCCGTTGCGGTCGAGGGGAATGCCGAGGGCGAAGACCTTGCCGGCGGTGGCGAGGCGGCACGCGGCGGCCATCCGCTCCGGGGTGATGTAGTTCAGCGTGCCGAGCTCGTCGTCCGGACCCCACCGCCCCCAGTTGCGCACCTGGAGCGCGATCTTGCGCAGGGCCTCCTCGCTCACGCGGGTGTCCTCACGCGGCCTTCAACGCGGGCGCGACCTCGCGGGTGAGGATCTCGAGGCTCCGCGCCTCCAGGGCGGGAGGGATCCGCCCGCCCGGGTTCGGCTCCGCCACCACGCCGTCGATCCCCAGCTCCTCGCGCAGCGCGGTCAGGCGATCGACCACCGCGCGCGCGGTGCCGAAGGCGCCCTTGCGGGCCAGGATGTCGTCGTAGGTGAGCGCGGCCATGCGCTCGGCCTGCTCGCGCCGGCGATCGGCGGGGCCGGCGCCCGCCCGGCCCACCGCCTGGCGGGCCAGCTCGGTCTGCCGCGCGAAGAACGCGGTCAGGCTCTCGCGCGGCTCCTCGCGCGCGCCCGCGTCGGTCGGCGAGGCGTAGACCGGCAGCCGCAGGTAGACGCTCGGCTCGCCCGGGTGGCCGGCCTCCCGCCAGGCCGCGCGATACGGGCCGAGCTGCGCCTTCAGGTCCGAGATCTCGGTCGAGCGCAGGCCGATGAAGATGGGCAGGCCGAGCCGCCCCGCGATGGGGAACGTCTCGTCGCTGGTGGCGGCCATGCGGATGGGCGGATGCGGCACCTGGTAGGGGCGCGGGGTCACCACCGCGTTGTCGACGCGATAGAACTCGCCCCGGTAGCTCACGGGCTCGCCGGTCCACGCGCGGCGCAGGATCTCGAGCGTCTCGCGGAAGCGCGCCTGGCTCTCCCCGTAGGCGATGCCGTAGGTGTCGTAGGTCTTCACCACCCCGCTGCGCCCGATGCCGAACTCGAAGCGCCCCTCGCTGATGTGGTCGACGGTCGCGACCTCCTCCGCGATGCGCAGGGGATGGTTCAGCGGGAGGACCTGCACGGCGGTGCCGACCCGCACGCGCCGGGTGCGCGCGGCGATGGCGCTCGCCACCTGCAGCGACGCGGAGATGACCGAACGGGACGGGGTGAAGTGGATCTCGCCCAGCCAGACGCAGTCCACGCCGCCCGCCTCGGCCCGGGCCGCCGTCTCGAAGATGTCGCGGAAGGCGTCCGCCTGGGTCGCCCCGTGGCGCAGCTCCTCGACGAAGACCCCGAAGTGCACGGGGCTGATACTGACCGCGGGGCCGGACGGAGTCAAGCGGACGGGCTCGATCTCCGGGGAGGCGAGCGCGGAGCGGTGGTAGCATACCCGGGCCATGAGACGAGGGCAGCTGATCGGCCTGACCGCAGCGGTCGCGCTGATCCTGGTGGCCTACGGCGTCCATCTCTGGTGGCAGAGTCGCAGGCAGGTCGCCACCGACGACGCCTACGTCGAGGGCAACATGGTGGTGATCAGCGCCAAGGTCGCCGGCCACGTGGCCGAGCTGCTCGTCGACGACAATCGCGCGGTCAAGAGCGGCGACCTCCTCCTCCGGATCGACCCGCGCGACTACGCGGCCCGGCGCGACCAGGCGAAGGCCGCGGTCGCGGTGGCGGCCGCCGCCTACGAAGCCGCGCGCTCCGAGACCCAGCTCACCCGGGAGACCACCGCGGCGCAGGTGGACGAGGCGCGCGCGACCCTCGAGTCGGCCCGGGTGGCCGAGCAGGGCGCCCAGTCCGCGGTGGCCGAGACGCGCGCCACGCTGGAAGCCAAGCAGGCGGCGGTGGCGGCCATGATCGCGGAGGTGAGCGGCGCCCAGTCCACCCAGCGGCAGACCGCCCGCGAGAAGGAGCGGATGCAGAAGCTCCTGCAGGGCGGCTTCGTCTCCCAGCGCGATTTCGATCAGGCGGAGATGGCGGCGGGCACCGCGGCGGCCACCCTCGAGGCGACCCGGCGGCGGCTCGCGATGGCCGAGAAGGAGGCGCAGCAGGCGGAGGCCGCGCTCACCAGCCGCATGCTCGCGGTCAGCCAGGCCCGGCAGCGCATCAACGAGGCGCGGGCGGTGCTCGGCCGGGTCGAGAGCCAGCGCCGGCAGGTCCTCGTCAAGGAGGCAGAGATCGAGCGGGCCGCCGCCGCGCTCAGCCAGGCCCAGGCCGATCTCGCCTTCGCCGAGCTGCAGCTCTCCCACGCGGAGGTGCGCGCGCCGTCCGACGGGGTGGTCTCCAAGAAGAGCGTGGAGGTGGGGCAGGTCGTGCAGATGGGGCAGCCGCTCATGGCCCTGGTGCCGCTGCACGACGTCTGGGTGGTGGCCAACTTCAAGGAGACGCAGCTGGCGCGGGTGCGTCCGGGCATGCCGGCCACCGTCGAGATCGACACCTTCCCGGGTGAGGTCTTTCACGGCACGGTGGACTCGCTGAGCGCGGGGACCGGCTCGCGCTTCTCGCTGCTGCCCCCCGAGAACGCGACCGGCAACTGGGTGAAGGTGGTGCAGCGCATCCCGGTGAAGATCCGTCTCGACTCCCGCGAGATCGGCGCCCACAACACGCTGCGGGCCGGCATGTCGGCCTACGTCGTCATCCGGGTGCGCTAGCCTCCTGGCCCCGCGATGAGCCAGCCCCTCGAGGCGGCCCCGATCTCCTCCGCCCGAAAGTGGGCCATCACGCTGTCGGTGATGGTGGTGGCCTTCATGCAGGTGCTCGACACCAGCGTGACCAACGTGGTGCTGCCGCATCTGCAGGGCTCGCTGTCGGCCGGGCTCGAGGAGGTCTCGTGGGTCATCACCTCCTACCTCGCGGCCAACGCGGTGATCATCCCGGCCACCGGCTGGCTGGCCGGCGTGCTGGGCCGCAAGCGCTTCTTCCTCGTCTGCTGCGTGCTGTTCACGGTGAGCTCGGTGCTCTCCGGCATGGCCCCGAACCTCACGTTCCTCATCCTGGCCCGCATCTTCCAGGGGATCGGCGGCGGGCCCATCATCCCGCTGTCCCAGGCGATCCTGTGGGAGATCTTCCCGCTCGGTCAGCGCGGCCTCGCGATGGCGGTGTGGGGCGTGGGCTTCATGATGGGGCCCATCATCGGCCCCACCCTCGGCGGCTACATCGCGGACAACTGGTCCTGGCGGTGGATCTTCTACATCAACCTGCCGGTGGGGCTGCTCGGCTTCTTCATGGCGAGCGCGTGCCTGTTCGATCCGCCCTACCTGCGCAAGCCGTCGCGGGTGGACTGGCCCGGGCTGGTACTGATGGTCCTGGGCTTCGGCTGTCTCCAGCTCTTCCTCGACCGCGGCGAGCGCGAGGACTGGTTCGACTCGAGCCTCATCGTGACCCTGGCCCTCCTGGCGGGGGTGGCGCTGGTGGGCTTCGTGGCCCGCGAGCTCCACGCCCGAGACCCGGTGCTGGACCTGACCGTGTTCACCGACCGCAACTTCGCCTTCGGGGCCAGCTTCATCGCGCTGATCGGGCTCGGCATGTTCTCGAGCATGGTGCTGCTCGCGCTCTACTCGCAGAAGCTCCTCGGCTACGACGCGCTGACCTCGGGCCTGGTGCTCGCCCCGGGCGGGCTGGGGAACATGTTCTCGCTGATCCTGTGCGGGCGCCTGGTGACGCGGGTGGATCAGCGCGTGCTGCTGACCTTCGGCTGCCTGGTCAACGCGATGAGCCTCTACATGATGTCGAACGTCACGCTGACCATGGACTACTGGACGCTCACCCTGCCGCGGGTGATCCAGGGCTTCGCGCTCGGCTTCATCTTCGTGCCGCTCTCGACCCTCACCCTGGCCACCATCCGGAAGGACAAGCTCGTCAACGCCACCTCCGCCTACAACGTGCTGCGCAACCTGGGCGGCAGCGTGGGCATCGCGCTCGCCACCACGCTGCTGGCCCAGCGGAGCCAGTACCACCAGCAGCAGATCGTGAGCCACGTGACGGTGTGGGACCCGGCCACCCAGGATCGGCTGGGCCGGTGGACGAGCCACTTCCTCTCGCAGGGCAGCGATCAGTTCACCGCGCAGCGGCAGGCGCTCAGCATGCTCTATCACGACGCGGTCTCGCAGGCCCAGGTGCTGGCCTACGCGGACGACTTCTGGCTGCTCGCGATCCTGTTCTCGATCGTGCCGCTGTTCCTGCCCCTCATGCGCCGGGTGCGGGTGGATCCGCCCGCCCCCCGCGGGGACGCCCGGGACGAGGGCGAGCGCGTCGCGCCGCTGCCCGCTCCGGTGGAGTAGAACGCCCCGGGCCGCCGTCGGCCGGCCGGCGCTGGGCCGATGGCATATCATGGAAGGCATGCCGACGACGCGAGACCGCCGATGAAGCCCGAGCCCGAGCATCCGCTGGCCGCGCCCGCCCCCGGGCTGGTGCACCCCTGGCCCGAGCCGCCGGAGGGCGGCGCCAGCATCGAGGTCGCGCCCGGCATCCGCTGGATCCGGATGCCGCTGCCGTTCCAGCTGAACCACATCAACCTGTGGCTGCTGGAGGACGGGGACGGGATCACGGTGGTCGACACCGGCGTCGGCCTGCCGCCCACCCGCGCCCTGTGGGAGGGCTTCTTCGCGGGCGAGCTGCGCGAGCGCCCGATCCGGCGGGTGCTGGTCACCCACTTCCATCCCGATCACATCGGCAACGCGGACTGGCTGGCCCAGCGCTTCGGGGTCGATCTCTGGTGCCCGCAGGCCGAGTGGCTCATGGCGCAGCTGGCGTGGCAGGGGATGGGCGGCAACGAGACCGAGAAGCGGCTCAACCACTACCGGCGCCATGGGGTGCCCGAGGCGCAGGTGGAAGCCTTCCGCGGGCGCGGCAACCACTTCCGCCAGCTCGTGCCGACGGTGGCCCCCGATTTTCGCGCGGTGCGCGAGGGCGACGTGCTGACCATCGGGGGCCGGGCGTGGCACGCCTTCACCGTGATGGGCCACGCGCCGGAGCACGCGTGTCTCTACTGCCCGGAGGCCAACGTGCTCATCTCGGGCGATCAGGTGCTGCCCAAGATCACCACCAACGTGAGCGTGTGGCCGGACCAGCCGCACGGCAATCCGCTCAAGCTCTACCTGGACTCGCTCGGCCGCTTCCGGCCCCTGCCCGAGCCGACGCTGGTGCTGCCCTCGCACGGGCTGCCGTTCCGGGGCCTCCACCGGCGGCTCGACTACCTGCAGCACCACCACGACGAGCGGCTCAGCGAGACCATCGACGCGCTGGCCGAGCCGCGCACCGCGCACGATCTGGTGCCGGTGCTCTTCCGCCGTCGGCTCGACGCGCACCAGCTCGGGTTCGCGATCGGGGAGACGGTGGCCCACCTGCACTTCCTCGAGGCGCAGGGGCAGGTGAGCCGTCTCGTGGGCGCCGACGGCGTCCACCGCTTCCGCAAGGCCTGATCGCGCCCGCTCGACGCGGCGGCTGATCCGGGGGCCCGGCGGCCGGTCGCCGGGGGCGTGCTAGACTGCCGCATGGCCAACGAGCACGGCCGGCTGCCCAAGGCCGATCCCGCGTCGCTCGAGCCGGCGCTGCGCCGGCGCCTCGAGGTGTGGCTGGCCAAGGCCTACCCGGACGACAACCTGTTCCTCACGCTCGCGCGCCGGCCCGCCGTGCTCGACCTGTTCCTCTCGTGGGTGTCGTTCATCTACGCGGGCGGCTCGAGCCTCGACCCGGCCATGCTCGAGCTCTGCCGCGTCCGGCTCGCGCAGCGTAACCGGTGCGTGCACTGAAGCCTCGCACGCAGCGCATCGTTGATGCGCAAGGGGCTCGGGGAGGACGAGGTGCAGCAGGCGCTCGGTGATCTCGAGCAGGCCGCGCTGCCCCCCCGCACGGTGGCCGCCCTGCGCCTGGCCGATTGCCTCGCGGGCGAGCGGCCCCAGGTCGACGACGCGCTCTACGCGGAGCTCCGCCGTCACTTCGACGAGGGCCAGATCCTCGAGCTGGGCGCGGCCCTCACGCTCGCCTCGGGCTGGCAGCGCTTCATCGAGGCGTTCGGCATCCGCCCGGACGCCTGGAGCGAGCACACCCCACTGCCCTTCCCCCGCTGAAGCGGCACCCGGCGGTCCCCGGCCTCCGCGGGACGCGAGGCCCACCCACGTCTTACCCGGTAATCCGGTGCGTCCCTCCCGGGCCGACCGACACGCCGCGCCTGGACCGCGCGCGGATCTTCACGTTTCACGCGTCGCATCGCTTCCCCAACCGCCGCTCGGCGCGGGGCACACTCCTTGCTCCCTTCGGACAACAGCGCAGGACCACTCGAGGAGAAGGGGAGGCCGGAGACGTGAAGAACGAGCAGCTGAGCGAGCTCATCTACCAGATGCTGGAAACGGAGCGCGGAGGGGTGCAGGTCTACCGGGCCGCCCTGCGCTGCGTCCAGAACGACGACCTGAAGAAGGAGTGGGAGGAGTATCTGGAGCAGACCAAGAAGCACGAGCAGGTCGTCCTGGGCTTGATGGAAAAGCTCGGGCTCCGGCCGGACAAGAAGACCCCCGGCCGGGAGGTGGTGCACCACATCGGGGAATCCCTGGTCGCGGCCATGGAGATGGCCCGCAAGCAGGGCCCGCCCGAGGCGGCCGAGCTGGTGGCGTGCGAGTGTGTCGTGCATGCCGAGACCAAGGACCACCTGAACTGGGAGCTGCTCCACGAGGCGGCCGACAAGGTCAAGGGCGAGGAGAAGAAGGCGCTGACCGAGGCGCTCGAGGAAGTCGAGGAGGAGGAGGACGAGCACCTCTACCACAGCCAGGGCTGGTGCCGCGAGCTGTGGATCGACTCCCTCGGCCTGCCCGCGGTGCTGCCGCCCCCCGAAGAGGAGAAGGAAGTGAAGACCGCGATCGGAGCGGCGCGCGCCAAGAAGGCGCGGAAGGAGATGCTGTGATGAGGGCTTTCGGACGGATGAGCGGAACGCGGGCCGGGCTGGCGCTGGCGCTCCTCGCGGTGATCGTGCTGGCGGCGGCCTGTCAGTCCACCACGGGCCGGACGCTCGGCGAGAACATCGACGACAGCTCGATCACCGCGGCCGTGAAGGCGAAGCTCGCGGCGGAGCAGATCGGCACCCTGACCCGGATCGACGTGGACACCAACCAGGGTGTGGTCGCCCTGAACGGCACCGTGAAGACGCCGGAGATGCGGACGCGCGCCGAGCAGATCGCCCGGGACGTCAAGGGCGTGCGCGACGTGGTCAACAATCTGCGCGTCCAGGCGGCGGCGACTCGCTGAGCGGATCGCCGATCTCGTGGACGCGGGCGGCGGGTGCGGGGGCACCCGCCGCCAGTTTTCTCCCCGGCGATGGCGCCTCCGTCCCCGGTGACCGTTCGGTCGCCGGGGGCGGGGCCGACTAGCGCCGGCGCTCGAGCTCGAGGTCGGTGCGTCGCAGGTGCTCGATCTGCGAGCGGAGCCGGGCGGTCTCTTCCTCCCGCGCCAGCAGCTCGTTCAGGACCGATTTCCAGGCGCGGGCGTCCGCGGTCCAGCGGCTGTCTGGATACTCGGCGAGGAGCCGGGTGAACGCGGTGAGCGCGGCGCGGTAGTTGCGGGCCGGGGCCGCCGCCCCCGCCTGCACGCGTCCCAGCCCGTGGAGCGCGTCCGCGGCGGCCGGGTCGGTGGGGTAGTCGCGCGCGACGCTCTCGTAGATGAGCACCGCCTCGCGCGCCTCGCCCCGCGCGGCGAGCTCGTCCCCATACGCCACCAGCCGGGCGGCAGCGGCGGGACGGGTGTGAATCGTCGAAACCGTCGTGGGCGAGGGCGGGACCGCCCGGGACGCGGGCTGGCTCGCGGTACAGCCGGCCAGCAGGAGCAGCACCGGCAGGGCGCGCCGCGCCCGGCTCACGCCGCCTGCCTCGTGCGGGGCAGTTCGACGGTGAAGCAGCTGCCGACGCCGGGGGTGGAATCGACCGATACCGTCCCGTGGTGGGCCTCCACCAGCCCCTTCACCACCGCCAGCCCGAGGCCGCTGCCCTGCCGCCGGCCGTGCGCCTGCCGGTAGGGCTCGAAGATCGACCCGAGCAGGTCGCGCGGGATGCCGACCCCGGTGTCCTGCACCTGCAGCCGGACGCGCTCGCCCGCCTCGGTGAGCTTGAGCGTGATGGTGCCGTCGGCGGCGGTGAAGTTCACCGCGTTGCCGAGCAGGTTGATCACCACGCGCACCAGGCTGCCCTCCTCGCCCTGCACCGTGAAGTTCTGGCCCGCCGCGGTGAGCGTCAACCGGATGCGCTTCGCCTCCGCGACCGGCCGGAGCTCCTCCATCGCGCGGCTGACCACCTCCCGCGCGTCGAGCGGCCGCGTCTCGAGCGGCACCGACAGCGCGCGCAGGCGGGTGAAGTCGAGGATCTGGTTCACCATGCCCAGCATGCGGGCGGCGCTGGCCTCGATGAGCTGGGTCAGGCGCAGGGCGCGGGCGTCGTTCACGCGCCGGGCGCGCTCCTGCAGCGTCTCGGCCGCGAGGCGGATCGAGGCGAGGGGATTGCGGAGGTCGTGCGAGACGTGCGAGAAGAACTCCTGCTTGAGGTCGTCCACCTGACGGAGCCGCTCCGCCATGCGGTCGAACGAGCGGCTCAGCTCTCCGATCTCGTCGCGGTCCGGAACCGCCAGCGGGCCAGTCCACGTGCCCGACGCGAGCGTGGTGGTGGCCGCGGAGAGCCGCCGCAGCGAGCGGGTGATGCGGAAGGCCAGATACGCGCTCGCGCCCAGCGCCAGCGCCAGGCTCGCCACCAGGGCGGCGGCCACCGCGTGCCACGTCCATGCCTCGAGCGCGCGGGCCCCGGCCTGGCTCCGAGTGAGGGCGGTCTCGGTCGCGGCGGTCAACGCGATCAGGTGCTCCTCCATGCTCTCGGCGGCCTTGCGCGCCGGGCCCTCCGCCAACCGCAGGGCGGCCCCGGACTGCGCATGGGTCACGAGCCGGCGCTCCTCCTCCACGAGCGTCCGGTAGCCCTCGAAGGCGGCGCGGGTGGCGGCCAGCGCACTCCGCTCCTCCGCGGTCTCGAGATGGGCGTCGAGCGCGCGCAGCCCGCGCTCCATCCGGTCCGCCCCTTCCGACCAGGCGTGCGCGTAGTCGCGGTCGGCGAGGACCAGGGCGCGCGCTTCGAGCCGCACCAGGCCGTGGAGCGTCTCGCGCAGCTCGACCTGCAGGCGCAGGGCCGGGACCGAGCGGGTCGCCACGACCTGGTTCACCGAGACGAGGTGCTTGACGGTGTGGAGGCTCCAGCCGACCGCCAGGGACAGCGTCGCGATCGCGAGAGCCGAGACGAGAAAGATCTTGGGGCCGAGTCGCATGGGTGGCTTGCGCGCCCCGGCCCCGGCGGGCTAGGAGGCGCTGGCGTTCAGGAGCACGCTCACCATCTGCCGGACGACGCGCAGCGGGAACGGCTTCTCCAGGATGGGATCGGTGGTCCCCCTCAGGAACTCGGCATGCTCCGCCGCGCTGCCGGTCATGAAGATTACGCGCGGCAGCTTGGTCGCGAAGCGCACCGGGAAGTGATGGCGGGTGCGGAGCATCTCGTAGAGCGACGGGCCGTCGGTGCCCGGCATCCGCAGGTCGCTCAGGACCAGGTCGTACGACTGCCGCTCGAGCAGGGCCAGCGCCTCGGTCCCGTCCGAGGCTCCATCGACGCAGTGGCCCTCGCGGGCGAGCGCCGTGGTCAGGACCTCTCGGAGCTCGTCGTCGTCGTCGACCACGAGGATCCGGCGGACGGGGGAATCGGCAGCCATACCCGGGCGAGCATGCACCGGGAGTGCCAGCCTATTTCGCGCGTGGTGATCGGAACTTAGACGAGGGGCGGCCGCGCCGGGTTACGCGGGCGAGCCCATGCTTTGACAAGCCCCGTCACCGATGGCGCGTCTGCGCGAAGAGCAGGTCTCGGGCGAGCTGCGGCACCGGATAGTCCGCGAAGCCGGTGGCGGCCCGCACCCGGGCGAGCGCGCAGGGCTCCTCCTCGAAGAACCGGGCGATGGCGCGCAGCGCGGCGTGGATCTCTCCGCGGCGGGCGCGTGCCCCCGCGTGGTCCACCAGCCGCAGCGCCAGCGCTTCGAGAGCGGTCCGCGATTCTCCCCGCAGGAAGGCGCTCCACGCCCCCGCCGCGCCGGCCGGCAGGCGCCGGAAGCCCCGGACCACGGAGTGACGCGCGGTTCCCAGGCGCCGGCAGCGATGGCGCGGCACCGGGTGGCCCACGTACCGCAGCAGATCCATCAGGCAGAAGAAGGCCTCGCGCGTCACGTCGCGCGAGCGAAAGGCTCCGTGGAAGTCCACGCCCGGGAAGGCCGCGGGTGACGTCGTCAAGCAGAAGTAGAGCTCGTCACCCTCCGCGCGAAGCCCCACGAACGGGTAGAGGAACGAGTACGCGCTCGCCACGTTGCGCGGCGGGCGCAGCGCCTGGATGAGCCGGATCTCCGCGAGCGCGGCCGCCAGGGGCGACTCGCACACCTCCCAGGTGATGCGCGCGGCCGCCCGCACCAGGGCCCGGCGCTTGCGCTCCTTCTTCCGGCGGCCGGCCAGGCGGTACTGGGCGAGGCGGCGGCGGAGGTTCGCGGCCTTGCCGATGTAGAGCAGGGTGCCCGCGGCGTCGTGGAAGCGGTACACCCCGGGCGCGGTGGGGACGGTGGCGAGAAAGCCGGCGCCGAACGTCCGGTCGAAGGCCCGCACCCCGGCATCCTCGCAGGGCGGGGCCGCGCGCGGCCAGCTTTTTCGCGTAGCATGGGTGGCCATGGCGCTGACCGTCCGGTTCGTGGGCTCGGGGGATTCGTTCGGCAGCGGCGGCCGCTTCCAGACCTGCATCGTGGTCGACGGCCCGCGCTCGCGCTTCGCCATCGACTTCGGCGCCTCGTCGCTGATCGCGCTGAACCAGCAGGGCCTCGAGCACAACTCGCTCGACGCCATCCTGCTGACCCACCTGCACGGCGACCACTGCGGCGGAGTGCCGTTCCTGCTGATGGACGCGATGCTGGGGGCCCGGCGCACGCGCCCCCTCGTGATCGCGGGCCCGCGCGAGGTCCGGCCGCGCATGGATGCCCTGCGCGAGGCGCTCTTTCCCGGCTCCGGGGTGATGGTCCCCCCGCTTCTCTCTGGAGTGGATCGCGATGGAGCCGGGCCGCCCGCACCCCGTGCTCGACCTGGTGGTGACGCCCGAGCCCGCCCGTCACACCCGTGAGACCAACCCCACCGCGCTCCGCATCGAGGTGGACGGCCGCGTGGTGTGCTACACCGGCGACACCGAGTGGACCGACGACGTGGCGCGCGCCGCGCGGGGCGCCGACCTGCTGATCGCGGAATGCTACTTCCACGACAAGCCGGTGAAGTGGCACCTCAACTATCCGGACATCGTGGCCCACGCGCGCGGCGTGGGGGCGCGGCGCGTGATCCTGACCCACATGAGCCGCGAGATGCTGGCGCACGCCGACGCGGTGCCGGAGGAGTGCGCCTGCGACGGGCTGGTGGTGACCCTCTAGGCGCTAGATCTGCCCGAACCCCGGGCGCACGCCGGGCTCGCGCTCGAACGGCGAGACGGTGTCCCGCTCGGTGTCATCCACGCTCGGCCAGGGCCCGCGGTCCGACGCAGGGGTGGTGAGCCAGAGACCGGCGCGCTCGCCGGCCATGTAGGCGATCGGGCTCAGGAACACCACCGTGAGAGCCAGGACCGCCGCCAGCACCATTCGCCTCGGGGTCATTCGGAGCCTCCTGCCCGACGTGGAGAGCAAGCCGCATTCCACCGAAATTCGCTCGATGCGGCGCTGAGTTGGAGGTGTGCAGCCCCTGCCAGAGGCAGTGATTTACCCTGTGTCGGTAACGCCCGACCCAAGCCCGGAAGCGGGCGGGGCCGGCTGGCGGCGTCAGCGAGCGGGGAGGGCGGACTCGTCCCGCGCCGCGCGGATCAGCGGCGGGTAGGCGTAGGTGGCCAGCGAGCAGCCGGGAGCGAGGATGAACCGGCTGCTGCCACCCTCGGCCAGGGCCCGGCGGACCTGCTCGCGCACCCGCGACGCCGCGGTGTCGACGAACCGCACGTGGTCCAGGCCAGTCATCAGGGTGAGCGGCGTCTGCGCGCGCGCCTCGGTGATCGAGGGCCCGCCGTTTTGATCCGCCCACGAGATGGCCTGCACCGGGTAGTCGAGCAGGCGATCCCAGTACAGGCGCTCTCCGTGCGCGTGCAGGATGTGGCACTCGCCGCGGCCGCGGATCGCCTCGAGGAAGGCCAGATCGAAGGGCCGCATGAACCGCTCGTACTGCTCGCGCGTCAGGCTCTCCTGGGTGGCGGGCACCGAGAGGAAGATCCCGGCGGCGCCGCGGGCGAGGCTGGCCTGCGCGTAGCGGATCAGGTTGTCGTTCACCACCGACAGGGCCGCCTCCACCGCCTTCGGCTGCTCGGCCATGAGGGCCGGCATGGCCTCCCGCACCAGGTTGCGCTTCAGCGTGTTCCACGCGTTGAACACGGTGTCCACGAAGAGCGCGCGGTCCCGCAGGGCCCGCGCCACCATCTCCACCGCCTGCAGCTGGCGCCCCATCGGCGTGTCCGCCGGGTCGAACGGCCGGAGCCGCGCCAGGTCCGCCGCGCTCGCGACCACCTCGAGGCCCTCGGGGGCGGGGTAGTCGTAGTCGTTCATCAGCTTGAGCAGGTCGAGGTCGTAGTGGTCGAAGAACTCGATGTGCACCTGGGCGACGCGCTCGGCGGGAGCGTGCTGGGTGCCGAAGTGATACCAGACCGTGAAGGGCGCCCGGTCCACCGGTCGGCCCGCCAGGGTCGCGCGGACCCGCTCGATCTTGTTCATGGCGGCAGTTATAGCACGGGCGCGGGGCGCCCTTGACAGCGCGGCGCGCCCGGCGCAGAGTGCCCGGGTTCGGGCCCGTTCCTCGCCACGAGAGGAGCCGATGCGCCTCGATCGGGTCGCTGGATGTGTCTCGTCCGCCCGCTCCGATCGACCGGATGACCGGCCGCCTGGCCGGTCCGATGGCCGGCGCTGCTCGTGCGCGCCCCGGTGGCCTCCCTAGCGAGGGGCTCCACCCGCCTTCGCCCTTCCCTCTCTTCGCAGTCTCCCTGACCCGGTTCGGAACGAGGAGGTCCCCATGAACCGACGGGACGATCGACGGCACTTCATCAAGACGGGCCTCGCGGCGGGCGCACTCGCCGGCGCCGCCGGGCTCGAGGGCATCCTGGCCGCGCGGCGGGCGCCGGCCCGGGCGCAGACCACCAAGCTCCACCTCCTGCACTGGGTGGACTTCATCCCGGAAGGCGACGTGGAGGTGCGCCGGCAGGTCGCCGAGTACTCCAAGCAGACCAAGGTCGAGGTCACCTTCGAGACCATCAACGCCAACGACCTGCAGGCCCGCATCACCGCGGCGATCCAGTCGGGCGGCGGCCCCGACATCATCCTGATGCTCCACAACTGGGCCCACCTCTACGCCAGCGCGCTGGTCGACCTGTCCGACCTGAGCGACTGGAAGACCAAGGATCAGGGCGCGTACTACCCGCACTGTGACGTGGCCACCAAGGTGGGCAAGCAGCGCCTGGCCCTGCCCTACGGGACCGGCGGCATCCTCACCGCGTACCGCAAGTCGATGTTCGCGGAGGTGGGCGCGACGCAGCCGCCCAAGACGCTCGACGAGTACCGGAAGGTCGGCGCCGCGCTGAAGAAGAAGGGCCGGCCCATCGGGCAGACCCTCGGCCACACTTTCGGCGACGCGCCCGCGTGGACGTATCCCATTCTCTGGACCTTCGGCGGCGCGGAGACGGACGCCTCGGGCCACAAGGTGGTGCTGAACGGCAAGGGCGCCGTCGAGGCGGTGAAGTGGATGACCGCGTTCTGGAAGGACGCCTGCGACGAGGGGGCGCTCGCGTGGGACGACACCAACAACAACCGCGCCTTCCACGCGGGCGAGATCTCGGCCACCAACAACGGCGCCTCCATCTACATCTTCGCCAAGCGCAACCCCGACAAGATCAAGGACGAGAAGGGCGAGCCGATGTTCCGCGACATCGAGCACTTCGCGATCCCGGCCGGCCCCAACGGGCCCACCCCGCTCTACCTGGTCTCGTTCGCGCACGGGCTCATGAAGTACTCGAAGAACCAGAAGGCGGCGCGGGAGTTCCTCAAGTGGTTCCACGGCAAGGAGCAGTTCGGCAAGTGGTTCGAGATCGAGAGCGGCTACAGCGCGGGGGCCACCGTCTCCTGGGAGACGCATCCCATGTGGGACAAGGTCGACGACGCGCTCAAGCCGTTCCGGCTCGCCCCGCGCGGCTCGCGGATGTTCGGCTATGCGGGGCCGCCCGGGGCCAAGGCGGCGGAGGCCTACTCCAAGTACATCGTCACCGACATGTTCGCCAAGGCCGTGCAGGGCATGAGCCCGACGGACGCGGTGAAGTGGGCGGACGGCGAGCTCAGGAAGGTCTACGGGGGCTAGCTAGGGCGGAGGCGGCCGCCGGGCGCGGCGCGTTCCGCGCGCTCGGCGGCCGCGCCTAGCGGGCCGCCTTCTCGCGGTCGATCAGCACCCGGCGCAGGATCTTGCCGGAGGCCGACTTCGGGATCTGGTCGATGAACTCGAGGTGACGGATGCGCTTGTGCGGGGCCACCCGCTGCGCCACCCAGCCCATGATCGCCTCGGCGGTGGCGGCCTTCGACGCCTCGTCGGGCTTCAGCACCACGTAGGCCTTCGGCACCTCGCCTGCCTCCTCGTCGGCCTTGCGCACCACCGCCGCGTCCAGGATCGCGGGGTGGGTGAGCAGCAGGGCCTCGAGCTCCGCGGGCGCCACCTGCATGCCCTTGTACTTGATCAGCTCCTTGGTGCGGTCGACGATGAAGAAGAAGCCGTCCTCGTCCACGTAGCCCACGTCGCCGGTGTGGTACCAGCCCTCGCGATCGAGGCAGTCCGCGGTCTCGGCGGGGCGGTTGAGATAGCCCCGCATGATCTGGGGGCCGCGGATCCAGAGCTCGCCCTCCTTGCCCACCGGCAATTCCTCGGTGGACGCGCCGCTCACGTCCACGATCTTCACCTCGGTGCTGGGCACGATGCAGCCCGCGGAGCCGGGCTTGAGCGGCGCGTTACGGGTCGGGCTCAGGTGGGTGACCGGGCTCGCCTCGGTCATGCCGTACCCCTGCACCACCGGGCAGTTGAGCTTGGCGCTCAGCGCCCGCGCCATCTCCTCACCCAGCGGGGCCGCCCCCGAGAACACGAGCCGCACGCTCGACAGGTCGAACTGCGCGACCGCGGGGTGCTTCACGAGCCCCAGCACGATCGGCGGCACCAGCGGGAGGATGGTGGCCCGGTACTTCTGCACAAGGGTGAGGAACTCCACCATGTCGAAGCGCGGCATGACCAGGATGGTGCCGCCGCCGGCGAGGCCCAGCATCATGATCACGACCAGGCCGTAGATGTGGAAGAACGGCAGCACCGCCATCGTGATGTCGCTCTCGCCGAAGCAGTCGAAGTTCTGCATGCCCTCGCACTGGCGCAGGTTCGCGACCAGGTTGCGATGGGTCAGCATCACGCCCTTGGGCAGGCCGGTGGTGCCGCTCGAGTAGGGCAGCGCGACCAGATCGTTGGCGGGATCGATCGACACCGCGGGCGGGGTATCGCCCGCCTGCATGAGCTCGGCGAACGGCCGCGCCCCCGCCGCGTCGCCGATCACGAAGATCTCCTCCACCTTGCTCTTGGCCGCCGCCTCCCGCGCCTTGTCGAGGAAGGGCGGCACCGTGACCAGGAAGCGCGCGCCCGAGTCGTTGAGCTGGTTGGCCAGCTCGTCGGCGGTGTAGAGCGGGTTCACCGTCGTGTTCACCCCGCCCGCCATCGCGACCCCGAAGAACACCACCGCGTATTCGGGGAGGTTCGGGCAGTAGATGGCCACGACCTGGCCCTTGCGGAAGCCGCGGCGGGCCAGGCCGGCCGCGGTGCGACGCGCACCCTCCGCGACCTGCCGGTAGGTGAGCGTGCGACCGGTGGGCCCGTCGATCAGCGCGGGCTTGTCGCCCAGGCGGCCGGCGTGGCGCAGCACGAAGTCGGTGATGGAGACGTCGGGGATGGAGACGGGTGGGCTCGAGGAGATCATGGTGGGTCGAGCCTAGCGGCGTGCCCGCGCGCGGTCAAGCGCCCGCGCGGGCCAGGAGGGAGTCCAGCAGCAGCGGGTCGACCGGTTTGGTGAGGTGCACGTCGAAGCCGGCCTCGCGGGAGCGCCGCCGGTCGCCGTCCTGCCCGTACCCGGTCACCGCCACCAGCAGCAGCTCGGGCGGGCCCGACTCGCGCAGCCGGCGGGCGATGGTGTAGCCGTCCATCCCGGGCAGGCCGATGTCCACGATCACCGCGTCGGGCGAGATCGCCAGCGCCCGGGCGAGGCCGTCGGCGCCGTCGGTGGCCTCGTGCACCTCGTGGCCCGCGTGATCCAGCAGGTGCCGCAGCATGCGCCGCGCGTCGTCGTTGTCCTCGATGATCAGCACCCGTCGCCGGCCGCTCACCCGCCGCACCGGGGCCGGGTCCTCCGCGGGAAGGCCGGGGGTCCGCGCGGCCGGCAGCCGGACCGTGAAGGTGCTGCCGCGTCCGGGGCCCTCGCTCTCGGCCTCGACACGTCCGCGGTGCAGCTCGACCAGGCGGCGCACCAGGGTGAGGCCGATGCCGAGCCCGGCGTCGCGCCGGTGGATGGGCGTCTGGCCCTGCACGAACAGGTCGAACACCCGGGGCAGCAGGTCGCCGGGGATGCCGGCTCCCGCGTCCTCCACACGCAGGACCGCATCGGGGCCTTCCACGAACACCCGCACCGTCACCGGGCCGCCGGGCGGGGTGAACCTCAGGGCGTTGCCGAGCAGGTTGCTCAAAATCTGCTCCACGCGGGTCTCGTCGGCGTCGATCCAGACCGGGGCCGGGGCGTGGCACTCGATCCGGTGCTCGCGCGCCCTCTCGTCGGTGGCCGCGGTCACCCGTCGACTGACCGCGGCCAGGTCGATCCGGCGCAGGCTCAGGCTCACCTTGCCGGTGGCCAGGCGGGTGACGTCGAGGAGGTCGTCGACCAGGCGGGCCAGGTGCTGCACCTGGCGCGCGATGATCGCGCGCGCCTCCCCGCTGCGCGGGTCGGCGGGCCCGCACAGGTCGATGACGTGCAGGGCAGTGGTGATGGCGCCCAGCGGGTTGCGCAGCTCGTGGCCCAGCATGGCGAAGAACTCGTCCTTGGCCCGGCTGGCCGCCTCGGCCTGGGCGTGGGCTCGTTCCCGCTCCGCCTCGGCGCGCTTGCGTTCCCGCACGTCCAGCCCGATGCCGACCCGGGTGTCGTCCGGCAGGCGCACGTTGGACCAGGAGGTCTCGACGCGCTCCCCCCCGCGGGTCGTCATCACGATGTCGTGCCAGCCCTCCGCGAGCGAGTCCATGTAGGCGCGGACCCGCGCCCGGTAGGCGGGGTCGGGGTAGCAGCGCTCCATGAGATCGATCCGCCGCGCCTCCTCGGCGGTCCAGCCGGTCACGCGCTGGAACTCGTGGTTGAGGCGCAGCACGCGGGTGTCCGGCCGGTACATCGTGATCATCACCGGGATGCGGTCGATGATGGTCTGCAGCAGCGAGATCTCCCGCTCGCGGCTCCAGGCCAGGGAGGCCACCACGAGAGTCATGAGGGACATCGTCCCCATGAAGGCCTGCAGCACCAGGAGCGAGTGGTGTCGCGGCAGCGCCGCGAACGGCCCCAGCCCGCGGAGCGTGCCGTGCACCGCGATCGCGGCCAGCACCAGCAGGCCGCCCGCGGCGGCGAGGCGGCCGAAGCGATAGGCGACCCAGAGCAGGGCCGGGATGGCCACGAACGCGACCGGGTACTGGCGCACGCTGGGCGGCGCCACGCCTCCCCACATCACCGCGCCGATCACGATGACGGTGCAGAGCAGGGCGCCCGTCTCGGCGAGCCGGCCCATCCCCCGGCGGCGCGGCTCCCGCTCGGCGGTGGCCCACAGCACGATGGGCGGCGCGACCAGGAGCGCGCCCGCCACGTTGCCCAGGGCCCACGTAAGCCAGATCGTGGGGACGTCCGGGCGCGCGGCGTAGCCGGCGAGCGCGAGGGTCCCGACCCCGATCGATGCGCTCACCACCGCGCCGGGGATGAGCGCGCCCGCGAACGAGAACACGTCGCGCGGACGGTCGAAGGCGTGAGCGCCGGCCGCGCAGCGCTCCACGAGGTGGGCCCCGATCAACCCCTCGAGGGTATTGCCGAGCGCGATGCCGAGCGAGGTGACCAGCGAGCCCGCGGTGGTCACGTTGACCACGAAGGCGCCGACCGCCACCGCCGGCCACGCGCGCGGGCCGAGCAGCAGGAGGGCCGCCACCGCGATGCCGGTGGGCGGCCACACCGCGGTGGCGCTCGCGTGCACCGAGGCGAACCGGAGCCCGAGCTTGCCGGCCACGATGTAGCCGACCGTCAGCGCGGCGAGCATCGCCCACCGCGACGGTCCAGACACACGCATGCCGCTGCCCTCGATCATTTCAGGGTCCGGTCGAACAACTCGGTGACGCGTCGGATGCTGTCGGCCCAGGCCTGCGGATCGCCCCCGGTGGTGGCGCCGCGGCCGCCGGGGGCGTTGATGTTGACGCGCGCGGCGACGTAGCGCACGGGCCGATCGCTGTCGAAGGAATGGTGGGCGCCCGGATAGACCACGATCTCGGCCGGCTGCGGCCCGGCGCGGGTCGACAGCACCAGGGCCCGGCACGGCTCGGCGGGCGTCCAGTCGTCCCGGTCGCCGATCAGGATCAGCAGCGGGGCCACCGGCCGGTAGACGCCGTCGGTGTTCGGGCGCCATCCCCCGTAGCGCGCGCGACAGGCCGGGTAGAGGGCCACCGCGGCCGCGAAGCCCTGCCGCTGGGCGCGGGCGAGGGGACCGCCATCGGTCGCGGCGATCGCGGCCAGGATGGTCGAGCCGCCGTGGGAGCCGCCCATGACGCCGACGTGGCGACCGTCCACGAAGGGCAGGCCGCGGGCGTGGGCCAGGGCCGCGTAGGCGTCGAGCGCCCGGCGGGCGGGCGCCACCTCGCCCCGGCCGGGCCGCCCGTCGGTGCACACGCCGCCGGGATGGCCCCGCGTGGTGAAGCTGTCCGGCACGAGGGTCACGTACCCGCGCGCGACCAGCTCACGGCTCCAGCGTGCCGGCGCGCCGCTCGAGCCCGGGCCGAGGCCGCTACAGTCGTGCAGGATCACCACCGCCGGGAAGGGGCCGTCGCCGGCGGGGCGGGCGACCGTGACCGGGATGCGCTCGGTCCCTCCATCGAGCGCCGGGGTCGCCATGCTGCCCGCGGGCGGCAGGCTCGCGCAGGCCGCAAGCTCGGTCGCCACGAGCGCGACGCCCCACGCCAGGAGGCTCCGAGGGATCGAGCGAGCGCGGCCGCCCAGCATGGTGGGGGGATTCTATGCCAGCCCGGCCTTGCGAAGCAGCCAAGCTCTCGGCTAGCCTTTGGGCCCATGCGCACCCTCGACGCTCGCCCGCTGCACGGCCCGATGGTCTGGCACGGCCGCGATCTCGCCGCGGCCACCGACTGGATCCGGCGCTTCTCCGCCGCCGACCTCGAGGAGATCGACGCGGCCCTCCGGACGGTGGAGCGCCGCGGGCTTCCCTGGCGTGACGTGCGCGCCGTCGACTTCCCGCTTCCGGGCCTCGCGGCCACCCTGAGCCAGGTCAGCCACGATCTCGAGTGGGGACGTGGCCTGGCGCTCCTGCGCGGCCTGCCGGTGGAGCGCTACTCCGACGAGCAGCTGCGCACGATCTGGTGGGGGCTCGGCTGCCACCTCGGCGTGGCCGTCCACCAGAACGCCCACGGCGAGCTGATCGGGGAGGTGAGGGACGAGGTGCGGCTCTACGGCGAGGTGATGCAGCCCGCGGTGCCGAAGGGCGACAGCCCGACCTCGCGCGCCAAGGCCCGCTCCGCCGGGCCCCTGCGCTGGCACACCGACCGCTGCGACGTGGTGGGCCTGCTCTGCGTGCGCGCGGCCCGCCGCGGCGGCGCCAGCCGGGTCGTCAGCGTGCCCGCGGTGGCCAACGAGATCCTCGCCCGCCGGCCGGACCTGCACGCCCTGCTCTGCTCCGACTACTACCGCAGCCGGCAGGGCGAGGAGGTGGGCGGCGAGGCCGCCTGCTACGCGATGCCGATCTTCGCGATGCGGGACGGCAAGTTCACCAGCCAGTACTCGCGCACGTTCGTGGAGGCGGCCCAGAAGATCCCGTCGGTCCCGCGTCTCACCGCCGCGCAGGACGAGGCCCTCGACCTGCTCGCTCAGGTCTGCGACGAGCTGGGCCACGAGATGGACCTCGGGCCCGGCGACATCCAGCTGCTGAACAACCACGTCGTCTACCACGGGCGCACCGCCTACGAGGACGAGCCCGCGCCCGGTCGCGACCGGCTGATGATGCGGCTCTGGCTGGCCCCGCCCGACAGCCGCCCGCTGCCCGAGGGCTTCGAGATGCTCTGGGGCCGCATCGAGCCCGGCGCGGTGCGGGGCGGCATCGCGCAGACCGCCGCCGCGCCGGCCTGACCGGGCGCGCGCACCCGTCGCGGGGCGCCCCCGAGCATGAGCAGCACGCTGATCCGCGGGCGGTACGTCGTCACCGGCGCCGCCTCCGGGGTCGCGACCGTCATCGAGGACGGCGCGGTGCTGGAGCGCGACGGCACCATCGTGGAGGTCGGCTCCGCCGCCGCGCTGGCCCGCCACGCGGTGGACCGCACCATCGGCTCCTCCGCGGACGTGGTGCTCCCGGGCTTCGTGAACAGCCACCACCACGTCGGCCTCACCCCGTTCCAGCTCGGCTCGCCCGACCTGCCGCTCGAGCTGTGGTTCGCCAGCCGCATGGCCGCGCGCGACGTGGACCCGTATCTCGACACGCTCTACTCCGCGTTCGACATGCTGGAGTCCGGCATCACCACCGTGCAGCACCTCCACGGCTGGCGGGGGGCGCCCGCGGCGCGGGTCTTCGCGGTGGCCGAGCGCATCCTGCAGGCCTACGCCGACGTGGGGCTCCGCGTCTCCTACTCGTACGCGCTCCGGGACCAGAACCGGCTCGTGTACGAGGCGGACGAGGACTTCTGCCGGCGCCTGCCCCCGGCCCTGGGCGCGGAGGTGCGCGAGTACCTGGCCGCGCAGTCGATCCCGCTCGCGGACCACCTGGGTCTCTTCGTCGACCTGTGGGAGCGGGTGGGGCGCAACGCGGGACCGCTCGCGCGGGTGCAGCTGGCCCCCGGCAATCTCCACTGGTGCTCCGACGAGGCGCTGGGCGCCCTGCGCGACTACGCGGCGAAGTACGACGTCGGGTTGCACATGCACCTGGTGGAGACGCCGTACCAGCGGATCTACGCGGAGCGGCGCACCGGCACCACCGCGCTCCGCCACCTGGAGCGGCTCGGCCTGCTGGGCCCGCGCCTCACTCTCGGGCACGGGGTGTGGCTCACGGAGGACGACATCGCGCTGGCCGCCGACACCGGCACCATGGTCTGCCACAACGCGAGCTCCAACCTCCGGCTGCGGAGCGGCGTCGCTCCCCTCAACCGGTTCGCCGCGCGCGGCGTGCGGGTCGGCCTGGGGCTCGACGAGGCGGGCATCAACGACGATCGCGACATGTGGCAGGAGATGCGCCTGGTGCTGCGGCTGCACCGCGAGCCCGGCATGCACGAGGGCGTGCCCACCCCCGCGGGGGTCTTCGAGATGGCCACCGCCGGCGGCGCCGCCACCACCGGCTTCGGCGCGACCATCGGGCGGCTCGCGCCCGGCGCGGCCGCCGACCTGGTGCTGCTGCCGTGGGCCAGCGTGGCCGAGCCGTACCTCGATCCGGCCACCGCGCCCCTCGACGCCCTGGTCCACCGCGCCCGCGCCGTCCACGTGGAGACGGTCATGGTGGCGGGGGAGGTGGTGCTGGACCGGGGCCGCTTCACGCGGGTCGACCGGGCGGCCGCGATGGCCGAGCTGGCCGCGCGCCTGCGCGCGCCCTTGAGCCCGGCGGAGGAACGGCGACGGAGGCTGGCGCGCGAGGTCTTCCCCCACGTGCGCCGCTTCTACGACGGCTGGCTCGACGCGCTGCCCCGCGATCCCTTCTACGCCCCGAGCAGCCGGCGCTAGCCCCAGAGGCGCCGCGCCACCTCGCTCACGCGGCGGAGCTTGGCCTCCTGCTGCGCGGCCGTCAGGGGGTTGCCCGCCTCCCCGGAGGCGAATCCGCATTGCGGGCTCACGGCCAGGCGCTCGAGCGGCACCAGGCGCGCGGCCTCCCGGACGCGCCGCTCCACCGCGGCCGCGTCCTCGAGCGCGCCCTGCTTGGTGGTGAGCAGGCCCAGCACCACGGTGGCGTCCGCGCGCACGTGGCGGAGGGGGCCGAAGTCGCCCGCGCGCGGCGTGTCGTACTCGAGCAGCAGCCGGTCGTAGCGGGTGAGGCGCGGGAAGACCTCGGCCGCGATGCGCTCGTAGCCGCCGTTCGCCAGCCAGCGCCCGCCGGGCGCGTTGCCGCGGCAGATGTGGATGGCGCGGGTGATCCCGCGCACGCCCTCGAACACCGAATCGTCGATCTCGGCGTCCGCCGCCAGCTCCGCGGCCATGTCGTGGCCCCACGCCTCGAAGGCGGCTCGGTTGTCGCGGTCCACGTGCCACTGGGCGTAGTTGGGGGCATCCATCTGCACGTAGTCGCCGCCCAGCGCGACGATCCGCGGGACCACGTGCTCCCGCAGGTAGTCCGCGACCGCGCGCAGGAAGGCCTCGGGGGTCGGGTAGGCCGCGCGCGAGTATTCGGGGTGCCAGAAGATGCGGTGCCACGATGGCGCCGGGATCGTGAACTTGGTGCGGGCGCGGGCCGCCGCCTTGAGGAACGCGTACTCGTCGCTCACCACGTCGCGGACCACCTCGATCGGCCGGGTGATGAAGGGCCGGGTCGGGCTGGTCCACACCCGGGCCCGGCGGCCGTCCGGCTCCTTCCAGAGCGACCACCAGCCCGGGTCCGCGGGGAGGAACTCGAAGCCGGCCAGGGGCGCGCGAGCGGTCGCGTCCTCCCGCAACGGAATCGTGATCACCCAGGAGGCGCGCCGGAGCTCGCCGTCGGTGATCACGTCGAGCCCCGCGTCCTCCTGCAGCGCGATCGCCTCGCGCACCGCCCGGTCCTCGGCCGCGCGGAGGGCCTCCGCGGTCACGCGGCCCTCGCGGACGCCCTGGCGGGCCTGGCGCAGGTACTCGGGGCGCAGCAGGCTGCCCACCACGTCGGCGCGGGGGATCGCGAGGGTGGGGCTCATGGGCGTCCATCATGCCACAGCGGTGGAACTCCCCTCCGGGGCGGAGCCGTTGTACCATGTGGGCACCCGGGTGGTGTGTCCCCCCCGCCCGAGGTCGTCCCTCCGATACGGGTGTCTCGGCAGGTGCCAGGTCGCACAGGTGCCCGGTCGGCACGGCGCCAGATTGGTGGCGGCCAGGGAGTCGTCCTCTAACGTCTCGACCGAAAGGGTCAGTGCGCCATGAGTGTGTCACTTGAGTAGGCGGTCGCACCGCCGTCGGCATTCCGGGAACCGACCGCCGCAGGGGCAGGGGCAGGGCCAGGGACAAGGCCCGCGTGGCCCGATGCCGCCTCGTGCCCTTCCCCGGACTCCCACTCCGTCGCTGTTCGAAGGGCTCACCGCGGTCCAGCCCTACGAGAAGCTGAAGCTCGAGACCACCGCCGACGAGCTGTCCATGCGCGCGATGGACATGATCACGCCCGTGGGCCGCGGCCAGCGCGGGCTGATCGTGGCCCCGCCGCGCACCGGCAAGACCGTGCTCCTGCAGAAGATCGCGAAGGCGGTGCTCACGAACCACCCGGAGATCGCGGTGATCGTGCTGCTGGTGGACGAGCGGCCCGAGGAGGTCACCGACTTCCGCACCCAGATCGGCCGGCAGGCCGAGATCCTGGCCTCCAGCAACGACAATCCCTACCGACGCCACATCGAGGTGACCGAGCAGGTGCTCGACCGGGCGAAGCGCATGGTCGAGGAGAAGCGCGACGTGCTGATCCTCTTCGACTCGCTGACCCGGATGACGCGCGCCTACAACAACGAGCTCTCCGCCCGGGGGCGGACCATGTCGGGCGGCATCGACAGCCGCGCCTTCCAGATGCCGCGCGCCTTCTTCGGCGCCGCCCGCAAGATCGAGGAGGGCGGCTCGCTCACCATCATCGGCACCGTGCTGGTCGACACCGGCTCGCGGATGGACCAGATCATCTTCGAGGAGTTCAAGGGCACCGGCAACATGGAGCTCTATCTCTCACGGGAGCTGGCCGACCGGCGCATCTTCCCCTCCTTCGACCTGATGCGCTCGGGGACTCGGCGCGAGGAGCTCCTGTTCTCCGAGGAGGAGATGAAGAAGATCCACCTGCTCCGCCGGGCTCTGTCGGGCACCAAGCCGCAGGAGGCGATGGAGGCTCTGCTGGGGCGGCTCAAGCTCACCGCCAACAACAAGGAGTTCCTGCGGGGGCTCGGGTCCTAGGCGAGCCTAGCGCATCGGACCCACCATCCTCCCGACCATCTGCCGCAGCTGGCTCAGCGTGAACGGCTTCGAGATGACCGGGATTCCGGTGGCGCGCAGAAACGGGCCGTAGTCGGCGGAGGCGGCCTGGGCCGTGACGAACACGATGCGCTTGAGCACCTGCGGGTGGTCCCGCTGGATCTCCTCGTAGAGCTGCTGGCCGTCCATCTCGGGCATCCGGAGGTCGCAGAACACGAGGTCGAAGCGGTTCCGGCCGATGAGGTCGAGTCCCTCCTTGCCGTTCTCGGCGGTCTGCACGTCGTGCCCCTCGATCTTCAGCGCGTCCGAGATCAGGTCCCGCACCGCCCGCTCGTCGTCGATCACCAGGATCCGCGCTCGTCCCATGGCGCCCCCGTGACGGTTGACCTCCTTGCGGTTCCGGCTATTCTACGACAGGGAAGGAGAGGACTCCAATGACCGGGCCCGGCAGGGCGCGTCGGACCTTCGTGACCGGCATCGTCACTGGCCTCGTCCTCCTGGGACGACGGTCCTCCCCGGCCCAGACTCCGTCCCTGACCCCCGCGCGTCCTCGGGTGTGGCGCATCGGCTACCTCACCCCGTCCGCGGTCACCGCGCGCGGAATCATGCCCGACATGCGCCAGAAGCTGCGCGACCTCGGCTACGTGGAGGGCCGCGGCCTGCAGTTCGTCATCCGCTCCGCCAACGAGGACTTCGAGCGCCTGCCCGCCCTGGCCGCGGACCTCGTCCGCTCGGGCGTGGATCTCATCGTGGCGGTGTCGTCGCCCGCGATCCGGGCCGCCGAGAACGCGACGAGCACCATTCCCATCGTGATGGTGAGCGGCACCGATCCGGTCGCCGGGCTCTTCGTGGCGAGCCTGGCGCGGCCCGACGGCAACGTGACCGGGGTCAGCACCTACGTGCCGGAGCTGGCCGGCAAGCGTCTCGAGGCACTCCGCGAATGCCTGCCCGGGCTCAGGCGGGTGGCGGTGCTGGCGAACTTGCGCAACCCGGGCAGCGCGGTGGAGGTGCGCGAGATCGACAGCGCGGGGCGGGGGATCGCCATCGAGACCTACGTGGCCGACGCGCGCCTGCCCGAGCAGTATCCGGACGCGTTCACGGCCATCACGCGCGGCGGCTGGCAGGCCCTCGTGGTCACCGCGGATCCGGTGCTGTCGAGCAACCGGGAGCGGATCCTCCATCTGGCCGCGCGGCACCGCCTGCCCACGATCTACGAGTGGCGGGAGATCGTGGAGGGGGGCGGGCTCATCTCGTACGGGCCGAGCCTCGCGGACGTCAACGGCCGCGTCGGCGTCTACATCGACAAGATCCTGAGGGGCGCCGCTCCGGGCACGCTGCCGGTGGAGCGCCCGACCCGATTCGAGCTGGCGGTCAACCTCAGGACCGCGGCCAGCCTGGGGCTCGAGTTTCCTGCCGCGATGGTGGCCCGCGCCGATCGGGTGGTCCGCTAGCGAGGGCGCCGCGGAGCTCAGGTACGCGGGCGCGGGAGCACGAACTTCTGCTCCGCGACGTCACGCGGCCACACCGGCCGCGGCGCCGGTCCCGCACGTCGGCGATGACCCGGATCGGTTCGGGACGCCGGCCGGCACCGCGGCCAGGTTCCCGATGACCGTGCGAAGCGAGGAGCGGGTGGTGGGCATCGGGTCGTCCTGTCCCGGGGTCTTCAGCGGAGCCGCCGGCCGGTCGCGGGCACGAGCTGCCCGTAGCGCACGCCCTTGGTGGCGAGCAGGCGATTGGCGACGGTGCGGATCTCGCCGGCCGTCCCGCGCAGCGGGATGGCCTCGAGACAGGTGTGGGGGTCCAGATGCACGTGCAGGGCGGCCGCGATCATGTCGTGGCTGGCGTGCTGGATCTTGGTGAGCTTGTCGGCGAGGGCCCGGGTGTGGTGGTCGTAGACCAGCACCAGCACCCCCACCGTCTCGCCGTCCTGCTCCTCCCACTCCTTCTTGACCAGCTCCGCCCGCAGGAGGTCGCGGACGAACTCGCTGCGGTTCGCGTAGCGCCGCTCGCTCTGGAGCCGGTGCAGGGTGCCCATCAGGCCCATCGGGAGCGACACCGTGAACCGGGTCGCGGGCTGCCGCCGCTTGCCGTTCGCCATACTCGTCCTTCCCATGCCAGACGGTTCGTGGTATTACGAATCCTCCAATGTTCATACCGCGCACGGCACCGGCGGTACTGCTGGGCGTCCTCCTCGGGGTCACCCCCGCGGCGGCCGAGTCCGCGCCGCCCGCGGCCCCGCCGGCGCCCGAGGCCACGCTCGCCCCGGTGCTGGTCACCGCGCCCCCGCCGGTCGCGTCCTCCTCCGAGCAGCTGATCCCGGGCAAGGACTTCGAGCTGCGCCCCCACGGCCGCCCCGCCGACGTCCTCCGGTTGGTTCCGGGCCTGATCATCAACCAGCACCAGGGCGGGGGCAAGGCCGAGCAGTATCTCCTCCGCGGGTTCGACGCCGACCACGGGACCGACCTGGCCATCTTCGTGGACGGAGTGCCGGTGAACTTGCGCAGCCACGCCCACGGGCAGGGCTATGCGGACCTCCACTTCCTGATCCCGGAGACCATCCGCGCGGTGGACGCCCTCAAGGGCCCGTACTTCCCCGAGTACGGGGATTTCGACACCGCGGGGGCTGTCCGCTTCCTGACCCGCGACTTCGTGGAGGAGAACACCCTCGAGATCTCGGGGGGCAGCTTCAATACCCAGCGCTACCTGGCCCTGCTCTCGCCGACCCGCGACCGGGTGAAGACATTCATCGCCACCGAGCTCTATCGCAACGACGGGCCCTTCGCCCACCCGAACGGCTACCTCCGCTTCAATCTCTTCGCCAAGGCCACCACCGACCTCGCCGAGGACATGCGGCTGAGCCTGTGGGCGTCGCACTACCGGGCGGAGTGGCACGGCTCGGGCGAGATCCCGGCCCGGGCCGTCCGCTCCGGGCTTCTCGACCGGTTCGGCTCGATCGATCCCAACGAGGGGGGCGTGACCGAGCGGACCAACGTCAACCTCGACTACACCTGGAAGGTGGCGGAGAATCGGAAGCTCTCGGTCAACGCCTACGCGAGCTACTACCGCCTGACCCTGTTCAACGACTTCACGTTCTTCCTGAACGATCCCGACCTGGGCGACATGATCAACCAGCGCGACCGCCGATTCGTGGCCGGCCTCGACGCGCAGTACGAGATGAAGCACCGACCGCTCGGCGTGCCGCTCACCACCACCGCGGGCGCGCAGTACCGGATCGACACGCCCCACGTCGTGCTCGCCAACGCGGTCCAGCGCCACCAGGTGAGCCGGGTGCAGGACGTCGACATCGTGGAGCAGTCGGTCTCGCCGTTCGTGAAGCTCGACCTGCTACCGTTGGAGAAGGTGCGGCTCGTCACCGGGGCCCGGGGGGACGTCTTCACCTATGACGTGAAGAAGCGCGTCAACACCACCGAGGACCGCGCCTCCGGGACCGCGACCAAGGCCCGGCCCAACGTGAAGGCCAACCTGATCCTCGGCCCGTGGCTCGCCACCGAGTTCTTCGCCAACTTCGGGACCGGGTTCCACAGCAACGACGCCCGCGCGGTGATCGCCAATCCCGAGCTGGAGGCGCTACCCACCGCCATCGGCTACGAGGCCGGCTTCAAGAGCCGCATCCTGCCGCGCACCGATCTCTCCGCGACCTACTGGTTCCTCGACCTCTCGAGCGAGCTGGTGTTCGTGGGCGACGACGGCACCACCGAGGCCCGCGGCAAGACCCATCGTGAGGGTCTCGAGGTCGCGGCCACGATCTCGCTCCTCGACTGGCTCACGTTCAAGGGCGACCTCACCTGGACCCGACGGGCGGAGTTCGTGGACACCGGCTTCCCGATCCCGCTGGCTCCCCGCTGGACCGCCCGGGCCGAGCTGACCGCGCGCCTGCCGTGGGGGCTCTCCACGAGCGCGGAGATGCGCTACCTGGGTGATCGGGTCGCCGACGACTTCGGCTTTCACACCGCGCGCGGCTACACCCTCTTCAACTGGAACGCGCGCTATCGGTACAAGGCGCTCGAGGCGTTCCTCAGCGTCGAGAACCTGGCCAACGCCAAGTGGCGGGAGGCCCAGTTCTTCTTCACCTCCCGGCTGCCCGGCGAGCCCGCCGGCGGCGTGCCGGACGTCCACTTCACGCCGGGCAACCCGCGGACCTTCCTGGGAGGCGTCGGGCTGCACTTCTGACCGCCCCCGTCTCTGCGGGATAATGGCGCATGGCGCGGGCCCGCGGCGGCTGGGACGTGATCGTGGTGGGCGCCGGCCACAACGGGCTGGTCGCCGCCTGCTATCTCGCGCGGGCGGGGCGCCGGGTGCTGGTGCTGGAGCGCCGGCCCCTGGTCGGCGGGGCCTGCGTCACCGAGGAGACCTTCCCCGGCTTCAAGGTCTCCACCGCGGCGTACGTCAACAGCCTCTTCCGCAAGGAGATCGTGCGCGACCTCGACCTGCGCGCGCACGGCTTCGAGGTCCTCGCGCGCAACCCCTCGTCGTTCACCCCGCTGCCCGACGGGCGCTCGCTCACCCTCGGGCCGGACGCCGAGTGGACCCGCCGCGAGATCGCCAAGTTCAGCGCCCGCGACGCGGCCCGCTATCCGGCGTACGAGGCGATGCTGGAGCGGGTCGCCGCGCTCGTCGAGCCCACCATGGTCATGACCCCGCCGGACCTGCTGCACCCCGGGCCGCGTGACCTCCTGCGCCTGCTCGGGCTCGGCCGCTCGTTCGGACGGCTCGGGGAGGCGGCGGCCGCGGAGGCGGTGGAGCTCCTCACCGGGGCCGCGCGTCCGATCCTCGACCGCTGGTTCGAGTCGGAGGCCCTGAAGGCCACCCTCGCCACCGACGCCATCATCGGCGCGATGGCGAGCCCGTCCACGCCCGGCACCGGCTACGTGCTCTTCCACCACGTGATGGGCGAGACCGACGGCCGGCGCGGGGCGTGGGGCTACGTGCGGGGCGGCATGGGCGGGCTCACCCAGGCGCTGGCCGCGGCCGCGCGCGGGCTCGCGGTGGAGATCCGCTGCGGGGCGGAGGTGGCGCGCATCCTGGTGCGCGACGGGCGCGTGACCGGCGTGGCGCTGGCCGACGGAGAGGAGATCCGCGCGCCGGTGGTCGCGAGCAACGCGGACGCCCACGTGACGTTCCTGCGCCTGCTCCCGCCCGAGGTGCTCCCGGACGCCTTCCGGGCCGCGGTGGGCCGCATCTCCTACGAGAGCGCGTCGCTCAAGATCAACGTGGCGCTGGGCGAGCTGCCCGACTTCCGGGCCTGTCCCGGCACCGCGCCCGGCCCGCAGCATCGCGGCACCATCCACATCTGCCCCGATCTGGACTTCATCGAGCGCGCCTTCGACGACGCCAAGTACGGGCGGCCCTCCGCGCGTCCGGTGCTGGAGTGCACGATCCCGTCGGTGGTCGATCCCACGGTGGCCCCGCCGGGACGCCACCTCATGTCGTTGTTCGTGCAGTACGCGCCCTACGCCCTGCGCGGCACCACGTGGGAGCGGGAGCGCGAGGCGTTCGCGGACCGCTGCTTCGCCCTCCTCGACGAGTACGCGCCCAACTTCAGCCGGTCGGTGCTGGCCCGCCAGGTGCTGGCCCCGCCCGATCTCGAGCGCGTGTTCAACCTCACCGGCGGCAACATCTTCCAGGGCGCGATGACGCCCGGCCAGCTCTTCGCGCTGCGTCCGGTGCCGGGCCACGCGGGCTACCGCACCCCGGTCCGCGGCCTCTACCTCTGCGGGGCCGCCGCGCATCCGGGCGGCGGGGTCATGGGCGCGCCCGGCTGCAACGCGGCCCGGGAGATCCTGCGGGGTGGGCGCGCCCGCCTCACCACTTGAAGACCGACAGCAGGTTGTGGAAGTCGTCGGTCCACGCCGCCACCGCGGGGTCCGGAGCCAGCGGGGTGGCGGTCCAGCGGGGCGCGGACGCCAGCTCCCCGAAGTCGGCCCGCCGGCGCGCCAGCAGCGCCCAGCTCGCCTCGACGCCGCCGCGGATGTCGCCGGTCTCGCCGTGCTGCAGGAGGCCCGCGTAGCGCCCGTCCTCGGCCAGCGCGGCCACCACCGGCTCGAGGCGGAGGTACCGGTTGGAGATGTGCAGCGCGAGGATGCCGCGGGGGTTCAGCAGGTCGAAGTAGAGACGCAGCGCCTCGCGGGTGAGCAGGTGCACCGGGATCGCGTCCGAGCTGAAGGCGTCGACCAGGATCACGTCGTAGCGCTCCTCCGGCCGCTCGCGCCGGAGGGCCTCCATGCGCACGCGCGCGTCGCCCAGCTCGAGGCGCAGCGACACCGCGCGGTCGCGCGCGTCGGTGGCGTAGGTGAAGTAGGCGGGATCGAACGCGACGTCGCGCACCAGCCGGTCGATCTCGTAGAACGTCACCCGGTCGCCCGGCCGCGCGTAGGCGGCCAGGGTGCCGGTGCCGAGGCCCACCACCGCGATGTGCAGGGCGCCGGGGCGGCGGGCCAGCTCCGCGAACAGCTGCCCGACCGGGCCGTTCCGGTGGTAGTAGGCCAAAGGCTCCCCGCGGCGCGCCGGCTCCAGGCTCTGGCGTCCGTGCAGCGTGGTGCCGTGTCGCAGCTCGGTGTAGCCGGTGGGATCGCGATCGCGCGTGATGCGGAGCACCCCGAAGAACGAGCGGCTCTGGCGGATCTGCTCGTTGTTGCGCGCGTCCACGAAGCCCGAGACCAGCAGCACCGCGGCCAGCACGAGGGCCAGGAGGAGCGGGCGGCGGCGCAGGCACCACGCCACCACGAGGGGCGGGCCGTAGAGCAGCAGCGAGTTGAGCAGGCGCTCCGCGGGGTCCAGCCACGCGCCGACGCGCTCGGGGCTCAGGTCGAGGATCCGGGCCAGGAACGAGAAGTCGAGCCGGAGCGTGGCGGACTGCGAGTAGAGCACCGCGGTCAGGACGATCGCCACCGCCGCCGCGAGCAGGGCGCGGCGGCGGCCCGCGCCGCCGAGGAGCCCGTCGGCGCGCGGCATCGCGAGCATCGCGCCCGCCAGCACCATGACCAGCGGGTACTCGACGAGGGAGGAGAAGACGAGCGGGGCCACCAGCGCGTTGAAGAGGCCGCCCAGCACGCCGCCCACCGAGATCAGCAGGTAGAACTCGGTGAGGAAGGCGGGGCGGGGCCGGTCCCGCGCGAGCGCGCCGTGGCAGGCGAGGGCCACCACGAACAGCAGGCCGAGGTGCCAGAGCACGATCACCCAGATGCGCGCGGGCTGGGCGGAGACCATCAGGAAGATGACCGCCAGGATGAGCGGCAGCGCGAGGGCGATCGTCACCTCGTGCAGGACGCGGGGCCAGCACCCGAAGGCGAGGATGAAGGTGAGCAGGTAGAGCGCCAGCGGCAGGACCCAGAGGAGCGGCACCGCGGCGAGGTCGGTGGTGATGTAGGTGGTGGCGCCGAGCAGCAGGCTCGACGGCACGAACGCGAGCACGATCCAGTGCAGGCGGCGCGGCCAGCCCGGCCGCGGCTCGGGCGCGGCGGGGCTGGGGTCGGCCGGCCCGGCGTCCTCGGCTTCGGGGCGGCGCCGCCCGAGGGTGATCGCGCAGCCCGCGGTCAGGAGCGCGAGCACGCCGTAGCCCACGCTCCACAGCGTGGTCTGCCCGAGCCAGCCCGGGCCCTGTAGATGCAGGTGCGGCTCCACCAGGGTGGGATAGCCGACCAGGGCCAGCATGCTGCCGAGGTTGCTCGCCGCGTACAGGAAGTAGGGGTCGTGCGCGGCGGGATGGCCGGTGTGGGTGAACCACTTCTGGAGCAGCGGCGCGGTCGCGCTCACCACCACGAACGGCAGCCCCACCGAGAGCGCGATCAGGGTGAGCACGTCCAGGATCGGGTTGGCCTCGCCTCCCCGCAGCCAGCGCGGGTCGACCGCGAGCGGCAGCACCGCGAACGGCAGGCCCATCGCGATCAGGTGCACGAAGGCCTGGCGGGTGGGGCGCAGGCGCCTGGTCAGCACGTGCGCGTAGGCGTAGCCGGCGAGCAGCGCGCCCTGGAAGAACACCATGCACGTGCTCCACACCGCGGGCGTGCCGCCAAGCAGCGGCAGGATCATCTCGCCGACCATCGGCTGCATCACGAAGAGAAGGATGGCGCCGGTGAAGAGCGTCAGCGCGTACAGCAGCAGGACGGCGGTCAGGCTCCGGATCCCCCAGTGGCCGCGGCGGGCGGCGGCCCGTAGCATAGCCGCAACCGCCGCCGGGCGTCACCGGGCAAACGGCGCTCAGGGGCCGGGACCCACCACCTTCCAGGTCGTGCCCTCGCGCCGGGCCACCTCCGGCTCGCGCTCCCACGCGAGCACGCTGGTCCACGCTCCGATGCCGCGCAGGCGGCCGGTGACCTCGCCGGTGGAGTAGACCCACGCGGCCCCGTCCACCATGCGCACCTCGTCGATCCGGACCTGTGCCCGCACCGTGTCGTAGAGCGCGAACATCGCGAGCAGGTCGTCGCGCACGCTGGCCTTGGTGACCGGCCCGTTCCGGTAGCGGTCGGAGACATGGGCGAGCACGCCGGCCGCGTCCATCGCCTGGAAGCGCGCGGCGGCGGCGGCGAGCGTCTGTCGCAGCTCGCTCACGATGGCCGGCGGGGCGGGGGTCCCGGGTGCCGGAGTCTGCGCGGGCAGGGAGACAGGGGCGGCGGCGAGCGCGAGGATCAGGAGCAGGCGCGCGAGCGTCGCGCCGCCCGGCCGTCGGGGCAGATCAGGAATGCGCGGGCCCGTTGCGCTGATGCCAGCGGGCGACGGCCCGGCCGAAGCGCCAGGCGTTCAGCGGGGACTGGCCGCGACGACGGCCTTCCCGGTAGCTGCGCAGCACCGCCCACGCGAAGGCCAGCGCGCGCGATCGGCGCGTCAGCCGTCTCATGCGTCGTGTCATCGTCTGCACCCTCCTCGATGGAACAACTTACCCGGCGCCCTCGTGTAAGCGTTACACGCCCCCGGCAAATCTCGCCGCGAGGATGCGGCCTATCTGCCGCCGAGAGCCGGTGTTTCCGCCCCCTGGTATCACCCTTGCTCTCCTATATGCGCGAGAGAGGCCAAAATCGCCCCGAGAAAAAATCGTGAAGGCGGGGCGTGGGAGGGCGGCATGACACGCTACGTGATCGTGGGTGTGGTCGGAGCGATGACCGCCCTCGCCGCGCTGCCCGCGACGCCGGCCGCGGAGCCAGCGCATCCGCTGCAGCCCGGTCCCCGGCTGGCCCGCCTGGAGCGCGGCGGCGGCGTCATCGAGGGCAAGCTGACCCGGGTGGACGGGCGAACGGAGACCGTCGACGTCTCGCTGGGGCTGCTGGGGCTGCTCGGCAAGACGATCGAGATCAACCGGGACACGCAGATCCAGGTGAACGGCCGGGAGGGGCGCTTTGCCGATCTCCAGGAGGGCGCCAAGGTGAAGGCCTACTACCAGGAACGCGGCGCCAAGCTGGTCGGCACCCGGCTCGAGGTCACGACCGGCAGCTAGCCCGCCCCCGCGAGCACGCGCGCCGGCCCGCGGCGCCACGCTAGAAGTACTCGAGGCTCCCGGGCTCGGCGAGCGTCGCGAGCCGGAGTCCGGCCATGAACACCAGGTAGGGGTGGGCCCCGCGCGCGACCAGGGCGTCCCGATCCATGCGGCGGAGGTCTGCCCGCTCGTCCTCCGACAGCCCCTGCTCCGCCATCACCGTCTCCGCGTCCGCGAGGAAGCGCTCCGCGAACACGCGGTCGGACTTGATCGCGTAGAGGCACCGGTTGAGCGCGTAGGCGCTGGCCGGCGGGAAGCGGTAGTGGGCCGCCTCCGCAGGTCCGGGGCTCACGCGGGAGCCTCGAGGGGCCACTCCACCACCGCGTTGCCGTGGTGCCACGAGGGCTCGTAGCAGTAGACCTGGGCCCGCGCATCCCCCACCGCGCCCAGCAGGGTGATCCACGTGCGCAGCTCGATGTTGCCGCGCTTGTCGAGCTCCTCGCCGGTCGCCCGCGCGAGCTCGCGCCCGCGCCCCCCGGCCAGCGCCTCCAGCAGCCCACGGTCGTACTCGAAGTCGGGCGAGGCGTAGCGATCGGTGCCCGGGAAATGCGACATGCCGCCGGAGGCGATGAGGGCCACGCGCTCCGGCCGCGCGCGGAGGATCTCCCCGAGGGCCTGGCCCCACGCGTGGCAGCGGGCGGGCGTCGGCTGGGGCGGCAAGTACACGTTGACGTGCAGCGGTACGATCGGCCGCGGCGGCTCGGGCATCACGAAGTGCAGGGGCACGTAGAACGCGTAGTCGAGCGGGGCGTCCTGCGTGTAGAGCAGGTCGAACCCGCGCTCGATGCCCTGCTCCACAATGGCGCGGGCGAGGGGCTCGTGCACGTCGACGCGGTAGCGGTAGGGACCGAAGGTGCCCGCGCACTCGCGCCCCACGTACACCGCCAGGGCGGGCACCGCGTCGAGGAAGAAGGCCTCCACGTGATCGCCCGCGATCACCGCGAGCACGTCCGGGCGCAGGGCCTCGAGCCGCGCCTTGACCCGGCGCATGGCCGCGTGCACGCGGAGCACCAGCTCGCGGTCCTCGGTCGCGGGGCGGATGAGCAGCTGGGGAGTGTGCGCGACCGCGAACGCGCCGACGAGCATGGCAGGCTCACCGTAGCACAGGAGGGCCTCGACGTGGGGTCCGCGCCCGGCGTAGACTTGGGGGCCGCGGAGCGCGCTCGGAGCGAGCGCCGAATCCCAGCCCACACTCAGGAGGTTCGCCGGCATGGCCGCAGGCAAGAAGTTCAAGGTCGTCGTCCAGAAGCCCGCAGGCGGGGTCTCCTACGATCTCGCCGACGGCGCCTACAAGATCGAGCGCGAGGCGCTCGACCCCATCGGGGCCGAGATCGTGGAGGTCCCGGCCAAGACCGAGGAGGAGTTCATCGCCGCAGCCCAGGATGCCGACGCGGTCATCGCCCGCAACCGACGCATCACCGCGAACATCATCAAGGGCCTGCGCAACTGCAAGGTCATCGGGCTCGGGAGCGTGGGGGCGGACACCGTGGACGTGGACGCGGCCACCGAGGCCGGCATCGTGGTCACCAACGTGCCGGACGTCTTCATCGACGAGGTCGCCGATCACACCATGGCCATGTTCCTGGCCGCGCACCGGCGGCTGCGGCTGATGCACCAGCTCACCGTCGACAACAAGTGGGCGGAAGGGCGGCCCTACTTCTCGAACATCCCGCGGCTCTACGGGCAGACCATGGCGCTCATCTCCTTCGGCAACGTGGCCAAGGCGGTGGCCCGGCGCTGCCACGCCTTCGGGCTGCGGCTGATCGCCTACGATCCATTCCTGGCCGAGCTGGAGATGACCGCGGTGGGGGTGGAGCCGGTGACGAGCCTGATCGAGCTGTGCCAGCGCGCGGACTTCCTCTCCATGCACGCCCCGCTCAACGCGGAGACGCGCCACATGATGGGCGAGCGCGAGTTCCGGGCCATGAAGAAGAGCGCGATCTTCATCAACAACGGGCGCGGGCCGACGGTGAACGAGGCGGCCCTCACCGAGGCCCTGCGGCAGGGCTGGATCGCGGGCGCCGCGCTCGACGTGTTCGAGGTGGAGCCGGTCGATCCCAACAACCCGCTGCTGCACATGGACAACGTGCTGGTGAGCCCGCACATCGCCTCCGCGACCGCGCGGATGGCGCCGGAGACCCGCCGCCGGCTGGGCCGCGAGATCGCCACCGTACTGCAGGGCAAGTGGCCGCGCTCCGCGGTCAACCCCGGCGTGCTGCCCAAGACCTCGCTGATCCGCTGGCAGCCCTATCCGATGGGCCGCGGCCCCAACCGCTAGATGGGGTCAGGTCTTACATTCCGACATTTTCACGGGTGCCTGGGAACCCGCCGAGTGGAAATGTCGGAATGTAAGACCTGACCCCCCTCAGAAGCGCGACCAGCAGTCGCGGAGGGTGTCCAGCGCGGCCGGGGGCAGGGGGCCCTTCTCGACGGCCGCGGCGGCGAACTCGAGATGGGCCAGGTCCGAGCAGCCGATCAGCACGGTGGAGAGCGCGGGGCCGGTGATGGCGAAGCGCAGCGCGGCCTCCACCACGCTGCCTGCGTGACCGCGGGCGACCAGCGGCTCGAGCGCCCGCGCCCGGCTCACGTCGGTGGCATAGTCGGGTCCGGACGCGATCGGGGCCACGCTCGGGATGGCGGTCGGGTGCCGCGCGATCTGGCCGCTCAGCGCCCCGCCCGCCAGCACCCGGATGCCGATCGTGCCCACGCGCTGCTCCTGCGCCAGGGTGAGCAGACGATCGTAGTCCTGGGCCGGAAAGCCCGGCGGCACCTCGAAGGCCCCGGTGGGATTCAGCAGGTTGAACACCACCTGCGCGGTGTCCACCGCGCCGCTGGCGAGCGCACGGTGGAGCGCGCCCGTCTCCCCGGAGGCGGTGACGCCGAAGAAGCGCACCTTGCCCTGCTCCTGCAGCCGCCGCACCGCCGGCACCACCGCCTCCAGCACGCGCGCCACGCCGAGCGGCCGCTCCTCGCCCACGCGCCCGATCAGGTTGTGCAGGTGGAGCAGGTCGACGCGCTCGAGCCCGAGCCGGGACAGGCTCGTCTCCACCGACCGGCCCAGCGCGCCCGCCACGTCGGCGAGATCGGGGGCGCGCAGCCGCCACTTGGTGCCCACGATGGCCCGCGGCTTGAGCGCGCGCAGCACCTGGCCCAGGTTCTTCTCCGACTCGCCGGCGCCGTAGGAGGGCGCGGTGTCCAGATAGTTGATGCCGAGCTCGAGCGCGCGCGCGACCCCGCGCTCACGGTCGGCGGGCGCGCCCCGCACCATGAGGCCGCCCACGTCGCCACAGCCGAAGGCCAGCGTCGAGACCTGGAGCCCGGTCCGGCCGAGCACGCGATATTCCATGGCCGACCCTTATATCACTTCCGCGCGCCCGGATCACGTCCGCGCCCGGCGCGCCCGCGAGCCCGCGCGGGCACGGGCCCGTCGCGGCGGGCGCGCTCCGTGATGCCTCAGAAGTAGGTGTTACCGAGCGCCGGGATCGGTGCCTCAAAATAGTGTTACCCACGGGCGGCCTCCTGCCGTAGGGCGCGAGTATCGGCGAGCGTCCAGAGCACGTCCA
>Ga0070741_10003014_pt1 | contig 43152 bp, 46 predicted proteins | sample Coa_R1_4_FD_66440 | JGI IMG/M metagenome (GOLD analysis project Ga0070741, IMG submission 66440) | Surface soil microbial communities from Centralia Pennsylvania, which are recovering from an underground coalmine fire - Coalmine... | ecosystem: Environmental > Terrestrial > Soil > Unclassified ... | reverse complement strand
ACCGTGCCGACGCCGCAGTCGCACTTCGCGTCGCGCTTCGGCGGCCTCTCCGGCGTCGTCGCACCGCTGATCACGACGATGATCGCGTTCCTGATGGGCGGCCTCGTCGTGCTGCTCACCGGGAAGAACCCGTTCAAGGTCTACCACGCGGTCTTCAACGGCACGGGCCTCAACTGGTTCTTCCACGTCGGCAGCCACTCGGCCCGGATCCCGTTCTCGACCCACCACATGTGGTTCCCGTGGGACACCGCATCGGTCGCGGCGCAGAACCTGCAGCAGACGCTGCTCCTGACGACGCCGATCGTCCTCACGGGCCTGGCGGTCGCGTTTGCGTTCCGCTGCGGCATGTTCAACATCGGCGGCCAGGGCCAGTACTTCGCCGGCACGATCTTCGCCGTCTGGCTGGGCTCCTCGTTCTCCGGCCTCAATCCGTGGGCCCACGTGCTGCTCGTCCTCGTCGTCGGGACGCTCGCGGGGGCCTTCTGGGCCGGCATCGCCGGGATCCTGAAGGCGACGGTCGGCGCGCACGAGGTGATCTCGACGATCATGCTCAACTGGATCTCGATCTGGGTCGGCTCGTACCTCTTCGGACAGGGCGGGCCCCTGCAGGGCAGCCAGCCGTCGATCCCGATCTCGAACGACATCGCGGAGGGCGCGAAGCTGCCCGTCTTCTGGGGGCTGAAGCTCCTGCAGGGACTGTCGATCGGGATCTTCATCGCGATCGCGATGCTCGTCGTCTACTGGATCATCATCAACCGGACGACGCTCGGCTTCGAGGTGCGCGCCGTCGGGTTCAACCCGGAGGCGGCGCGCTACGGCGGCGTCTCGGTCGCACGCAACTACTTCCTGGCGATGGCGATCTCGGGCGCGTTCGCCGGCCTCGCCGGCGCCGTCGACATCACCGGCTGGGAGTACCGGATCGGCGAGAACGACATCCACGCGAACACGATCGGCTTCATCGGGCTCGCGGCGGCGCTGCTCGGGCGCAACACGGCGCTGGGCGTCGGCTTCGCGTCGCTCCTCTTCGGGGCCCTCATCAACGGCACGTCGGGCAGGCAGCTCGACCCCTCGATCTTCCGGCCCGATCTCGCCGGGAACCTGACGACGATCATCCAGGGCCTCGTCATCCTGTTCGTCGGCCTCAACCTCGGCGGCGCGTGGCTGTGGCTCAAGCGGCGGTGGAGGCGCGCGACGTGACGGCCGCGCTCGCAGCCCGGCTCGGCGGCATCCGCTGGACGAGCCCCCGCACCGTCGGGATCGGCGGGATCGTGCTCGGCGCGCTCGCGTTCTGGCTGGCGCTGCCGCCGCTCGCCTCGCGCACCGCGGTGCTGCCGCTCGCGATCGGGATCGTCGCGATCTTCGCCGGCATCTGGGCGTGGACCCGCGACGAGCGCCGCGTCGGCGGCGGCGCGGTCGCGGCGGGGCTGCTCGGCATCGTCTTCGGGGTGCTCGCCACCCGCTCGTCGACGGCGCACCTGGACACGGTCGTCGTCTGGAGCGCGCTCGGGGCCGCGACGCTGCGCTACGCGACGCCGCTCACGTTCGCCGCGATCGGCGGCCTCTACTGCGAACGGAGCGGCGTCGTCAACGTCGCCCTCGAGGGCATGCTGCTGACGGGGGCGTTCTTCGGCATCTGGGGCGCCGTGTGGGCACACGGCTGGGCCGGCAGCGCGGCGTGGGTGGTCGGGCTCGCGCTCGGGGCGCTCGCCGGGATGGCGCTCGCGGCGATCCACGCGGTCTGGTCGATCCACCTGAAGGTCGACCAGATCATCTCGGGCACGGCGATCAACTTCCTCGCGCTCGGGATCACCGGGTACCTCTTCATCGACAAGTACGGCGACACCGGCACGCCCGGCAACGTCCCCGACTACGGAATCCCCGACGTGCACATCGGGTTCCTGTCGCACTGGTACTTCATCGGGCCGATCATCGGCCAGCTCAACCTGATGATCTGGCTCTCGATCGCGCTCCTCGTCTTCACGTACGTCCTCGTCTTCCGGACGCCGTTCGGGTTGCGCCTGCGCGCCGTCGGCGAGCATCCGCGCGCGGCGGACACCGTCGGCATCTCGGTCTACAAGGTCCGCTACGCGGCGGTGATCGCGTCCGGCGCGATCGCGGCGATGGGCGGCGCCTACCTGTCGCTCGGGTTCGTGCACTCGTTCAACGAGAACATGACGGCGGGCCAGGGCTTCATCGGCCTCGCCGCCCTCGTCTTCGGGAAGTGGCGGCCGTTCCCGACCTGGGGCGCCACGCTCCTCTTCGGCTTCTCGAGCGCGCTCGCCGACCGGCTGCCGAACGCGTACGGCAACCAGTGGGGGACGCTGTTCCAGGCGCTGCCGTACTTCCTGACGCTCGTCGCGGTCGCCGGGGTGATCGGCCGGTCGATCGCCCCGGCGGCCTCCGGCCGGCCGTATGAGAAGCAGTAGCCTCGCGCGCGCCGCCGCGGTCCTCGGCGCGCTCGCCGTCCTCGCCGTTCCGGCCGGCGTCGCCGCGTCGCAGTTCGTCGCGAACCTGACGCTCCTCGAGTCGCTGTGGGCCTCCGTCCCCGCCTCGATCCTGCTCGGGCTCGTCGCCGTCGGCATCGCGCGCCGCGCGCGCTTCGCCGCGGCGCGCAGCGTCTACCCGGACGCGGGCCGCGGCGTCGGGGCGGCCCGCGTGCTCGCGTGGGCGGGCGTCTACGTCGGCGTGGTCGCCGGGATCGCGCTCGCCGTCTACGGGGCGCTGCGCTGGGCGCAGTAGCCGCGCGCGCCACGGCCCGGCTACCCTTTCGGGCGCGTGTTCGAGATCGGCAACAGCCTCAGGGAGGCTCGCGAGCGCCGGCGCCTCGACTTCGCGCAGGCGGAGCTCGCGACGAAGATCCGCGGCAAGTACCTCCGCGCGCTCGAGGACGAGGAGTTCGAGCTCCTCCCGGCGCAGACCTACGTCAAGGGTTTCCTGCGCACGTACGCCGAGTACCTCGGCCTGGACGGCCAGCTGTACGTCGACGAGTTCAACTCGCGCTTCGTCAGCGGGGCCGACGACCACGAGCCGCGTGTCCGCAGGTCGGCGGCCCGTCCGCAGCGCCGCAACCGGCGCATGGAGGCGGGCGTCGTGCTCGTCGCGCTCGCGGCGATCGCCGTCCTCACGGTTGTCGTCATCTCCGCCTGGAAGGCGGCCGACGGGGGCGGATCGAAGGCCCCCGCGACCGTGCCGAGGACGACTGCGTCGCGGTCGCAGGTCGTGCCGCCGCTCCTCGAGGTTGCGGCGACGCAGGGCGCATCGCAGCTCATCGCCCGCAACGACTCGGCGACCGGCGCGGTCAGGTTCGAGGGAACGGTCGAGCGGGGCCATCCAGTGGCGATCCGCGGCCGCCGCCTCTGGCTGCAGATCAGCTCGCCGGAGAATGTGACGATCCGCGTCCGCGGAAAGCTCGTCCACGTGCCGGGGCGCCAGCCGCGCGTGATCGTCGTCACCCCGACGGGTTGGCGGCCGGCGTAGCCCGCGTCCGGGCCGCGCTCGTCGCCTCGGGCTCCGAGCTCGTCCGCGGCGACCGTTCGGATCGCAACGGGCCATTTCTCGCCGCGTCGCTCCTCCGCCTCGGCGTCGAGCCCGCACGGATCACCGTCGTCGGCGACGACCCGTCCGACCTCGAGCCGGCGCTGCGCGCCGGTCTCGCCGAGGACCTGCTCGTCGTCTCCGGCGGCCTCGGGCCGACGCACGACGACCGCACGATCGAGCTGCTCGCCCGGGCGACCGGCCGTGGGCTCGCGCTCGACGAGGAGCTGGCGGCCGGGATCGAGGAGCTGTCGCGGCGGGTCGCCGAGCGCCTGCGCCGCCCGTACGCCGACTTCGCGGCCGGTGTGCGCAAGCAGGCGACGCTGCCCGTCGGCGCGAGCTGGGTCGGGCTCGTCGGCACGGCGCCCGCGGTGGTGCTCGAGCACGGCCGCGGGGTCGCGGTCGCGTTGCCGGGGCCCCCGCGGGAGCTGCAGGAGCTCTGGCCGCGGGTGCTTGAGACGCCGCCGCTCGCACGGCTGCTCGCGCGCGCCCGGCCGCCGGCACGACGCGTGCTGCGGCTGTTCGGCGTCTCCGAGTCGGCCGTCGCCCAGGCGCTCGCCGATGCGGGCGGCGACGGCGACGGCGTGGACGTGACGATCTGTGCGCGCGATTTCGAGATTCATGTCGACCTCTTCGTGCAACCGGGTGCGGAGGAGCGGGCCGACGAGCTCGAGCGCGGCCTTGCGGCCCCGAACGAGCGCTACGTCTTCTCGCGCGACGAGCGCCCGACCGCAGAGCTCGTGCTCGACCTCTGCCGCGAGCGGGGGCTCACGCTCGCGACTGCCGAGTCGTGCACCGGCGGTCTCGTCGCCGCGCGGCTGACGGATTTGCCGGGCGCCAGCGACGTCTTCCTCGGCGCCGTCGTGGCGTACGACGACACGGTGAAGGCCGCGGAGCTCGGCGTGCCGCAGGACGTGCTGGCCGCCCACGGTGCCGTCTCGGCGGAGACGGCGGCCGCGATGGCCCGCGGCGCGCGCGAACGCTTCGGCGCGGACGTGGCGGTCGCGGTGACCGGCATCGCCGGCCCCGGCGGCGGCACGGTCGAGAAGCCGGTGGGGCTCGTCCACCTGCACGCCGTGGGTCCGTCGGGCGAGCTCGCGCGGCGCCTCGACTTCCCGGGCGACCGCGAGACGATCCGGCTGCGCTCCGCGGTCGCGGCGCTGCATCTCGTGCGCAGAATCGTCACGGAGTCGTGACGGACAGGCGACGTTTCCGGCGCTAGCGTGGCGGGCGATGAACGGATCAGGCTCTTCTGCGGCCTCCAGCTGCCGGCCGGGGCGGTCGAGGTGGTCGCCACCTGGCAGGCGGAGCACCTGGACGGCGTGCGCGGGCGGATCGTCCCGCCGGAGCACCTGCACGTCACGCTCGCCTTCCTGGGCTCGCGGCCCGGCGACGAGGTGCCGGCGATCGCCGCGGCGCTCGGCGAGGCGGCCGCACGCGCCGCTCCGGCCGAGCTCCGGCCGTTGCGCTACCGCGAGACGCGAAGTGTCGGGATGATCGTCTGCGAGGATCGCGGCGGCACGGCGACGGCGCTCGCGGCCGACCTCGGGGAGCGGCTGGAGCGGCTCGGGGTCTACCGCCGGGAGGGGCGCCCGTGGCTGCCGCACCTGACCGTCCTGCGCTTCCGCGAGCCGCCGCGGCTCAGGCCGCCCTTGCCCGAGCTTGGGAACGTGCGTTCCGTCCGGTGCGCGCTCTACCGTTCCATTCTCGGCGCCGGTGGGGCGCGCTACGAGGTACTGGAATCACTGTCCCTGGGAGGTCGCTAGGTGGATCGCGAAGCAGCTCTTGACGTCGCCCTCGGGCAGATCGAGCGCCAGTTCGGCAAGGGCGCCGTCATGAAGATGAACGACCAGGCGCAGGTGGCGATCGGCGCCGTCTCGACCGGCTCGCTCTCGCTCGACCTCGCGCTCGGGGTGGGGGGCCTGCCGCGCGGCCGCATCGTCGAGGTGTTCGGCCCGGAGTCGTCCGGCAAGACGACGCTCGTCTACCACGTGATCGCCGAGGCGCAGCGGCGCGGCGGCATCTGTGCGTTCATCGACGCCGAGCACGCGATGGACCCGGCGTACGCGCGCCGGATCGGCGTCAACATCGACGAGCTCCTCGTCTCGCAGCCCGACACGGGTGAGCAGGCGCTCGAGATCTGCGAGCTCCTCGTGCGCTCGGGCGCGCTCGCGGTCGTCGCGATCGACTCCGTCGCGGCGCTCACGCCGAAGGCGGAGATCGAGGGCGAGATGGGCGACTCGCACGTCGGCCTCCAGGCGCGGCTCATGAGCCAGGCGCTGCGGAAGCTCGCCGGCACGCTCAACCGCACGGACACGATCTGCCTCTTCACGAACCAGCTGCGCGAGAAGATCGGCGTCATGTTCGGCAACCCCGAGACGACGCCGGGCGGACGTGCGCTCCGCTTCTACGCCTCCGTGCGCCTCGACATCCGCCGCATCGAGACGCTCAAGGACGGGGTGGAGGCGATCGGCAACCGCGTGCGCGTGAAGGTCGTCAAGAACAAGGTCGCGCCGCCGTTCAAGCAGGCCGAGTTCGACGTCATCTACGGCGATGGGATCTCCTGGGAGGGCACCGTGCTCGACACGGGTCTCGAACGGAAGATCGTCACGAAGTCGGGCTCGTACTTCTCGTTCGGCGACGAGCGGCTCGGCCAGGGCCGCCAGAACGCGACGGCCTTCCTGAAGGAGCACCCGGACCTCGTGCAGTCGATCCTCCAGGCGATCCAGGCGCAGGCGCCGCCGGAGCAGGTCGTGTCGGCCCGCCTCCTGCCGCAGAGCGATGTGCCGCCGGAGGCGACGCCCGTCGTCGACGAGGAAGAGGCCGCAGCGCCGGCCGGCTAGCGGTCGATGCCGGAGCGGGACCCGCTGGAGATCGCGGCCGGCGCGCTGCGCCACCGCGACCGCTCGCGACGCGAGGTCGACGAGCGCCTCGAGCGCGCCGGCGTGGCCGACGAGGCGCGGGCAGAGACGCTGGAGGCGCTCGAGCGGCTCGGCTACGTCGACGACGCGCGGTACGCCGCCGCACGCGCCGCGACGCTCGCCGGGCGGGGCCGCGGCGACGCGGCGATCCGCCACGACCTCGAGCAACGCGGGGTGGAGGGGGAGCTCGTCGAGGGGGCGCTCGCGGCCCTCGAGCCGGAGGCCGGGCGCGCCCGGGCGCTCGTGCAGCGGCTAGGCGCGACGCCCGGAACGGCGGCCCGGCTCGCCCGCAACGGCTTTGCCCCCGAGTCGGTGGAGGCGGCGGTCGGGGCAGAGATTGCGGGCGACGGCGCCTGAGTTGTAGTGTTCAGGCTCATTCCCGATTTCGATATTTGCCTGCACAGCGCACGTTCCACTGATCGCACCCACGTTTCTTGAAACCGAGCTCAGTCATCGATCTCCCTGCACCGCGCAGGGCACGCACGATCCAGAGACCCTGACCTGAGAACGCGGGGCGCGTCACCACGCGCCTCCGGAGACGCCGATCGGCGAACGAGCTTCGTGCGGGCAGCCGGCCCGTAGGAGCGCCCATGCTCGTCGTCGTGGCAGTCCTGATCGCAGTTCTCGCCGGAAGCGGCGGGACGCTGCTCGCGCTCCGACTCGTCGCCCGCTCCCGGCTCGAGGAGGCGCGCCGCCAGCGGGGCCTCTGGCTCGAGGAGGCGCGCCGGGACGCGGAGGCGACGCGACGCGAGGCGACGATCGAGGCGCGCGAGCAGACGATCAAGCTGCGGGCGGAGCTCGAGTCCGAGCTGCGCGAGCGCCGGGACGAGGTCGTGAAGATCGAGGAGCGCGTCCTCGCGAAGGAGGACGAGATCGACCGGAAGCTCACGGAGCTCGCGCGGCGCGAGCAGGGTGTCGCGGACCGGGAGACCCACCTGCGCCAGCTCCAGGAGGAGATGAAGGAGCTGAAGGACTCGGAGCGGCGCGAGCTCGAGCGGATCGCGAACATGACCGCCGGCGAGGCACGGCAGCGGATCCTCGAGGAGTCCGAGGAGCAGGTGCGGCACGAGCTCGCCGGCCGCGTCCGGCAGCTCGAGGAGGAGGCGGCGACGGAGGCGAAGCGGCGGGCCCGGAACCTCGTCGCCGACGCGCTGCAGCGGGTCGCCGCGAGCGCCGCCGCCGAGACGACCGTGACGCTCGTCGAGCTCCCGTCGGACGACATGAAGGGGCGGATCATCGGCCGGGAGGGCCGGAACATCCGGACGCTCGAGCACCTCACCGGCGTCGACTTCATCATCGACGACACCCCGAACGCCGTCGTCCTCTCGTCCTTCGACGGGTTGCGCCGCGAGGTCGCCCGCATGACCCTCCTGAAGCTGATCGAGGACGGGCGCATCCACCCGACACGGATCGAGGAGATGTACTACCTCTCGAAGGCGGAGCTCGACGAGCATGTCCGGCAGGCGGGCGAGCAGGCCGTCTACGAGGCGAACTGCGGTGAGCTGCACGACGAGCTCGTGAAGATCCTCGGCCGGCTCCGCTACCGGACGAGCTACGGACAGAACGTGCTCCGGCACACGCTCGAGGTCGTCCAGCTGGCGGGGATCATGGCGGCCGAGGTCGAGGCGTCGGTGAAGACGGCAAAGCGGGCCGCGCTCCTGCACGACCTCGGCAAGGCGATGACCCACGAGGTCGAGGGATCGCACGCCCAGATCTCGACGCAGCTCGCCCGGCGATACGGCGAGAGCGCCGCCGTCTGCCATGCGATCGAGGCGCACCACTACGAGGTGCAGCCGCAGACGGTCGAGGCGGTTCTGCTGATCGCGGCCGACGCGATCTCCGCGTCGCGGCCCGGCGCGCGCGGCGAGGGCCTCGAGCACTACATCAAGCGGCTCGAGACGCTCGAACGCCTCGCGGCGTCGCATCCCGGCGTGGAGAAGGTGTACGCGCTCCAGGCGGGACGGGAGATCCGCGTGCTCGTGAAGCCGCACGAGGTCGACGACGACGGAGCCGTCCTGCTCTCGCACGAGATCGCCCGTGAGATCGAGGAGCACCTCGAGTATCCGGGGCAGATCAAGGTGACCGTGATCCGGGAGAGCCGCGCGGTCGACGTCGCCTCGAACCGGCTCGAGCAGCGCCGCCCGAGCGTGCAAAGGGTCGACGCCGCCTAGCCCGCCGCGTACTGCGGTCATCGCGGTGGGATGATCGGCTTCGTGGCGGGATCATCGTGGTCGCCGGGGAGCGCAGGGTCGTGAGGCGGCGGAGGTTCCTTCCGGCACTGCTTGCGCTCGCGCTGCTCACTACCGGCTGCGGCAGCGCGGGCGGCAAGGAGGCCGTGAAGGGGGGCCCATCCTGTCCCCGCGGCCGCTACCTGTCGACGCCGGTCAGCTGGCTCTCTGCGCAGCAGCTGCTCGTCGCCGTGCGCCGCTTCCGGCCGATGCCGTCCGCCGGGACGGGCGCGAGCAGCCAGGTCTGGGTGCGCCTGTACCGCGTCTCGCTGCCCTCGCTGCAGACGACGCTGCACTGGCAACGGCGTGACTTCAGCCTGAGCATCTGGCCGCAGGACCAGCTGACCCCGGATGGCAGGTTCCTGACGGCGCACCCGGATGCGTTCGTGCTCTGGCTGGTGTCGCTCGAAGACGGCCGGGTCGTCCGCCGCTTCAGCGAGGGCGTCTCCGACTTCTCCTTCGCACCGGAGGGCCGCCGCCTGGTCGCAGACGGCGGCGCCGACGGCTCGCCGCTGCAGATCCTCAGCCTGCGCGGCCGCACGCGCACCGTCACGACGCGGCTCGACCGTAACCCCTCCTGGTCGCCGGACGGGCGATTCATCGTCTTCGACCGCGGCCGAACGATGGACCTCGTCAAGAACATGGAGCTGCCGCGCGACCTCTACCTGCTGCCGGCGGCCGGCGGCAGTCCGCGCCTGCTTGCGCGGGGGATCAGCGGCAGGGCGGTCTGGGCGCCGGACAGCCGCCGCTTCGCCCTCAACGGCGCAACGATCAGCGTCTACCGGCTCGACGGCGCCGGCCGGCTCGTCGGCAAGCCGCAGCTCGTCAAGCCGGCCACTGCCTACCCGTCGCCGGTCGGCTGGTCACCGTCGGGACGACTGCTCGTCCTGCGGCCCGGGACGGCCGCTGCTCGCACGCTGGCCCGGCCGCGCTACCGGCACGCGCTGCTCGGCCTCTTCTCCCCGGACGGCCGCTACCTGACCCTGCAGCTGCCGCAGCGACAACCGCTCTTCCTGCTCGACATCCGCTCCGGGCGGACGCGGCAGCTCCCCTTCTGCTGACGGGAACCTCCTCGATCGCAGGCGACGAAACGTCAACCGGATTTCGTTAGCGACCCACCATTCAACGCCGCGGCTCCGCGTTTCCCCCGATGCCGGGAAACCGCAGGCCGTTACCGTCGGCCCATGGCCAACGACACCCTCACAACCGACACCGGCCGGGGGAGCGCTACGGTTCCGCCCATGGCCGAAGAAACCCTCACTGTCGTCGACAACCGCAGCGGGGAGGAGTACACGCTGCCGATCGTCGACGGCGCGATCCACGCCACCGACCTCAAGCAGATCGGCGGCCTCATGTCGTACGACCCCGCGTACCTGAACACCGCCTCGTGCCGGAGCACGATCACCTACATCGACGGCGACGCGGGCATCCTGCGCTACCGGGGCTACCCGATCGAGCAGGTGGCCGAGGACGCGAGCTTCCTCGAGACGGCATACCTGCTGCTCGAGGGCGAGCTCCCGACCGCGGAGCAGCTCGCGAAGTGGGAGGCGGACGTCCGCTACCACACGTACGTCCACACGAACGTGACGAAGTTCATGGAGGGCTTCCGCCACGACGCGCACCCGATGGGGATGCTGCTCGGCACGGTCGGGGCGCTCTCCACGTTCTATCCCGACGCGAAGCACATCGAGGACCGCGAGAACCGGTACCTGCAGCGTGTGCGCCTGATCGCGAAGCTGCCGACGATCGCAGCCTTCATCTTCCGCCACTCGCGCGGCCTGCCGTACGTGTTCCCGCGGAACGACCTCGACTACATCGGCAACTTCGTGAACATGACGTTCGAGATCGGCGGCCGTCACGAGCCGAACCCGGTGCTCCAGCGCGCCCTCGAGATCCTGCTGATCCTGCACGCGGACCACGAGCAGAACTGCTCCACGAGCGCCGTCCGCGGCGTCGGCTCCTCGCAGGTCGACCCGTTCTCGGCGGTTTCCTCGGGGATCGCGGCGCTCTACGGGCCGCTGCACGGCGGAGCGAACGAGGCCGTCCTCAAGATGCTCGACGAGATCGGCGAGACGAAGAACGTGCCGGCCTTCATCGAAGGTGTGAAGGCGGGCCACGGGCGGCTGATGGGCTTCGGCCACCGCGTCTACAAGAGCTACGACCCGCGTGCGAAGCTGATCAAGCGCGTCGCGGACGACGTCTTCGCGCAGACTGGGCTGAACCCGAAGCTCGAGATCGCGCTCGAGCTCGAGCGGATCGCGCTCGAGGACGAGTACTTCGTCTCGCGCAAGCTCTACCCGAACGTCGACTTCTACTCCGGGCTGATCTACCAGGCGATGGGCTACCCGACCGACTACTTCACGGTGCTCTTCGCGCTCGGGCGGCTGCCCGGATGGATCGCGCAATGGGAGGAGATGCTCGAGGACAAGGAGCAGAAGATCGCGCGGCCGCGGCAGCTCTACGTCGGCGAGGGCGAGCGCGAGTTCGTGCCGATGGCGAACCGCTGAAGCCAGGGGTGGCCCGGGTGACGAGCCCGAGCCACCCGCGAGCACTGCCCATCGGGTCCACTCCCGTCCTCCGACGGCTCCCGCGGCACGTCGTCCCAGCGCACCGCGCCCCGCTCAGTCGTAGAGGGCGCGGCCGGTCTCGAGCTCGAAGAAGTGGAGGAGGGCCGTGTCGACGCCGAGGCGTGTGCGCTCCCGCTCGCGCACCGCGATTCCGCGCGGAGCTCGGGCGACCCACGTGTCGGCGTGGGCGTGCTGGGCTTCGGCCGCCTCGACCGCCTCCTCGCCCGCGATCTCCTTCAGCGCCGCGGCCTCGAGGGCGTGGGCGTGGATGGAGAAGTGGAGGAAGATCTCCGCGCCCATGTCCTCGCGGATGTCGACGGTGACGTCCAGCGCGGCGCCGTCGACCGGCGCGACGTGGCCGATGTCCTCGGGTCGGATGCCGAGCACCACGTTCCGGCCGACGTAGGAGCGCAGCGTCGGGCGTGCGGCCAGCGTCGCCGGGGGCACCTTCAGCTCGTGGGGGCCGAAGCGCGCGACGACGACGCCGCCGTCCTCGGCGAGGTCGGCCTCGACGAGGTTCATCGCCGGCGAGCCGATGAAGCCCGCGACGAAGAGGTTGGCCGGGCGGTCGTAGAGCTCCTGCGGGCGGTCGACCTGCTGCAGGACGCCGTCGCGCAGCACGCAGACGCGGTCGCCGAGCGTCACCGCCTCGCTCTGGTCGTGGGTGACGTAGATCGTGGTGACGCCCAGGTCACGCTGGATGCGGGCGATCTCCGCCCGCACCTGGACGCGCAGCTTCGCGTCGAGGTTTGAGAGCGGCTCGTCCATCAGGAACGCCTGAGGCTCGCGGACGATCGCCCGGCCCATCGCCACCCGCTGACGCTGGCCGCCGGAGAGGTGGCGCGGGCGCTTGCGCAGCACCTCCTCCAGCCCGAGCACCTTCGCGGCGGCGTCGACGCGCCGGCGGATCTCCGCCCGATCGAGGCCGCGCATCTTGAGCCCGAACGCCATGTTGTCGTAGACGTTCATGTGGGGGTAGAGCGCGTAGTTCTGGAAGATCATGGCCATGTCCCGGGCCCGGGGCGGGAGCTGGTTCACCACCGTGCCGCCCACGCGGACTTCGCCGTCCGTGATGTCCTCGAGCCCGGCCACCATCCGTAGCGCGCTCGTCTTCCCGCAGCCCGACGGCCCGACGAATACCACGAGCTCGCCGTCGTCGATCGACAGGTCGAGCTGGTCCACGGCGCGCGTCCCGTCGGAGTAGACCTTCGTCAGTCCGTCGAGCTCGATCGTCGCCACGGGGGCGAAAGCCTATCGTGTTGCGTTGCAATTCTGCCAGGGCCTGTTAGTGTCCCGCGCCGATGCCACGAGGTGCCCGTGGGCGCTACCTCACCGAGCGGCAAGGATTCCTCGCCACGCTCCTCATCTCGCCTGCGGTCCTGTTCATCGGCCTGCTCGTCGGCGTCCCGCTCGGGCTCGCCGTCTACCTCAGCTTCACCGACGCCACCGCCGGCTCGCTGACCGGCCGCTGGATCGGCCTCGCCAACTACCGCTCGGCCTGGCACGACACGATCTTCCGCGACGCCCTCTGGCACACGGTCATCTTCACGCTGATCTCGCAGGCCGTCGTCGTCGTGTGCGCGGGGCTGCTCGCACACGGGCTCATTCGGGCCTTCCCCGGCCGCTGGCTCCTCCGCTTCCTCGTCCTGCTGCCGTGGGCGGCTCCCATCGCGCTGACGGCGATCGGGTTCCTCTGGTTCTACGACCCGCAGGCCAGCATCTTCACGTGGTTCCTCGTGCACCTGCACCTGGTCGACAAGAGCAACCTGCCGAACTGGCTCGGCACTCCGCGGGCGGCGATGTCCTCGATCATCACCGTCCAGGCGTGGCGGATCCTGCCGTTCGCGACCGTCATCTTCCTCGCCGGCATCTCGTCGATCCCCCAGGAGGTCGACGACGCGGCGGCCATGGACGGGGCGGTCGGGCTGCGCAAGTTCTGGTACGTGTCGCTGCCGCTCCAGCTCCCGATCGCGATCGTCGCCGTGCTGTTCGGGATCGTGTTCACGGCCACCGACATGGTCGTGCCGTACATCCTCACGAACGGCGGCCCCTTCAACTCGACACAGGTGCTCACGACGTGGGCGTTCCAGACGGGGATCAACGCCGGCAACATCGGCGAAGGCGCGGCGATCGCGCTCTTCATGCTCCCGCTGCTCGCGCTGGTGGCGATCGCGATGCTCTTCTTCGCGCGCAGGGCGGAGGTCACGTGACGACCTGGCGGAACCGCGCGTTCGCGTACACCGTCGTCGTGCCGTTCTCGGTCCTGCTCGCGTTCCCGTTCTTCTGGATGGCGGTCACGTCGTTCAAGCCCGAGGCGCAGGTGTACGACCCCACGAAGACGTGGCACTTCCATCCGACGCTCGCGAACTACGGGTACCTCTTCCACCACACGGGCTACCTGCGCTGGATCCGCAACTCGTGCCTCGTCGGGATCGTGGTCGTCGTGCTGACGCTGCTCGTCGCGGTGCCGGCGGGGTACGCGCTCGCACGGCTCTCCGGGCGCGTCGGTCGCACGCTCGGCGTCGCGATCTTCCTGACCTACCTCGTCCCGCCGACGCTGCTCTTCCTGCCGCTCTCGCGCGTGATCGCCCAGCTCAACCTGTCGGACCGGCTGTGGGCGCTGATTCTCGTCTACCCGTCGTTCACCGTTCCCTTCGCGATCTGGCTGCTGATGGGCTTCTTCAAGGCGGTGCCGCGCGAGCTCGAGGACGCGGCGCTGATGGACGGCTGCTCGCGACTCGGCGCGCTCGTGCGGGTCGTGCTGCCGGTGTCCGTACCGGGCCTCATCACCGTCGTCATCTTCACGTTCTCGCTCGTCATCAACGAGTTCGTCTACGCGATCACGTTCATCTCCAGCTCCACCAACCGCACGCTGACCGTCGGGGTACCGACCGACCTCATCCGCGGCGACCTCTTCAACTGGCCCGGGATCATGGCGGCGATCCTCCTGCCGAGCATCCCGCTCGCCCTCGTCTACAACGCGTTCCTCAACCGCTTCATCACGGGATTCACAGGCGGAGCATTCCGCTAGGGAGACGACGTAGGAAAGGAGGAAGCACGATGTCGGACACCACCGACCCCAACGGGCCCGACCGCCCGCTCACCAGGCGGGAGCTGTTCAGGAAGGCGGGGGTGGGCGCGGCCGCGCTCGGGGTCGCGGGGGTCGCGGCGCCGTACTCGTTCGCCGGGCCGCTGCGGTACAAGGGACGTTGGCTCAAGGGGGATCTTTCGATCATCCAGTGGGTGCACTTCGTGCCGACGTACGACGACTGGTTCGACAACACGTGGTGCAAGCAGTGGGGCCAGGCGAACGACGTGCAGGTCAACGTCGAGCACATCAACAACACCCTGCTCGACACGCGGGCGGCGGCGGAGGTCGCGGCGCAGAGCGGGCACGACCTCTTCATGAACCTCCACCCGATGGCCGCCTACGAGGACCAGGTGATCAACCACGCCTCGGTCGTGCACGAGATCGAGGGCAAGGTCGGCAAGTACGGCCAGCTCGGGAAGCTCTCGACGTACAACCCGAAGACGAAGAAGTACTTCGCCGTCTCCGACAACTACGTCCCGGACCCGGTCGTGTGGCGTCACGACCTCTGGAACGACGTCGGCGAGTCGCCGGCGACGTGGGACCACGTCAAGAAGGCGGCGCCGAAGCTGAAGGCGAACGGGCACCCCATCGGGATCGGGCAGTCGCAGGAGCTCGACTCGAACATGGCCCTGCTCGCCTTCCTCATGTGCTTCGGCGGCTTCGTCCAGGACGAGCACAACCGGCCGACGCTCTACTCGAAGCACACGGTCGACGCCGTGCAGTTCATGGCCGACATCTACAAGGGTGGCGAGGACTCGGCGATCTTCGGCTGGAACCCCGCCTCGAACAACAACTACCTCTACTCCGGCACAGCGTCGATGATCCTGAACGCGATCTCGGCGACCCGCACCCCGGAGGCGCAGCACCTTCCGTTCTCCGAAAACCTGTGGATCTGGCCGATTCCGAAGGGCCCGAACGGCCGCGTCGGGCTCGAGCACGTGATGGGGTGCTACTCGATCTGGAAGTTCGCGAAGAACAAGGAGGCGGCGGAGAAGTTCCTCGCCGACCTCTGCATCCACGGCAAGGACGCGACGCTCGCGTCGCAGCTCTACAACTTCCCGAGCTTCCCCGGCGCCTTCCCGTTCAGCGGGATCAGGAAGGCGGCTGCGGCGGACGACCACAAGCCGAAGGGGAAGTACACGATCCTGACGACGATCGCGGAGAAGTACACGCACAACATCGGCTACCCCGGCACCACGAACGCCGCGATGGACGAGGTCTTCTCGAAGTACCTCATCCCGCAGATGTTCGCCCGCGTGTCACAGGGAAAGATGAGCGCGAAGGACTCCGTTCGCGACACGATGAGCGTCGTGAAGGGGATCTACGCGAAGTGGAGGAAGCGCGGCAAGATCTAGCCACGCACGCGGGGCCGGCGTCGCCGGCCCCGCGCTAGAACGTGACGACCGCCTTGCCGCCGGCCCCCTGTCGCTCCCACGCGTCTGCGACGTCGTCGAGCACGAACGTCTCGAGCTCGAGCGTGAGCCTGCCGGCGGCCACGTGCTCGAGCAGCTCGAGGTACGCGCGGTTCCGGTCGGCCGGGTCGAGCACGAAGTTCGAGTGACCGATGATCCGCAGCTCCTTGCCGCGGACGTCGGCCGACCGGAGGGGCGCCTCCGCGCCGGCCGACTGGCCGAGGTGGACGACGCGCGCGTGCTTCGCCGCAGCCCCGAGCGCCCGCGCGAGCGGCTCCCCCCACAAGGGGTCGATGCACACGGTGAAGCCGTCGGGAAAGGCGTCCGGGATGTCGTCGAGCCCGATCACGCCGGCGCCGGCACGACGCGAGGCGCCGACGACCTGCGCGGCGCCGAGCAGCCGCGCCGCCTGCACGGCCAGCCGCCCGACGGCACCGGTGGCTCCGAGCACGAGGACGCGGTCGGCCGGACCGATCTCCGCGCGCCACGCGACGGGGACCCAGGCGGCGACGCCCGCGATCCCGGCCGCCGCAGCCGTCGCCGCGTCCGTGCCCGGCGGAAGCGGGAGCAGGAGCTCCGCCGGCACGGCGACCCGTTCCGCCAGGAACCCGTCCCGGGCGATGCCGCGCCCGCCGCCGAAGAGGTAGACCAGCGAACCGTCCACGGCCCTGCCAACGGCCTCGCAGCCGGGCACGTAGGGGAGGGGTGGATGGCCGCCGTAGAAGACGCCGCGCGCGATGCTCAGATCGAGCGGATTCAGCGCGACCGCTTCCACTCGCACCACGGTTCCGTCGGGCTCGTCGAGCTCGACGACGACCGGAGGGCTTCCCAGCTCCCTGATCTGCGCGCCGCGCACGGCACGGGAGCCTAACGCCGCACGGCGGTACCCTGTGGCGGCGATGCGCCGTTACCACGTCACGACCTTCGGCTGCCAGATGAACGCGCACGACAGCGAGCGCATCAAGGGGATGCTCGAGGAGCTCGGGCTGGGGGAGGCGGCGAGCGCCGACGAGGCCGACGTCGTCGTCTTCAACACCTGCACGATCCGCGAGAAGCCCGACACGAAGCTCGCCGCGTACCTCGGCCGGGCGGCGGCGCGCAAGCGCGAGGACCCGGACCGGGTGATCGCCGTGGGCGGTTGCTACGCCGAGGCGCAGCGCGAGCGGATCTTCCAGCTCTACCCCGACGTCGACGTCGCGTTCGGCCCGGGGTCGATCGCGCACCTCGGCGAATGGCTCGGCGCCGGCGGCGTGGGCGTCGCCCGCGGCCGCTTCGGCCTGGACGACCGCGAGTTCGCGGCGGAGCTCCCGATGCGCGGCGAGCGCGCCTTCCAGGCCTGGGTGCAGGTCTCGATGGGCTGCAACTCGATCTGCTCGTACTGCATCGTCCCCGCCGTGCGCGGCCGCGAGCGCAGCCGCCGGCCCGGCGAGATCCTCGCCGAGGTGACGCGGCTCGCGGCACAGGGCGTCAGGGAGGTCACGCTGCTCGGCCAGAACGTCAACTCGTGGGGCCGCGACCTGCTTCCCGGCCTCCGCACGGACTTCGGCGAGCTCTTGCGCGCCTGCGACGCCGTCGACGGGATCGAGCGGGTCCGCTTCACGAGCCCGCACCCGAAGGACTTCCGGGAGCCGGTGATCTCGGCGATCGCGGAATGCGCGAGCGTGTGCGAGCACGTGCACCTGCCGCTCCAGTCCGGCTCGTCGCGGATCCTCAAGGCGATGCGGCGGACGTACACGCGCGAGCGCTACCTCGCGCTCGTAAACCGGATGCGGGCGGCGATCCCGGACCTCGCGCTCGGCACGGACATCATCGTCGGCTTCCCCGGCGAGACGGAGGACGACTTCCGGGAGACGCTCGAGGTCGTGGAGGCCGTCGGCTACGACAGCGCGTTCACCTTCGTCTACTCGCCGCGCGCGGGCACGGAGGCGGCCGCGATGCCGGACCAGGTCCCGCACGAGGTGAAGATCGAGCGGATGGAGCGGCTCGTGGAGCTGACGCAGCGGCTCGCGCGCGAGCGCAACGAAGCGCGGATCGGCCGCGTCGAGGAGGTGCTCGTCGAGGGGCCGTCACGAACCGACCCTGCGCTGCTGCGCGGCCGCACGCGCCGCAACACGACCGTCAACTTCACGGGCGACGCGGCGGCGGGCGAGCTCGTCGAGGTCGTCGTCGAAGGCGCGACGTCGACGACGCTGCGGGGTGCGCAGCGCGTCCTGGCAGCCGCCTGATCCGTCACACTAGGCCGATGCGCGTCCTCGTCACGGGCTCGTCCGGGCAGATCGGCACGAACCTCGCGCTGCGGCTCCAGGCCGACGGCCACGAGGTGTTCGGCGTCGACAAGCGTCCGAACCCGTGGGTGCCGGACGCGTTCCCGACGCTGCTCCAGGATCTCGCCGGCCACTACAGCGCGTTCCCCGGCGGCATCAACGGCGTCGAATACCCGGAGACAGACATCGTCGTCCACCTCGCGGCGCACGCGAAGGTTCACCAGCTCGTCCGCCAGCCGCACAGGGCGCTCGAGAACGCGATCATCACCTTCAACGTGCTCGAGTACGCACGCGGGATCAACGCGCCGCTGGTCTTCTCGTCGACCCGCGAGGTCTACGGGGACGTGCACCGCTTCGAGGAGTACGCCGAGGAAGCCGCCGACTTCGCCTTCACGGAAAGTCCGTACTCCGCGTCGAAGATCGCGAGCGAGGCGTTCGTCTACTCGTACGCGCGCTGCTACGGCCTGAACTACCTCGTCTTCCGCTTCTCCAACGTCTACGGCCGCTACGACTGCGACCTCTGGCGGATGGACCGCGTGCTGCCGCTCTGGATGCACCAGCTCTCCCGCGGCGAGCCGATCACGATCTTCGGTGGGGAGGAGAAGGTGCTCGACTTCACCTACATCGACGACTGCGTCGACGGGATCGCGCGCGGTGTCTACGCGCTCGCTGCGGGGACGGCGGCGAACGAGACGATCAACCTCGCCTTCGGCCAGGGAAACACGCTCGTGCGGGCCGCCGGCCTGATCGCCGAGGAGCTCGGCGTCGAGCCCAGCATCACGGTGGCACCGTCACTGCTCGGCGAGGTGACGCACTACGTGGCGGACGTGCGCAAGGCGCGCGACGTGCTCGGCTGGACACCGCAGACGCCGCTCGACGAGGGCATCCCGCGCGCCGTCGCGTGGTTCAAGGAGTGGCGGGCGGCGCACCCGGAGGAGGACCGCCCGTTCGAGCGGCCCCAGTCCGCCGGCGAGATCGCGCATGGCTACAAGCAGCCGGCCCGCGCCTGAACGGGTCCTCGCGCTCTTCGGCCCGACCACCTCCGGCAAGACGGCCGTCGCCGGGGTGCTGCGCGAGCGCCTCGGCGCGGAGGTGATCTCGGCCGACTCCGCGGCGCTCTACGCCGGGCTGCCGATCCTCACCGCGGCGCCGCCGTACCCGGCGCGGCTCGTCGGCGTCGTCCCGCTCGCCGAGGACGTGTCGGTCGGCCGCTACCAGCGGCTGGCGCACGCGGCGATCGACGCGGCCGCCTGGCCGCTCGTCGTCGGCGGGACGGGGCTCTACTTCCGTGCGGCGCTGTCGGCGCTCGCGATTCCCCCGCCCGGACGGCGCGCGCACTGGCAGGCGGAGGTCGAGCGGCTCGGCTCGGAGGCGGCGCACGCCCTCCTCGCCGAGCGCGACCCGGCCGCTGCCGCGCGAGTGCACGCGAACGACCGCAAGCGGCTCGTGCGCGCGCTCGAGCTCGCCGAGCAGGGCCGGTCGCTCGCGCCCGCCGACGACCGGCTCTGGACGGAGGACACGCGACTGCCGACGACGATCGTCGCGCTCGACGTACCGCTCGAGGTGCTGGACGAGCGCATCGAGGAACGCACCCGGGCGATGGCGTCGGCCGGTGCCGCGGAGGAGGCGCGACGCGCGTGGGCGGGCCCTCTCTCCGAGACGGCGCGGAAGGTGCTCGGGCTCGAGCAGTTCGCGACGCTCCCCGAGGGCGAGGCGGTCGCCGCGGTGGCGCAGGCGACGCGCAAGCTCGCGCGCTACCAGCGCAAGTGGCTGCGGCGCATGCCCCGCGTCGTTACGCTCGACGGCACCCGCCCCCCGGAGGAGATCGCCGATGAGATCGTCGCGCTGGGACGCGCAGGGCAACGTCTACCTCGTCACCGATGAGCCGCTGACGGCGGAGCGCGTGCGCGCCGAGACGGGCGACGCCGACGGGATCCTGCAGGTGCTCGGCACCGGCGACGACTGGGTCGAGATCGCGATCTGGAACCCGGACGGCTCGCAGGCCGAGATGTCCGGGAACGGGACGCGGATCGCCGCACGCTGGCTCGCCGAGCGGACGGGCGCCGAGGAGGTGACGGTGCGCGTCGGCCCGCGCGAGGTGACCGCGCGCCTGCTCGACGGGCCGCTCGTCGAGCAGGATCTCGGCGAGGTCGCCGTCTCGGAGCCGGAGGAGGTCGACGGGGTGCGCCTGATCGCCGTCGATGTCGGGAACCCGCACGCCGTCGTCGAGGACGACCCTGCGCTGCTGCCCGAGCTCGGGCCGCGGCTCGAGGCCCACCCGCGGTTCCCCGGCCGCACGAACGTTCAGGTTGCCCGTGCGACCGTGCCGGGCGAGATCGTCGCGCGTGTCTGGGAGCGCGGCGCAGGGGAGACGGCGTCCTCGGGCTCGAGCGCCGTCGCGGTCGCCGCTGCGTTCGGGATGGAGCCGGTCACGGTCCGGTTCCCGGGCGGGCCCCTCGAGGTGCGCTTCGAGGGCCGGCGAGCGTTCCTCACCGGCCCTGCGAAGTGCGTTTCCTAGACGAGCGCCGGCGCGAAGACCTTCTGCGCCAGCTCGACGAGCCGGTTCGAGTAGCCCCACTCGTTGTCGTACCAGGCGACGACCTTCACCTGGGTGGTGCCGACGACGGTCGTCAGCGGCGCGTCGAAGATCGACGAGTAGGTCGACTTGACGATGTCGCTGGACACGAGCGGCTCCTCGCTGTAGCGGAGGATGCCCTCGAGCGCGCCGGTGTCGGCATGCTCGCGGAAGAGCTCGTTGACCTCCTCGACGTTCGTCGGGCGAAGCGTCTCGACGGTCAGGTCGACGAGCGAGCCGGTCGGCACCGGGACGCGCACGGCGAAGCCGCGCAGCTTCCCGTCGAGCTCCGGAATCACGAGCCCGATCGCCTTGGCGGCGCCGGTCGAGGTGGGCACGAGGTTGGCCGCCGCCGAGCGGGCGCGCCGGTAGTCCTTGTGCGGCCCGTCGAGCAGCATCTGGTCGCCCGTGTACGCGTGCACGGTGGTCATCAGGCCGTGCTTGATGCCGATCGTCTCGTGCAGCACCTTCGCGACCGGCGCGAGGCAGTTCGTCGTGCACGAGGCGTTCGAGATGATCACGTGGCGCTCGGGGTCGTACGCCTCGTCGAAGTTGATGCCGAGGGCGACGGTCACGTCCGGGTCGGTCGCCGGGGCCGAGATGACGACCTTCTTCGCGCCGGCTGCGATGTGCTTCTGCGCGTCCGGGCGCTTGCGGAAGCGGCCGCTCGACTCGATCACGACGTCGACGTCGAGCTCGCGCCACGGCAGCCACGCCGGGTCGCTCGCGGCGGGCACCGGGATCTCGGTGCCGTCGACGACGATCGCGTGGTCGGCAGCCTCGACCAGCCCGGGGAACGGGCCGTAGACCGTGTCGTGGCGAAGCAGCTGGGCGAGCATCTGCGGGTCTGCGAGGTCGTTGATCGCCACCCACTCGATGTCGGCGCCGCGCTCGTAGGCGGCCCGGAAGGCGGCGCGACCCGTGCGGCCGAAGCCGTTGATCGCTACGCGGACAGACATGTTGCTCTGGCCTCCTTGTCGTTTCCGGAGGCAGCGTCGCCGCTTCGCGCCGGAGCGGCATCGGAGGAACTACGGGTTCGCTACGGCTTCTCCCACACGGAGACGTGCTTGCGGCTCTCGGCCGTGAAGGGCACGCGGATCCAGTCGGCGAAGCGGTGCTCGAGCCGCATGGCCGCGATCCGGGCCATCAGGTCGAGCTCCGACGGCCAGACGTAGCGGAAGGGCATGGCGACCCGCTCGAAGGCGCCGTCGACGAGGGTGACGTGGTGCGAGACGAGCCCCTGCTCGACGACGTCGTACTCGTCGAAGCCGAGGTGCTCCGGGGAGACGTCGAACGGCCGGAACCGCTCGCCGGGCGGGAGCCGCTGCAGGTCCGGGACCCCGACCTCGACCACGAAGCGGCCGCCGGGCGCGAGATGCCGGGCGACGTTCTCGAAGCACGCGACCTGCGCATCCTGCGTCGTCAGGTTGTTGATCGTGTTGAAGACGAGGTAGGCGAGGGTGAACGTGCCGTCGACCCGTGTCGTCGCGAAGTCGCCGATCGCGACGCCGATCCGATCGCCGCCCGGCTTCGCGCGCAGCCGCGCGACCATCGCCTCCGACAGGTCGATTCCGTGCACCTCCACGCCGCGCGCGGCGAGCGGCAGCGCGATCCGTCCGGTGCCGATGCCGAGCTCGAGCGCGGCGCCGCCGCGCGCCTCCGCGGCCAGGAAGTCGACCGCCGGCTCGACGACCTCCTGCGCGAACATCCCCTTTCCCGGCGTGTCGTACCGCGCGGCGATCCGCTCGCCGAAGTGGTCCTCGGGCAACGCTAGGCGCCGATCTCGTACTCGCGCAGCGCGTCGTTCAGCGACGTCTTCAGGTCGGTCGACTCGTTGCGGCGGCCGATGATGAGCGCGCAGGAGAGGTGGTAGGTGCCGGCGGGGAACTCCTTCGGCCGCGTGCCGGGAACGACGATCGACCGCGGGGGGACGTAGCCGCGGTGCTCGACCGGCTTCTCGCCGGTGACGTCGATGATCGGCACGGACGCGGTGAGGGTGACGTTCGGCGCGAGCACCGCCTCGCGTCCGACGCGGACGCCCTCGACGACGATGCAGCGCGAGCCGAGGAACGCGCCGTCCTCGACGATGACGGGCCGCGCTCCGGGCGGCTCGAGCACGCCGCCGATCCCGACGCCGCCTGCGAGGTGGACGTTCGCGCCGACCTGCGCGCCGGAGCCGACCGTCGCCCAGGTGTCGACCATCGTGTTCGGGCCCACCCAGGCGCCGATGTTCACGTAGGACGGCATCAGGACTACGCCCCGCGAGAGGAACGCGCCGTAGCGCGCGACCGCGGGAGGCACGACGCGCACGCCGAGCTCGTCGTAGCCGTGCTTCAGGGGAATCTTGTCGTGGTACTCGAAGGGCCCGACCTCGCGCGGCTCGAGCTCGCGCAGCCGGAAGTAGTCGAGGATCGCCGCCTGCGCCTCGGCGTTGACCCGCCAGTCGTCCCCGTCGGGCTCGGCGACCCGCAGCTCGCCCCGGTCGAGCGCGGCGATCGTCTCCTCCGTCGTCACAGGACGTCCCGCAGGATCGCCGCCGCGCGCTCGCACTCCTCCTGCGTCGGCACGAGCGCGAAGCGCGCGTAGCCGTCGCCGGCGTGCCCGAAGAACGACCCGGGAGCGCACACGATGCCGTGCTCGAGCAGGCGGCGCGCGAACTCCTCGGACGGGCCGCCGACGTCGACCCACAGGTAGAACGTCGCCTCGGAGCCGGCAAGCCGCAGGCCGCCCGCCTCGAGCGCCGGCAGCAGGGTCTCGCGCTTGCGCCGGTAAAGGGCGCGCACGTCCGCGACGTGCTCCTCGTCCGACCACGCGGCGACCGAGGCCCGCTGCACGAACTCCTGCGGCGCGGTGCCGACGGTCGGCCGGAAGCTCCGGAGCGCGTCGCAGATCTCCTGCGGCGCACAGACGAAGCCGGAGCGGTAGCCCGTCATCGAGGAGCGCTTCGAGAGCGTGTTGAAGACGACGACGTTCGTCCGGTCGGCGACCTGCAGCGCGGACACGGGCGGCTCGTCGAACCAGAGCTCGGAGTACGCCTCGTCGGAGCAGAGCAGGAAGCCGTGCTCCCGCGCGCGGCCGGCGAGCTCCTCGTAGAACGAGAGTGTCGCGACGGCGCCGGTCGGGTTGTTCGGGTAGCAGACCCAGAAGAGGGCGATCTCGTCCCACGCGTCGAAGGCGTCGAGGTCCGGCAGCCAGCCGTGGTCCTCGCGGAGCGGCACCGTCGTCACCGTCCCGCCGGCGAAGAGCGCGCCGCGCTCGTACACCGGATAGGCCGGCTCCGGGATCGCGACGCCGCGCTTCTCGCCGAGCGCGACCTGCGCGAACGAGTAGATCGCCTCCTTCGAGCCGAGCGTGGGCACGATCTCCAGGTCGGGGTCGACGGAGGCGCCGAAGCGGCGTTCGATCCAGCCGGCGATCGCCGTGCGCAGCTCGGGCAGCCCGGTCGCGCGCGGGTAGGAGGAGACCTCGTCCACGGAGGCGAGGAGCGCCTCGCGGATGAAGGCGGGGGTGCGCTCGCGCGGGTCTCCCATGCCGAAGTCGACGAGCCCGATGCCGCGCGCGCGGGCGCCGGCCTTCCAGTCGTCGAGCTGCGCGAACGGGTACTGGGCGAGCTCGGCGAGGACGGGGGAGAGGTTCACCCTTCCACGCTACCGAGGAGAAAGCGCTGGAGGGCCTCGTAGGTTCGCTCGAGCTCGGCGATCTCGACCCGCTCGTCGGCCGCGTGCGCGTAGCGCGTCGCGCCCGGGCCGAGGTTGACGGCATCGAGGCCGCGGGCGGCGAAGTCGGCGACGTTCGTCCAGGCCTGCTTCGGCTCCACGTCGAACGGCCCCGCCGCCCGCAGGGCGGCGACGACCGGGCCCTCGAGCGAGGCGACGTGCGCCGCCGGCGAGTTGGAGAGGATCTCGACCTCGCGGCCGAGGAGCTCGCGGATCCGCGCCTCCGCCTCGCCGGGCGCCCGGTCCGGTGCGTAGCGGAAGTTGACGGTCGCCTCGGCCCGCGCGGGGATGACGTTCGTCGCGATCCCCGCCTGGAGCTGCGTCACCGACGCGACCTCCCGGAAGAGGAGCCCCTCGAGGACGACGTCGCGCGGCTCGGCGTCGAGCAGCGGCTCCAACCCGCGGAACGCCGCCCTGATCGCGTTCTCCCCGAGCCAGGGCCGGGCGGAGTGGGCGGCGCGGCCCTCGAAGACGACGCGCGCGTTCAGGTTGCCGAGGCAGCCGAGCTGGAGCGTGTTGTCGGTCGGCTCGAGGCAGACGACGAGCGCGGCCTCGTCGACGAGGCTCGTCCGCTCGAACACGCCCGGAAGCGGGTTCTCCGCCGGCCCGAGCTCCTCCCTCGGGAAGAAGAGGAACGCGACGTCGTAGGCGAGCTCGCGGTCGGCGGCCCAGCGGGCGAGCTCGATCATCACCGCGAGCCCGCCCTTCATGTCGCTCGCGCCGAGGCCGACGACGAAGCCGTCCTCGATGTGGCCGGGGAGGTTCCCCTGCGCCGGCACCGTGTCCGTGTGCCCGGCGAAGAGGACGAGCGGCTTGCCGTCGCGCTTCGCATAGAGCAGCGTTTCGCCGTCGGCGAGCTCGTGATGGAGCGGTACGGCGACATCCACGTAGGCGTAGAGATCGGCCTCGTCGCGCGACTCCGAGGGGATGTTCACGAGGTCGAGCGTGCGCTGGGCGAGTGCCATACTTCACCCGATGATTCCACGTTCCCCGGAGCCCGAGCGCGGGTTCGTCCTCGCGGTGCTGGCTCAGGGCGCGGATCCGGAGGACGAGCTCGCGGAGGTGAAGGAGCTTGCCCGCACCGCCGGGGTCGAGCCGGTCGGGGAGGTCGTGCAGCACCGCGGCCGGCCTGCACAGCGGACGTACGTCGGGAAGGGGAAGCTCGAGGAGCTGAGGCAGCGCTTCAAGGAGGCGGGCGCCGAGAGCCTGCTCGTCGACGACGAGCTCGACCCGGCGCAGCAGCGCTTCCTCGAGAACGCGCTCGACGCGCGGGTGATCGACCGGACGCAGCTGATCCTCGACATCTTCGCCCAGCACGCGACGAGCGCCGAGGGGAAGCTCCAGGTCGAGCTCGCGCAGCTCGAGTACAACCTGCCGCGCATGCGCGGCATGTGGCAGCACCTCGAGCGGCTCGGCGGCGGCGTCGGGACGCGCGGCCCCGGCGAGTCGCAGCTCGAGACCGACCGCCGGATCGCGCGGCGCCGCATCTCGGTGCTGCGGCGGCGGCTCAAGGACCTCGAGCGGCAGCGTGCGACGCGGCGCAAGGAGCGCAAGCGGACGGAGACGCCGACCATCGCGCTCGCGGGCTACACGAACGTGGGCAAGTCGACGCTCCTGAACACGCTGACGGGCGCCGACGTCTCCGTCGAGGACCAGCTCTTCCACACCCTCGACCCGACGACGCGCGGCTTCGAGGAGGAGGGGAGGAGATACCTCGTGACGGACACCGTCGGCTTCATCCGGCGCCTGCCGCACCACCTCGTCGAGGGCTTCGCGTCGACGCTCGAGGAGACGCTCGTCGCGGACCTCGTGCTGCACGTGATCGACGCCTCGGCGCCCGACGAAGAGCAGGACCGCCAACGCGAGGCGGTCGACGACGTGCTGCACGAGATCGGCGCCTCCGAGCTGCCGGTCGTGCGGGTGCTGAACAAGATCGACCGGGTCGATCCGCTGGGGCGGCGACGGCTCGCGAACCGGCTGCCGGACGCGCCGCAGGTCTCCGCGCTCACGGGCGAGGGGCTCGACGACCTGCGCGCGGAGCTCGCGCAGCGGTTCGAGGACCGGTGGGAGCGCGTGCGGCTGCTCGTGCCGTACGGCGAGGGCGCGCGGCTGTCGGAGCTGTACGCGCTCGGCACACCGATCGAGGAGCGGGAGGACACGCCTGAGGGCGTGGCCATCCTCGCACGGTTGCCGCGGCGGGACCTGCCGCGCTTCGCGCCGTTCCTCGTCTCGGGCGGCGAGACGCGGCGGGAGAGCGCCTGATCGACCTGCCCGTGAAGAGGCTGCGGCCGGAGGCCGTCGTGCCGGCCCATGCCTACGAGGGGGACGCGGGGCTGGATCTCGCCGCGTGCGAGCGCGTCGAGCTTGCGCCGGGCGAGCGGGCGCTCGTCCCGACGGGGCTCGCGGTCGCGATTCCCGAGGGCCACGCGGGCTTCGTCCAGCCGCGCTCGGGGCTCGCCTCGAAGCACGGCATCTCGATCGTCAACACGCCGGGGCTCGTCGACTCGGGCTACCGCGGCGAGCTCCTCGTCAACCTCCTGAACACGGACCCGCGCGAGACGTTCGTCGTCGAGCCGGGGATGCGGATCGCGCAGCTCGTCGTCGTGCCGGTCCCGCACGTGTCGCTCGTCGAGGTGGACGAGCTCCCGGAGAGCGAGCGGGGCGAGCGCGGCTTCGGCTCGTCGCTGCACTGATGGACCCGCGGATCCGCGTCTCGGCGATCCTTCGCTGGCAGGGGCGGGTGCTCCTCTGCCGGCAGGAGAAGCCCGGCAAGGAGTACTGGCTGCTGCCGGGCGGCGGTGTCGACGGCGGCGAGACGCTGATCGAGGCGCTGCGGCGAGAGCTGCGCGAGGAGCTCGCAATCGAGGCGGACGTCCAGTTCGAAGGGCCGGTCGCGATCGTCGACTCGATCTCGCCGAAGACGGTCGTGCCGCTCCGCAAGCACGTCGTGCACATCATCTTCTCGGCCGACCTCTCGCACCGGTCCCTCGACGACGTCGAGACGAAGGACGCCGCGGTCAAGGGCGCGCGGCTCTTCACGAACGAGGAGCTCGAGGACGTCGTCGTGCACCCGCCGATCAAGCGGTTCCTCGAACGCTGGCAGCCGGGCGACCCGGCCGTCTACCTCGGCTCGCTCTGGGCCCGGTAGCGTCCGCGCTATGAGCGCCGCCGACTACCTCGAAGCGTACGACGCGCAGCTCCGCACGTACGTCCCCGATCCGCCGCCTGCGGGACTCGAGTCGGGGTGGGACGGGCCGGTGCTCCGCTCGTTCGACCCCGCCTCCGGAGGCTGGGTCGTCTACCGCGACCTCGGCGGGATCGAAGGCGACGAGCTCGACGCGCTGATCGCGCGGCAGGTGGACTGGTTCGGCGCGCGCGGCGTGCGCCGCTTCGAGTGGAAGCTGCACGGCCACGACGAGCCGGCCGACCTGCCGGAGCGGCTGCGCGCGGCCGGCTTCGTGCCCGAGGAGCAGGAGACGGTCGTGATCGCGCCGCTCGACGCGATCGCAGGACCGGTCGAGCTGCCCGACGGCGTGGCGCTCCGCGAGGTGACGGCGCGCGAAGACCTGGAGCGCATCGCAGGCCTCGAGGAAGCGGTGTGGGGGGAACCGGCGCCGTGGGTCGTCTCGATGCTCTCGTCGGAGCTCGCCGCCGACCCGGACGCGCTCACGATCGTCGTCGCGGAGGCGGGCGGCGAGGTCGTCTGCGCCGCGTGGATCCGCTACCAGCGCGGCACCGACTTCGGGACGCTGTGGGGCGGTGCGACGCTCGCGCAGTGGCGCGGCCGCGGCATCTACCGCGCCACGGTTGCCTACCGCGCGAACCTCGCCGGCGAGCGGGGGCTCCGCTACCTCTCGGTGGACGCCTCCGACGACAGCCGCCCGATCCTCGAGCGGCTCGGCTTCGTCCCCGTCACGACGACGACGCCGTACGTCTGGAAGTCCGCCCAGCGCCGTCAAGCTCGGTAGTTCGTCACGTTTCCCGCGGCGGGACTCGGTGCGAGCCTCGGTGTGTCCCGAAGACTCGGAGGTGACCGCAATGACCGTCGTCGCCCCGCACCATCCCGCGGACGCCGTCGCCGACCCGGTACGGGAGGAGGCGATCGCGAGCCTCGAACGCAGGCGGAAGTTCGCGAAGGATCTGACGCTGTACGTCGCCGTCAACGGCGTCCTCTGGATCATCTGGCTGCTCGACGACCGCACGCTCGACGGCAGCATCCCGTGGCCTGCGTGGCCCTCGATCATCTGGGGTTTCTTGCTCGCCGTCGACGCGTGGAAGGCGTTCGCGCCGTGGCCGCGGAGCCTGCGTCGGCCGATCACCGAGGAGGCGATCGAGCGCGAGACCGCGCGCATCCGCAAGGCATAGACGGACCTTGGGTTCTCGAGTTGACAGGAGCTCCGACGGGCGCTTCCTCGTCCGGGCCATGCCGCATTCAGCCATCTTGCGCGGGTGAATCGAGGTCAGCACCATCTTCGGCACGACCCCGAGGTAGCTCAAGGCGGTAGAGCACGCAGCTGTCCACTGCAGAGATGCCGGTTCGACTCCGGCCCTCGGGGTCCATGGACAACGAAGGCCCGCCGCGAGGCGGGCCTTCGGATAGCTCAGACGAGCACGCTGTCCACTGTGAGGTAGATCGTAGCGCTCCCGTGCGGCCGGCCTCGGTTCGCTCTAGAGCGGATCGGAGACCGCCAGCGGCGGCCCCAACACGGTCATACCCGCGTCGCGCCCGAGCGTGGCGAAGACGCCGGGATCGACCGGCCCGGGCGGGAGCTCGGCGAATCGGTCGAAGAACGACTCCATCCCCGCCGGCGAGAAGAGGACGAGGATCCGCGCCGGCCCCTCGCCGACGTTCTGGAAGCAGTGCGGCATCCCCGGCGGGACGTGCACGAACGAGCCCGCGGGCGCAGCACGCAGCTCCTCGCCGAGCTTGAAGCGCAGCGTCCCCTCGAGCACGTACCAGGACTCGCGCTCGCGGTCATGGGCGTGGAGCGGCGGCCCGTCGCCCGGAGCGATCACGTTCTCGAACGCCGTCAGCGCACCGCCCGTCTGCGCGGCGCGCACCTTGAAGGTCAGCGGCCCGCCGGCTGGCCCCTGGACCGTCGCGCCCTCGCCCGGGGCGAGGACGACCGGCTCCACCCGGTCTCCCGTCACGACCGCACCCTAATACGATGCAGCCCATGGTCGCCGGCGAGCGCGGTCCGGTCGAGCGTCTGGCGCTCGCCGCGGTTGCCGTCGCGGTGGCGATCGCGTTCGCGGACTCGTCCGTCGTCGTGCTCGCTCTCCCGGAGCTCTACGGGCGCTTCCACACGACGATCGTCGGCGTGTCGTGGGTGGTGACGGCGTACAACGCGGCGGTCGCCGCCGTCGCGCTCGCGCTCGTCCTCGTCGTGCACCGCGCTCCGGCGCGGCGCGTGCTCGCCGGCGGCATCGTCGTCTTCGTCGCGGCGTCGGTCGCGTGCGCGGCCGCGCAGAGCCTGCCGTTCCTCGTCACCGCGAGGACCGTGCAGGGTGCGGGCGCAGCGCTGCTGATCGCGGGCGCGCTGCCGCTGCTCGGCGCGCACACCTGGACGACCGCGGGGACGTTCGGCGCGGCGGTCGGGCCGGCACTCGGCGGCGTCGTCACCGACGCGTTCGACTGGCGCGCGATCTTCGCGATCCAGGCGCCGCTCGCGGCGGCGGGCCTCGTCGCACCGCTGCTCGCACGCGCAGACGCCTCGCTCGACGAGGGGTGGCGGCCGTCGCTCGCGCGGACGCTGCGACCGAACCTCTGCCTCGGACTCCTCTTCGGCGCGCTCGTCGGCGTGCTCTTCCTCGCCGTCCTGCTCGTGATCACCGTGTGGGGCTACCGCCCGCTCGCGGGAGCCGCGATCGTGAGCTCACTGCCCGCGGCGACGCTCGCGGTGCGCCCGCTCGCGCGCCGGCTCGCCGCACGCGACGCCGTCTTCGGCGGCGCGGCGCTGGTCGCGCTCGGGCTGGTCGCGCTCGCGCTCCTGCCCTCGTCGGCCGTCGCCTACCCGATGCTCGCGCTCGCGTTCTGCGGTGCGGGGCTCGGGCTCGCCGTGCCGCTCCTCTCGAACGACGCGCTCGAAACGGGAGCGGAGGCGACCCGCAGCGGCACGCTCACGACCGGGATCCGCCACCTCGGCCTCGTGCTCGCCCTCGCCGTGATCGCCCCGATCCTCGCCGCCGACCTGCCGCCTGCCGGACACCGGGCGACGCTGCGCGCGACGGCCGTTCTGCTCGACGCGCCCGTCCCGCTGTCGCAGAAGGTGCCGGTCGCGATCGACGTCTCCCATCAGTTCGACCGTGCCCAGGCGGGGGAGGTGCCCGACCTCGCCGCGCCGTTCGACGCGCACGGCGCCCGCAGCGACGTGCAGCTCGCGCGCACGCGCGACCGCCTGGTCGCGACGGTCGAGGAGACGATGACGCGCGCCTTCCGGCGCTCCTTCCTCTTCTCCGCGGGACTCGCCGCGGCGGCGCTCGCCGCCGCGCTGACGCTCCGGCGGCGGGCATGAAGGCCCTGCTCGCCGCCCTGCTCGTGGGGGCCGTCGTGCTGATCGTCGTCGAGGCGCGACGACCGCCGGACCTGCCGCGGATCGCCAACCCGTGCCTCGAGCGGCGGCTGCCGGCGGGCGGCGGCGAGGTGCAGCGGCTCATCCTCGTCGGCCTCGACCGCGCCGCCTGCCGGCTCGGCACCTCACGCGAGACGCTCGTGCTCTCGGCCGGCGGCGGCGCCGTCCCCGGCGGGCCGCGCTGGAACCGGCAGACGGTCGACCGCGCCGTGCGCGCCGGCCTGATCGGGGCGATCGACGAGGCCGCCCGCCGGGGCGACATCCCGTCGTTCGCACGGCCGCTGCTCGAGGAGATCGTGCGCCGCGTGCCGATCGACCTGCTCGTGCGCGGCGCGCTCGCGCTGACCGGCTAGAACCGCCCGCCGCGGCGGCGCGCGCGCTCGGCCGAGACCTCGTGCGCCTCCCGCTCGAGCTCGTCGCCGAGCGGCGCGAGCTCACCGTCGACGCCGCGGTGGGCGAGCGCCTCGCGCAGGACGTGGTCCGCGAACCACGGGTTCCGCGGCAGGAGCGGCCCGTGCAGGTAGGTGCCGTAGACACGGCGGTAGCGGCAGCCCTCGTAGCCCGAAACGCCGTCGTTGCCGAAGCCGGCGACGACGCGGCCGAGTGCCTGCGCGCCGTCGTCGAGCAGCGTCCGCCCGGCGTGGTTCTCGAAGCCGGCGAGGCTGCGGCCGGCCCACTCGCAGTCGAGGAGGACGTCGCCGATCATGCGGCGCTCGCCGGCGACGGTGTGCAGCGGCAGCAGGCCGATGCCGGGGATGTCCTCGCCGGCGACGCCGTGATAGGAGCGGCCGAGCAGCTGGTAGCCGCCGCAGACGGCGAGGAAGGCCGCGCCGTCCTCGACCGCCTCGACGAGCGGCTCGGCCTTCGTGACGAGGTCGTGCGCGACGAGCACCTGCTCGCGGTCCTGTCCGCCGCCGACGTAGAAGAGGTCGACCTCGCCGACGGGAACCGCGTCGCGCATCCCGATCGCGCGCACCTCGAGCTCGTGACCGCGCAGCCGGGCGCGCTCGGCGAGCACGGCGATGTTGCCGCGGTCGGCGTAGATGTTCAGGTAGTCCGGATACAGGTGCCCAACCCTGATCTTCATGCTGCGCGCTCCCAGTAGTTCGCGACGTGGCCGCGCGCGGCGATCGTGCGGCGCAGCGCGAGCATCGCCGTGTAGGTGGGGAGGACCGTCAGCTCACCGCCCGCCGGCGTCAGCGCGAGGCCGCGGTCGAGCGCCGCCTCGAGCGACGGGACCACCTCGATGCGCGACCGGTCGAGGCCGCCGTAGGCAAAGCGCAGCGCGAGCTCGGCTGCGCGGGAGCCGGTCGCGACGAGCGTCTCGAGTCCGTCCGCGAGCGGCTCGAAGTCGACGTCCCAGATCCACGAGACGTCGCGGCCGTCCGCGATCGCGTCGTTCAGCGCGACGACGGCGACGCGCGGCGGCGAAGCCTCGACGAGGGTGCGCACCGCCTCGTTCGCGCCGGCGGGGTTCTTGATCAGCAGCATCAGCAGGCGGCGGTCGCCGACCTGGATCCGCTCGAAGCGGCCGAAGGCGGCCGAGAAGCGCTCCAGCCCGGCCGTGACGTCGGCGAGCGGCACCCCGAGCTCGAGCGCGAGCGACGCCGCGCCGAGCGCGTTGTAGACGTTGTAGAGGCCGGGCAGCGCGAGCTCGACGCGCGTCTCGCCCTCGGGCGCCACGAGCGTGAACGCCGCGCCGTCGAGCCCGTGGAGCTCGATCTCCCGCGCGACGACGTCGAGTTCCGGCCGTGCGTGGCCGCAGCTCGGACAGCGGTAGTCGCCGAGGTGGCCGACGTACGCCGCGGCGTACTCGTAGGGCGTGCCGCAGCGCAGGCAGTACTTCGAGTCGGCGGCGTGCTGCAGCGCCGGCCGCGCGAGGCGCGGATCGTCGACGCCGAAGATGCGCGCAGCAGACCGGCCGTGCGCGAGATCGCCGACCTGCGGGTCGTCGCCGTTCACGACCAGGCGTGCGGCGGGCAGCGCGTCGACGGCGCGGCGCCAGCGGGCGGCCACGAGCTCGAGCTCGCCGTAGCGGTCGAGCTGGTCGCGGAAGAGGTTCCCGAGCAGTAGCGCCTTCGGCCGCACGCGCCGGGCGACCTCCGGCAGCGCAGCCTCGTCGACCTCGAAGAGGCCGAAGTCGGCGGCGCGGGCGCGGAGGAGGGTGGAGGCGACGCCCGAGACCAGGTTCGCACCCGAGGCGTTGTGCGCGACCCGCAGCGACGGGCGCAGGATCTCCGCCGCCATCGCGGTCGTCGTCGTCTTGCCGTTGGTCGCGGAGACGAGCACCGACCCCTGCGGCAGCCGGGCCGCCAGGCGGTCGATCGCGCCCGGGTCGAGCTTCCAGAGAAGCTTCCCCGGCAGCGTGGTGCCGCCGCCACGGCCGGCCAGGCGCGAGACGGCGCCGGCGCCGCGGAAAGCGGCGGCCTCGAGGGCGAGCGGGAGCGGCAGGCGCACGCCGTGGACGCTAGCGGGACTCGGCCCTACTTGCAGTTTCTCCAACCTGATCTACCATTCTTGGCATGGCCCGCAGGCAGAGCCGCCCGATACCCAGGATCGACCCCGCGGCGCTCGCCGAGTTCCAGGCCGGCATCCGCCGGCGCTACACGGACGCGCAGATCCTCGCGGCGCTGCGCGAGTCGGCCGAGCGCCTGGGCCGGTCGCCGACGATGAAGGAGTTCGCCGCCGACCCGCAGGCGGCGATGCACCCGCAGACGGTGATCGAGCACTTCGGCACCTGGAACGCCGCGAAGCGGGCGGCTGGGCTGATGCCGCGGCGGTTCGCGACCCGGGAGGAGCTCGCCGCCGAGCTGCGGCGGCTCGGCGAGGAGCTCGGGCGCACGCCGACCGCCCAGGACATCAAGGAGCGCCGCGGCACGATGCCCTCGGCGTCCCTCTACTGGCACACGTTCGGGTCGCTCTCGGCCGCGCTGCGCGAGGCGGGCTTCGACGTGGCGGTGGGGGAGGAGCGGCTCGAGCGCGCGATCGAGCAGGGAAGCGCCCTCGCGCGGCGCCTCGGCCGGCTGCCGAAGTTCGGCGACTGGCAGGCCGCGCGCAGAGCCGACGCGTCGCTCCTGACCGAGTGGCAGGTCTACCGGCTGTTCGAGGCGCGGCGGGGCGCGTGGGCGACCTTCCAGTACCTCGTGCGCGAGCGCCTGCACGAGGAGGGTGCGACCGTGCACGCCGACGGCACGGTGGAGTAGCCGGAACCGCTACGCGGCGGCGACGAGCGCCGCGAGGCGCGTCAGGCAGAACTCGCGCTCGCCGGGCGCGCGCACGGCGGGCAGCGGGTCGGCCTCCACGTACTCGAGGTCGGGGCGGAAGCGGCGCCGTGCGACGACCCTGCCGCCGGCGAGCGCGAGCCACATTCCCTCCTTGACGGCGCGCTTGCGGAGCCGCACGTGCAGGTAGTCCTCGACCACCTCGAGCGCGAGCTCCGTCGAGGCGAAGAACACGCCCTCGCGGCCCTCGCCGACCCACAGCGGCCGGCCGGCGCCGCGGGCGAGGAAGATCGTGCCGGGCTCGCGCTCGTCGACCCAGGCGGTCGCCATCGCGCCGCGCAGGTGCTCGAGCGCGCGCGGGTCGTTCTGCGAGTGCGCCGCGATCGCGAAGATCGCCTCCGAGTCGACGGTCATCCGCGGCTCGGAGCGGGCGCAGGAGTGGGGGGCGAGCAGCTCGTCGTCGTTCGTGATGATCCCGTTGTGGATCCCGACCACCGGGCCGTGGCGCACCGGGTGGTTGTTCGCCGCGATCGAGGGATGGCCCTTCGTGTAGTCGCGGACGTGGACGAGCAGCTGGTCCGCGTCCTGCGGCACCGAGATCCGATCGAGGAGCTGCGAGGCCGGCGTGCGCTGCTTGACGACCGTGGGATACGTGTCGGCGGGCGCGCGATACGCGTAGCCGACGGCGTCCGCGCCGCGCTCGGCGATCGCTGCGAGGAGACTCTGCGCGGCCAGCGTCCGCTCGATGCTCGAGCCGGGTCGGAGGCTGTATCCCGCAATGCCGCACATGGAGTCGATCCTAGGTTCCTAGACGGACAGTAGCGACGAAGGTTGCGATGTCCACGATCTTCTTACATCTCAAGCGTTCGGCTCCTCCCGCCGATAGGGGATACGTGGAGCACGCGCTGTCCGATGCGACGCCGGAGCCGGATACCCCGGAGCCGGCGCTCGAGGTGTTGCCGGCGCTCGACGAGCCCGACGAGCACGAGGAGGAGGACGAGCCGGAGAATGCCGTGCTCTCCGACGACGAGCGGCTGCCGGTCGCGGACCCGCTGAAGCTCTACGTCCGCCAGATCGGCGACGGCCGCCTCCTGACGGCCGCCGAGGAGCGAGAGCTCGCGCGGCGCAAGGACCTCGGCGACGACGCGGCGAAACGGCGCCTGATCGAGTGCAACCTGCGGCTCGTGATGTCGATCACGCGCAGCTACACGAAGGCGGGGGTCCCGCTCCTCGACCTGATCCAGGAGGGGAACATGGGTCTCATCCGCGCGGTCGAGAAGTTCGACTACCGGATGGGATACAAGCTGTCGACGTACGCGACGTGGTGGATCCGCCAGGCCGTCACCCGCGCGCTCGCCGACCAGGGCCGCACGATCCGCCTGCCGGTCCACGTCGCCGAGCAGGTGCGGCGCGCGCAGCGCTCCCGCCGGCAGCTGATGCAGAAGCTCAACCGCGACCCGACGAACGAGGAGATCGCGGCCGACGCGGGGTTCACACCGCAGCGGGTGAACGAGCTCTTCGACCTCGTGGAAGACCCGGTGTCGCTCGAGACGCCCGTCGGCGACGGCGAGAGCATGGTCGCCGACCTGATCGAGGACGAGAAGTCCGAGTCGCCCGACACCGCGACGTCGGAGAACGCACGCTCCGTGGAGCTCAAGGAGGCTGTCGACCGCCTGAACCCGCGCATGCGGCACGTCGTGCTGCGCCGCTTCGGCCTCGACGGCCGGCCGCCGCAGACGCTCGAGGAGGTCGGCAACGACCTCGGCATCACGCGCGAACGCGTCCGCCAGCTCGAGACGCGCGCGCTGCGTGAGCTGCGCACCGTCGCGCCCGGACTGCAGCACTACCTGCGCAGCGAGTGACCGAGAACCTGGTTCGCCTGCGGCGAAACCAGGTTCGGGCTCAGCTCGTGTAGGCGACGGCTGCCATCTCGTGCAGCGTCGCGAGGCGCTTCAGCGCCTCGACCTCGATCTGCCGGACACGCTCGCGGGTGAGCCCGAGCCGGCGACCGATCTCCTCGAGGGTCTTCGGATCCGCGTCGTCGAGGCCGTAGCGGAGGATCACGACCGCCCGGTGGCGGTCGGGGAGAGACCGGAGCGCCTCCGCAAGCGTCTGCGAGCGAAGCGAGTCCTCGACCTGCTCGTCAGGCAGCGGACCCTCGCCGGCGACGAAGTCCCCGAGCACCGCGTCCTCGGCATCGCCGATCGGCGCGTCGAGCGACGTGGACGCGCGGGCCGCGGCGCGCACCTCCTTTGCCTGCTGGAGCGGGAGATTCGCCTCGTCGGCGATCTCCTCAAGCGTCGGCTCGCGGCCGAGGGCCGCCCAGAGCGTCCGCTCGGCGCGGTTCATCTTCTGCAGCCGCTCCACGATGTGCACGGGCATCCGGATCGTGCGCGCCTTGTCCGCGAGCGCCCGCGCGACCGCCTGGCGGATCCACCAGGTGGCGTACGTCGAGAACTTGTAGCCCCGCCGCCAGTCGAACTTCTCGACGGCGCGGATGAGCCCGAGCGTGCCTTCCTGGATCAGGTCGAGGAACGGCAGGCCCTGGTTGCGGTAGTTCTTCGCGATCGAGACGACGAGCCGCAGGTTGGACTGGATCATCCGCTGCTTCGCGAGCAGGTCGCCGCGCTCGATCTTCTTCGCGAGCTCGACCTCCTGCGGCGCGGTCAGGAGCGGATGCCGGCCGGCCTCCCGCAGGAAGAGCTGCAGCGCGTCGGTCGTCGTCTCCCACGTGACCTGGAGCTGCGGCAGGGGCGCCGGAGCCGACGGCTCCTCGTCGGCCAGCTCCTCGACGACGTCGATCTGGCGCGTCTCGAGCTCGCGGTAGACGAGGTCGACCTCGAGCGGGTCGAGGCCGAGCGGCTCGAGGATCTCGGTCAGCTCGGACTGCAGGATCGAGCCGCGTTCCTCGGCGACGTCGATCAGCTGCCGCAGGTCGTCGCTGAAGAGCAGGATGTCCGGCTCCGCCGTCACGCAGAGACCCCTTAGCCGCTCGGGCACACGTCCAAACCACACCTTGGCCGCACCGGGAGGCGAATGCACGATAGTCGGTGTTATGTCAAGTCGGAGCGCGGTGCCGCATGAGCTTCCTCCCCCGGCCGGCACGATCCACAGCGTTCTCCCCAGCACGCCGGAAAACCCGTGGAAATGTGGACAATCGTGCGCCCGCAAAATGCGGCAAATTCGTCGCCGGCAGGCCTTGAACGGCCCTGGCCCGCGGAGTAGCTTCCCTCGTGCACCGAGCACGGAGCGCGAGTAGGTCGAAGCCGCTCCCGAGGGCCGTAGGAGGTACGCCGCAAGGCGGAGGCCGAAGGTTCACGGGGGAGGTGGACGAAAGCGCCACCGGCTCGGTGAATTTCTGGTCCGACCTCTTTGGAGCGAACGGCACGAACGGCAATCTGGCCGTGTCGTATCGAACTGTGCGCAAATTGCGGCAAACGCCTGCGGCGGTCCCTTGCGCCGCCGCCCGGGGCGTCGTAGGTTCTCTCTTGCACCGAGCACGGAGCGCGAGTAGGTCGAAGCCGCTCCCGAGGGCTGTAGGAGGTACGCCGCAAGGCGGAGGCCGAAGGTTCACGGGGGAGGTGGACGAAAGCGCCACCGGCTCGGTGAATTTTTTGTGGTCCCTCCCCCGCCCGCGTGCCGGAGCGAACGCCCGCTCCGACGGGGACGGTAGGATCGCCGCCGATGCATCTGCGCCCGCCCGCCTTCGACCACGGCGTCACGTCGTTCCTCTGGGCCCTCTTCTTCGGCCTCTTCGTCTGGATCGGCGGCGCGGCGGTCGGCTACGCCTCGGCCGTCACCTTCATCGTCGGCTGCGTCGTCGCGTTCCTCGTGTTCCTCTTCGTCCGCGTCTACGGCGAAGACGAACCGCGCGTGCGCTGAGGGCCGGCGAGCGCGAAGACGAGCAGCCGCGCGAGCTCGCCGCCGACCGCCTGCTCGAGGCGCGTGTACGCCTTCGGCCGCTCGCCTGTGACGGCGGTGCAATGGACGAGGAGAAGGTCCACTCCCCGCAGTCTGTGCGGTTCGGCGATGCTCATCTCGGGATACCTGTTGCCGGTATCGGCATCACGCCTCCCCGCGGAATCCCTGGCGGGAGGGAACGCCTCACTCAAGGTGCAGGCGCCGCGTGTCGAACGAGCCCGACCAGAGCTCCGCGCGGAACTCCTCGAGCGTCGCGGCCGCGTCCTCCTCGAAGACGTGCTCGACGACGCCGATCTCGCGGTCGTTCACGAACGGCACGTCGACGTGCCCGCGCGTGACCAGGTTGACGGACACCTTCCCGCACGCCGGACAGCGCACGGCGATGCCGACGCGGTCGCCGGAGACGGCCGGCGCGAGCAGCCTGAAGGCGGACGGGTACACCGGGCGCGGGCGTTCCTCCGGCCAGCAGAAGAAGCTCCACGGCCACTCCCCCGCCTTGATCCGAGCGGCCGCCACGTCGCCCAGCTCGACGGCGACGTGCTCGACCTTCGACGTCATCAGGTTGACGTACGGCGTCGCGTCCTGCAGCCCGAGCGGCGCCAGGTCGAGCTCCTCGTGCGTGACGAGGCCGGGGTGCTCGCTCCCGCAGCCACAGTCGAAGTCGATACGGAAGACGGTCGGGTGCTGGGCGCCCGGCAGCTGCTCGAGGCGGCGGAACCGCGAGAGGCGAACGTGCGTCTCGCCGTGCACCGGGCACGCGAACGTATAGGTCGTCGTCAGCGTGTCGTACATCCCCACGTCATACCCGACCGGGCGGACGTGAACGTAAACACGAAGTACGAGATCAGCGGGGACCGGGAAACGGCGGCGACCCCGCGCGGACGAGGTTGCCGCTCGGATCGACCAGTGCGAACTCGCGCATCCCGTAGTCGGTGCTGACGGGCGGCTGGAGCCGGCTGCCGGTCGCCGGATCCGTGGGGACGCCGATCGCCTCCCACTCGGAGTGGAGCGCGTCCGCGTCGACGGCGTAGACGTAGCAGCTGTGATCCGTCGTCAGTGGGTCGACGCTCGGATCGAGGTGGAAGTGCAGCTGGATCCCGCCCCGCCGGAGGATCAGGTAGTCCCACTCGTCCGGCGGTGCGCCGGCGTTCTCGAAGCCGAGGCGCTCGTAGAACGCCAGCGTCGTGTTCAGGTCGCGACTCGGCATGATCGGGACCGCGTGCTCGGTCATCGCCTAGTACGAGATGAGCGCGTGCAGGTCGGTGCCCGCGAGCCTCTCGCGGCCGCCGAGGAACGTCAGCTCGATGATGAAGCACGCCCCGACGACCTCGCCGCCGAGCTGCTCGACGAGGCCGCAGATCGCCTGCACAGTGCCGCCGGTCGCGAGCACGTCGTCGTGGATGACGACCTTCGCGCCTCGTGGGATGAGGTCCGGGTGCAGCTCGAGCGAGTTCTCGCCGTACTCGAGCACGTAGCTCGCGCTGATCGTCTCCGGAGGAAGCTTGCCGGGGCGCCGGGCGGGGATGAACCCGACCCCCGCCTCGACGGCGAGCGCCGAGCCGAGCCAGAAGCCGCGCGCCTCGGCGCCGAGCACGAGGTCCGGCTCCTTCGACCGCACCCACGCGCCGAGCTCCGAGACCGTCTGGCGCAGCGACTCCGGATTCGCGAGCAGCGGCGTCACGTCCTTGAACCCGACGCCGGGAGTCGGGAAGTCCGGTACCTCCCGGACCATCGCTCTCAGGTCGTTCACTGCGCGAAGTCTCTCAGGTCGCGCCAGAAGAGGAGCGCCGACAGCTCGCCCGCGAGCTCGGCGAGCGCCTGCAGATCGCGCAGCGCCTGCGCGCGGCGCTCGGCGTTGCGCGCGCGCAGCGCCGGCGCAAAGAGCTGCTCGAGCAGCGACGCCTGCCGCGCCGTCGCCGTCCGGAAGCTGCGCAGGTGCCTGGGCCCCACTCCGGCCCGCGCGAGCTGCGCGCTGACGTGCGCGACGTCGACGTCCGTCTCGGGGTAGCGCTTCTCGGCGCCCGTGCCCTGCGGTGCGAGCAGCCCGAACTCCTCGAGCTCCTTCGCGAGCTGCACGTCGATGCCGGCACGCTCGCACAGCTCGGCGAGCGTGATCAGCTCGTCCGCGGTGCCGAGTGCCGTCGGCCGCCGGCGCTTCCGCTCGGCCGCGCCGGGCGCGTCGAGCTCGTCCTTGATCACCCGCAACGGCAGGAACTCGTCGCGCTGCAGCCGCAGGATGCGCTCGAGACGCTCGAGGTCCGCGCCGCTGAAGAGCCGGTACCCGCCCTGGGTGCGGCGCGGCTGGATCAGGCCCTCGTCCTCGAGGTAGCGGATCTTCGAGATCGAGATGTCCGGGAACTCGTCGCGCAGGCGACGGACGACCTCGCCGATCCGGAGCAGCCGCTCGCGCTGCTCGCGCTGCGGGATCGTGCTCGTCATTCGATGAAGGTCATGCGGTACTTGCCGACCTGCAGCTCGTCGCCCTCGCGGAGCGGCGCCGAGTCGATGCGCCGCCGGTTCACGAACGTGCCGTTCAGCGATCCCTGGTCCTCGACCACGTACTTGCCGTCCTGCTCGAGCAGGACGGCGTGGTTGCGGGAGACGGTGACGTCGTCGAGGAAGATGTCGCAGTCGGGCGAGCGGCCGATCCTCGTGCGCTCGCCGGCCGGCCGGAAGCTCTCCCCCGCCCGGCCGCCGCCGGCCCGCACGACGAGCGCCGGCCCCTCGAGTCCGAAGTCCTCGTGCTCCAGGTCGCCGACCTCCTCGGGCTGGAACTGCTGCGTCGTCTCGGCGGAGGCCGCCGCCTTCTGCAGGAGCGCACCGCAGCGGGAGCAGTAGTTGGCGCTCTCCGGGTTCTGGAACCCGCACTCGCTGCAGTAGACGGCGGTCACGCGTGCGGCGCGGCCTTCCCCGTCAGGATCTCCGTCAGGCGGTCGACGTCGACCTGCTCGAGGATCCCCTGGCCGCCCGACTTCTGGAGGCGCGCGACGAGCTCCGCGCGCAGGATGTCGATCTTCCCGTGCAGCAGCCGCCGCTGGTAGCTGACCTCCCGCTCCTCGCGCTCGAGGTTCTCGATCAGGCCCTTCAGCTCGTCGTCGGAGAGCGAGCCCAAATCAGGGAGCGGTTGCAAGGGATGCCGCCTTTCGTCGTCGGTCGTGGACTTCCCGGATTCCAGCAGAGGCCGGCAAAACCGTCAACCTCAGCTTAAGGGTTCAGGCTCGGGCCCCGATCTCCTCCCGCTCGATCACGTCGGTGACGAGCGTCCGGAGCTCGGTCTCGAGCTCCTCGGACTCCTGGGTCGTCTCGCCCTCCGCGTAGAGGTGGACGGTCGGCTCGTCGGCGTCGGGCAGCACCTGCACCCAGCCGCGGGCGTCGAAGATCTTGATCCCGTCGCGGAGGTCGACGTTGGCGTCCGCGAAGCGCTCGTTCAGGACGCGCATCACGGTGCCCTTGAGCGCCCACGGGCACTGCACCTGGCGGTGGATGAGCGTCGGCCGAGGCAGCTTCGCGACGAGGCTGGAGACGGGCTCCTCGACGCCTGCGAGGAGCTCGAGAAGCTTGCACAGCGACGCGCTCGCGTCGTAGGCCGGCAGGAACTGCGGGAACACGTAGCCGCCGCCCGGTGCACCGGCGAAGAGCACCCCCTCCTCAGCCGCCGCGCGGGTCAGCTCGGTGAGCGACGCCGGCGTCCGCACGACCTCGAGCCGGTCACCGATCACCTCCTCGACCTGGCTCGTCGCCGTGATCGGCACGACGACCTTGCCGGGGCCGCGCGGTGCGATCAGGTGCAGGAAGAGGAGCAGCACCTGGTCCGGCCGGATCTCGCGGCCGGTCTCGTCGATCAGGAACACGCGCTCCGCCGAGCGGTCGAAGACGGCGCCGAAGTCGGCGTTCACCGCCTCGACGAGCCGCCGCGCCTGCTCGATCGTCTCGCCGAGGCGAGCCGGAGTCGAGCCCGAGTCCGACTCGAAGGCGTGTGACGTCACCGCCTCGACGCCGAGCGGGCCCAGCACGAGCGGCAGCACGAAGCTTCCGGCCGAGTAGCCGTAGTCGACGACGATCCGGAAGCCGCGCTCCCTGATCGCCTCGACGTCGACCTCGGCGAGGAGGTCGGTCGCGTAGCCCTCGCGCGCGCGAGCGGGGTACGAGATCGAGCCGATATCGCCGAACGGCACGCGGCGCAGCTCCTGCCGCGTGAAGTGTTTCTCGACCTCCTTCTGCATCGCAGTCGAGAGCGCGATCCCGGGCCGTTCGAAGAGGCGGATCTGCACCGCCTCCGGGTCGGTCGTCGAGGCGCCGACGTGGAAGGCGGCGTCGTAGTTCTGCGTCTTCAGCAGGTGCTTGCCGACGGGCGCGGGCAGCGTGCGGAGGTCCGCGATCTGCACCCCGGTCGAGCTGAGGCCGGAGATGAGCGCGCGCTTGATCATCCGGTAGGCCGGCGCGCTCTCGCGGCTCGCGACGACCCGCGCGCCGCGCTTGAGCGCCGTGCCGAGGGCCGCGCCGAAGCGGAGTGCGACCTCGGGTGTCAGGTCGACGTTGACGAGGCCGACCACGCCGTCCTGGGCGAAGACGCGCGCGGTCGCGCGGGACTCCCAGATCAGGCTCTCGTGAATCTGCGCGCCGTACTCGACCTCCTTGTACGGGTAGATCCGCACGCCGGGGAAGATGACGGACTGGTCGCCGATCGTCACCTGGTCGCCGATCGCGACGCCCTCGTGGATGCGGGCGTGCGGACGGATGTCGCAGTTGCGGCCGATGATCGCGCCCTCGATCGTCGAGCTGCGCCCGACGTAGCAGGAGGCGTCGATCACCGAGCGCGAGATGCGGCCTCGCTCGCGCAGCGTCGTGCCCGGGCCGAGCACCGTGTACGGCCCGACCGACGCCTCGGGCGAGACGGTGCAGTAGTTGCCGACGAACGCCGGTCCCTCGACCCCTTCGACGTCGTCGATCTCGACGCCCTCGCCGATCCAGACGTCGCCGCGGATCTTGAGACCCGGGATGTTGAGCGCGACCTTCTCGTCGAGCGCGTCGAAGTTCGCCTGCCGGTACTGGTCGAGGTTGCCGATGTCCTGCCAGTAGCCCTCGCAGACGTAGCCGTAGATCGGCCGGCCCATCTCGAGCAGCAGCGGG
>Ga0070741_10003013_pt1 | contig 43155 bp, 40 predicted proteins | sample Coa_R1_4_FD_66440 | JGI IMG/M metagenome (GOLD analysis project Ga0070741, IMG submission 66440) | Surface soil microbial communities from Centralia Pennsylvania, which are recovering from an underground coalmine fire - Coalmine... | ecosystem: Environmental > Terrestrial > Soil > Unclassified ... | reverse complement strand
CGCGTCGGTCCGGTACGGCTCGCCCGGGAGGAGCGCCTGTGGGAGCTCGACGCCCGCGAGCTTCGGCCCGCGCAGCAGCGTGATCCTGCAGGCCTCGCGGTCGAGCTCGACGATCGTGCCGGCGCGGGCTCCGGTCTCGTCGAACGGCGCGTGGCCGACCTTGAGCTTGTGCTCCTGCGGTGGATAGCGGAAGCGGTGGAGCCTCGAGCGCTTGCGCTGCTCCGGCTCGCCGAGCGGCTCGAGCAGGCCGATCGAGTCCCCGTCCTCGACCAGCTCCTCGGGCGTCTGCTCGATCCGGTCGAAGAACGCCCACCAGACCGGCTTGCGCTCGCGCTCGTGGTAGTCGAGGAGCTCGGCGGCGAGCTCGTGGCCGGCCTCGAGCAGCGCCTCGCGCAGCTCGACGCGCTCGAGCTTCTCCGGCTTCGGCTCGCGCGGCTCCTCCGGCTCCGGCAGCGGGAACGGCCCGAACCGCGCGAGGGCCTCGGCCCGCCGGTCGAGCAGCCAGTCGCGCAGCGCCCGGGTGGCGGCGCAGTCTTCCTCGTTGTAGGCGGCGATCGCATCGAGGATCGAGCGGTCGCGCGTCTGGACGAAGCGCTCGTACTCGACGATCGAGGTGCCGCCGTCGCGAATCGGCGCGGTTCGGTGGAAGGCGAGGAACGCCTCCATCTCCTTCAGCCCGTAGCCGGGCACCGATGCGGCAAGCCCGCGGACGACCTTGAGCAGGTCGACGAAGACGCCGCGGCGAAGCAGATCGTCGATCTCGGCCTCGCGCGTGCCGTAGCGGCCCATCAGCCGGCGGAGCACTGCCACCTCGTAGGCGGCGTAGTGGTAGACGTGCAGGTCCGGGTGATCGGCCAGCCGGGCGTGGATCAGGTCCACGGCCTGCTCGAGCGCGCGCCGCTCGCTCGCGTGGTCGTCGGCCCAGAGGGCCGTATACCTGCCGTCCGTGTCGAGGATGCCCCACAGGTACTCGAGGCTCCCCTGCTCGTCCCAGAACGGGTTGCCCTCGAGGTCGAAGAAGAGGTCGCCGGGCGACGGGTCGGGGAGCTGCGCGAGCCCGTGCCCGGGCTGCGGCTCGAGCAGGACGTAGCGGAGCTCGCCGGTCTCGCGACGGTGCAGCTGCAGCTCGGCCTGCCGCTGGAGCTTGGCGAACGTCTCGGGGTTGACGCCCGCCGGCGGCTCGGCCGGGTTCGCGCGTGCGAGCTGCGCGAGCGTCGTGATCCCCGCCGCGCGGAGGTCGTCGACGTGGCGGCGCCAGAGCCCGGCGACGCGGCTGAGGCTGTCGGTCTCGTCCCACCAGGCGTCGCAGACCGGCAGGAACTCGCAGATCCCGCAGTGGTCGTTCGGCCACGGCTCGGTCGGCGCGCCCGCGGCGACGAACGCCTCCAGGCGGCGGCGCACGCGCCGCGCGTAGGCGGCGAACTCCTGCGGCCGGAAGGACTGCTGCTCGCCGTTCCCGAGCAGGACGTGGATCAGCCGCGGCTCGCGCCCCTGGATGCGCGCGAGCTGCTCGCTGTAGAAGCAGAGCTGGAGGATGTAGGCCGGCTTCGCGCTCCGGGCGAGCTTGGTGTCGAGCGCCTCGTAGCTGCCGTCCGGCTGGCGCTCGAGGAAGTCGGCGACGCCGCGCCACCCATCCGCGACGAGCACGCCCTGGTAGACGACGTCGACGCCGGCCGCGATCGCCGCTTCCGTGTCGCGTGCGGCCCGCGCCCAGTCGTGGTCGGGCTCGAGGTTGATCTCGACGACGTCCTTGCCCGCGGCCCGCAGCCGGTCGAGGTAGGCCTGCTCGTGCTCGCGCCCCTTGCGGAAGACGAGCTCGGCCTGCTCGTTCTCGGCGCCCGGCAGCTCGAGCTCGCCGCGCGCGACGCGGAGCGAGAGCGTGGTCAGGTGCTCGCAGGCAAGGTAGGCCGTGACGTCCGAAGGAGAGAGCGAGAGGCGGCCGTCGACGAGTTGCATCTACGAAGAATGTCGGCCGACAGGGCGTCCGTTCTTACCCGCCGCTACGCCGCGAACGCGTGCGCCGGCGGCGACGAGGCTGTCGACGGTCGGACGGATTGGACCGACGGATCAACCGACAAGCGCCTCGAGCTCCTCCGAGCCGAGCGCGACGAACGGAAGCTTCGGAACCGAGCCGAAGGCATCGTCGGCCGACACCAGCGCATCCGCCTCGCGGTTCAGCGCGACCGCGGCGAGAACCGCGTCGAAGGCGCCGAGCGACTCGTGACGCTCGAAGAGCTTGAGGCCGGCGCGCACGTCCTCCGCCGTGATCTCGACGAGCGGGCTCAGCAGCTCGACGTAGGAGCGGGCCAGCCTCACGGCCTTTCCCCGGGGCCTCCGGCGAGCGTGAACGTGCGCGAACTCCTGGATCACCTCGGTCGTCGTCGTGAAGCGAGGCGGGCCCGACGCCGCATGGTCGACGATCCGCCGGCTCGGCTCGCGCAGCCGATGGTCGGCGCCGACCGCGTAGCTGAGAACGGTCGTGTCCAGAAGGATCACCGGGCGCCGCTGCGGATGAGGTCGAGCTCGCGCTTCAGCTCCTCCACGCTCCCGACCTCGACAGGCTCCGCGGTGAGGATCTCGCGAGCGGCGGCCCGACGCCGTCCGCCGTCGGTCGGGATCGCCTTGTCGATCGCTTCGCGCACGGCCGCCCCGACCGAAAGGCCCTGCTCTCGCGCGTAGGCCTCGAGCCGCGCGTACTGGCCGTCGTCCAGCAGAATCTGGAGTCTCCGCGTTAGTATGCACATACATTAGCATGTGTAGCGAATTCGAACTTGCCCGAATACACCAGGTGCGAGTAGCCGGCGAGAAGCGCGGCCGCGACCCAGCCGGCGGCGACGTCGTCCTCCCGCAGCTGGACGATCCCCGCCTCGATCAGACGCGAGGCGCGCGGATGACTCTCGATCGGCAGCTCGGCTGCGATGCGCTCCGCAAGCTCGTGGATGCGGTCGACGTGGCCTTCTTCGACGCGCCGGTCTGCGAGAGCGTGGGCTCCGCTCCAGAACTCGTCTGCTGCCCGCCCCGGTGGTATGGCGCGGCCGATGACGACGGCGTCGTCGCGATCCCAGACGAGGTGCGGGTCGAGCAGCAGGACCAGGACACCGGCGGGTGAGGCCGGAGCCGGCATCGCCTCCAGGACGGCCAGCTTCGTGCGGTCGAGCGGCAGTCGCTCCAGGACGGCCCCGGCGAAGGCGCTCGCGACGACGGCGCGCTCGACCAGGCGCGCGTCCTGGGCCGCGGCGACGAGGCTCGCCCACCGGTCGGGGTAGCGGCCCCGGAGCTCGGCCACGATTCGGCCGCGCTCGACCGGATCCACGAGCTCGACGCCTTCCTCGATCCGCTCCTGCGGAATCTCGGGTCTGCCTGCCTCGATCGCGACCTGCCGCGCGAAGGCCTCGACCACCGGGTCACGCGGCCGAACCCAGGGAAAGAGCATCGCGATGTCGTGCGCCTCGGAGAGCGCGAGCAGGGCCCGCCGGTGACGCCGGCGCTCGAGCCGCGGCATCAGGTGGCAACGATCGATGGCGCGGCCCGAGCCGCAGAAGCAGGGTGCGCTCGGCACCCTCCGACGGTAGGCAGCAGACGCGCGCTTCGCCAGTCGCTCTTCGAGCCGCGTCGCGGCCGGCCAGGCGTCTCGCGAAGGTCGGCAGCCGGTCAGACTCCGTCCGCAAAGCGGGCCAGGCGCTCGAACGGAACGGCCGGCTCCTTCTGACCGCGGATCCAGTCGAGGACTCCCGGGCGCGGGACGATCCAGACCCGGTCATCGCGGAACGGCTCGCCCTCTCGCTCGTCGATGCAGATGACGGGCGTGACCCAGGTTCCCAGCTCGTCGTGGAGCTTCGCAGCCTGCCGCCGCGCTTTGACGAGGTGCGACTCGAGGTAGCCGCGGGCCTTCGTCTCGATCAAGAACGCCCCGGTCGGGCCCGCGACGACGTGGTCGATGTTCCCCTCCCCGGTCTGCTCGACGTCGTGCATGACGACGTATCCCTCGCGACGAAGCTCGTTCAGCGTCTCACCGACCGATCGCTCCGCTCGTGCGCCGAGCCGAAACCGCAGGGCGAGGTCGAGCCTGCGTTCGCCGGCGATCTTCAGCAGCCCGACGAGAGCGAGAACCGCGAGTCCGCCCAGGATCGACTTCCTCGGCGAGAGCGCAAGCGCAAATCCGCAGGCGGCGACGAGGAACAGCAGAACGACCACGACCCACACAGCGCGGCTGTGCCTGGTCGCCGTCCGAGCCACCCAGGCGCCGGGCTGCCGGTCGACGTCGTAGGCCATTGCTGCTTCATCGACTCTCCGCGCCGACTCCTTGACCGCCGCCCGAGCCAACGTCGTCTGACACGGGCGTCCCGCGACTCCTGCCAGTCTCGGTTACCGGAGCGTGAGCCCACCGGCCGTGTTTTCACGCCCGCCCGCGACGCCGGGTCGGCGGAAATGTGTTCTCTTGGGGTTTCTTGACGGCGCGCGCCGGGCTTACGTACGATCGCCCCGCGGCCACGTTGTATCCCGGCCCGGCATTGGGATCCACTTATCGAAGGGGGACACGGGATGAAGAAGGTTTTCGCGATCGCGGCCACGCTCGCGATCGTCGGTGCGCTGACCGCGGGGCTCGTCTCCGCCTCCGCGGCTCCAAGGCAGAAGAAGACGGTCAACGTCGCCGTCTTCCTCGCCTCAGCCGCCAACACCTACTGGGCGGCCTCGCTCCTCGGCGCGAAGGACGCGGCGAAGAAGTTCCCGGACGTCAACGTCAAGTTCACCGTCTTCGACGGGCAGTTCAACACGAACAAGCAGGTCAACCAGCTCCGCGACGCGCTGGTCTCGAAGAAGTACGACGCGTGGTACGTCGGCCCCAACGACGGCGGGCCGCTGACACCGACCATCAAGCAGGCGATCAAGCAGGGCGTCAAGGTCGGTTGCTCGCTCGTTCCGTGCGGGCCGGACATCCGCGCGACGAAGGTTCAGATCCCCGGGCAGACGATCTTCGCGGGGATCGGGTTCTTCCCGAACGGGCAGCTGCTCGGCCGGCTGGTCGCGCAGGGCTGCAAGGGCATCGACCCGTGCAAGGTCTTCTGGATGCCGGGCCTGCCGACCTTGCCGCTCGAGAAGGCGCGCACCGACGGCCTGAACTCGATCATCAAGAAGGAGAAGAACATCCAGGTCGTCGCGATCCAGCCCGGCGGGTACCTGGCCGCGCCGGCGCTGACGGCGACGCAGAACGTCCTTCAGGCCCATCCCGACATCAACGTGATCGTCTCGAGCGGCGACCAGATGATCGCCGGGGCGGTACGCGCGGCGAAGGCGGCGGGCAAGAAGGGGATCAAGATGTACGCGGACGGCTGCACGTTCGAGACGAAGAAGCTGATCCTCCAGGGGCTCGAGACCGGGTGCGCGGTCTACCTGCCCCGCACGGAGGGCCGGCTCGTGGTCACCGCGCTGGTCAACGCCGTGCTCGGCAAGGGGAAGGCCAACCAGTCGGTCGACCCGAACAAGCTGACGAAGGTCGGAAGCCTCCGGACCAGGGCGAACATCGCCAGCTTCACGCCGGAGTTCCACTCGTAGGCACCCGGTTCGCGGCGCCGCGGCTCGGGGCCGCGGCGCCGCGCACCCAGCGCGAGCGATGGGAACGAGCGCAACCGGCCGCGGGAAGCTGACGGAGGAGGCCTACCGCCATCTCCGCGACGCGATCATGCACGGCGACCTGCCGACCGGCAGCGTGCTCGCGGAGTCGGAGATCGCGCGGGCGCTGGGCAGCTCGCGGACGCCGGTGCGGCACGCGCTCGGCCAGCTGCTTCAGGAGGGCCTGCTCGAGGTGGGGCCGCGGCGGCAGGTGATCGTGCGCGGGTTCACGCCGGAGCACCGAGCGGAGATCCTGATGCTGCGCGAGGCGCTCGAGACGGTTGCCGTCCGGCGCGCGTGCGAGGTGATGACGCTCGAGGACGTCGACTACCTCCGGCTGCTTCTGATCCGCCAGCGGCGGGCGGCGCGCGAAGGCAGCAACGAGACCTTCCTCGACCTCGACGAGGAGCTCCACCTGAGGATCGCGGAGGGCGCGCAGCTCCCGCTACTGCACGGGTTCCTCGGCCAGCTGCGCGGGTTCGTCCGGGTCGCCCGGGTGGGGTCCCCCCGGCCCCCGGAGGTGCTGGCGCAGATCGTCGAGGAGCACGAGCAGCTCGTCGACGCGCTCGAGCAGCGCGATGTCGAGCGGGCGCTCTCCGTCCTCGTCCGGCACCTGCACCGGCACGACTACCCGAGCAAGCGAAGGCAGCCGGCGAGGGCGGCGAGGTGAGCGCGAGCTTCGTCCTGCGGGAGGTGCAGGCCCTCGACCGCGCCGGCAGCTTCTCGGGGCCGGTCGACGTGCGGGTCGAGGACGGCGTCATTGCGGCGGTCGCCGCGGGCCTGGCAGCGGACGCGGCGTCGATCGACTGTGACGGGCTCTGGCTGATGCCGGGGGTCTTCGACTGCCACGACCACCTGACGTTCTCGACCGTCGAGATGACCGAGGTGCTCTCGACGCCGGTCAGCCGGTGGGCGCTCGAGAGCGCACGCAACGCGCGTGAGACGCTGGAGGCAGGCGTCACCTTCGTCCGCGACCTCGCCGGCGCCGACGCCGGGCTGCGGGGCGGGATCACCGCCGGCGACGTCGACGGGCCGACCCTGCAGGTGTCGGTCAACCTGATCTGCCAGACCGGCGGCCACGGCGACGGCTACCTCGGCGGTGCCGGGCTCGAGGCGACGCTCACGCCCGACTATCCGGGACGCCCGCCGTACCGGGTCGACGGCCCCGAGTCGATGCGGGCCGCCGTCCGGGCGACTCTCCGTGCCGGCGCCGACTGGATCAAGCTGGCGACCACGGGTGGTCTCGTCTCCGAGCACGACGAGCCGCTCGTCGCCGAGCTGACCCGGGAGGAGATCGCGGTCGCCGTCTTCGAGGCCGGGCGGAAGGGGAAGCCCGTCGCCGCCCACGCCTACGGCGGCGAGGGCTTGACCAACGCGGTGGAGGCGGGCGTCCGCTCGATCGAGCACGGCGGCTTCCTCACCGAGGAGCAGGCGAAGGCGATGGCCGAGCGTGGCTGCTTCCTCGTCCCCACCCTGTCCGCGATGCGCGACTGCCTGCGCTGGGCCGAGCAGGGCGAGCTGACGCCGACACAGTGCAAGAAGATCCTCGACTTCGGGCTCGACATCGGCGCCTGCGTCCGGCTCGCGAAGGAACACGGGGTCCCGCTCGCATCCGGCACCGACTACATCAGCCGCACGCAGCACGGCAACAACCTCGAGGAGCTTCGCCTGATGCACGAGGCGGGGCTGACGGTCGAGGAGACGCTGCTGGTCGCGACCGCGGGCGGCGCCGAGCTCTGCGGCGTCGCCGACCGCTACGGGCGGATCGAGCCGGGCTTCGTCTTCGACGCGATCCTCCTCGACTCCGACCCGGGCGACCTCGCCGACCTCGCCGTCACCGGCGTCTTCAAGGGCGGTAGGCCGGTCGTTCGGCACCCGCGGCTCGCGGAGGCAGGCCTGTGAGCCCGAACGGCCATGGCAGGGGTCTGACCCCTGCCTGTGACGATTCCGCGCCGACTCGTCCACAGCTCCGCTCAACCATGCGCTCCGTCGGCGGCTTTGGACATGGCAGGGGTCTGACCCCTGCCATGTCCGGAAGGGACGGTGCGTGAGCGGGCGCGCGCACGTCGAGCTGCGCGGGATCTCGAAGCGCTTCGGCGGCGTCCGCGCGCTCTCCGACGTCGACCTGACGATCGAGCGGCAGTCGATCCACGCGCTCGTCGGCGAGAACGGCGCCGGCAAGTCGACGCTCGGGAAGATCCTCGCCGGCGTCCACCGGCCCGACGCGGGCGAGCTGATCGTCGACGGCCGAGGCGTCGCCTACCGCTCGCCGCGCGACGCGCTCCTCGACGGGATCACGATCATCACCCAGGAGCCGACGCTCGTGCCGCACCGGTCCGTGCTCGAGAACGTCTTCCTCGGCGTCGAGAGCGGAATCGCCGGAGTGGTCGACGAGCGCGCGACGGCGCGCCGCTTCGCGAAGCTCGTCGCCGACACCGGGATCGAGCTCGCACCACGGCGCCCGGCGCACTCGCTGCGCGTCGCCGACCAGCAGAAGGTCGAGATCCTGCGCGCGATCGTTCGCAACGCGAAGCTGATCGTGATGGACGAGCCGACCTCGGCGCTCACGCTCGACGAGTCGGAGCGCCTGTTCGACCTGATCCGCCGCCTGCGCGACCTCGGGACGACGATCGTCTACGTCTCGCACTTCCTCGCGGAGGTGCTCGGGCTGGCGGACACCGTCACCGTCCTGCGCGACGGCCGCGTCGTACGGACGGCGCCCGCGGCCGAGGAGTCGCCCCGGCGACTCGTCTCGGCGATGCTGGGCCGCTCGGTCGAGCTCACCTTCCCCGACAAGGAGCCGCCGCCGGCCGACGCGCCGGTCGTCCTCTCCGTCCGCGGGCTCTCGCGGCCGCCGGCCGTGCACGAGGTCTCGTTCGAGATCCGCGCCGGCGAGATCCTCGGCCTCGCCGGACTGATCGGCAGCGGGCGGTCGGAGGTGGCACGGGCGGTCTTCGGCGCCGACCGGCCGACCGCCGGCGTCGTCGAGGTGGCCGGAAAGCCCCTCCGCGCCCGCGTCCCGCGCCACGCGATCCGCCGCGGGGTCGCGATGCTCCCCGAGGACCGCAAGACGCAGGGACTGCTGATGCTGCGGTCGATCCTGGACAACGTCACCCTCCCCCACCTCGACGACGTGACGAGGGCAGGAGTGGTCGACGTCCTCGCCGAGCGGCGCGAAGGCGGCGAGCTCGTGAGGAGCCTCGACGTCCGTGCCAGCTCGCCGAAGGCGGCGGTGACGACGCTCTCCGGAGGCAACCAGCAGAAGGTGCTCTTCGCCCGCTGGCTGTTCCGGACCCCGAAGGTGTTCATCGCCGACGAGCCGACGCGCGGCGTCGACGTCGGCGCGAAGCTCGCGATCTACGAGCTGATCCACGGGCTCGCCAGGCAGGGGATCGGCGTGCTGCTGATCTCCTCCGAGCACGAGGAGGTCCTCGGCCTCGCCCACCGCGTCCTCGTGATGCGTGCCGGACGGATCGTCGCCGAGCTCGAGGGGGACGCGATGAGCGAGGACGCCGTCCTCCACGCGGCGTTCGCGACCGAGCGGGTCGCCTGATGGCGACGCGGACCGAGGCGCTCGAGCAGCAGGTCGGCCGCGCGCTACGCCGCCTCGACGTCGCGGTCGTCCGCGACTACGGCGTCGTGATCGCGTTCGTCGCCCTCTTCATCACGCTCTCGATCTCGAGCGACGTGTTCTTCACCTGGGAGAACATGAAAAACCTCTCGTTCCAGACGGCACCGATCGGGATCATGGCCGTCGGCGGGACGCTCGTCTTCATCGCCGGCGGCTTCGACCTGTCGGTCGGCGCGGTCTCCGCCTTCGCCGGCATCATCGCCGCGAAGACGTACGTGGGAACGGGCACCGGCCTCTGGGGCTCGCTCATCATCGGCGCGCTCGCCGGGCTCGGTTGCGGGATCGCGAACGGCCTGCTCGTCACCGTCGGCCGCGTGAACGCCTTCATCGCGACGCTGGCGATGGCGATCATCGTCAACGGCGTCGCGCAGGTGATCACGAGCGGCAACCTCGTCTCGGTCGAGGGCGACCGCTTCACCACGCTCGGCCTCGGAACCGCCGGCGGCGTCCAGTACCCCGTCTTCGTCTGGATCGCGGTCGCGCTCGTCTGCGGCTTCCTGCTCTGGCTGACCAAGTTCGGCCGCTACGTCTACGCCGCGGGCGGAAACGCCGAGGCGGCGCGGCTCGCCGGCGTCCGCGTGAACGTCGTCAGGGCGACGACCTTCGCGGTCTCGGGCCTGTGCGCCGGGATCGCGGGCGTGATCCTCGTCTCGGAGGTCTCGACCGCGCAGTGGGACGCCAACCGCGGGATCGAGTTCGACGTGATCACCGCGATCGTCCTCGGCGGCGTCTCGCTGCTCGGCGGCGAAGGAGCGATCTGGCGGGCGGTGCTCGGCGCCTTCTTCCTGCAGATGATCGGCAACGGCTTCAACCTGCTCGGAACCTCGACGCAGTGGCAGTACGTGATCAAGGGCGTGATCTTGGCGGCCGCGGTCTCGCTCGACGCCTGGGCGCGGAGGCGCAGGGCGTGACGGTCGTCTCGGTCCTGAGGCTGCCGGTGCGGCCTGGCGCGGCCGCCGAGCTCGCGCAGGCCTTCGAGGAGCTGGACGTGTTCGGCCACTCGAAGCGGAGCGGCGGCTTCCTCGGCGGACGATTCCTGCGCCCGCTGGTCGACGGCGACCCCGTGCTGATCGTCGCCGAATGGGACTCGCCCGTGAGCTACCAGCGCTGGCTGGACAATCCCGTCCGTGAGAGCCTGCGGTCGCGGCTCGAGCCGCTGGTCGCCGACGACGTTGCGGCAGGCCAGCTCTACGAGGAAATCCACCTTCATCGCGAGGAGCACGTATGACGAATCGGGTTCGACCAGTGCCAGGCACCGTTCATACGCAGTCACGTTCGAGCGGCCACCGACTCCACGGGGGCCCGCCGCCGCGACCGACATGGCGGGCGCGGCTCACACCGCCAGAAAGCGTGCTCGCGTGCTCAGGGACGGGGGGCCCGCGGGAGAAACCGGCCGTTTCCCCCGCGGAAGCGAGGGGAGCGCCCATGAGCTACCGCGTTGCGATGGACATCGGCGGCACGTTCACGGACTTCGTCGTCGTCGACGAGGAGGCCGCGGAGACGCGGGCCGGCAAGACGTCGACCACGCCGGCGAACCCCGAGCAGGGCGTGCTCGAGGGCCTGGGGGACTTCGTCCCCGACCTCTCGGCGATCTCGTTCGTCGTCCACGGGACGACGGTCGGGCTGAACGCGTTCCTGGAGCGCAAGGGGACGCGCGTGCTGCTGCTGATGACCGCCGGCCTGCGCGACGCCTACTCGATCGCCCGCCACGACCGCAAGGAGCTGTACACGCTGCGCTACCGCAAGCCCGAGCGGCTGGTTCCCCGGCGAGATGTCTACGAGGTGGTCGAGCGCCTGCGCTGGGACGGCAGCGTCGAGACCCCGCTCGACGAGTCGAGCCTGCAGCCGCTGATCGACGCCGTCGAGCGCGAGGGGATCGAGGCGGTCGCGGTCTGTCTGATCCACGCCTACCTGAACCCGGTGCACGAGCTGCAGGTGCGCGAGGTGCTCGAGCGCGAGTGCCCGGGCCTCTCGGTGACGCTCTCGCACGAGATCGCCCGCGAGTGGCGCGAGTACGAGCGCGCCTCGACCGCGGTGCTGAACGCGTACGTCGCGCCGCGCGTCGAGGGCTACCTGCGCAACCTCGAGGAGCAGCTGGCGGGACGCGGCGTCCGGCCGCCGCTCCACGTGATGCAGTCGAACGGCGGGATCACGACCGCGGCGAAGGCGCGCCAGCAGCCGGTGCAGACGCTCCTCTCCGGCCCGGTCGGGGGGACGATCGGCGGCGCCGCGCTCTCGAAGGCGACCGGCCGGCCGAACCTGCTCTGCGTCGACATGGGCGGGACGTCGTTCGACCTCAGCCTGATCGTCGACGGCAGCCCGACCGTCTCGACCGAGACCGAGCTGGAGGGGCTGCCGATCCTGATGCCGCTCGTCGACATCCACACGATCGGCGCCGGCGGCGGCTCCCTCGCGTGGCTCGAGGCCGGCGGCCTCCGCGTCGGGCCGCAGAGCGCGGGGGCGATGCCGGGGCCGGCGTGCTACGGGCGCGGCGGAACCGAGCCGACAGTCACCGACGCGAACCTGCACCTGGGCCGCCTCGACCCCGCCTTCTTCCTCGGCGGGCGGATGGAGCTCGACACGGAGGCGGCCGCCCGCGCGCTCGACTCGATCGGGTCGCAGCTCGGGCTCGACACCGCCGCCTTCGCCGAGGGGATGCTGGCGATCGTGAACGCGAACATGGCGGACGCGATGCGGACGATCACCGTCAAGCAGGGGATCGACCCGCGTGACTACTCGCTCGTCGCCTTCGGCGGGGCCGGGCCGATGCACGCCGTCTGGCTCGCGCAGGAGCTCGAGATCGGCGAGGTGATCGTGCCCTGGAGCCCGGGCACGTTCTCGGCCTGGGGCATGCTCCAGACCGACATCCGCCACGACGTCGTGCGCACCTTCTACCAGCCGCTCGCCGCCCTCGACGGGGGCGGCCCGGTGGAGGAGGTGTACGCGGCGCTGCAGGCCGAGGGCGCGGAGCTGCTCGCCGGCGAGGGGATGGGCGAGGAGGAGCGCTACTTCGCCCGGTCGGCCGACATGCGCTACGTGGGTCAGGAGTACACCGTCACGGTGCCGATCGGGCCGACGATCGACCTGGCCGAGATCGACGCGTCGTTCCACGACCAGCACCGCACCCGCTACGGGCACTCGACGCCCGGCGCGCCGGTCGAGTTCGTCAACCTGCGGCTGGCCGCGTTCGGCCGGATCGGCGGCGGCGCTGCCCCGTTCCAGCCGGCCGACACCGGCGAGCCGGCGGTGATCGGGCGCCGTCAGGTGGTCTTCGACGGCGACGAGCACTCGACCGAGGTCGTCCGCCGTGACCTGCTCAGGCCGGGCGACCGGCACCCCGGGCCGACCGTGATCGAGGAGGACGGCTCGACGACCGTCGTCCCGCCCGGCTACGCGCTCGCGGTCGACGACCACGGCAACCTGCTGATCACGAAGGAGAGCTGATGACGGCCGACCCGATCACCACCGAGATCATCCGCAACGCGTTCGTCTCCTGTGCGATGGACATGAACGCGACCCTGATCCGCAGCTCGTACACGCCGATCATCTACGAGGGCAAGGACTGCTCGGTCGCGATCCTCGACGAGCACGGCGACGTGCTCGGCCAGTCGCTCGGCCTGCCGCTCTTCCTCGGCAACCTGGAGATCTGCGTGAAGCTCGCCGCCGACATGTTCGGCTGGGACGCGTTCAAGCCGGGCGACGTCTTCTACATGAACGACTCGTACATGACCGGGACGCACCTGAACGACGCGACCATCTTCGGGCCGATCTTCTGGCACGACCGGCTGGTCGGCTTCTCGGCGACGCGGGCCCACTGGCTCGACGTCGGCGGCAAGGACCCCGGCGGGCCGATGGACTCGTCCGAGATCTACCAGGAGGGGATGCGCTGGGCGCCGACCCGGATCTACGACGGCGGCGAGCCGCGCGAGGACATCATCGACTTCCTACGCCGGAACGGGCGGTTCGGCTACTCGCTCGTCGGCGACATGAACGCGCAGGTCGCCGCCTGCCGCACCGGCGAGGCCCGCTTCCAGGCGATCCTCGACCGCTTCGGCTACGAGACGTACGTCGCCGCGCGCGACGAGATCTACCGGCAGACGGAGGAGCTGGAGCGTGCGGCCGTGGCCGCGATCCCGGACGGCACCTACCACTCCGAAGGATCGCTCGACGACGACGGGCTGGGTCACGGCCCGATCCCGGTGAAGCTGCGGATCGACGTCGCCGGCGACCGGATGACGATCGACCTCGACGGATCGGCGCCGATGGCGCAGGGGCCGGTGAACTGCGGCTTCGCGCAGACGGTCTCGGCGTGCCGCGTCGCCTTCAAGCTGCTGATCAACCCGCAGCGGCCGGTCGACGGCGGCACCTTCAAGACGCTCGACGTGCTCGCGCCCGAGGGCTCGATCTTCCGTGCGGAGGAGCCCGCCGCCTGCCAGTGGTACTTCAGCTCGCTGGGCCTGCTGATCGACCTGGTGGTGAAGGCGCTCGCGCCGGTGCTGCCCGAGGAGGTCGCGGCCGCCCACTTCGGCGACTCGATGGTCCTGTTCCTCGCCGGCCGCGACCCGCGCCGCGACAACGCGCCCTTCCTGTACGTGATGCCGCACGCCGGCGGCTGGGGCGGCTTCGAGGGCGGCGACGGCGAGGACGGGTTGATCAACAACGTCAACGGCGGCTTCAAGGACTATCCCGTCGAGGTGTTCGAGGTGAAGCACCCGGCGATGATCCGCGGCTATGGGTTCCGGCCCGACACGGGCGGCCCCGGCAGGTTCCGCGGCGGCTGCGGCGTGTACCGGACCTTCGAGGTCGAGCCGGAGGCGCGGCTCTACCTCTGGTTCGAGCGGTCGGTCACCCCCGCCTGGGGCCTGTTCGGCGGCCGGGACGCGGTCGGCCCGGACGTCGTCGTCAACCCGGGGCGCCCCGACGAGCGGCACATGCTGAAGGCGAATGCGCACCCGCTCGAGCCGGGGTCGGTGGTCGAGCTCCGCACCGGCGGCGGCGGCGGCTTCGGCGACCCGCGCGAGCGCGACCCGGAGCGGGTGCGGCTCGACGTGCTCGACGGCTACGTCAGCGTCGAGGCGGCAAAGCGCGACTACGGGGTCGAGCTCGATCCCGAAACGCTCGACCTCGTCCGGAAGCCGTAGCGGCGCCCGCGAACGGCCGGAAGCGTCACTCCTGCCGACACGCGCGGGGGGCCTTGAACACCCGGCCGGACGAGACAAGATGAGGACGATGCGCAGCTTGCTCCCGGTCGGAGTCGTCGCCGCCGTCGCAGGCGTCGCCGCCCTGACCGCCTCGGCGGCCGCACCCGCCCGGCCCCGCACTCGCGCGACGATCGAGCGCGTCGTCGACGGCGACACGATCGAGCTGACGGGCGGCGCCCGCGTCCGGCTCGTCCAGATCGACACGCCCGAGCTCGGGACCGGCGAGTGCTACTCGCACGCCGCCGGCCGCGTGCTCTCGCGCTGGCTGCCCCGCGGCTCGGCGGTGACACTCGAGGCCGACCCGCGGCTCGACCAGGTCGACGGCTACGGAAGGCTGCTGCGCTACGTCTGGTCACGCGGCCGTAACCTGAACCTCCAGCTCGTCCGCGACGGCGCTGCCACCGTCTACCTCTACCACGGCGACACGGGCAAGTACGCCGCCCGGCTGCTCGCCGCGGCGCGCGCGGCCAGAGCGGCGCACCGCGGCCTGTGGGGCGCGTGCCCCAGGGCCGTCTGGGACCCGTACGGTCCCGCGACCACCGGGCAGAGCGGGCCCCCGGCGCAGGCGAGGCGGTCGGGCGGCTGCGACCCGTCGTATCCGGACGTCTGCATCGCGCCGCCGCCGCCGGACCTCGACTGCAAGAGCGTGCCGTATCGCCACTTCCGCGTGCTCCCGCCGGATCCCCAGCATTTCGACGGCGACCACGACGGCTACGGCTGCGAGTCCTAGCTACCCCTCCGGGCGCAGGACGACCTTGACCGCCTCGCGCCCGTCGAACAGGCGGTAGGCCTCCGCCGCCTCGTCGAGCGGGAGGCGGTGCGAGACGACGCTCGCCGGATCGAGCCGACCCCCGGCGATCAGCTCGAGCAAGTGGTCGCGGTGGCCGGCGGCGTCGCCGATCGAGAAGCGGAGGGTCAGCTCGCGCTCGAACATCAGGTGGTTGTCCAGCGGGAAGTCCGGCTCGAAATGGGCGCCGACGACCGAGACCGTCCCGCGCCCTCGTGCGAGCCGGAGCGCCGCGTCCAGCGCGCCCGGCGAGCCGGCCGCCTCGACGACGACGTCGGCGCCCAGGCCCTCGCTCGCGGCGGCGACGGCCTCACTCGCGTCGTCGGGCGAGAGCGCTCTCGCCCCCAGCCGCTCCGCCGCCGAGCGCCGAGCGTCCACGCCGTCGACGGCGAGCACGCGCGCGCCGGCGTCGACCGCGCACATCACCGCCATCAGCCCGACGGCGCCGAGGCCGACCACGCAGACGAGGTCGCCCTCGCGCACGCCGCCGCGGCTGACGACGGCGTCGTAGGCGGTCGGGAGGTTGTCGGAGAGGAAGACCGCCGCCTCGTCCGCCACGGCCTCCGGCAGCGGCGCCAGGACGCGGTCGGCGTGGGGCACCCGGACGAGCTCGGCCTGGCCTCCGTCGAGCCGCGGGTAGACGCCCGAGTAGCCGAACAGCGCCCGGCCGGAGCACTGGGTCACGCGACCGGCCCGGCAGGCGGGGCAGGTGCCGTCCGCGACCATGCTCGTGTTCACCACGCGCTGGCCGACCTCGACGCCGCTGACCGCGTCGCCCTTGTCGAGCACGACGCCGGCGAACTCGTGCCCCATCACCGTCCCGTTCTCGAAGCCCGGCGTCAGGCCGTGCAGCGGAAAGAGGTCCGCGCCGCAGATGGCAGCGGCGCGCACCTCGACGATCGCGTCGGTCGGCTCGAGCAGCCGCGGCTCGGGCACGTCCTCGACGCGCACGTCGCCGACGCCCGCGAGCACGACCGCCTTCATGCGGGCTGCTCGATCTCGACCAGGTAGCCGTCCGGGTCGACGCAGAAGAACCGGCAGCCGCCCCACGGCGGCTCGAACGGCGGCGCGAGGAAGCGGATGCCCTCGGCCTCGAGCTGCCGGTGCACCGCGCGGGCGTCGGCGACCTCGAGCACGAGCACGACGTTCGCCCGCGAGGGATCGGCCGGCGCGGCCATCGCCACACCCGGCCGGTCGTCCGCCGGATGCCCCTGCTCGGCGAGCGACAGCCGCGCGCCGGCGGCGGTCAGCGTCGCGTACGGCGGGTCCTCGTAGACCGCCTCGACATCGAGCCCGAGCGTGTCGCGGTAGAAGGCGAGCGAGCGCTCGAAGTCGGCGACGGCCAGGATCGCCCCCGCGCGGGTGACGGGAACGCGCGCCATCTAGTTGTGCGACATGCCGCCGTCCGCGACCAGCAGCTGACCGGTCACCCAGCCGGCCTCCTCGGAGGCGAGGAAGGCGACGGCAGGGGCGATGTCGCTCGGCATGCCGCGCCGCGGGATGCACTGGAGCATCTGCACGAACTCGAACGCCTCCTTGTGCGGGCTGGCCATCACGCCCTCCGTCTCGGTCAGGCCCGGGGCGACCGCGTTGACGGTGATCCCGTACTTGCCGATCTCGCGCGCGAGCGCACGGGTGAAGGCGAGCACGCCGCCCTTCGAGGCGACGTAGTGGGCGAGGTTCGGCGTGCCGGCCAGGACCACGTTCGAGGCGATGTTGACGATCCGCCCGTAGCCGGCCTCGCGCATCGGCTTGTGCGCGTAGTGGTTGGTCAGGAAGGTGCCGTCGAGATTGACGGACATGATCCGCCGCCACTCGTCGAAGGTGACGTCGTCCCAGGGCGTGAAGGGGACGATCGCGGCCACGTTCACGAGCACGTCGAGCTTGCCGTGCTCGGCGACCGTGTCCTCGACCATCCGCCTGACGTCGTCCTCCTTCGAGACGTCGGCCTGTATCGTCGTCCCCTTCTGGACGTCGACGCCGACCACGGTCGCGCCCTCCTCGGCCAGCTTGTCCGCGACCGCCTTGCCGATCCCCTGCGCGGCGCCGGTGACGATCGCGACCCGGTTGTCGAGCTTTCCCATCCGTCCTCCTAGAGCTCGTAGAAATCGGGGGCGTGCTTGTAGCCCTGCCACGCCTCCATGTCGTGCGAGAGGTAGATGTCCGCGCCGTGCTCCTGCGCGAGGTCCTTGACGCGCCGGATCGAGCGGACGCCCTGGCTCGGGTTGTTGTGGAACCCGGGCTGGATCCCCTTCTCGAACCCGACGCTGGTGTAGGCGACGTCGAACGCGAACAGCATCGACGTCCCGCCACTTCCGCTGACGAGCAGCGAGTAGTGCCCGACCGTGTGCCCCGGGGTCTCGAACAGTTGCAGCCCCGGCGCGAGCTCGTGGTCGCCCGTCACCGGGACGAAGTTCGCCCCCTCGTAGTCCCAGGACCTGTCCGAGTAGCCGAAGTGCTCGAACGGCTCCGGGTTCCGCGCCTGTTCGAGCTCCTTCGCGTGCAGGACGTTGCGGGCGCCCGTGCCGGCGAAGTGCTTGTTCCCGCCGACGTGGTCGATGTGCAGGTGCGAGTTGACGAGCGTGGTCACGTCTCCGACCGAGTACCCGCATGCCTCCAGCTGCGCAGGGATCGTCTGCTCGGGCGTCTGCTCCGGAAGCTCCCATGGGAGCACGGCGTTCATGTGGTCGAGGTCGATGCCCGTGTCGAAGAGGAACAGCCCGTCCTCGTGCTCGACGAGGACGCTGTAGACCGGGATCCGCACCTGCTCGCCCGGCACGTTCCAGAGCAGCTGGGTGTGCTCGATGACGATCGAGCCGTTGTCGAGCAGCCAGACCTTCATCCCTCGAGCGCCTTCCGCACGGAGACGAGCTTGGCCGCCCGCTGGGCCCGCAGCTGGCCGATCTGCTCGTCGGTGTAGTCGTAGATGCCGCCGCCGGTCTTCATCCCGAGGCGGCCCTGCTCGATCTTGTCGCGGATCGTCTTCGAGACCTCGCCCGACGTGGACAGGTCCTTGTTCAGGTACGAGCCGACCGCGTGGTAGATGTCCAGCCCGGCCATGTCGAGCAGCTCCATCGGGCCGATGCACGCGAGCTTGTAGCCGATCCCCCAGCGCACGTTCAGGTCGAGCCCCTCCGGATCGATGATCCCGCGGTCGACGAGGTCGAGGCACTCGCGGAGGATCGCGTAGAGGATCCGGTTCTCGACGAAGCCGGGCACCTCGCGCTCGAGGACGGGGTGGTAGCCGGCCCGGCGCACGAGCTCGCTCGTCGCCTCGACCGCCGACGGGGCCGTGCGCTCGCCCGGGATCACCTCGATCATCGGGATCAGGTGCGGCGGGTTCGACCAGTGCATGCCGACGACGCGCTCGGGATGATCGGTGGCCTCGGCGATCTTCGTGATCGGGATCCCGGAGGTGTTCGAGGCCAGGATCGCCTCCGCCGAGACGTGCTGCTCGAACTGCTTGAAGACCTCGTGCTTCAGCTCGAGCTTCTCGGGGACGGCCTCGATCACGAAGTCGGCGCCGTCCAGCGCGGCGGCGAGGTCGCTCTCGAACCGGACGGCGCCGCCGTCCGCCTGCGCCGCCTCGAGGCGATCGAGCACGCCCTCGGCGAGCTGCACGCCGCCCTTGGCCGCCTCCAGCGCCTCCGCGCTCACGTCGTAGAGCGCGGTGTCGATTCCGACCCGCGCGAGCACGGCGCCGATCCCCGGGCCCATCGTCCCGGTGCCGATCACCGCTGCGCGCCTCACTTCGGCCATGTGCCCTCCTCTTCCAGTTGCCGGATCCGCCGCCACACCCGCTCCGGGGTGAGCGGCAGCTCGTTCATCGGGACGCCCGCGTCCGCGAGCGCGTTCACGACCGCCGCCGTGACCGCCGCGAGCGAGCCTTCCCCGCAGCCCTTCGCGCCGTACGGGCCCGGGCCGTCGCCGTTCTCGACGACGATGCAGGTCATCTCGTCCGGGAGGTCCTCGAAGGACGGGACGCGGTAGTCGAGCAGCGTGTCGTTGAGCAGCAGCCCGTCGTCGTAGACCATCTCCTCGAACAGCGCGTTGCCGAGCCCCTGCATCGTGCCGCCCTCGTCCTGGCGCTCGACGAGCAGCGGGTTGATCGCCTTGCCGACGTCGGCGATCGTCGCGGTCTTCCGCACCCGCACCGTGCCGAGGTCGGGGTCGACCTCGACCTCGGCCGCGCCCACGCAGACCTCCCAGAACACCGGCCCCTCCGCGTACGAGCCGGTTCCCTGCGGCGCGACCTCGCCGTGGCCGATCAGCTCCCCGCCGGCGAGCCCGAAGCGTTTGGCGATCAGACCGGGGATGGCGTCCGGCTCGATCTCCTCGCCGTCCGCGATCTGCTCGAGCTGCTCCCGGACCTGCGCCGCCGCCCGCTGTACCGCCAGGCCCGCCAGCGTGGTCGAGCGGCTCGCTCCGGTCGACCGGTCGTACGGCGTGAAGCGCGTGTCGGCGCCGCGCACGGTGACGAGCTCGACCGGCACGCCCACTTCCTCGGCGGCGATCTGGGCGAGCGCCGTGCGTGCGCCCTGGCCGACCTCGGTCGTGCCGACGAGCACCACCACCCGGCCGTCCGCCTCGACGCGGACGACCGCGGTCGACACCGGATGGGCGCCGGCGGCGAGCAGGCCGACGGACACGCCTCGGCCGACGTTCGGCTCCTTCGGCTCGCCCCAGCCGATCGCCGCCGCGGCGCGCTCCACGTCGCCGACCAGGTCGGCGTCGAGCGGCTTGCCGCCCGCGCGGAGCTCGTCACCCGGGACGCAGAGGTTCGCGCGCCGCACCTCGAGCGGGTCGAGCCCGGCGCGGCGCGCCAGCTCGTCGATCTGCGACTCGCCGATCCACTGCAGGTGGGTGGCCCCGAAGGCGCGGTAGGAGCCCGACGGAGCGGTGTTCGTGTAGACGCAGGCCGCGTTCACGCGGTAGGCCTCCCAGCGGTACGGCCCCGGAGCGGCGTCGGCGCCGGTCGCGGTCACCCGCGGTCCGTTGTCGGCGTACGCGCCGGTGTCGAACCAGCACTCGACGTCGCGGCCGAGCAGCTTGCCCTCGGCCGTCATCGCCGTCCGCATCCGGCAGCGCATCCCGTGCCGGCGGGTGGTGACCATCGACTCCGAGACCCGGTTCTGGATCCGCACCGGCTTCCCCGCCTTGCGCGCCAGGGCGACCGTGATCGGCTCCATCTTGGTGTACGACTTCGAGCCGAAGCCGCCGCCGAGAAACGGGACGATCACGCGGACGTTCGCGAGCGGGACGTCGAACAGGGCGGCGAGCTCGGCGCGGACGAGAAACGGGTGCTGGCACGAGGCCCACACCGTGATCTGGTCGCCGACCGCGTGCGCGACAACGGTGTGGGTCTCCATCGCGTACTGGTAGACGGCCGGGAACGTGTACTCGCCCTCGACGACGAGATCGGCGTGCGCGAGCACCGCCTCGATCTCGCCCCGGTCCATCCGGAAGCGGTAGCAGACGTTGCCGTCGAGCGGCTCCAGCTCGCCGAGGCCGTGGAAGAGGCCCGGGCGGAGCGGGCCCTCGTGCAGCCGCGGCGCGTCGGGCGCGAGCGCGGCCTCGACGTCGGCGACGACCGGCAGCTCCTCGTACTCGACCGCGATCGCCTCGAGCGCGGCGAGCGCGGTCGCCTCGTCCTCGGCCGCGACGGCTGCGACCGGCTCGCCGGCGAAGCGCACCCGGTCGATCGCGACGATCGGCCGGTCCCTGATCGCGTGGCCCCAGTACGGGTCGCGGCCGGTCATGTCCGCGCCGGTGAGCACACACACCACGCCGGGCATCGACTCGGCGGCCCGAGCGTCGACGGAGACGAGGCGGGCGTGCGGCAGCGGGGAGCGCAACACCTTGCCGTGGAGCATGTGCGGCACGACGATGTCGCCGGCGAACTCCGCCTGCCCCCGCACCTTCTCGGCGCCGTCGCGTCGCGGCGCCGAGCGGCCCACCTGGGGCGCAACCGTCCGCGGCCGGCTCAGGGTGGTCATGCGTGCACTCCGGCGAGGTCCGCGACCGCCTCGACGATGCCGCGGTACCCGGTGCAGCGACAGATGTTGCCGGCCAGGCTCTGCTTGATCCGCTCCTCGTCGGTCAGCTCGCCGTCCCGGAGAAGGGCCGAGACGGTGAGGAGCATCGCCGGCGTGCAGAAGCCGCACTGCAGCGCGGCATGGTCCAGGAAAGCGCGCTCGAGCCGCTCGAACCCGGGCTGCTCCTGGAGGCCCTCGATCGTGAGGACGTCGCGGCCGGCCGCGTCGGCAGCCAGGTAGCAGCACGAGCTGACCGGCTGCCCGTCGACGAGCAGCGTGCAGGTGCCGCAGACCTGCACCTCGCAGGAGCGCTTCGCGCCGGTGAGCCCGAGCTCGTCACGGACGAAGTCGAGCAGCAGCGTCTGCGGTGCGACCTCGCGCGCGACCGCCTTCCCGTTGACCGTCAGCTCCAGCCTCACGAGGGCATGCCGTCGTCCGCGCCGGCGCGGCGAAGCTTGCGGATCCACGCGTCCCAGTACTCCTCGACGAAGCGGTCCTGGTACTTCTCTGCGTGCATCCGCTCGGCGAGCGCCTGCGGGATCGGCCGCAGGCCTCCGAGCGTCGACGCGATCGTCTGGAGCCGAACGGCGCGCTCGAGCGTCACCGCGGAGAGCACCGCCCAGCGCACGTCGCGGTCGGCGACGAGGACGCCGTGGTTGCGGAGCACGACGACGCGACGATCGCCGAGCGCCTCGGCGACGGCACGGCCCTGGTCCTCGTCGACGATCAGCTCCGGGGAGTCGTCGAAGAAGGCGATCCCGTCGGCGAAGAGGACGGCGTCGTGCGTCAACAGCTCGAGCTTCGCCTCGGTCGCCGAGAAGGCGGTTGCGTACGGGGGATGCCCGTGGATCACCGCGCCGACGTCCGGCCTGCGCTCGTAGACGGCGGTGTGGAGGACCGTCTCCAGGTGGAGCCCGGCCCTGTCGTCGTCGGCCTCGACCACGTCCTCCGGCTTGACCTCGCCGAGTGCGACCCCCTTGCGCTTGATCACGATCGAGTCGCCGGCCGCGCGGGCGCTCACGTGACCGAGGGTCAGGTCGGCGTAGCCCTCGTCCGCGAGGATCCGGCACGCCCACGCGACCTGCTCGCGGAGGCTCTGCGCGACGACGACCATCAGGGCCGTGTCCTCGCTCGTGGCGTTTCACACCCGGTCTCCGAGACCGGGGTCGAAACGTTTTCGTGACGATCCGTCGACAGAGACGCGCGCGGGTGCACTAGCGACGCTCCGTCGGCGGGTAGTCGGGGTGCGGAAAGCCGAAGACCATGATCACGTCCTCCTCGCCCGTGTTCGCGACCGCGTGCCAGATGCCCGGCGGGATGTGGAGCGCCTGCCCCGCTGCGAACTCGACGGGCCCCTCGTCGAGGCGGATCTCGCCGCGGCCGGCGACCACGTACGCGACCTCCTCGGTCTCGTGGCGGACGGCCGCGGTCACCGTCCCGGGCGTGAACACCGAGTACCCGAGAGAGCTCGCGCTTCCGACCCGGTCGCCGGTGACGAGCATCCGCGACCAGCTGCCCTGCGGCAGCTCGATCGGCTCGACGTCCTCGAGCGAGACGACGCCTACAGCGCCCATTCGCCGTCCTTGAGGATGTAGGTGCCGTCGTCGACGATCTGGAGCGTCGCGTTCAGGAAGACGCCGTCGAGGTGCAGCTCGCAGACGTTCTGCCCGCCCGGATAGGCGTTGTGGTTGTCGCCGAGCGCGAGGTGGACGGTCCCGATCCGGCCCTTCTCGGACGGGGTCCCGAACGGCGCCTTCTCGCTCGTCCCGAAGGCGAACTCGCCGACCACGGTCGCGTTCTCGACGCCGTCGATCGCCTGCCTGAGCCGCTCCGCCTCGGCGCCGCCCTGGATGTCCACGCACCGTCCGCCCTCGAGCGTCCAGCGGATCGGCTCCTTCACCTGGCCGTCCAGGCCGATCCCGAGCATCACGCCGTCGACGACGGCCGTGCCGTGGGTGAAGTCCTCGATCGCCGCGAACGCCACCTCGGTCCAGAGCGGAATCGGGCTCATCATCTGGCCGCGCGCCTTGTACGGGGTCAGCTCGAGCGGCGGGCGGCCTTCGATCGAGACGAAGAAGTCCGTGCCGAGCGGCGTGGTCACGTGGCACTGCTTCTTCCCGGCCAGCGCCGCGACCGCGTCCTTCGTCCGCTGGGCCGACCGCTCGAGATCCTCCCTGGTCAGCCCCCACTCCCCCATCCCGGGCTCGATCGAGGCGATCTTCCCGTTCGCCTCGCACGTCTCACGGACCGCGTTGACGTGCGCGAACCGGTTCGCCCACTCGAGGTTGGCGATGATGATCACCTCGTCGGAGCCCACCATCGCCCGATGGAGGTTCGCCGGCGGCGCCATCGGGAAGCGGACGTCCGCCCGCCCGCGCCGCACCTGCGCCTCGTTGTTCATGATCACGGGCCAGGCGCCACGCTCGACGCAGACCTCGGCGACGGCTCGTGCCTCGTCCTCGCGGTCGTCGTCGCAGATGATCGTGACCACGTCGTCCTTCTCGACGGAGAAGCAGACGTCCACGATCAGCGCCGCGTCCTGGAGCAGATTGTCGGTTCCGGTCGCCAGAGCCATCACTCACCTCACTCGTTCGGGAACGAACCGCGGGAGCACCTCGCCGGCGAAGCGCTCCACCTGGTCGAACTGGTCGATCGCGCCGAAGCGGCAGATGAAGTGGTCCACCCCGGCCTCGGCGAATGCGTCGATCCACTCCGCGATCTGGTCCGGCGTCCCGACCGGGCCCCAGTTCGACAGGTCCATCGCCTGCGAGAGCTCGGGGTAGTACTTCGAGATGTAGTCGCCGAAGGCCCGGCGGGCCTCCTCCTCGGAGTCGGCGATGTTCATCGTCACCTGGTAGGAGATCACCAGACGGTCGAAGTCCGCGCCGTGCCGCTCGGCTGCGTCGCGAATCCAGCCGAGCTGCTCGACGAGCTCCTCTGGGTGCTGGGCGCGGCAGCACGTCATCCACCCGTCGCCGTACTGGACGATCCGGCGGCAGGCGGTGTCGAGCCGTCGTTTGATCACCTCCGGAGCCGCGTCGCCCTTCAGCCGGGGGTTCGACACCACCCAGATCGGCGGCGGCGTCTGCACCGGCATCAGCGGCCCCATCTCGGTGCCCGAGGAGAACGAGACGTCGTCGTAGTCGAAGTACGTGCCGTGGAAGCTGACCGTGCCCTCCGTCCACAGCGCCCTCAGCACGGCGAGCCCCTCTTCGAAGATCGCTCCGCGCCGGGCGTAGTCGAGCTTGAGCGCCTCGAACTCGCGGCGCACGCCCTCCTCCGGATTGCCCATGCCGGTGCCGAGGATCGTCCTGCCGCCGGAGAGGCGGTCGAGCGTCGCCCACTCCAGCGCCAGGTACAGCGGATTGCGGGTCGAGGAGACCATGCACGCGGTCCCGAGCTTGACCCGCGACGTCCGCTGCGAGATTGCGCTCAGCAGCGCGATCGGCTCGTAGCGCGGCTTCGAGAACAGGCTGTCGCCGACCCAGACGGAGTCGAAGCCGAGGCGCTCGACCCGCTCGGACAGGTCGAGCAGCATCTGCAGGTCGTAGTCGGGGGCGATCAGCGGCTCGCGGTTGTTCAGGTTGACGCCGAACGCGACCTCGCTCATGAGCGCCCCTCTTCCGAGGTCGTGGGTCTCGCCGCCGCACCCGACCCGCCGGAGCCGGCGGCCCGCCGCCGTGAAGCGGGAGGCTCCGGGGACGAGGCCTCGCGGAGGGAACCGGCCGTTTCCCCCGCGCGATCGACCTGGAGGCGGATCTGCGGTACGCGGATGTGCTCCGAGACCAGGTGCGCCGCGCGCTCGACGTCGCCGGACTGCACGGCGCGCAGGATCGCCCGGTGCTCGGCGACCGAGCGGTGCACGTTGCCGCGCAGCTCGAGCGAGCGCTGGCGATGACGGTCGATCTGGTCCCGCACCTGCCGGTGAAGCTCGGCGAGCATCCGGTTTCCGGCGACGTCGAAGAAGACCCGGTGGAACGCCGCGTTCGCCTCGAAGAAGCCCCGCACGTCGCCGCGCTCGGCACGCGCGCTCATCTCGTCGATCAGCCGCCCGAGCTCGGCCAGATCGTCCGGGGTGAGCTTCGCGACCGCCAGCCGCACCGCCATCACCTCGAGCGCCTCTCGCACCTGGTAGGCCTCGAGGAACTCCTCCGCCGAGAGCGCACGCACGACGGCGCCTCGCCGCGGCCGGACGGTGACGAGGCCTTCGGCGGCGAGCCGGCCGAGCGCCTCGCGGATCGGGCCGCGGCTGACGCCGAGCGACTCGGCGAGCACGACCTCCTGCAGCTCGGTCCCCGGCGTCAGGCGCCCGGAGATGATCTCGTCGCGCAGCCGCTCGTGCGCCCGCTGCCACAGCGGCCTCTGGTCGAGGGCGACGAGCCCGGTCGGCGACTCGGTGGTGTTCGGCGTTTGCATCGAACCGCGCAGCGGGTTATAAACGACCTTCGTTGAGTGTCAACAGTCGGCAGCCGACCCTAACACCGCTGGCCGGGAGCGGCAAGCCGCGCGGGGTGCGGACGTGATCTTCGACGCTCACATGCACGTCGGCGACTTCAAGTCGATGTTCGACGTCTCGCTCGACCGGGACGGGCTCGCGGCGATCATCGAGGAGCACGAGTACGACGGCTGCTGCGTGTTCCACCCGGACAACGACTACGTGCGGTCGGTCGTCGAGTCGATCCCCGAGGCGTACGCGCTCGTCTGGGGAAACCCGCGGCTCCCCGGCTACGTCGAGGAGGTCGAGCGGTTCCTCGAGCACCCGAAGTTCCTGGGCCTCAAGCTCCACCCGCTGATCGACGGCTACCTGCCGAACGACCCGGCGGTGCATCCGCTGATGGAGCTGATCCGGGAGCGCGGCCTGCCGGTGCTGCTCCACTGCGGCCACCCGATCTTCTCGCTGCCCTGGTCGATCGAGGAGCTCGCGGTTGCGTTTCCGGAGGTGCGCGTCATCATCGGCCACATGGGCCACGGGAACGTCGTCTACATCAACGCCTCGATCGACATCGCCGCCCGGAACCCGAACGTCTACCTCGAGACCTCCGGGATGCCGATGCACACGAAGATCAAGGAGGCGGTCGAGCGTGTCGGCGCCGATCGAGTGCTGTACGGGTCGGACGCGCCCTTCCACCACCCGGCCGTCGAGATCCTGCGGGTGCAGGTGAGCGGACTCGGGCCCGACCTGCTCGAGCGCGTCCTGCGGACGAACAGCCGCGCGCTCTTCCTCGGGGAGGACGAGGGCGACGGCGTGAAGGAGGTGGCCGGCGCTCGACCCATGCGGAGCTCTGAGGACTGACGACTACCGAGGGAAGGGAGGAAGAGCATGCGTAGAGGTCTCAAGGTCGGTTGGTTGACGGCCGCCTTGCTCGTCGTCGGGGCGCTCGTCGCGACCACCGTCACCGCCGCGACACGGGCCAAGGTGACGAGCGTCGGCTTCGCCTCGCCGGAGAAGCCGAACGACTACGGCTGGAACCAGCAGGGGTATCTCGGCACGCAGGCCGCGGCGAAGGCGACCGGGGCCAAGGTGATCGCCTCCACCGGGATCGGCTACGAGAACGTCGAGCCGGTGCTGCGCCGCCTCGCCCAGCGCGGGGCCGACCTGATCATCGCCCACGCGTCCGGCTACAACACGGTCGGGCCGAAGATCGCCCAGCAGTTCCACGTGCCGGTGCTGGTGTGGGATGCGAAGTCCACGGTGCCCGGCCTGGTCTCGAACGTGATCACGGCCGCCCAGCAGGGGGCCTACCTCGCCGGCGTCCTCGCGGCGCAGGTGACCAAGACCGGCACGCTCGGGATCGTCGTCTCGGCGAGCGACGAGAACTGGTTCAAGCAGGCAGGCGGGTTCGTCCAGGGAGCGCGCTCGATCGATCCGAACGTGAAGTTCCGCTTCGCGCGGATCGGCCAGGCCTCCTATGCGGATGCCGCGGGCGGCAAGCGGATCACGCAGCAGGTGATCGCCGCGGGCGCGGACATCGTCTTCGGCATGGGCGACGGCGCCTCGTTCGGGATGCTGCAGGCGGTCCAGACGGCGAAGCCGCCGGCCGGCGCGTCGAAGGTCTACTTCATCGACGTGATCGGGAACAAGACGAAGATCGACAAGAAGGGCGTCCTGCTCAGCTCCGAGCTCTGGGACTTCACGCCGATCTACACGCGGGCGATCAAGGACGTCAACGCCGGCACGTTCGGCAAGACGTACGTCCTCGGAGCGAGCAACGGCCTCTCGCTGCTGAAGACGAACAAGGCGCCCGCCTCGGCCTGGGCCAAGGTCGCCGCGGCCCAGAAGAAGGTCGGGAACGGCACGATCAAGGTCGTCTCGACGGCCACGGAGGCTGCAGTCAAGAAGTACTGCAAGTGCTAGGACGCGGACGGACGTCTGCGGCGTAGGTTCGCGGGCGGGGACGGCGACCAGGCCCGTCCCCGCCCGCAGGAGTGCGATGACCGACAGCTCGACCACACCGACCGACAACGGGCAGGCTCCCGCCGTCGAGCTGATCGAGATCACGAAGGCATTCCCGGGGGTGCTCGCCAACGACCACATCTCGCTGACGGTGCTGCGGGGCGAGGTGCACTGCCTGCTCGGGGAGAACGGCGCGGGCAAGTCGACCCTGATGAGCATCCTCGCCGGGATGGTCCGCCCGGATTCCGGCCGGATCCGGATCGACGGGCGGGAGACCGAGATCTCGTCGCCGAGACGGGCGCTCGAGCTCGGGATCGGCATGGTCTACCAGCACACGACGCTCGTCCCGACGCTGTCGGTGCTCGAGAACCTGATGCTGGGCGCCGGCTCGGGGGTGCGGCTGAACGCCCGTCAGGCGAGGGACCGCCTGAACGAGCTGGCGGGCGCGCTCGGGGTCCAGGTCGACCCGGAGGCGCTCGTCGGCGTGCTGTCGCTCGGGCAGCAGCAGCAGATCGAGATCGTCAAGGCCCTCTGGCGCGGCTCGAAGGTCCTGATCCTCGACGAGCCGACCTCGATGCTCACGCCGCAGGGCGTCGAGGAGCTGGCGAAGGTCATCGACCGGCTGAAGCAGCAGGGCCTCGCGGTCGTCTTCATCACCCACAAGCTGCACGAGACGATCGCGATGGCGGATCGCGTGTCGGTCCTGAGGCAGGGCCGGCTCGTGGGGTCGATCGATCCCGACGAGCTCCGCGCCTCGACGCCCGACGAGCTGCAGGAGCGGATCGTCGGGCTCATGTTCAGAGGCCGGACCGACGAGGCCGCCGACGTCGCCGAGCTGCAGGAGCGAGTCGAGGGCCGCAGGGTGCGTCGCACGTTGCCGGCCGAGCCGCAGCTCGAGCTCGAAGGCGTGACGGTCGAGCCGCGGCCGGGCGAGATCGGCCTCCGGGACGTCTCGCTCGAGGTGCGGCTGGGCGAGATCATGGGCATCGCCGGCGTCGACGGCAACGGCCAGCGCGAGCTCGCGGAGGTGATCGCCGGCCAGCGCAGGCCCACGGCCGGCGACATCCGCTTCGGCGAGCTCTCGATCACGCGGCTGAAGGTTGGCCAGCGCGAGAAGCTCGGCCTCAGGTACGTCACCGACGACCGGCTCGGCGAGGGGACGGTCTCGAGCCTGTCGATCGGGCTGAACCTGCTGCTGAAGCGAATCGGGCAGGCGCCGCACTGGCAGCGAGGGCAGATCCGGCACGCGGAGATCGAGGCGACCGGCAGGGCGCTGATCGACCTGTACGAGATCAAGGCACCGGGCCCGGAGACCCGCGTGGGGACGCTCTCGGGCGGCAACACGCAGAAGGTCGTCGTCGCCCGCGAGCTGTCGTTCGCACCCAAGCTCGTCGTCTACAACAAGCCGACCTACGGCCTCGACATCCGGACGACGCAGGCCGTTCGCGAGCGGATCCGGGACCAGGCCGACGAGGGCGTGACCTCGGTGGTGATCTCGACCGACCTGGAGGAGCTGCTCGACCTCTGCGACCGGATCGCGGTCCTCTCGCGCGGGCGCGTGGTCGGTGTCGTCGAGAACGGCCCGGCCGCGGCGCAGCAGGTCGCCGAGCTGATGGTCGGCGGGAGGGCGGCCGCATGAGCGCTCGCCTCGCTCTGACAGGGGGGACGGCCGGTTCCGCGCCCGCCATCTCGGTCGCGGCGGCGGGGGGAGAGACCGCATGACGCAGACGACCGCCGACCTGAGCGAGGCGGTCGCCCCGACCGCCGCCCAGCCGCAGCCGCGCCAGATCGGGTTCGCGGCGGACTTCGTCCTCCGCTCGGTGCTCCCGCTGCTGCTGGCGGTCGGCGCGGGCGCGATCGTCCTGGCGGCGATCGGAGTCGACCCGTTCCGCTACTACGCCGACATCTACTCGGGCGGGATCGAGCTCTCCGCCTGGCAGGACTCCGTCATGCGGATGGCGCCGCTCCTGCTGATGGCGGTCGGGCTGATCGTCGTCTTCCGCGCCGGGATCTGGAACCTCGGCATGGACGGCCAGTTCCTCTTTGCCGGCGCGCTCGTCTCGGGCCTGGCGCCCCAGCTCGAGCACCACGTGCCGAACGCGCTCAACCTGATCGTGATGTTCCTGCTCGCGGGGGCGGTCGGCGCCGCGTGGACGATCGTGCCCGCCGTGCTGAAGGCGCGCTACGAGCTGAACGAGATCATCACGACGCTGATGATGACCTTCATCGGGATCAACCTCGCGCAGATCCTCGTCAAGGGGCCGTTCCAGGATCCCGCGACCACGACGCCGCAGACGCGGTCGCTCGACTTCCGGGCGCTGCTCCCGTCGATCCCCGGCACCCGCATCCACGTCGGCGTGCTCGTCGCGTTCTTCGCGGCGCTCGTCGTCTGGTTCCTGATGAGCCGCACCTCCTTCGGGCTGCGGCTCCAGGTGCTGGGCGCCTCGACGCGCGCAGCCAAGCACATGGGGCTCGACGTCCCGCGGCTGATCATCGGCTCGTTCCTCGTCTCCGGCCTGTTCGTCGGCTTCGCCGCCGCGGCCGAGATCCTCGGAATCTGGGGGTACCAGCGGGCCGACTACAACCCGGCCTTCGGGCTCTGGGTCGTGCCGCTCGTCTTCCTCGCGCGCCTGCACCCGATCGGGGTGATCCCCTACGTCTTCCTGCTCGCGGTGACGTCGATTGGCGGCGACTACGCGGCGCAGAACGCGAACCTGACCCCGAGGTTCACGCTGCTGCTGGTCGGCCTGACCCTGCTGTTCATGGCGCTCACCGAGTGGCTCGCCCGGGCGCGCGAGCTGAGCGGCAGCTACCTGCCGGCGGCTGCCGCACGCCGGCGGCAACGGCGGCGAGAGGCCGCCCGATGACCGTGCTCGCGACCGGCGTCTTCTCCCAGAGCGCGTTCACGGCCCTGGTCGCCGGCGCGCTCCTCGCCGGCGTGCCGCTGATGTTCGCGTCGCTGGGCGAGCTCGTCTCCGAGCGGGCCGGTGTCCTGAACATCGGCCTCGAGGGGATGATGCTGATGGGCGCATACGCCGGGTTCGTCGGCGCGTACTACGGCGGCAACGAGTGGGCCGGGTTCGGTGCCGGCATGGGCGCCGGGGCGGCGGTCTCGCTGATCATGGTGCTCTTCTGCGTGGTCGGCGCGCTCGACCAGATCGTCGTCGGGATTGCGATCACGCTCGCCTGCGAGGGAGCGACGGCGCTGATCTTCGACTCGGAGTTCGCCGAGAGCCGCCCGTCGCTCGGATCGGTCGGCCGGGTCTCGATCCCCGGGTTGTCGTCGATTCCCGTCGTCGGCGGAAAGGACGAGTCGAACGGCAGCATCTTCAGCCAGCCGCTCGTCGTCTACCTCGGGCTCGTCCTGATCGTCGTCGTCGCCTGGGTGCTGAGGCGCACGCACCTCGGGCTCAACATCCGCGCCGCCGGCGACAAGCCGACCGCCCTCGATGCCGCCGGCGTCAGCGTCGTGCGGACCCGGGCGATCGGGACGATCTTCGCCGGCACGATGGCGGGTTTCGGCGGCGCCTACCTCTCGATCGTCAGCGCCGGTCTCTTCCAGGACACCGTCGTCGGCGGGCGCGGCTTCATCGCGATCGTCCTCGCGATGCTTGCGCGCGGGCGGCCGCTGTGGTCCTTTGCAGGCGCGATGCTGTTCGGTGCCTCGCTGTCGATCGCCGACTGGGCGCAGGTCGCCAACATCAACGTCTCCACCGACTTCGTGTTCATGCTCCCGTTCCTGCTCGTCCTGCTCGTGCTGGTCGTCTTCGGTCGACGGGCCTATCTCCCGTCCGCGCTCGCGCTTCCGTACGTGCGTGGCGCACGATGAAAGGAGAGAAATGAACGATCCCGACTTCACGCTGAGCGCCGGCCCGACGATGGTGCCGCCGCGCGTCCTCGCCGGCCTGGCGAAGCCGATCACCTACCACTACGACCCCGCCTTCCTCGAGGCCTTCCGGCGGACGGAGCGGAAGCTCGCCGAGATCTTCCTCACGCAGTGCGACGTGCTGCTCATGCAGGGCGAAGCGGTGCTCGGGCTGGAAGCAGCCGCGCGCTCCCTCGTCCGGCCCGGGATGCCGGTGCTCAACCTCGTCTCCGGCGTCTTCGGCAAGGGGATGAGCTACTGGCTGAAGGACTTCGGCGCCGACCTGCACGAGCTCGAGGTCGCCTACAACGACTCCGTCGACCCTGCGGACGTCGAGCGCTACCTCGACGAGCACCCGGAGATCGAGCTGCTCACGGTCGTCCACTCGGAGACGCCGTCCGGAACGCTGCACGACCTCGCGGCGATCGGCCCGATCTGCCACGCACGCGGGGTGCTGACGCTGGTCGACTGCGTCTCGTCTCTCGGCGGGATCGAGTTCCGGACGGACGAGTGGCAGCTCGACCTGTGCGTCGCGGGCGCGCAGAAGTGCCTCGGCGGGCCTCCCGGCGTGTCGCTGATGACCGTCAGCGCCGCCGCCTGGGAGAAGATCGGCGCGAACCCGGCGGCGCCGCGCGCATCGTTCCTCTCCATGCTCGACTGGAAGGAGCAGTGGCTCGAGAACGGCAAGTTCCCGTTCACCCCCTCGGTCTCGGACATGCACGGCATCGAGGCCGCATGCGACGAGCTGTTGGAGGAAGGGCTGGAGGCGTCGATCGCCCGCCACGACCTCTCCGCCCGTGCGTGCCGTGAGGGCGTCAAGGCGATGGGGCTCGAGCTCTGGCCGCGCAGCGAGGAGATCACAGCCGCCTGCGTGACCGCGATCGCCGTTCCGAACGGGCTCGCCGACCGCGAGGTGCGCGACCACTGCCGCGAGCGCTACGGCGTGATGATCTCGGCCGGACAGGGCGCGGGGAACCTCGTCCGCATCGGGCACATGGGGCCGACCGCGCGGTCGCTGTATCCCGTCGTCGGGCTGGCCGCGGTCGGCCGCACGGTGGCCGACCTCGGGACGGCCGTCGACATCGGCGCCGGCGTGGAGGCTGCGCTCGAGGTGCTCTCGTCGCCGACGACCGTCGCTCCGCACGCGTGACGCTCCCGCCGTTCCAGCTGCACCGGCCGGGGACGCTCGAGGAGGCGACCGCGCTGCTCGACGAGCACGGCGACGACGCCGCGCTCTACTGCGGCGGCACCGAGCTCCTCCTCCTGCTCAAGCTCGGCTTCGCCTCGTTCGGCCACCTCGTCGACCTGAAGCAGCTCGACGAGCTGCGGGGCGTGCGCGCCGAGAACGGCACGCTCGTGGTCGGCGGAGCGGTCACCCACCGCGCGCTCGAGCGCGACCCGCTCGTGCTCGAGCGCCTGCCGGCGCTGGCGGCGATGGAGCGAGGGGTGGCGAACGTCCGGGTCCGCAACGTCGGCACGCTGGGCGGCAACCTGTGCTTCGCCGATCCGCACTCGGATCCGGCCACCTTCCTGCTCGCGCTCGACGCAGAGGTGGAGTGCCGCCGGGGCGGCGGGAGCTCGAGACGCATTCCGCTCGCGGACTTCCTCGTCGGGCCCTACCAGACGTCGCTCGGGCCGGGCGAGGTCCTCACCGCGCTCCGGATTCCGGTGCCGGCGCAGGGTAGTCGCATCGTCCACCGGAAGTTCCGCTTCCACGAGCGGCCGGCGGTCACCGTGACCTGTGTCGTGCGCGTCGAGAACGGTGCGATCGCGGAGGCCCGCATCGCCGTCGGGTCCGTCGGGCCGCGCCCCGTGCGTGCAGTCGAGGCCGAGCAGAAGCTCGCGGGGGCGCCGGTCGGAGAGCCGCCGGCGGCGGCCGCGGAGGCGGCCGCCGGTGTCGCGGACGCGGTCGAGGACGCGAACGGATCGGTGGAGTACAAGGAGAACCTCGTCCGCGTGCTGGTCGAGCGCGCGCTCACGGAGGCGCTGTCGTGATCGAGCCGAAGTCCGTGCTCGCCGCCGTCGACGAGGCGATGGCCGTCGGGCTCGACGTGATGCGATTCGTCCACGACCATCCGGAGCTGGCCCACGAGGAGCACCGCTGCTCTGCGTACGTCGCCGGGGCGCTCGCACGTGCGGGGTTCGACGTGACCCAGCCGGCAGGCGGGATGGAGACCGCGTTCGTCGCGACGCTCGACGGCTCGAAGCCCGGCAGGACGGTCGGGCTCACGTGCCTGTACGACGCGGTCGCCGCCGTTCGCCCCGACGGGAGCGTCGAGGCGGTGCACTCCTGCGGCCACGGCCCGATCGCCGGTGGTGTCACGGCCGCGGCGGTCGCCCTGGCGGCCCTGCGCGACGACCTGGCGGGACGCGTGCGGGTGATCGGCTGCCCAGCCGACGAGATCCACGCTCCCGGGACGATCCGGCACGGAGGCGGCAAGGCACGCACCGCGGAGGCAGGCCTCTGGGACGACGTCGACGCGGCGCTCTACGCCCACCCGGAGTTCATCGACACCGTCTCCGTCGAGTCGAGGTGGATGCGCCGGGAGCGCGCGCAGTCCGCCGGCACCCGCTCCATGTCCGGGACGCCGGAAGAACCGCTGCGGGCGGCGGCGGCGATCCTGGCCGTCAACGCCCTCGACGTGATGGTCGAACGTCTCGAGCTGGACGGCGACGTCGAGGAAGGCACCGGGCTCGTCTGCTCGGCGAGCGTGCTCGTGTTCGCCGACTCGGCCGAGGAGCTCGAGGAGCGCTGCGCCGCGCTGCGTGCCGCCGTTCCGGGCGTGACGTGGGAATCGGGTCGAACCTACGAGGGCGTACGGCCCGACCCGGCCGTACGCGAGGCGGTCGCGGCCGCGATGGCGGACGCCGGGCTCGCATTCGTCGCCGACCCGCCGCGGCTGCCGTTCGCGACCGACTTCGGCAACATCTCGCGGCGCGCGCCGGCAGCGCTGATCGGAATCGGCCGGCCGGGCGGCTGGGCGTTCCACAGCGACGAGGGAGCGGAGCAGTTCGCCTCCGCCGACGGGGAGGCCGCCGCCCTGGCGCTCGCCCGCGTGCTCGCACTCTCCGCGGCGCGGCTGGTCGACCGGCCCGGCTAGGTTGGAAGACGGAGCCTGCGGACGCAGTCGCGCTGGGATGCCGCTCGGTTCTGGCGCCCGTGCTGCGCCGGCCTCCACTCCGCGACCCGGAGGCGCTCGCCGACGAGCGCGGCGCAGTAGATCTGGATGTGCAGGTCGCCGAAGTCGACGTTGCACCGGTAGGCCCGGCCCGGGCCTGGGACGCAGCGGACCCACTTGACGGAGAGACTGCGATCGGCCAGGTGGCGCCGAAGCTTCGCCTCGACACCCGCGGCTCGCGGCTCGGCCGATCCGCCGCAGCCGGCGAGGGCGAGCGCGAGCACGAGCCCCGCAGCGCGCGCTGCGGTCACGACGGCTTGACCGCGTAGCCGGCGAGGCCGCGGTCGAGGCGGTCGAACGCGCGCGCCGCCTCGCGTCGCACCGCGTTCGTCAGCGTCCGGCCTCGCTCGCCGGCGAGCACGCGTCCATGGACGTACGCGACCAGCGCTCGCTGCGCGCCCATCAGCGCCGCCGCCACGGCGGCCGGCTCGACCGCGTCGGGGCCGGCGCCCGTCTCGGCGCGGATGACCTCGGCGAGCTGCTCCGTGTACCGGGCGACGACCTCGCGCTCCCGCGCCTGCAGCGCCCGGCTGGCGCCGATGATCGGCGCCGCCGACGTGATCGCCGCCACTGCCTCCTCGGTCGCGAGCCGGTCCACCCCGCCGAGGACGACCCGCCGGAAGGCGTCGAGCACGGATTCGCCGGCCGGGCGAGAGCGCACCTCGTCCACCAGCCTGGCCTCGAACGTCTCCATCCCGCCGAAGAACAGCTCCTCCTTGGTCGGGAAGTAGTTGAAGACCGTGCCCTCGGAGACCTCGGCCGCCCGCGCCACGTCGGCGACCGTGACCGCTTCGAAGCCGCGCTCTGCGAACAGCCGGCGGGCGGCGTCGGCGATCAGGGCGCGCGTGCGCTCCTTCTTGCGCTGTCTCAGTCCCGGTTCGCTGCTCACGGGGCTCAGTGTAGCGCGTGCTTGCGGTCGCTACTTTTTTTCTGTTACTCTAATTTTTATGACACACCAACAAACACAGCAAAGGCCTCAGGGCCTCGATCGCGAGATCCTCGTCCTCGGGGGGGTCGTCGTGGTCGGAAGCATCACGGCCGTTCTGGACGCGACGATCGTCAACGTCGCGATCCCCACCCTCGGGCGCGACCTCGACGCCTCGATCTCGACGATCCAGTGGGTGATGACGGCGTACCTGCTCGCGTTCGCCGCCGTGATCCCGCTGTCCGGGTGGGCGAGCCAGCGCTTCGGCGCGAAGCAGGTCTGGATCGGAGCCCTCGTCGCGTTCGTCGTCGGCTCCGCGCTCGCCGGTTCCGCCTGGTCGATCGAGTCGCTGATCGGCTTCCGGATCCTGCAGGGGCTCGGCGGCGGACTGCTGATGCCGGTGGGGCAGACGCTGCTGGCGCAGGCCGCCGGACCGCAGCGGATGGGCCGGGTGATGAGCGTCATCGGCGTCCCGATGCTGCTGGCGCCGATCTTCGGGCCGGTGATCGGCGGCGCGATCCTCGACCAGGTCAGCTGGCGCTGGATCTTCTTCGTCAACCTGCCGGTCGGCCTGACCGCGATCCTGCTCGCGTGGCGGCTGCTCCCCCGTCCCGAGGCACGCGGCGGCTCGAAGCTCGACGTCCGGGGCCTGGTGCTCCTCTCGCCGGGCATCGCCGTCTTCGTGTACGGCCTCTCCGAGGCCGGCTCGGCCGGAGGCCTTGGCGGCCGCGCGCTCGCCGGGATCCTCGTCGGGCTGGCGCTCGCCGCGACCTTCGCCGTCCACGCCGTTCGCCGCGGGGCCGGAGCGCTCCTCGACCTGTCGCTGCTGTCGAATCGCGGCTACGCCGGTGCCGTGGCGACCAACCTCTTCCTCGGCATCGCGCTCTTCGGCGCGCTGATCCTCCTGCCGCTCTACTTCCAGCTCGTCCGCGGCGAGAGCCCGCTCGACACCGGCCTGCTGACGATGCCGCAGGGCGTCGGCGCCGCGCTGGCGATGCCGGTCGCCGGGCGGTTGACCGACCGGCTCGGCGCGCGTGTCGTCGTCCCCGTCGGCGTCCTGCTCGCCCTGCTCGGTGCGGTCGCGTACACGCAGGTCGGGGCCGAGACGTCGTATCCGTTCCTCGCCGGGGCGCTGCTGCTGGTCGGGCTCGGCCTCGGCGCCACGATCGTCCCTTCGATGGCCGTCGCCTACCAGTCCGTGCCGCGCGAGGCGGTTGTGCACGCGACGAGCACGATCAACGTCGCCCAGCGGGTCGCCGGCTCGGTCGGCACCGCGCTGCTCGCGATCGTGCTCCAGCGGAGGATCGCCGCGAACCTGCCGGACTTCCACGGCGGGGTCGCGCAGATCGCGGGACTCTCGGACAGCCGGCGTGCAGCGGTCGCGCCGCAGCTCGCCCACGCGTTCGGCACCACCTTCTGGGTTGCTGTCGGCCTCGTGGTCGCCGCGCTCCTCCCCGCGCTTCTGCTTCCGCGGCTCGAGCGGCGGGAACAGGCCTAGGAGGCCTGTTCCCGCTGCTCCTCCCGCTCCGCGCGGAAGCGGGCGAGCAGGTCGAGGAGCGACGGCGCCTCGTAGCCGAGCGTCCGGGCGGTCGTGCGGACGTCGAGGCTGGTGTCGTACGGGACGGGCGCGGGCGGCAGCCGTCCGGGATCGGGCGGCCCGGAGCGCAGGAGCGTGGCGTCGAGGCCGAACGCCTCTGAGGCGGCCCGGGCCAGGCCCATCCGCGTCGTCGGCTCGCCGCAGCAGCAGTGGAAGACGCCGCGCGCGCCTCGCTCCGCCAGCTCGAGCATCCACTCGGCGGCGAGCGTCGCCAGGGTCGGAGTGGCGACGCCGTTGATCGTCTCGCTCTCCCAGACCGCGAACGGCCGGCCCGCCGAGAGCGAGTCGACGACGGCGTCGACGAAGTACCCGAAGCCGGCGTCCTGGCGACGCGGCGTCTCCCGTCCTGCGCGGTGGACGCCGATCACGCCCGCGACCCGGGCGACGACCGGGTCGCGGGCGCGTTCGAGCGTGACCAGCTCGCCGGCCGCCTTGAGGACGCCGTAGTAGTTGACCGGGTTCGGAGGCGTCGACTCGTCCGCCGGCGCCTGCGTCCCGTCGAACACCCAGTCCGTCGAGACGGTGACGAGCGCCGCCCCGGCTTCGGACGCGGCCCGGGCGAGCGTGCGCGTCTACGCCCACGTAGGAGTCCCATGCCCGGCGGCGGTCGGCATAGATGCCCGCGAAGTCGTTCCAGATCGCCGTGTGCACGACCACGTCCGGACGCGCCTCGGCGACCGCGGCGCCAACGGCCCCCTCGTCGAGGAGGTCGAGCGCGACGTACCGGCAGCGGGCGTCCGGCCGCGGCGGCAGCTCCCGGACCGTCGCGGCGACCTCGTCCCCCCGCTCCGCGGCGACGGCAACGACGTTCGAGCCGAGAAACCCGGCCCCTCCCGTCACGAGAACGCGCATCAGCCGATCTCCGAGACGCGGACCGGGCGCCGCTCGCGGAGCGATCGCGTCGCCGCGAGCCCGATCGCGATCGGCGCGCGGGCGTCGGCGCCTCCGACCGGCGGCGGCGCACCCGCCCGGACGGCGGTCGCGAAGGCCTCCCACTGCGCGACGTAGCTCGGGATGTACCGCTCGAGGAAGAAGTACGGCAGGGTCGCCGCCCGCGCCCCCTCCGCGGTGCGGACGACGCCGGTATGGGCGAGCGGGTTCTCCGACGCTGCCATCCCGCGCGAGCCGAAGGCCTCGACGCGCTGGTCGAACCCGTACACCGCTTGCCGGCTGTTGTCGATCACCGTCAGCGCGCCGTCCTCGTGCTGGAGCGTCACGACGGCGGTGTCGACGTCCCCGAGCTCGGCCAGCTCGGGCGTGATCCGCACCGCGCCGCGCGCGTACACCTCCGCCACCTCGCTGCCCGTGACGAAGCGCGCCATGTCGAAGTCGTGGATCGTCATGTCGAGAAAGAGCCCGCCGGACACGCGCGCGTACTCGAGCGGCGGCGGGTCGGGGTCGCGGCTCGAGATCCGCACCAGGTGCACGTCTCCGATCGCGCCCGACGAGACGGCCGTGCGGACGGAGGCGTGCGCGGCGTCGAACCGACGGTTGAACCCGACCTGGAAGGGAACGCCGTTTCGCTCGACCGCGGCGAGCGCGCGGTCGATCTCGCCCAGGTCGAGCGCGACGGGCTTCTCGCAGAAGACCGCCTTCCCGGCCTCGGCGGCCGCCACCACGGCGTCGGCGTGCGTCTCCGTGCTCGAGCAGATCGCGACGGCCTCGACCTCCGGCAACGCGAGCAGTTCCGCCGCGCTCGCGACCGCGGGCACCCGCAGCTGCGTCGCGACCGCGCGCGCCGCCTCGGCGGCGGGGTCGCAGACGGCGACGAGGGTTGCGCCGCCGACGCGGGTCGCGAGCAGCTCCGCGTGCATCCGCCCGATGCGACCGGTACCGAGGACGCCGACCCGGAGCGGGTCCGCTACCACCCGACCCGCTGCTCGCGCTTGCCCTCGAGCAGCCGCTCGTGCGCCGCCGCGACCTCCTCGCGGTCGGACACCTCCGCGACGCCGACCTCCCAGAAGGCGCCGCCCGGGGTCCACCGGTCGGGAGCGGTCCGGATCGCGATCACCGTCGTCCGGTCGTGGCCGCGGGCGCGGGCGAACGCCTCCTCGAGCTCCGCGATCGTCTCCACCGCCTCCGCACGGCAGCCGAGGGCGCCCGCGTGCGCGACCCAGTCGACCTGGACCCGCTCCTCGCCGGTCGAGTCGAGCATGTTGCCGAACGAGCGGCCGCCCATCCCGGTCTGCAGCCGCTCGATCACCGCGTAGCCGCCGTTGTCGCAGACGATCGCGATCACCTTCTGGCCGGTGATCACCGAGCTGTAGAGGTCGGAGTTGAGCATCAGGTAGGAGCCGTCGCCGACGAACGCGATCACCTCTCCCTCGCTGCGGGCGAGCCGCGCTCCCCAGGCGCCGGAGAGCTCGTAGCCCATGCACGAGTAGCCGTACTCGCAGTCGAACGTGCCGACGCCCTTCGCGAGCCAGTTGACGTTCAGCTCGCCCGGAAAGCCGCCGGCCGCGGTCAACGCGTAGTCGTCCTCGCCGGCCAGCCGGTTGATCGCGCCGATCACCTGGGCGTAGGTCGCCTGCCCCCCGTCGGGGCTCGTCGTCTCCGCGACGAACTGCCTGTACGCGTCCGCCTCGCCCCGCGCCCGGGCAACCCAGCCGGCGTCGGCCCGCCAGTCGCCGAGGGCTGCGTCCAGCTCCTCGAGCCCCTCGCGGGCGTCGGCGACGAGCGACTGCGACCTGTGCTTGGTCGCGTCGAACCGCGCAGCGTTCAGCCCGATCAGCGTCAGATCCTCGTTCCGGAAAACCGTCCACGAGCCGGTCGTGAAGTCCTGCAGACGCGTGCCGACGCAGAGGACGACGTCCGCCTCCGCGGCGAGCCTGTTCGCCTGGTCGCTCCCGGTGACGCCGATCGGAGCGACGTAGCAGGGATGATCGGCGACGAGCGACGCCTTGCCCGCGACCGTCTCGACCACCGGCAGGTCGTGGGCCTCGACGAACCTCCGCAGCGCCTCCTCCGCGAGCGAGTAGTGGACGCCGCCGCCGGCGAGCACGAGCGGGCGCCTCGCGTCGCGGATGGCGGAGGCCGCGGCGGCGAGCTCGCGCGCGTCCGGACGCTGGCGCCGCAGCTCGTGCACGCGGCGCTCGAAGAGCCGCTCCGGGTAGTCGTACGCCTGCGCCTGGACGTCCTGCGGCAGCCCGACGAACGCCGGGCCGCAGTCGGCGGGATCGAGCATGGTCTCGACGGCGAGCGGCAGCGACTGGGCGACCTGGGCGGGGTGCGTGATCCGGTCCCAGTAGCGGGTGACCGCCCGGAACGCGTCGTTCACCGTCGTCGAGGGGGCGCCGAAGTGCTCGACCTGCTGCAGCACGGGATCCGGGATCCGGCTCTGGAACGTGTCGCCGGAGAGGAGCAGGAGCGGCAGCCGGTTCGCCATCGCCACGCCGGCGGCGGTGACCATGTTCGTGGCGCCGGGGCCGATCGAGGACGTCGCGACCATGATCTGGCGGCGGCGCATCGCCTTTGCGTACGCGACCGCGGCGAGCGCCATCCCCTGCTCGTTCTGGCCGCGGATCGTCGGCAGCTCGTCGCGCACCTCGTCGAGCGCGAAGCCGAGGCCGGTGACGTTGCCGTGCCCGAAGATCGCGAAGACGCCCGGGAACAGCGGCTCTTCGCGACCGTCGATCACGGTGCGTTGCGCGATCAGGTAGCGGACGATCGCCTGCGCGGTGGTCAGTCTCACGGTGTTCACGACACAGCCTCCAGGACGGGGACGACGGTCTCCCAGGCGCGGGATTCCCAGGAGCGGACGAGGGCCGCCTGCACGGCGACGAACGCGAGGGCGTCGTCGAAGCCCGGCTCGTAGGGCTCGCCGCGCGCGACGGCGTTCAGGAACTCGTAGTCCTCGATCGCGACCAGGTCCTCGAAGCCGATCCCGTTCGCGCTGCCGGGGACGAAGTTGCCGTGGTAGGGGAAGCGGTCGCCGCCGAAGACGGTCGTGTAGCCGGTGTGCGGCTCGTCTCCGGCGAGGTAGAGGCGGAGCTCGTTCAGCCGCTCGAGGTTCCAGGACAGCGCTCCCTTCGTCCCGTAGACGTCGAATGCCATCTGGCTCTCGGGCCCGACCAGCGTGCGGGCAGCTTCGAACGTTCCTGCGGCACCCTGCTCGAAGCGCGCCAGCAGGCCGGCGTAGTCCTCGTTCGTCACCTCGCCCGTCGGGTCACCGAGCCGGCCGCGTCCGTAGTGGCTCGCCCCCGGCTGCGGGAGCGGCCGCTCGGCGATCGTCGTCGCGCGCGTGCCGACGACCTCGGCGACCGGCCCGATCAGCATCTGCGCCAGGTCGACGGCGTGGCTGAGCAGGTCGCTGGAGACGCCGTAACCGCCCTCCTCCTGCTCGAAGCGCCAGCTGAGCACGCCGAGCGGGTCGCTGCCGTACATCGAGAAGAAGCGGCCGCGGTAGTTCGTGATCTGCCCCAGCCGGCCCTCTGCGATCAGCTGGGCCGCGTAGCGGACGAGCGGCGCGAAGCGGTAGCAGTAGCCGACCCCGCCGATCACGCCGGCCGAGCGCGCGGCCGCCGCGGCGCGGGCGGTCTGCTCGGGCGTGCCGCCGACGGGCTTCTCGCAGAAGACGTGCTTCCCGGCGGCCGCGGCCGCCTCGACCACGTCGACGTGGAGCATGTTCGGCGCGGTGACGAAGACGGCGTCCACGTCCGGGTGCTCGCAGACCCGCCGCCAGTCGTCGTAGGCCTCGCGGAAGCCGAACGCTGCCCGTGCCTCCTCGCGGCGCGCCTCGACCGTGTCGCTGCAGGCGACGAGCTCGGGCTCGCCGGCGCGGTCGGGGAACAGCATCGGGATGCGCCGGTACGAGCGGCTGTGCGCCTGACCCATCCAGCCGAAGCCGACGACGCCGATCCCGACGCGCCTCATCGTGGCCCGCCCGCCGTCGTCATCGGGCAGCGCGGGTCGACCGGCATCCCGTCCCAGGAGCCGCGAACCCACGCGTACGGTGGATCGTCCACGATCGCCATCGTCCGCTCGGGGTTCGGCCCGGCCATCACGTTCAGGTAGTAGAGCGGGTAGCCGGGAGCCGCAACGCAGGGCCCGTGGTACCCGCGCGGGACGAGGAATGCGTCGCCGTCGCGGACGACGACGGTCTCGTCGATCGAGCCGTCGGCCGTGTACGTACGGTGCACGGCGAAGCCCTCGCCGCTCGGCTCGACCGACCCCGTCTTGCCGACGCGGAAGTAGTAGATCTCCTCGTTGTTCGCGAGCGACCCCGGCGTGTCGTCGTGCTTGTGCGGAGGGTAGGACGACCAGTTGCCGTCCGGGGTGAGCACCTCGACGGCGATCAGCCGGTCGACGGCGTCGAACGCGCCCGGCGCGAGGAAGTTCGTCACCTGCCGCGTCGCCTGCCCGGCGCCGCGAACCTCGATCGGGACGTCGGCGGTCGGGACGTACGCGGGCTCGAAGCGCCGCTCCGCCCGCGCGGAGGCGAGAGCGAGCTCCGCGCCGGCCGCGCTCGAGAGGCGCAGGTCGCTCTCGATCGGCACGTACGCCCAGTCCGAGACGCGCTCGAAGACGCTCGTCCGCCCGGCCAGCTCGAACCGGTGCCCCGCCGCCTCGACGACCGCGGAGCCGGCCAGGGGAAGGACGGCGACCTCCTCGTTCCCGGTCTCGAGGTCGACGCGCTCGCCCGCGCCCAGCCGGACGATCCGCAGCCCGCAGTACGCCCAGCCCGCCGACTCGGGCGTGATCAGCCGGGCGTCGTCGCCGCGGAGGAGGAGCTCAGATCCCGACACGGCTCGAATCGAGGAGCTCTCTCACCTCGTCGCCGGTGGGCATCGCGTCGGCACACAGCAGGCGCGAGGCGACGATCGCGCCGGCCGCGTTCGCGAACCGCACCGCCTCCGCCGGATCCATCCCGGTCAGCAGGCCGTGGCAGAGCGCGCCGCCGAACGCGTCGCCTGCGCCCAGCCCGCAGACGAC